>Ga0233439_10000468_pt1 | contig 60728 bp, 58 predicted proteins | sample SI_123_September_6_FD_182713 | JGI IMG/M metagenome (GOLD analysis project Ga0233439, IMG submission 182713) | Seawater microbial communities from Saanich Inlet, British Columbia, Canada - SI_123_September2016_100_MG | ecosystem: Environmental > Aquatic > Marine > Inlet | place: Canada: British... | reverse complement strand
TACTTCGCCAAGATCAAGGAATTCCGGGGCATTGCCACCAGATACGACAAGACAGATACAAGCTATGCCGCTAACCTAAACCTCGTCGCAGCGATCATCGCCGCAAGATAAATGTCCACGGGCCCTAACTAATCTGAATTATCTGGGGACTCCGTACGGCGTCCGAAATCCGCCGCACCCGTGTCCTGGCCGGCCTGGATAATGCGATGGCGGATATCCCGGGACTGGCTGAAAACCTCCAACAACTTATCCCCTTCACCCCAGCGGATGGACCGTTGCAAGGCGATCAGATCCTCGGTGAAGCGGCCAAGGGTTTCCAGCACCGCATCCCGATTGTTCAGAAAGACATCGCGCCAGAATTCTGGATCGGAAGCGGCAATGCGGGTGAAATCACGAAAGCCGCCGGCAGAATATTTCACCACTTCGCCTTGCGTCACCGTTTCCATATCGTCCGCCGTGCTGACGATGTTATAGGCAATCAAATGCGGCAGATGAGAGGTAATTGCCAGAACCAGATCATGACGGTCGGCCGCCATGATCTCAACCCGGCTGCCGAGTGCGAGAACGAAATTCTTCAGGCGCAGTACGACATCCTGGTCCGCGCCCTCACCCGGCGTCAAAATCCACCAACGATTATCAAACAGTTCCGCAAAACCAGCCTCGGGTCCGGTTTTTTCGCTGCCCGAAACCGGATGGCCGGGCACCAGATGCACACCGGCGGGAATATGGGGACCCAGATCCCGCGCCACGCAGCCCTTAACCGAACCCACATCAGTGACAATGGCACCAGGTGCCAGGCTGGACGACATCGCCGCGCCCACTGTTGCATAACTGCCCAGATGCGAGCAGACGATCACCAGATCAGCCCCGGCTACCGTCTCGGCAGGATCTTCATACATGGCATCAACGATACCAAGTTCCATCGCCTTGTCGCGGGTTTTTGCCGTTCGGGCGCAGCCCACGATGGAGCCCACCAGATTGGCCCGGCGCGCGGCGCGGGCAATGGAGGAGCCGATCAGACCGACGCCGATCAGGGCCATACGCTCAAATTTAGGAGAGGTCGTGTCTGTTTCAGGCGCCATCAGTCGTTTCCAAAAATTCTTCTATGGCCGCGATGACCAGACGGTTTTCGTCTTCCAGGCCAATGGTGAAGCGTAAGTAGGCCGCCAGACCATAGGCCGCGATGCCACGGGGCAATATCCCCCGGGCGCTCAAAAATTCCTGCGCTGCCGCCGCCGAACCGGGCCCCGCATCATCGAACTTAATGGTCAGGAAGTTCCCGACGCTGGGAATAAAGGACAGTTGCAGCCGGTTGCATTCGTCCTGCATCCAGGCCAGCCATTGATCATTATGGGCCCGTGCCGCGTCCGTATGGGCCACATCGAGGAGGGCCGCCAGACCAGCCGCCAAGGCACCGGCGTTGACGTTGAACGGCCCGCGCACGCGATGGAAGACCATGGCAATTTCTTCCGGGCAATAGGCCCAACCAAGGCGCAAGCCACCCAGGCCATAGATCTTTGAAAAAGTCCTAGTCATGACCACATTATCATGCGCCTCGACCATCTCAATGCCCGCATTGTAGTCGTTGCGGCTGACGAATTCGGCATAGGCGCTGTCAATCACCAGCATGACATCATCGGGCAAACCGGCGCGCAGGCGCTGCATCTCGGCATTCGAAATATACGTGCCCGTGGGATTGTTGGGATTGGCCACAAAGACCATTTTCGTCCGGTCCGTCACCACGCCCAATATAGCATCTACAGATGTAGTGAAATCATCCTCCGCCGCCTTCACCGGCGTCGCACCGGAGGCCATGGCACCGAGGGGATACATCAGGAAACCATGTTCCGGATAGACAACTTCGTCACCGGCACCGGCGTAGGAATGGATCAGGTGGCTGATAATTTCGTCAGAACCGTTGCCGCAAATGATGCCGTTTATGTTCAAGCCATACTTTTCCGCCAGGGCAGCCCGCAGATCCGCGGAACTGCCGTCGGGATAACGGTGCAGGTTCTCCGCGACTTCGCGAAATGCCGCCTTTGCCTTCGGCGAGGCACCGGTCGCCCCTTCGTTCGAGGACAGCTTCACAACCCGGGCCAAACCTTCCACAGATGCGTCGCCGCCCACGTAGGGGGTGATATCAAGAATGCCCTGAATAGGCGTCGGTGTGGTCATCAGATTACTCCGCCCGGCCCTCGATCAGGGCCTTTGGATAGGCGCCAAGGATGGAAAGCCGGAACAGACCTTCGGCCATAACCTCTTGAAACTTGGCCAGGCCCGGATCCTCGTGGCTGATCATGCCGTCGATTTCGAATAATTGCAGACGCTGGTGCCGGGCTTCCTGTTCCTGTACCGCCAAGGGGTGAACACTGAAGCCGCATTTGCCCAATTGATCCACCACCCGGGCCAATGAGACATCCCTGTCGGTTTCCACGGCCAACAAGGTCGCGTCTTCGCCGCTTGCCTCTGGCGCCAGATTGGCAACGGCAAGGGATTCCAGCTGTTCAAACCGGCCCGTGGCCGAGGCGAAGAATGGCAAACGCCAAATCACCCGCGGGCCCTCTTGCCCATCAGCCTGGGATGCCAGTGCCGGCCACCAGGGATTGTCTTCACCGTTTTGCGGGAACGGCAATAAACCGATCACACCCGGTTCATCATCGACCATGCGCAGCACCAATGACGGCGAAGTATGCAATGTCATGGGCACGGAGGAGCCGAAATGATTGCGTGCCATATCCCAATAACCCACGGAGCGTTCCGGCGCGCAGACGGCAACGCTTAACGGGCCTTGCAATGCGGTGGCGCTGTTTATCAGTTCACGCCAGATACGCACCACCGTCGCGGTTTGCAGTTGTCCCGCGTCGCGTTTCGCCAGATTGCGCACCAGGGTGGCTTCCCGGTTCGGGCGCATGGCAACCGCCCCACCGCTGCCCAGCTGCTTTGCATGGGCAACCTGATCGATCAAAGCGATCCGCTGTACAATCTTTTCATGCAGCTCCGCATCGATGGCGTCAATTTGGTTACGCAGGCTTTCCAGGTCGGGTATATCGTTCGGCATTGTTATGATCCGTCGGATTGTATGGTGGGTCCGGATGGCGGTGATACACGTACCCAATAGCATGGGCAAGTCAAAGACGGAGGTATTTTTCGCAAAGATTACGTTGACACTACTATAGGCCCTGCATAGCTATGTTCGGGTTCCGTAGATAATTTATGCAAAAAACCACCGGTACTAATCGATCCGGGACGAAATTCAGCACCGGTTTTTGGAGAATATGACTATAGCATCCGAAACAGAAATCGGACCGGATAGGTTGTTGGAAAGCGGCATGGCCGATGCCACGACCGCGTCTCAGGGAACCTTCGTTATCACAGAGGCGCAACCCCTGACCCTGGATTCCGGACGCACCCTGGCCCCTGTAAAAGTGGCCTATCAGACCCAAGGCGTCCTGAACGAGGATAAATCCAACGCCATCCTGGTTTGTCATGCCCTGACGGGCGATCAATATTTTTCCGGTCGTAATCTTCTGACGGACCGGCCTGGTTGGTGGGAGACCATGATCGGGCCCGGCAAGACCCTGGACGCCGATCGTTATTTCATCATCTGTTCCAACGTCCTGGGCGGTTGCATGGGGACCACGGGGCCGAAAGACATTAATGTCGAGACCGGCAAACCATTCGGCCTGAATTTTCCGGTCATTACCATTGCCGACATGGTGCGCCTGCAAAAGCGCCTGATCGATCATCTGGGCATCAAGCAACTGTTCTGCGTAACGGGTGGTTCCATGGGCGGGATGCAGGTCTTGCAATGGGCCGCCAATTATCCCGAAGCAGTCTATGTCGCAGTCCCCATCGCGACCGCGGCCCGCCATTCGGCCCAAAACATCGCCTTTCACGAAGTGGGCCGCCAAGCCATCATGGCCGATCCGGACTGGCATGGCGGAGATTATTATGCCCAAGGCGTGGTACCGAAACGCGGCTTGGCCGTGGCCCGCATGGCGGCCCATATCACCTATCTGTCAGAGGCCGCCCTGCAGGACAAATTTGACCGTAATTTGCAGGACCGGGCCGAAGTTTCCTTCGGTTTTGACGCGGATTTCCAGGTAGAGAGCTATTTACGCCACCAGGGATCATCCTTCGTGGATCGCTTTGACGCCAATTCCTACCTTTATATCACCCGGGCTATGGATTATTTCGACCTGGCCGCGGAATATGACGGCGTTTTGGCGAATGCCTTTCGGGCCAGGGGTGCGGTGGAAACCGAATTCTGCATTGTCTCCTTCACATCCGACTGGCTGTATCCAACGGCAGAAAATAAGGCGGTGGTCCGGGCCCTGAATGCAGCCGCCGCGAAAGTATCCTTCGTTGAAGTGGAAAGCGACAAGGGCCACGACGCCTTTTTGTTGGACGAGCCGGAAATGTTCACCACCCTGGGCGGTTTTCTGCGCGCTGCAGCGGTACGGCGGGGATTGGCGGGGCGATGAGCAGCAGCACCAATGAAACCATGGAGATGCCACCCTTTCGGGCAGGCGAGGCCCCCCGTTTGCGCCTGACCGGACTTCGCGCTGATTTTCCCATTCTTGCGGGCATGGTGAAAACGGGGGGCAAAGTTCTGGATATCGGCTGTGGCGATGGGGATCTGCTGCATTTCCTGGCCCTGGAACGGGACGTCGATGGCCGTGGCATGGAATTGAGCCAGGACGGGGTCAATGCCTCCGTCAGCCGGGGTTTGGCGGTTGTTCAGGGCGATGCGGATACGGATCTGATGGATTACCCCGACGCTGCCTTTGACGTGGTGATTTTAAGCCAAAGCCTGCAAGTCCTGCATTATCCCCGCAAGGTGTTGGAGCAAATGCTGCGTATCGGCCACCAGGCCATCGTATCCTTCCCCAATTTCGGCTATTGGCGTGTGCGTTGGGATCTGGCCCGCCGGGGCCGCATGCCCTTAACCTCTGATCTGCCCGTACCCTGGTACGAAACCGCCAATATTCACCTGTGCACCATTCTCGATTTTATGGAAATGTGTGAAGATATGCAGCTGTCAATCGAACAGGGGCTGACCCTGGACCGGAAGGGCAATGCCAAGGCGATTGGCACCATACCCGGATTTGGGCCTGGTTGGGCCAACCTGATGGGCGAACAGGGCGTATTTTTGCTGCAGAAAAAGTAACTCGATAGGATATTGATATGACCGTTAGCTCCATCGTCAAAAAACACGTAGAGGCCGCCGTGGCCGAAGCCGGCGAACAGGGCCACCCGCCCGAGAACGTGGCCCGCAGCATGCTGTCCTTTGTCATCGCCATCTATCGCGAAAATCGCGACGTTGCCGATATCATCGAAGAACTGCAATACTCAATCAACAACCTGGATCCGGACCAGGAATACGAGTTCATGCGGCCCTAACGATAGAAAGTTCTTCCAATGCAAACACAGCAAACATATCGGGGCAGCTGTCATTGCGGCACGGTTCAGTTTGAGGTTGATACGGTGCTGGACAAGGCAGCCCAGTGCAATTGTTCCATTTGCATCCGGCGCAATGCTGTGATGCACCGGGTACGGCCTGAGAACCTGCGCGTCCTGTCAGGTGAAGACAACCTGCAGCTCTATCAATTCAACACCAAAACGGCGAAGCATTATTTCTGCAAAACCTGCGGCATTTATCCTTTTCACCGACCGCGCGTCGCGCCGGACATGGTCACGGTCAATGTCTTCTGCCTTGAAGGTGTCACCCGGGAGACCCTGGGCGAGATGGAGATCGGTGTTTTTGACGGTCGGACATTCTCCACCGTAGAAGATTAGCGCCCATCAGCTGCCCTGCTTCCGCCTTTCGACCACCGCTTCGGCCAGGCCTTCCAGCACTTGAACTGAAGTATCCCAGTCGATGCAGCCGTCCGTAATGCTCTGCCCATAGGTCAGGGGTTGCCCTTCAATCAAGTCCTGCCGTCCGGCGACAAGATGGCTTTCGATCATTACGCCGACGATACGACCCTCTCCACCTGCGATTTGCCGGGCCACATCCGCCATAACCTTTGGCTGATTTTCCGGGTCCTTGGCGCTGTTGGCATGGCTGGCATCGATGATCAGCGCCTCTGCCTGGCCGGCAGTCCGGGCCACGTCGCAGGCGGCTTCAACGCTTACGGCATCAAAGTTCGGGGTTTTGCCGCCGCGCAGAATGACGTGGCAGTCCGGGTTGCCAAGGGTGGCGGCGATGGCAGAACGCCCGTCTTTCGTGACGGCCAGAAAATGATGCGGTTGGGAGGCCGAGGCCACGGCATCCACGGCGATTTTCACGTCCCCATTGGTGCCATTCTTGAAACCCACGGGGCAGGAGGTGCCGGATGCCAGTTCCCGGTGCACCTGGCTTTCCGTGGTGCGCGCGCCAATGGCGGCCCAGGACACTAAGTCCGAGATATATTGCGGAATGGTCATGTCCAGATGTTCACAACCCGCAGGCAGCCCTAGGTTATTGATATCCAACAACAGTTTCCGGGCCAGGCGTAATCCGCGCTCAATCTCGAAACTGCCGTCCAGGTTCGGATCGTTGATCAAACCCTTCCAGCCCACCGTGGTACGCGGCTTGGCGAAGTAAACCCGCATGACGATTTCCAATTGATCGCCCAGTCGGTCGCGTAGTTCGGCCAAGCGCGCCGCGTAATCCATCGCAGCCTCCGGGTCGTGGATCGAACAGGGACCGATCACCACCAACAGGCGGTCGTCCCGGCGATGCACGATATCCTGCACCGCCTGGCGCGCCTGGGTCACGGTGCCGGCCGCCGTCTGTGTCGCGGGGTAGGCGCGAATGATCTCGCCCGGTGTATTCAGTTCCGTCATGTCCCTGATACGGACATCGTCATTTGTTTCCAGCATCGCGCGTAGCTCCCTGTTTTCTTCCTGGAACCAACGTCATTCAAGGACGGCACAAAAAAACCGCCATGGTCTGGCGGTTGGTTTTGAGTTGTTATGTGATCAAGCCTTAGATCAAACGTACCCCTACTCCCGCCGCCAGTGGCATCGGATAGCTAAAATAGTAAAAGAAATATGTGGCGGCAGTTGCGTTCATGACTGAGCGTATATATCAGCTAATTCGATTTGTCACGGCGTTTTCCGGGCGTCGTCACATCTGAGCGCATAAAAGGGCGTGAATTAGAGGAGATCGTGGACCCGGCGGTAGAGGTTCATCAGCATGCCTGCGGTGGCACCCCAGATGTAGAATTCGCCGTAGGGCATGGCGTAGTATTGCCGGGCGCGGCCGTTTAATTCGCGGCTGTGGCGCTGATGGTTTTTTGGATCGAACAAAAATTCCAGGGGCACTTCAAATACTTCCGCCACCTCGAAGTCATCCACATTCAGTTCAAACCCCAGGCGCACAAAGCCCACCACCGGGGTGACGTGAAAGCCGGTGCCGGTTTCGTAATCGTCCAGATAGCCGACGGTTTCGATGTAGGAACGGTTCAGGCCGATTTCCTCCTCCGTCTCGCGCAGGGCTGTGTCGATCACGTCCAGGTCATCCTCTTCCACCCGGCCGCCGGGGAAGCTGACTTGACCCGCATGATGATGCAGATGGTCCGTGCGCTTGGTCAATAACACTGTCAGGCCGCTGTTATGCTCGACCAGGGGGACCAAAACAGCAGCGGGCTTCAGGCGTTCGGCGGGATCAATCCAATCCTGCATGAACGGGTTCAGGTCATGATCGCCCGTGCTGGGCCGCAAATCATCATGGGCACGGGAATCCGCCATGGGAAGAAGTTTGGATACAATTCGATCGCGCAACAGTGGCTCCTTACTGGTTTTGCCGATTGGTGATTATAACGGCGGGCCGACCTGAAAAAACACCCCCGCGCTCCAAATACCGAACCGGACCTCATCATTCGAGGTTTCTTCCACCCCTAAATCAATAAGATCATAGAAGATGGCACGGGAGATCAATGCTTCCAAGCCCGCGCGTATATGAATGTAGGGCGACGGCTCCTCCGTCTCGGGGTCAATCTCCACCCGAATGGCATGCTCCGGGCCCGCCATCACCTCATCATCGACGTTGGTGCGAAAGGTCAGAACCTGGTCCCGGCCGGTGCCATGGACAGCCATCGCCACAGCCTGAAACGGGGCATCTTCGACCACAATGGAATACTTTTCCACCGGGGTGACCAGATAATACCGATCATCGGGGTCATGACGCAAAATTGATGCGAACATTTTCACCATTGCCGGGCGTTTAATGGGGCTGCCCAGATAGTGCCAGCTGCCGTCACGGGCGATGCGCATGTCCAGTTCGCCGCTGTAATCCGGGTCCCACAACTCAACCGGTGGCGCCTTGCCCTTTGGCAATTGTGCTGCGATGGCGGCGATAGCATCGTCTTTTGGCACCGTATGTCTTCCTCTCGTTCCGCTAGCCCTTCGCGCCTGTAGACGTTACCCTCACGATGTGGAATTACGTTACGGCTTCTTAATATAGTGGACAACATGGCATTCGTCAGTGAAACCGACAAAGAATTGATGACAAACATCGAGGCTGCGGCCGAAACCGCCGTTATGCAGGTGGCCAAGGTACGGGCCATGATCGGCAGGGTTATTTTCGGCCAGGAAGCGGTCGTCGATGAAGCCCTGATAACCCTTCTGGCAGGTGGCCATGGTCTTCTGATCGGCGTGCCGGGCCTGGCCAAAACACGGCTGGTGGAAACTTTGGGCACCGTTTTGGGTTTGGCCGAGAAACGGGTGCAGTTCACCCCGGATCTGATGCCAGCCGATATTCTCGGCTCGGAGGTGTTGGAGGAGGCGGACAACGGCAAACGCGCCTTTCGCTTTATCCCCGGCCCGGTGTTCTGCCAGCTGTTAATGGCGGATGAGATCAACCGCGCCAGCCCACGCACCCAATCCGCCCTGTTGCAGGCCATGCAGGAACAGGTGGTCACCATCGCCGGGCAGCATCACCCCCTACCAAAACCCTTCCAGGTCCTCGCCACCCAGAACCCGCTGGAGCAGGAGGGTACCTATCCCCTACCGGAGGCGCAGTTGGACCGTTTTCTGCTGCAGATTGATGTGGACTATCCCGACCGGGAGGCGGAACGCCGCATGCTTGTCGCCACCACCGGCGGCGACGAAACGGCGATTGAGGCGGTGATGGATGCCGGACAATTGTTGGAGATCCAAAAACTGATCCGCCACATTCCCGTGGGCGATAGCGTGGTTGAAGCCATTTTGACCCTGGTCCGCAATGGCCGCCCCGAAGACAGCGACCTGGCAGGTATCCGGGAACAGGTTGCCTGGGGCCCGGGGCCACGGGCCAGCCAGGCCATGATGCTGGCGGTGCGGGCCCGGGCCTTGTTGGATGGCCGCCTGGCACCATCTGTTGATGATGTGCTGGCCCTGGCACGACCGGTCCTGCGCCACCGTATGGCCTTGACCTTTGCCGCCCGCGCCGACGGTATTACCCTGGCCGGGGTGATCGATCGTCTGTCAGAGCCTTTGGCCTAGACGCAATGGCAATCGCCGCCGCACACAATTCCGGACATCGGGCGGAGCAACTGGCGTCAGGCATGCCGGCCCTGCTGGTGGCCGCCGAACGGGTCGCGGCCACAATAGTGCAAGGGGTGCATGGCCGCCGCCGGGTCGGCAGTGGCGAAACATTCTGGCAATACCGGCGTTATCAAAGCGGCGACAGCGCCGGCGCCATCGACTGGCGGCAGTCGGGCAAAAGCCAGAAGGTTTTTGTCCGGGAAAACGAATGGGAAGCAGCCCAGAGCATCTGGCTGTGGCGGGACGGCTCCCCGTCCATGGACTATCAATCCAATGCGGCACAGGAGCCGAAAATTGATCGGGCCAATCTGTTGTTACTGGCCTTGGCCTCGTTATTGCTGCGCGGCGGTGAACACGTGGGGCTGTACGGCCGGGACGGGAACGCCACCGGGGCTAGCGGTGGCAGGGCCACCCTGAACCGTCTGGGCGCGCACTTAATGACAGAGCAAAACCAGGCGGCCCAAAACCAAGCAACGGATTTGCCGGAACCGGGGCGGCTGCCGCGCTTTGCCCAGATGGTGTTGTTCGGGGATTTCCTTTGCCCCATGGAACAGATTGAGAAAACCGTCAAGCGCTTCGCCGATCAAGGTGCCCGGGGCCATCTGTTGCAAATCCTGGATCCATCCGAAGAGGATCTGCCGTTCCGGGGCCGCACGGAATTTGAAGGCCTGGAGGGTGAGGGCCGCTTGATCATTGGCCGTGTGGAAAGCCTGCGTGATGACTATCAACGCCGCATGGCCGATCGCCGCGCCGCCTTGGTGGAGATTACCCGCGGGGCCGGTTGGGGCTTTACCCCCCATCGCACGGACAGACCGCCACAGACTGCTTTGCTGGCATTGTACAATGCCCTCAGCGGTATGTTGGATCCGCAGACGGGACCCTAGGTCATGTTGTCTCTTGGACCCATCGCACCCATTGCTTTGGCAGCACCCTGGATGTTGCTGGGTCTGATAACGCTACCTGTGATCTGGTGGTTATTGCGGATAACCCCGCCAACGCCGCAACGGGTGCCCTTCCCCCCGATCCGTATTCTGCTGGGCCTGGGTGGGGAGGAAGAAACCCCCGCCAAGACGCCGCTTTGGCTGGCCCTGCTGCGGATGTTGCTGGCGACCCTGGCGGTGCTGGCCCTGGCCCACCCCCTGTTGCACCCCAATGCGGATCTGTCCGGCGATGGGCCGGTGCTGTTGGTGATTGACGACGGCTGGGCCGCAGCCCCCAACTGGCCCCTGCGACAGCAAGCCGCCCTGGGTCTGGTCGAACAGGCAAAGCGGCAACAGCGCCCGGTCATAATTCTAACGACGGCACCGCCTATTGGCGGTGGCCCTGTCCGCGCCAGCGGTCTGTTGCAGGCGGCTGAAGCCGAACCCATCTTGCGCGCCCTACAGCCAAAGCCGTGGGCCACGGACCGGGCGGCGGCGGCTGTGGCGGTGGACAACCTGTCGCTGGCGCAACCACCGACAGTGGTTTGGCTGGGCGATGGCATCGATGGTCCCGGACGGGCGGGCCTGGCCGCGAACCTGGCTGCATTGGGGCCGGCGCAACAGTTGCGGTTGGCACAACAACCCTTGTCGCAACGGGCCATGGCCCTGTTGCCGCCAACCCTGACCCGGCAAGGTTTGGCCGCGACCGTTCTACGGGCCGACAACGCAGGAGCCGGCGGGTTGGCATCCGTGTCCGTGCGGGCGGTTGGCGAACGAGGCCGGGTCCTGGGCCAAGCCAGCGCGCAATTTCTGGCCGGGGATGATCGCGCCGTAGCGGATATTCCCCTGACTGGTGAGCTGCGCAACCGAACCCTGCGCCTGGATTTGGTCGGGCCCGGTTCGGCTGCCGCCTCGATCCTGTTGGATGAACGCTGGCGGCGGCGGCCCGTGGGCCTGGTTTCAGGCGGCGGGGTGGAGGAGCGCTCCCAACCCCTGCTGTCCAATCTGTATTATCTGGAGCGGGCCCTCGCACCCTTTGCCGAAGTACGACATGGCGAGATCGATGGCCTGTTGCAACGCCCCCTGGCGGTTCTGGCGCTGGCGGATATTGGCCGCCTCTCCGGCACGGAACGAACCGAGGTGAAACAATGGGTCCAGGGCGGCGGTATGCTGATCCGTTTTGCCGGGCCGCATTTGGCGCAGTCTTCAGAAGCCGCATCCGTTGGCGCAGCAGTTGGAAGGTCGGGTGGTACATCTGGGGGAACTGCCGACGACCTGGTTCCGACACCCCTGCGCCAAGGTGGCCGCGACTTGGGCGGTTCGCTGTCGTGGGCGAAGCCGGCAGGGCTGGCAACCTTTCCCAAGCACAGCCCGTTTTTTGGACTGCAGGTCCCAGGTGATGTTTTAATCCGGCGACAGGTTTTGGCGCAACCATCCCAGGATCTGTCCCAACGCACCTGGGCCAGCCTGGTGGATGGCACGCCATTGGTAACGGCGGCACCCCAGGGTCAGGGTTGGTTGGTATTGTTTCACACCACCGCGAATGCCGCCTGGTCCAACCTGCCCCTGTCGGGATTGTTCGTTGAGATGATGCACCGTTTGGTCGATATGTCCCGTGGCGTCAGCAACGATAGCGATGAAGCCGGTGCCGGGCGGGAACTGCCGCCCCTGGCCAGCCTGGACGGATTTGCCCGTCTGGGCCCGCCCCTGTCAGGTGCCGCGCCCCTGGCGGCGCAGGCAATCGCCAAGGCCGAGGCTGGACCAAAATCACCGCCCGGATACTACGGATTGCAGGACGACCGCCGGGCCCTGAACTTGAGCCAGAACTGGCAGGCCCTGCGCGCCATCACCGAACTGTCCGTACCGGCGGAGATGACCAGCTACCAGCAAACCAGTGAATTCGATTTAAAACCCTGGCTGTTGACGGCTGCGGTGGTGTTGGCATTGATTGATCTGCTGGCCGTCCTGGCCTTACGCGGGCTGTTGTGGCCCAGCACCCGCCTGACCGCCATAGTCCTGGGCGCACTGTTGTTGTTGCCCGATAGCACGGGCGTGGCAGAGGCCCAGCAACTCTCCGCCGCTGACAAATTCGCCATGAGCGCGGCCCTGGATACCCGGCTGGCCTATGTCCTGACCGGCAACGCCCGGGTCGACGAGATGAGCCGCGCCGGCCTGACGGGCCTAAGTGAAATTCTGCGCCTGCGTACATCAATCGAGCCGGAAGCCCCCATGGCCGTGGATATAGAGCGCGCACCCCTGGTACTGTTTCCCATTCTGTATTGGCCCATGGTCGCCACCCAGCCAGCGTTGAGCGAACGGGCCATTGCCAAAGTATCCCGCTTCATGCGTACAGGCGGCACCATCGTCCTGGACAGCCGGGATGGCGGCAGCAGTATGCCCGCCTTGCGCCGCCAGTTGGGGCTGGAGGGCGGCAGCGGTGCCGGACGCCTGCGATCCCTGTTGTCCCGGTTGGACCTGCCCCCCCTGGCGCCTGTGCCCCAGGGTCACGTCCTGACCAAATCGTTCTACTTGCTGCAGGGTTTCCCCGGCCGCTATGCGGGTGGCTCGGTCTGGGTGGAGCGGCGACCAGGCGGCATCAACGATGGTGTTTCCGCATTGGTCATCGGCGGCAATGATTGGGCTGCCGCCTGGGCCACGGACAAGCGGCACAAACCCCTGGTCCTGCCAACGCCCGGCGGCTCCCGCCAGCGGGAAATGGCCTATCGCTTCGGGGTCAATTTGGTGATGTATGCCCTGACCGGCAATTATAAGGCGGATCAGGTGCATATCCGCGATATTCTGGAACGGTTGGGGCAATGACCACCTTCGCGCGCATCAGCTTTGATCCCGCCTTGCCTTTGTGGCTGCTGACGGCTTTGGCCGTGTTCGCGGCGGCATTACTGGCCCTGGCCTATTGGCGGCGTTCGGGCGGTGTGACATGGCGGCTGGGAGCAATTGCGGCAGCGCTTTTGACCCTGGCCAATCCATCATTGGTGCAGGAGCAACGCAATCCCGTACCCGACGTGGCCTTGATCGTGGTCGATCAATCCATCAGCCAGCGGATTGCCGGGCGGGCGGTGCAATCGGAAACAGCCCTGGAAAAATTGGAACAACGGTTGGCCGGGCGGCCCGATTTGGAAGTGCGGGTGATCCGCGCCGGCATGGGCACGGCATCCGATCGTTTTCTGCCCGAAGGCACCCACTTGTTCGGTGCCATCCGGGCCGGTTTGCGGGATGTTCCAAAACAGCGCCTGGCCGGCATAATCGTCATCTCTGACGGGCAGGTCCACGATCTGCCAAAAGTGGATGTTGATGCCACCGGCGGCACGGATTTTGGTGGTCCGGTACACCTGTTATTGACCGGCCAGCGGGGTGAGCGGGACCGGCGTTTGGTGGTGGTCAAGGCACCAAGCTACGGCATCGTGGGGGAGACATTGAACCTAAGCCTGGCGGTGGAAGACAGCGCCGACGACCGGACGGGCAGTACGGTGGGCAGCACGGCCAACGCCGGTCGGGCCCGCCTAAGCCTGCGCCGGGACGGCGGCATTGCCGATAGCCGCAGCATACCGGTTGGCAAAACCCGCAACTTTCCCTTTCGCCTCAACCACGCCGGCGCAACAGTGTTGGAGTTGGAAATCGATGCGGGCCCTGAAGAACTGACCGAGAAAAACAACCGCGCCGTCGTCATCGTCAACGGCGTGCGGGAGCGGGTGCGGGTGCTGCTGGTATCGGGCGAACCCCATGCCGGTGAGCGGACTTGGCGCAATATTCTGAAATCCGATCCCTCCGTGGACCTGGTGCACTTCACAATATTGCGACCGCCCCACAAACAGGATGGCACACCCATCAACGAACTTTCCCTGATCGCCTTTCCGACAAGGGAATTGTTTCAGGACAAGTTGGATGAATTTGATCTGATCATCTTTGACCGCTATCGCCGCCGGGGCGTTCTGCCGGACATCTACCTGCAAAACGTCGCCGAATATGTGCGTCGCGGGGGCGCGGTTCTAACGGCGGTGGGCCGGGATTTCGCAACCTTGCCGATCTCTCTCTCCCGCACACCCCTTGGCGCGATCCTGCCCTCCAAACCCACAGGCACAATTCGCGAGGCCGGCTTTCGTCCCCTGCCCACCGACAAGGGCCGCCGCCATCCGGTTACCGCCATGCTGGAGGGGATCGGCGAGCCGGGCAGCCCGCCAACCTGGGGCCGGTGGTTTCGTCAAATCGACGTTGAAGATGTCAAAGGCGATGTCCTGTTGCATGGCGCCGGGCAGCAACCATTGTTGATTATGGATCGGGTCGGCGATGGCCGGGTGGCGCAATTGCTGTCTGACCATGCCTGGTTATGGACTCGCGGTTTTGAGGGCGGCGGACCACAGGCTGAATTGCTGCGCCGCATGGCCCATTGGTTGATGCAGGAACCCGACTTGGAGGAAGAGGACCTGCGGGCCCGTGCCGTGGGTAGCCAATTGCTGATCCAGCGCCGCAGCCTGAATCCGCTGGGCAAGGATATTCAGATCACCACCCCGTCAGGCGAGGTGGCGAGCATCGCCCTGACAGATAATGGCCGGGGGATGGAAACAGGGGCCATGGCGGTGATGGAGCCGGGCCTGTACCGCCTCAACGACGGTGCCCACCGGGCCATCGCCGCAGCGGGTGATATCAACCCCCTGGAATATGCCGACATGCGCGCCTCGCCAACAAAGTTTCTGCCCTTGCTGGAACAAAGCGGCGGCGGCGCATTTTGGCTGGCCGACGGTATGCCGGACGTACGCCGGATTAAACCGGGCCGGATCAACCGTGGCCACAACTGGTTGGGTCTGCGGGCCAGCGGTGACTACACAGTCAGCGGCGTGGCACAAACACCGCTGCTACCGGCCCTGTTGGTGTTGATCCTGTTCCTGGGCCTGACCATGCTGGCCTGGCATCGGGAAGGGCGATAGATTTTTGTCGAAGGACAAAATTCCAGGCCACCCAGCGATGGGCGTCAGTCGAAAACTTTCCCTTTAACCGCTATTTCGGCATGCCCGCCATATCGACCGGTGGATAATAATAGCTATCCCCCAGTGCATTGACCCGGGCCCAGAATTCAGGGCCGGCGGCCAGGCCCGTGTCGTTGGTTTCCGCCGCCTGTCGCCAAATATTCCAGGAGGCCGGATGCAGGCGGGAGGCCTCGACCAGATTTTCCTGGCCCTCGTCCACCCGATCATGGCGCAACAGATATTGGCCCAGACGGAAATGGCAATGGGCCTGGGCAATCTCCGCACTGGGCAGGGCGGTATGGGCGCGGGCCTGTTCCGCATCGAAGACATGACCACTGTCTTTGCCCGACAACACCCAGTCACGCACCGCCTGAACATACGTCGCCTTGGCGGCGGCGGCCGTTTGCTGTTTGCCTTCCGGCACGGTCATGGTCTCGAAGTTGAGGGAGCGGAAAGCCTCAAACGCGCCGGCATTTTCCGCCGGTCGGACAATGCGCCCGGCCTCGTCGATCCAGACGGCCTGGGGTACGTTGACCATGTTGTACAGCTCCGAAAGACGGTGATCCCGGTCAATCAGCGCGGGATAGCTTGGTGCTGCATTTTCGATCCAGGAACGGGCCGCGTCCGCACGGGCATCCATAGCAACGGCGATAACGATGAAGTTATTGTCTCTTAGTTCGTCATAGAGTTTTTGCCACACGGACAAATCAGCACGACAGCCTCACCAGGACGCCCAGGTGGCAAGCAGTACTTTCTTGCCGCGGTGTTCCGACAGGCTGTGCATGGCGCCATCCAGATCGGGCAAAGAGAAATCCGGCGCGTCCAGGGATTGCAGGCTGTCGGCGCGACTATTCGCCCCTTCACCCAAGGCCCAGACATCACCGCCCTTGGTCTGCGCGGCGGGCATACCAAGATGATGCCAAAACGCCGCCATATTGACCTTACCGTCAGAGACGAAGTCCGTCGTCCTATCGCTGGGCACAGGCACGCAGACATCGCCCCGGCAAAGCCCTTCAGGGCGCAGTGACCAGCCCGTCGCGGTTGCCGCATCATCAGGCGTCAGCCACAGACCATCGCCTTCTATTGCGGTGATATCGAAGTCACCCAGATTTGTAAGTACCGTCGTCATTTCCCATTCCCCTCCCATTCCCCATTGTTAAACAATTAGCCGTCGATCATCTTGACCATGGTCGTGCGGCGTTCTTTGGCTGAGATGAAACCCTCTTTGCTTTGGCACAAGGCCTCTGTCTGGGCCATGATCTCGTCATTAGACAGGTCCAGATCAAACGGCACCCCCATGGGCTGGGGTACGTACCAAGGCGTATGGGTATAGATTTCCAGGGTGTTGCCTTCCGGATCGGTGAAATAGAACGACCAGGCATTGCCATGGGTTACCACACGGAGAACCGTCAACCCTTCTGCCACTATTCTGTCGCGCATCTCGCGCACCTCATCCAAGGAATTCACCAGAAATGAAATCTGCTGCGCCACATTCGCTGTTGCCGCATCAGGGCGACCCGCGACCAGAACCACCTGATGATGCTCACCGGGATTGGCTGACATAAAAACCATATCCAGGTGGAAGTCCGGCGGCCCGCCCGCGTCCGTTACCGTCAGACCAAAGACCTCGGTAAAGAAACGCCGCATCTTGGCCAAATCATCGACGTAGATACCAACGTGGGTAAGTTGTGGCTTGATCATGCAATTATCCCCAATGCGCCGCCAGGTCACGAGAGCATGGTTATTCAAAACATGCTCAGGCCCTTAAGAATCGTGGTGCGCGAGACACGAAACAGAAGGACTCTTCTGTTTCGCTCGCACCACTTGATCGAACTATAACCCCAGACGGGCCCGGCGCAAAAGGACGAATGCTATTGCCATATTCAGCAGATTAAAGCCAATGGCATTGATAAAGGCCAATCGATAAGAGCCGGTCCAATCATATAAAAGGCCGGCCATCCAACCGCCCAGGGCCATGCCCAGCAAGGTCAGGGACAGGACCAGGGAAATGCGCCAGCCGGCTTGACCGGGCACGAAATAGCGCCGGGCGATGATGGCATAGGACGGCACGATGCCGCCTTGGCTGAGCCCGAACAGCGCCGCCATAAGATACAGGCTGGCCAAAGATTCCGCGAACATGAAGCCGAACAACATCAGGGCCTGTAAACTGCCCCCCAACAACAATGTCGGCAGGCCGCCGATCCGGTCTGATATCCAGCCAAAGGCCAGGCGGCTGATGATACCCGTAGCCAGCATAACCGCCAGCATTTCTGCCCCGCGCTGGGCCGCATGGCCAAGATCCGTGGCAAGGGCGACGATGTGGACTTGCGGCACGGCCATGGCGACACAACAGGCAATGCCTGCGACGCATAACAATCCGTGCAGGCCGTTGGGGCTTATGCCCAGGGGCCGGTCGGTGTCCGCCTCTATGCCCGAGGCGGCAGCCATGACGCTGGGCGCGCGCCGACGCAGGATTAGGCAGAGGGGCGGTATGGCCAGCAAACAGAAAATGCCGATGCGGGTATATGTGGTACGCCAATCGGTCAGATCGATGGAATATTGAATAATGGGCGGCCACACCACCCCGGCCAGATAATTGCCCGAGGCGACGATAGCCACCGCGATCCCCCGGCGTCGATGGAACCACAAGGTGGTATCGGCCACCAAGGGCGCAAATAGCCCGGCGTTGCCCAACATACCAATCAGCAATCCCTGGGCCAGATAGAGTTGGAAAAGGTTTTCCGCCTGTGCGGCCAAGACGAAACCCAGAGCCAGCATGACGCTGCCCAAAAGACATGGCCACATCACCCCGACGCGATCGGACCAACGGCCCATGATCACGCCGCCAACGCCAAAGCCGATCATCGTGACCGCATAAGCTATGGAGGCATCGGACCTGGTTGAGCCGAATTCAGCCGCGATGGGTTTCAATGCCACGACAATGGCGTACATGCCCACGGTACCAAAAGTCATGATGGTCAGGGACGCGGCCAACCGAATATAGGCGTAGGAGGATTCGCGCTCCGCCGATGCAGCGTCAACAACCATGCTGGATCAATCTTTCAATAAACTATGGAGCGACCCGAAAGGGGTTTTGCCGCCGGCAGGAATTTCGAAACCGATCATAACCATTAGTGTGGCCGGGGCAGAGACAATTTTTGCGAAGCGGGCACGTTTTCCACTATTATATTTCCGTGTAAACGAGTTGCCGCCATGAACTTATCAAGGGCCAAGCCAGATGTTTTTTTCCGCCGGCAAGATATTCTGGATCATCGCCCAGCCTTTGAACCTGGCCTTGATCCTATTGTTGCTGGCGACCCTGCTTTTGTGGTCCCGCTGGCGACGCCTTGGTGTCTGGCTGACCAGTCTGGTTGCCCTTACCCTGTTGTCGGTTGCCGTATTGCCTATTGGGCATTGGTTGCTGACGCCCCTGGCCAGGCAATTCGCGCCCTATGATATTGCTGCCCATGCGAACGAAAGTGCACCAGCAGGTATTATCCTGCTATCCGGCGCGGCCATAAATCTGGCTGTATCCCACCAGGTTGGGCATACGGTGCCGGGCCATGCCGCCGGTCGTATGGTGGAATACCTGCGCCTGGCAAAAGTTTACCCAAAGGCGCGGCTATTGATCTGCGGCGGCAATAGGGGTCCCGGCGCGCCTGAGGCCACAATGATTGCCGATTACCTGATCAGCCAGGGCATCGCGCGCGACCGCCTTTTGGTTGAGGATCGTTCGGTGGATACCTTTGAGAACGCCGTATTTGGACGGGCCCTGGCCAAACCCCAGACAGATGAGCGTTGGTTGCTGGTCACATCCGCCTGGCATATGCCGCGTGCCATGGGGGTCTTTCGCACCCAGGGCTGGCCGGTGGTTGCCGCACCCGCGATGCGGCAGCATACAATCGGTACCCTTGGCTTCAAGTTGTCGAGCAGAATGCGCCTGACCAATAAGGCCCTGCATGAATATATGGGACTGTTGGCTTATTGGCTGAAAGGCCGCAGCGAAACCCTTTGGCCGACGCCGGTAGGCTGATCGCACTAGCCGCGATAGGTTCCGGCAGCGACGGAGGCTTCTGTCGGCGCGATGGTCAGACAATCGAAATTGGCGCTTTTCAGGCGGCGGCACAATTCATGGGCCTGAAACTCGCTCATCCCATGCAGACGGGCGCGATATTGTATGGCCGACCCATTTGTTACCGATGCGTTTTCCACCGTCACAATGGAAACCTTGGCCTGGGACATCAGGTCTGGCAGGGCGCCTGACAGTTTGTGCAGATGGGAGCGGGCCGAGGCAACCCGGTTGAAGGCACCGATCTGCACGGACCAGGCAAAGCCGAAATCAGGCGCGCGGCGATGGCCACGTGTATCGTTGGGCCCCATATCGCTAGATGGTACATCACCCGATAGCACATTATTGGGCACCAAGGCTGCCTGGCGCAGGGGTTTCTGCCTGGGCACCGGGACATGGCCAAAGCCATCCAGGCGACCCCGGGGGCGGACGAATTTATTCGGCAGGCCCCGCCCATCATAACTTTGCAGGCGCACGAAACCATTAGCCAGAAGATTGCGCATCCGCGCATCCCGGCTGTTTGCGGAACGACCGCCGAACAACACCCCGACAAGGCGTCCTTCGGGACGGGAGGCAGAGGCGACAAGATTAAAGCCCGAGGCGCGAATATAGCCGGTCTTGATGCCATCAACACCATTTACGCTGCCGATCAGGTTGTTGTGATTGCGGAAAACCTTGCCCCGGTAAGCGAATGATGTTCTGGAGAAATATTCAAAATGCTGCGGAAAATCCCTACGGATGGCCAGGGCCAGACGGGTCATATCCCGCGCGGTGGAGAGTTGACGGCGGTTCGGCAGGCCGGAGGCATTGCGAAATGTTGTCTTGCTCATCCCGAGATCCCGGGCCCGGCGGGTCATCTGCAGGGCAAACTTGAACTCTGTGCCGCCGATGGCTTCCGCCACAATTGTCGCGACATCGTTGGCCGATTTCGTCACCAGCGCCATAATGGCCTGACGCACGGTAATCGGCTCGCCCCGGCGCAATCCCAGTTTCGAGGGTGGTTGACCGACGGCCCGGCGGGAGGCGATCAGGGTTTGATCCAAGTGCAATTTGCCATTTTCCAGTGCCTCGAACACCATATAGAGAGTCATGATCTTGGTCAGAGAAGCGGGATACTTACGGGCATCGGCATTGCGGGCCACCAAAACCCGGCCACTTTCCCCATCCACGACCATTTCGGCATGGCGGGAGCGGGCAATAGACGGTGACGTGACCGAGGCGATCAACAAAACAACCGCCAATATGGCCAACAGACGTTTCCCCACAAATCCAGTGGGGCCCGAAAGACCATTGCGGGAACCGGGCCCGAATATCACAGATATACTGCGGCGGCTCATAAAGCTGCAGCAGACATGTTTTCGAAAGATATGGCGGATGAAAGCAACACAGGTCGTCCAATAATTGTGAGAGCCAGGGTCACGTTAATCGAATCATGGTGAATAATAGGTAAATAGAGCCCCCATGGGCAATAAAGTTTCTGCATTCAACAGTTTGGTGGCGGTTGTTGTCAAATACATTTCCCTATAACGACCTTGTCGATGGCTCACCTATTACGCCAAATCGAAAATGCGGCAGTGCAGAAAATAATTTTGCTGCACTGCACAATAATCATTGACATCCGTCCGTAAATACCTATTTTCACCTCATGTTGCATTGCAGCATACGAAATTTCCGCGACGTATTTTCCGCGCGGTATTCGATAGCTCTTTTGGACCCGGGCCGCTGAACAGCCGGACCAATTCCAGAAAGAACCGTTGGATAGCGCTTGAAACAAACGAACCTGAACAGATAGAGAGAGATTTTATTATGACTGCCAAATCGACAAAACAGGACAAAACCGCCGCCGACACTGCTGCCAAGGCAGCCGAGACCATGGCGTCCGCCGGTCAGGAAGCCTTACGTAATTTCGCCAAAGCCGGCACGGAGAGCTATGAGCAAGCTTTTTCAGGCTTGCGTGGCAAGACCGATGAAATGACCAAGGGTTATGAAGACCTGGCCGCCAGCGGCAAGGAAACCATGGAAGCCTGGAATGCCGCCGGCACTGCATATGGCAAAGGCATGGAAGCCATCGGTGGCGAACTGATGAATTTCGCCAAGCGTATGATGGAAAGCAACGTCGAGGCAACGAAGGCTGTTCTGGGTGCCAAATCCTTGAACGAAGCCATGGACCTGCAGTCCGAATTCGCCCACAACAGCTTTGAAGGCATGATGACCCAGGGCACCAAGGTTGGTGAGCTGGCGACCAAGGTCGCACAGGACACGGCAGAGCCCATCAGCGCCCAGTTCACGGCGTCCGTCGAGAAATGGCGCACCAAAGCTGCCTAATCCAGGCACATTGTAAATATAAAACGCCTCAGCCAAATTTGGTGAAGGCTGATATAGAGACGGGTCCGGATCTCCTCCCACCGGACCCGTCGTCTAAGTCTAGGGCGCATTCAGGCAAGACCTGTTTGCGCCCTAGCTTTTTGTCCCGGCTATAGGCCGGGATTTTTTTGTATTTTTAACGATATTTGTTTCATAATCAGGCCGAAAACCCTCTTTCAATTTCTTGGCATTGGCCAATATGATAGGGGGATGTCATACTTCGTCTCTGTATGGGCGTTGTTTGGGCAGAGTTGGAAGGAAAATTGGATTTCTGGGACACGTATGGGCGATCCGAACGACATAATTGGAATGGCCAGAAGCAGCAACCGTGGCGGCAACCGTGGCGGCAACCATGGCAGCAGCCTTAGTGGCAGTGGCGGCGGTGATGGCGGCACCGGTGTCGCGACCAAGACCAAGCCGAAGACGAAAAAGCCGTCCATGTATCGCGTCCTGTTGATGAACGATGACTATACACCAATGGAATTCGTCATTCATGTGTTGGAGCGGTATTTCAACAAAGACAGTCAGGAAGCGACGCAAATCATGCTGCACGTACACCAAAAGGGCATTGGAGTTTGTGGCATATTTCCGTACGAAATAGCGGAAACAAAAGTGATGCAGGTGACCGATCTCGCCCGCAAGAATCAGCATCCACTCCAATGCACCATGGAAAAAGTCTAGGGAATAAATCCAGTGGCATCATTCGCATCAGAACTTGAACAAACCCTGCACCGGGCCCTGCGTAGCGCCAACGAACGTCGCCACGAATTCGCGACTCTGGAACATTTGTTACTGTCCTTGTGCGACGACAACGATGCCCGTTCCGTGCTGCGTGCCTGCAATGTGGACATCGATACGTTGCGGGAACAACTTTCGAATTACCTGGATGAAGACCTTTCCTCCCTGGCCATTGAAGAGGAGGAGGAGGCGAAACCCACCGCCGGCTTCCAGCGAGTCATTCAACGAGCGGTCTATCACGTGCAGTCTTCGGGCCGGGATGAAGTGACCGGGGCAAATGTTCTGGTCGCCGTCTTTGCCGAACGGGAAAGCCATGCGGTCTATTTCCTGCAGGAACAGGACATGACCCGCCTTGATGCAGTCAGCTACATCTCCCACGGTGTGGCCAAGACCCCGGGCATGAGCACGGAACGCACCGTGCACGGAACAGAGGAAAAAGAAGAAGAGGAAAATGGCGTCAAATCCGGCGACGAGGCGTTGGAAGCCTATTGCGTTGATTTGAACGACAAAGCCCGCAGTGGCCGCATTGACCCGGTCATCGGCCGGGAGGAGGAGCTGGAGCGGACCATTCAAATTCTCTGCCGACGACAAAAAAACAACCCCCTGCTGGTGGGCGATCCCGGCGTAGGCAAGACCGCCATAGCCGAAGGCCTGGCCCGGCGTGTTGTCCTGGGCGAAGTGCCCGAGGTTTTGCGCGATACCACGATCTACTCCCTGGATATGGGTGCCTTGTTGGCCGGAACCCGCTATCGCGGTGATTTCGAAGAACGCCTGAAGGCGGTAATCTCGGAATTGGAAAACCACGACGACGCCATTTTGTTCATTGATGAAATTCACACCGTAATCGGTGCCGGTGCCACATCAGGTGGGGCCATGGATGCCTCCAACATGTTGAAGCCAGCCCTGGCCAGCGGCACCATTCGCTGCATGGGCTCCACCACCTACAAGGAATATCGCGGCTACATCGAAAAAGACCGGGCCCTGTTGCGCCGGTTCCAGAAAATCGATGTCAACGAACCCAACGTTACCGATGCCGTCAAGATCCTGAAGGGTCTGAAGCCGTATTTTGAGGATTATCATAAAATCCGCTACACCAACGACGCCATCAAGGCTGCGGTGGAACTATCGTCGAAATACATCAACGACAGAAAACTACCCGATAAAGCCATCGACGTGATCGATGAAGTGGGCGCGGCGCAAATGCTGTTGCCCGAACACCGACGGAAAAAGACCATTTCGGTCAAGGATATCGAAAACGTGGTGGCCAAGATCGCGCGGATCCCGCCGAAAACCGTTTCCAAGGACGACCGGGCCAGCCTGGCCAATCTGGAAGGCGAATTGAAGGATGTGGTGTTTGGCCAGGATCAGGCCATCGATGCCCTGGCAACGGCCTTAAAGATGTCCCGCGCCGGGTTGCGGGAGCCGGAAAAACCCATCGGCAGCTATCTCTTTTCCGGCCCCACGGGTGTCGGCAAAACAGAGGTCGCGCGGCAACTGGCAAACATCATGGGCATGGAAATGGTCCGTTTCGATATGTCCGAATATATGGAACGGCATACGGTCAGCCGCCTGATCGGTGCACCGCCTGGCTATGTCGGGTTCGACCAGGGCGGCATGTTGACCGATGCCATTGACCAGAACCCCCATGCGGTCCTGCTGTTGGATGAGATCGAAAAGGCCCATCCTGATCTGTTCAACATTCTGTTGCAGATCATGGACTACGGCAAACTGACGGACCACAACGGCAAGCATATTGATTTCCGCAACGTGGTCTTGATCATGACCACCAACGCAGGCGCGTCGGAAATGTCCAAGATGGCCATTGGTTTTGGCCGGGAAAACAACGTTGGCGCGGATGAAGAAGCGATCAACCGCCTCTTTACCCCCGAATTCCGCAACCGGTTGGACGCCACCATTTCCTTCTCTGCCCTGCCGCCGGAAGTGATCTCCAAGGTCGTCGATAAGTTCATCGGCGAATTGGACGCACAATTAGGCGAACGCAAGGTTTCCATCTCGCTCAGTACGGCAGCGCGGGAATGGTTGGCCGAAAAAGGCTATGACCACCTCTATGGTGCCCGCCCGTTGAGCCGCATCATCCAGGAAAAGGTCAAAAAGCCCCTGGCCGACGAATTGTTGTTCGGCAAACTGGCCAAGGGTGGCCAGGTCATCATCGAAGTGGTGGACGGGGCGTTAAGCTTTGAGTTCCAGGCCAAGGAAAAACCGCCCCGGCCCGGGAAAAACGGCGGCGGCAAGGATAGCGGAAAAGACAGCGGAAAAGATGGCGGCGGCCCCGCCGATCCGGAAACCCCCAGCGGCGATAAAATTCCTGAGCTGGTGACCTGAGCCAGGCACCGCCAACGCCTACTGTACGTTATATCGCAGACACAACCGCCAGAGCCGGAAAATCCGCTCTGGCGGTTTTTTTGCCTGGCTTGTCCATTCGCCGTCAATGGCGATCGAAAAAGCACAGAAAGTCAGAATACGTTCTGAATGGAACGCCATCGGGGCATTCAAGGACGTCGCCGGCGTGCACGGACATCTTTGCCGCGACGATAAATGCCGCAAAGAGAACGGATAAGAAATCTGGTGTTAACCACGTATTACAATTGCTTAGCGTGCACCCGACAGGATATATAGCTAATAATGTATAAACAATAATTGCTGCGCTTTCAAAGACAGCGGCGGCGCAATAATTTGGTGTTAAGCGATATGGTTGGATTTATTTTGCGTCGGTTCGTTGCTGGTATTTTTCTATTGTCCGCTTTTTCACTACTAAGTTCCGTTCCGGCCCAGGCTGAACTGCCATCCATCGGCGTTCCGGCAGCCGTGCGCCCGGATGCCCTGGGCACACCGCCCGGCGCTGAAGAACGTATTCTGCAGGTCGGGCTGGGTCTTGTCGCCGACGAAACCATTAGCACCGGCCCTACCGGACAGACCCATCTGTTGTTTGTTGACGGCTCCACCATCTCCATCGGGCCGAATTCATCGCTCAGTTTGGATAAGTTTGTCTATGACCCGAAGGTAAAAAAGGGCGAGTTGGTGGTTAGCGTCTCCAAAGGCCTGTTCCGTTTCGTTGGCGGCCGGATTTCGAAAAAGACGCCGGTATTGTTCAAATCGCCCACCGCCGTCATCGGTATCCGCGGCGGCGTCGCCATCGTGCAGGTGAACAGCCCGGCGCAAATCCAACAGGCACAAAACCGGGGCCAAAACCTGCCACCCGCATCCGCCACCATGTTGTTCGGTGATCAGGTCACCATGCGATCAGGGGGTCAGCAACAAACCATGACCCGGCCTGGCTTTACCGTCACACAGACCTCTGGCGGCGGGGTCAGCACACCGCAACCAACCACCCAGGCGCAGCTGACACAGGTATTGTCCGGTCTGGAAGATCCCCAAACACCACCCGGCGGTGACAATGGCGATGGTGGCCCACAAACCCCGCAACAACTTGCGGCCATCGCACCGGCGGCAGGTGGCGGCGTAGCCTCGATTACCAACGATGATGTCAGCGACAACCAGGTATCGGGCCTGAACTCCGACCAGACACCAAACATTGTAAACCTGGTCGTACCGATCACGGCGTTGGATCCCATCATTACGACAACAACGACCGTCGCCAGTATTATCACAACGGACGCCAGCCAAACCCCCCTGCCCATCTGTACGGAGCCAGGCCAGACCGGTTGTATCGAACCGGTCGAAGAGACAGCGCAGGTGACGACTGAATCCTCTGCCAGCAGCGGGAGTTTGACGGCATTTGTAGGAGCCGCCGAACCGTTCGCTACAATTGGAGTCCCGGGGGGTTTGACGCTAGCAGGCAATTTTTCAGGGCGCGTAAAGTACGCTACAAACCCTGCTCTGGGGACCGATGATGGCAATGCCGCCTTCAATTTAAGCTATCAAGGCGCAACGTTGATCGACGGCTTCTTCAGCACAGGGAATTTCAGCGCTCTCATTGACGATATTGTTACGAATTCTGACGGCAGCCGTGATTTTTCAGTATTATCGCTCGGCAACCCATTCGGTGCGTTCGGTGCGCCCGGCTTTGTCTCACGTGTGGGCGAGCTGTCTGGCACGGGTTTCATTGCACCGAACGACGATTTTTTGTTTTACGGGCTGGAGGATCAGGTTGACGGCCAAAGAGTTTTTGGCTGGGCCGGTATTCCGTACACGGGCGCCCTCCCCACCAGCGGGGCGACGTTCTATGACCTGCAGAATGATTTTGTCCTCGGCTCCATGATACCTTTCGTAAATGCGACATCGGGCGGCGCACTAACGCCAAATTACGGCATCGGCGAAGGTGACAGCGTCATAATGTGGGATGTATCCAATGCCCCGTCGGCCCAACGGGCGTTTGGGCATATGTCGCTATCCGTTCGTGATGGTCAGGCCGGCGAAGCAATAAGCCTTATATTGGGTGAGGTCCTGCTGGATGAAAACGGACGGCCTTTCATCTCGGGCGAAATGCGTGGCAGCTCACGGCTGGCGCCGGGCCAATTGACACATCAGTTCAATGGTTATGTGGCCAGCCAGGATGACGATAGTGGCTTTGATTTCTTTGGCGCGACCGGCCCCAGCTTTTTCAGCCTTGAAGGGGCCATCGCCAACGAGACAACGGACGCTCAAACACAAGCCGGTGTTGTGGATCAGTTTGGCGACCTGGCCAACAACTTCGCCGTACAACCCAACAATGTGGCTATACCCATCGCGGAGACACTGGACCCGCGTACATCCCGTAACATGATCGGCTACACCTCTGGTATTTTTCAGCCGACCCTGAATGATGCCAGTTTTTCCAGTACGGCGGTATTCGAAACCTTTTTAACAAACCCCTTGGGGGTTCGGATCCGCACCAGCGCAGAAACCAACAAGATCCAAGGCTATATCAAATATAACGAAATGGGATTCTCATCAGAGGACACCCAGTTGTTTTTCGGTGACCTTGATAGTTTCGCATTCGGTGACGAAGGGGTCACGTCCGGGCAAAGCATTTTCGTTGATGATGGTGGTTACGGGGCAATTGAAGCAGCAACCCAATTCAGCCAGACCAATGGCGATCCGATTACGACGGAGAATCTTTATCTTGTATCTTCCGGTGCTGCGGATTTTCCCGCCGGGACATTGCCCACCGGCGTAAGCATGTGTGATTGCCAATACCTGAACTGGGGGTTCTGGGGCGGCAGTGTCTATCGCGCCGCTGGCGAAATCGGCTTTTACCGCGAAGATTTCCATTTGGCAACCTGGGTTGTGGGTGATGTACAGGACATGGCCACCATTTCCGGCATGACGGGTACGGCAACCTATTCGGGCCATGTGATCGGTTCGGTTTCCACCCCCGCCGGGGTTCGCACCCGAATTGGCAACCTTGCCTACAGCCTGGACTTTAGCAACCGGACCTTCACTGATGGTGGCATACTTTTTCTGGGGTCGAACGGCAGCATCACCAATTTCGATGGCGGGAATTATGATTTGGGTACCATCGAAGTGCAGAGCGTAACCGAATCCATGACGGGCGACCGGCACAGATTCTCAGGTGCCATATCAGCCGCCACTGGTACGGATGCCAGCCGCACGGGAGGCTTCACCGGCTCCTTCATGGCCGGGGGCGGTGACGGTGCCGCTGAAATGGGTGGACAGTTCAATATCGCAGGAACAGACTATCAAAGCGCCGGGATATTCGCCGGGAAGAAGACGCTCGAACCATAGGAGTCATTGGCATGTCTGATGCACCGAAATATCTGTTGATCGTCAACGCCGAAATAGATCCATCGGTCGAGGACGCCTGGAACCAATGGTATAATGAAGTGCACCTGCCCGAAGCGTTGGCCTGTCCCGGTGTTTTGGCGGGCAATCGTTATCGCTCAGTTGGTGATGCCAGCCTGACCAAGGACGGCGGCAAATCACAATCTTCCGGCCGGGCCTATGTTGCCGTGTATGAGTTGAGTGGACCGGAGGCGTTGGACACGCCGGAATTTATTGAGATGCGGGGCTGGTACCATTTCACCGATAAAATCACCGCCCGCACCCAGGTTTACGAAGCGCTATAACAACGCCCTAATTTTCCGAACCGGCGGATTCCTGCCCAATCACCGTGAAGAACGAGGCGGATTTGGGCTGTTGCGGCAATTCCACCTCCAACGGGATCATCCGGGCCGTGGCGCTGGCCTGACCGCGCACTATGGTGCCTTCCAGGGTTGAGGGCATAGGGTTGCGGGCAATAGGCACTGCATCCGCCGCGCTGTAGACACAAAGATAAATGGCGCGGCGACGGCCTGCCGATTTGTTCGCTTCACTACCATGCTGCAGGCGGGTGTGCATCAAACAGACGGCACCTGCCTTACCCTCGATAGGAACCTGACGGGAGAGATAAGCTTTTTCCAAATCTGGCGCCACCATGCCCGTGAAGGCACCATCCTGGAACAAGCTGTCAATTGACCCCCGATGGGTGCCCGGTACCACCATCAAACAGCCGTTGCCTGCATCCACATCATCCAATAGCAACAATGCGGTGATGACATCATCGTTGGTGTGCGGGGTATAGGAGAAATCCTGATGATAACGCACCACGGTCTGGCTGCCGGGCAGCTTGGTGTTGATCTTGCAATGGTGATACTTCACATTCGGGCCGATCAGGTCGGCGACCATATCGACCATGGGCGCATCGGTCATAACGGCGTTGAAATCGTCGGAAACCTCGCACGGGTTGTTGATCCGGCGCAAGGCCGGGCGTTCCGGTGAATGTTCCGCCCCCATGTCAAAGCGCGGCCGCCCGTCCACGGTGGGGGTGCCGTAAGGCTCGGTGTGGCCACGGCTTTCGTCGTCCCAGTCATCCATTTGCCGGCGCAGGCGCGCCAACGTATCAGGATCAACCGCACCGTCCACGATGATATAGCCGTCCCGCCAGAACTGGTCCTGCTGTACCTGGGAAAGAACAATGCCGTTGGTTGTCATGGCCTACCGCCTCCAAATTTACGTCCGCATATTTATCCATCAAGTCATCGCCAGGGTCCAGGGGCGTTGTAGGCTGCGTTGATTTGGCGCAGCAAAAGGCGAATTCCCACTGTTGCGGGCAGGCTGAAGTACGTATGATCGGGACAGCAAAATTGAACTTCGAACAAATACTTAAACACAAATACTTCAAGGGAGAGCTATCAATGTCAGGTCTATGTGAAAGTCGAATAGCCATCGTAACCGGTGCGGCCCGCGGCGTGGGGCGGGAAAATGCCCTGCTGTTGGCCAAGGAAGGCGCCAAAGTGGTTGTCAATGATCTGGGCGGGGCCGTGGATGGCAGTGGTGCCGATAAAACCCCAGCACAACAAGTCGCAGACGAAATAATTGCCGCCGGCGGCGAGGCCGTGGTGAACGGCGATGATGTCTCCTCCTGGAATGGTGCCAAGAACATGATCGACCAGGCTGTCGATACATTTGGCAAGCTGGACATTCTGGTCAATAACGCGGGCATCCTACGCGACCGTATGCTGGTCAATATGACCGAGGAAGAATGGGATTCAGTCATTCAGGTGCATCTGAAAGGCACTTTCGCCCCGGCCCGTCACGCAGCCAGTTATTGGCGGGGACGGTCAAAGGAAATCGATGGCCCGGTTCACGGACGGATCATCAACACCACCTCCACCTCCGGCATCTATGGCAACGTCGGGCAAACCAACTATGGCGCCGCCAAGGCCGGCATCGCCGCCTTTACCATCATCGCAGCGCGGGAATTGCGCCGTATCGGCGTCACCGTCAATGCCGTTTCACCTTCCGCCTACACTCGCATGACAGATAGCCTGCGGGAATATACGGAGGAAGATATTGCAATGCGTCACCCCCGCTGGGTCGCGCCGACCGTCGTATATCTAGCCAGCGAAGAAGCCCAGGATATCTCGGGCCGGATCATCCAGGCCGGTGCGGGCATGGTCGCGGTCTGTGAGGGCTGGCGTCGCGGTGCCGAGATAGAGCAGATAGCCGACCCGTCCGAGCTGGGCCCCGAAATCCGCAAAATGTGCGAAATCGCCCGGAAGAACTCCGGCATGGACGGTATGGAGCTGGATTAGGGGAACCCGAACAGCATCGCTGTTCATTATAAACCTATAGCTATAGGGCTGCCTGCTTCCCATGGAGGCGAGCAGCCCTTTGTTTATTGCAGACGTTGAGCCATTGGGCGTTTGAGGTCACATCAGGCCAATAAGACAACCAGGTCCATCGGTTCGCCGGTGCCTTCGATGGGGCGTTTGGCGCGATGTTCCAGGGTCGGTGGAGGCTGGTAGCCTTGAGCTTCGGCAATTTCCAAGGTAGCGGCGGTGGTCAGGGCGGCCACGGCCTCGGCCTTGTTGGCTTTTTCAAGCTTGGCAGCAAGATTGACCGGTTCACCGATCACCGTGAATTCCAACCGCTCCCCATCACCGACCGCGCCAAAAACCAGGGGCCCGGCGCTGACGGCAAAGCCGATGTCCAGGGGCATTTCGCCGCCGCGCTGGCGTTCATCGTGCCAGGCCTGGGCGGCGCGCCCCAGATCTTCTATACAGCGCAAGGCATCAGCGGCATAGGTTTCCGTTGGCAAGGCTGCGCCAAAAGTCGCCATGATGCCGTCGCCCATGAACTTATCAATGCTGCCGCCATGGTCCTGAATGACCCTGACCATGCGGCTTTGATAGTCGGCCAGTAACTTCATCAGATAGTCCGGGTCCATGCCCATGGCCATGGGTGTGAAGCCGCGAATATCACAAACCAAAATGGCGGCCCGGCGCACCTCACCCTGGCCGGCCTCTATCCGTTGTTCCGCATGAACGATCTGATGCGCGATCTCCGGCGCGAAAAACCGCTCCAAATCAGAATGGGCCTGGCTCTCCACCACGGACTGCACCAACAACCGCCGGGCCCGCCACAAGGCAATGGCCAGAATGGCGGTGGACAACAATATGGCAATGACTTTATCGAACTCTGCCCCGATCAGGATCTTGTTCGATGTCATGTAGGCGACATAGTCCCGGGTCACCCCCATGTTCTCCGCCTGGGAGGTCGACATGGCATAATACAACATCAACAACCAACTGAACGCCGCCGCCACCCCCGCCAATATGACAAACCCGGCAGAAAACCTTAGGGCCCGCAAGGCGATGAAGATGAAGACATACAGCAAAGTCGGTGCCTTCAGATAGAACGATGCTGGCTGTTCATACTGGATATGGAAGCTCCAAATCAGGCCCATAAGAATGGCCATATCCACCAGTACCGACAGGGCCAGAAACCAGGTCGCTGCAAAGCCGCGATACGCCAGTACCAGCCGCAAAATTGAAAATGCCAGGTATGAGGCAAGAGCGATTGGCACCGGTTCGATCATCGCCGTCGCCGTAGACGTCTTTGGGGCCAGGGCGTAAAGACTGGCCCAGGTAGCTCCGACCAGCAATTGCGCCCAGGCAATCATGATTTCGCTTTGTAGCTGATGCGCCCGGATGGCGCCTGCAACCCGGGGCGGCAGCGTCTTGTTGCGGCGTAATTTGTCCCGGGCCCCCCGCAAATTCAGGGTCTGCAAATTCATGGCGCTATTTCTTCCTTAGCCATAACGAGGCGGGCAGGCTGTCCGTTTTACCCGGCAGGCGGCCCACGGCCGATGCCGCCACCGCCGCGGCCATGCGCGTGGCCACGTAGTTAGAGGCAAATAAAATCTCAAACGCCCCGCCGGCCAGCATTGGCGCCACACCCAATTGTTCGTTATATCCGCGCCAATCCCAAATCATGGGGTAGTCGTCGGGCAGAAAAATATCATGAATATGAACAAGTGCGCCGGGCGGCAGGGTCGGGATCACCCGATTGAACAAGTCATCCACATCACTGCCGGGCATGAGAATGTGGGAGGAGTCTATGAACAGGATATCGCCGGCCGCCAGATCGGAGAAGATATTCAGATCGACGCCGCTAAGGGTGGTTTTCAAAAACTCTATATCTAGGCGATCCACATAGCGTCTGGGTTGGGGGTCAATGGCTATGATGTGGGTGTCCAGGCCGCCATCATCCACGGCCCGCTTCATAAACCGGGTGGAATGGCCGGATCCAACTTCGATAATACGCTTTGGTGCCAGGGTCCGCACCAGGGCATAGGCTGCGGTGGCATCCAGGGTGGGAAACCAGTCCTGGGCCAGGCGGGGGGCGGGCGGCGGTTCATCCGCCATGACCGCGAGGGCATTTTCGAAACGATCAATATCTTGCAACAGCGCGGTAAACGTCGGCTCTGCCGCCGTCATCAATTCGGCCAACGACGGATAGGTCGGATTGCGGCCCGGATGGGGCAGGGTATCAGCATAACGATAGGGAATGAAAAACCCACGACGGGCCAGACCCAGCACCGTCAATAGACCCAACCGCATACTGCGCCTATGCATTCCGCCCCTCATACACCGCCATGGCTATGGCCACTGCCATGGCCATTTTCGCCTGCGGCAAAGTGAAATTATTATTGTTATTAAATTACCACAAATGCTGTCTGAGCGCATGCGAAGAAAAAGCGCTCAAACTATGATGGCGGCTCAAAGGCACTAAAAATGCGGCCACAGTCAGCAAGGGTTTCAGTGCTTAACCCGTGGGCACTGCCTGACGCCGGACACGGCTTTGGCCAATGGAGGCGTCCACCTCCAGCATTTTGGGGCGCAGGGTCATACCTTCCCGGGCGACAAGGGTGCCCGGGCGGCGGGCCTCCGCAGCCTCGGCAATGCCGTCCATGAAAACGTCGTCGTGATCAGGGTCATGATGGAAAATCACGAACTGGGGCACGCCGGCGGCATCACAAAGATCCGCGCCCGCCTGCCATGTGGAGTGGCCCCAACCAACGCAGTTCTTGTATTCGTCTTCGGTAAACATGGAATCGTAAATCACGATGTCGGCACCATCAATGAGTTCCAGGATGGCCTGGTCCAGCTCGCCCGCCACATGCTCCGTATCCGTCAAATAGCAGATAGCCTGACCGTTATATTCAACCCGATAGCCCGAAGCCCCGTCAGGGTGGTTCAACGAAGCGGTGCGCACGACCACGTCGGGCCCGGCATTCAAAGTATCGCCGACCAGGAAGTCATGAAATTCAATCTTGGATTGGAATATTTCCAGAGGCACGGGAAACAGCGGCGATGTCATCAAATTGCACAACACGGCCCGTAGATCGGTTTCCGGCAACAGATGCCCGGCGCGCAGGCGAAAGGTATTCTGGGGATTGAAGAATGGTTTAAAAAATGGGATGCCGCAAATATGGTCGTAATGGGTGTGGGTGAGAAACAGATCGGCGTTTACTATTTCGCCGCTTTCCACCAACTCGTTGCCGAAATATCGCAGGCCCGATCCGGCATCAAATATAAGCAGGCGGTCGCCGCAACGAACTTCAAGGCAGGATGTGTTGCCGCCGTAGCGGACGGAATTGGGGTCCGAGATCGAGATGCTGCCTCGAACGCCCCAAAATTTTACACTGAAATCGCAATGCTCCGACATAACCCAGCACTTTCGAAATTGATCAACCGATACTAACCGGCTGAGGTTAACGTTTCATTCAATTGCTACGGTCCTCAACAGATCGTTTTGTATTATATCGTTTCGATATATGTCAACTTAACTATATTACGTCTAATATGTTGGGCTTGTAAACCCCTATATCAAGGGAAAAGACATGTAGGGATTTACAGCCCCATCTGGCGCAGGATCATCTGGCTGAGGGCCGCTTCCGGATCGTTCAGCTGATCAACTATGGAAAAATGATTCTGATCCGGCAAAACAACCACCTCCACGTCAACGCCCTGGGCCCGCCAGGCAGCGGCATGGTCTTCGCTTTGACGCAGATACTCCGGCCCCTCGTCGCCGCCAACGGTCAACAACAACGGCCCGCGTGTGGCGGGTGCCAAATCCGTGGGGCTGTTGCGCGCGGCCTCCGCGACCCCCAGCTTCAAATCATCGTTCAGGAAACAAAGACGGATCGGCTCCAAATCATAGAGGCCGGAAATACCGCAACCCCCTCCTATCAGGTCCACCGGCAAATCCGGTGAGCCGCCATCAAAGGCGGGCCAGTCCGTCGCCATCATCATGGCTACCAAATGGCCTCCCGCCGAATGGCCGGAAATAAAAATGCGCTCCGGGTCACCACCAAAGCTGGCGGCATTGCGATAGGTCCAGGCAAGGGCGGCCCGACACTGGCGCACCAACTCATCCATATCGATAGTGGGGATCAGGCCATAGTTGACCACCACGGTCGCCGCCCCCTTCGGTGAGAAAGCCCGCGCCACGTATGAGAATTCATCCTTCGACAGCATCTTCCAATAGCCGCCATGGATAAAGACCTGGATTGGGGCTGGTCCGGGCGTGCCCTCGGCTGCTGGGAAGACATCCAATACCTCGTCCACGCCAGGGCCAAACCGGATGTCCCGTTGGCCTGCCAGCTGTTGGCGTAAGTCGGCACTGTCATCGGCAAAGCTTTTCATGAAACCCAAAGCGCCCGCCACCTTGTTGCGATTGTCGTATTCCCGATCCAGACCGGCCTGATCATATGTTCCGTAAACAATTTCACTCACGCCTGTTCTCCCGATTTGCCGGCCGTCATCACGGCCAGCATTTGTTTTATTTTATCGACCGCTAGATCGTTGATGCCTTCGGCCAGGCGATTGGCCAGCTCTGTCGCCTCCGGCCCGGTCTCTGTCGTATCTATCACCACCCGTGGGTGGCTGAGTTTTGCCAGGCGGCGCACCGCATCCGCCTCATCCCAGATAATGTGAAAATAGCCGCAGATCTGGTCCACCAGGATGGGCGAGGGTCGGCCCCGGTGGCCCCGCTCCAAGGCCGACAGGTAGGCGGCCGAGATTTGCAGATCCGCCGCCATCTGTTTCTGGCTAACGCCCTGGGCCTGTCGCAGATCCCGAATACGCACGCCAAATGGTGTCAATCCGGTAGTCTGCGACGGCCCCGCACTCATGGTATCAGTCCTCCCCCTGCCACAAGCCATAACCTTTGTGCCAGTCCTCGATGGATTGATTGGGATATTCGGCGCAGCGTTCAATGTTTTCCCCTCCATGCAGGGCCACCCAAGGGGCGGCGCTGTCCAGCATGATATCGACAAAATGTTCCGGCCGGGGCAATGGCGTATCTATAATGGATGCCAGGGGGTGGATCAGGTCGGGCCAGTTTTCATTCCAGGCCCACATATGGCTGCCGCACTTCTTGCAAAAATACCGCCTGTGCTTTGACGGCTGGCCGTCGTTCAAGGCCTGATAAACGGACAGGTTTTTCTTGCCCGTAATCTTCATGCTGTTGTTGTCAGCGAGGAGATTAATAGCGAAGCCCCCCGCACCGCCCGCCTTTCGGCAGATGGAGCAATAACATCGTTGATAGGGCTGGGGCCCAGGGCTGTCGACCGTGAAGTGGACGGCACCGCAATGACAGGATCCTTGCAACTGCATGTTTCAACCTCTCCCGAATAAATTGCTTCAGCGTTTTCGCCGTAGCAGGACATAGTAGGCACCTTCGCCGCCATGTTGCGGCCTGGCGCTTTGCAAACGCAAGATCATATTTCGTACCGCGGGCTCTCCCAACCAACGGGGCAGATTGCGGCGCAGAACGCCACTGTCCCGGTCCGGCATAAATCCACTATCGAAATCGTCCCGCGGCCCGCCCTTGCCGGTGATGATCAAGACGCAGCGTTTGCCGGAGCGATAACCGGCGGCGACAAAGGCATGCACCGCACGGTGCGCATCGGCCTGGGTATGGCCATGTAAATCCAAGCGCGCATCGATGACCATCTGCCCCCGGCGCAGGCGTTCCGCGCTGCGTTTATCCAGTCCACTGCTGAGGCCTCCATCGCCGTTCGCGTTTACAGGCAGCGGTGCCTTGGCGACAGAGTGCCTAATTGCGGGCCGGGCAGCCTTAACAGGTTTTGCCCCGGTTCGTGTGCCGGCTGGGCGCGCCGCCGTCTTTGGTGGGATACGTGGTGGCCGGGATGGCCGCCCCTTCAATGGTTCCGCGTCACGCACAGCCGCCTCAAACAGCGCGGCGTCGTCGATGGCGACTTTGTGCTTCTTACCCGGTTTCGTCATCGATCAGAACAATGTGCAGGCTACGGGGCCCATGGGCACCCAGTTCGATGGTCAACGCAATATCAGCGGTGCGCGACGGCCCGGTGATCATGTTCACCGTACGCGGCATGGTGAAACCGCGCCCTTGCTTGTTGGCCTTGCGCAACTTCGCCCAGACATCTTCATAGGCGCCGACCACTTGGGATTTGCGTAGGGCGACCACATGATAGTCAGGCACGAAATTCAAGGTCGTGGGGTGGTTCGCACCGGACAGGGCCACCAAAGTCCCGGTTTCCGCCACAGCGGCAAAGGCCGGCGTGACCGAGACAAGATCATCAATACCCGCCGCGCCCTGTTTCGTGTCCAGCAGATGTTGGCCATCCCAATCCAGGCCGGTCAGCCAGTCGTCCGGTGCCAACGTCACCTGTGTTGGTAAATTATTGGCGCGGAGATAATCCGCCACCGCAGCCGGCACCGCAGTCTCGTCCGCGACAACGACCACGGTACACGATGCCGCCGCCGCCATTTCCTGGAAGCGTTCAACCAATTCACCGTGCTCTCCCTTGCCACGGGCCGGCACCAGGTTGGATCGATGCTTGGTGATATGTTCATTCAGATCTTTTTTGGCATCTGTGCTAAGCGCCGGGCGTCCCAGGGATTGACGGATGGAGCCCAAAATAGCGTCCCGCCCTGATTTCGCAGTCATGAGAATTTCCTCTCACGCTGTTGTTTGCGCCAGCGCTCCTGAAACGTCTGCCCCTCGGGCGCGGGCAGGTCACGGCCCTTGGTCCAGCCCCCCGCGAACCACAGGTTCCGCATGCGGCCCTGCTTGCGGCCCAGAAAGGCCAGGCCGCGCATGGCCAGACGTGCGCCGGCACCATATAGCCAGGGGCGTTTCGCGAAAAAGGCCCAGGCGGATAGGCCCCAACGTTCCATTGCCGGCACGTCGCCGGCCTCAAAACTGCGTTGCCGCCATTGCCGCAGCAAATGCGGCAGGGGAATAGAGACGGGGCAGACTTCTTCACAGCGCCCGCAAAAGGTCGATGCACAGGGCAGATGCTTGGTCTCGCTGACGCCGAGCAAGGCCGGCGACAAGACAGCACCCATGGGCCCCACGTAGACCGTGCCATAGGTATGGCCGCCAACCGATTGATAGACGGGGCAATGGTTCATGCAGGCACCGCAACGAATACAGCGCAGCATATCCTGAACTTCCGTACCCAGCATGGCGGAGCGGCCATTGTCCAACAAGATCACATGATATTCGCCGGGCCCATCCACGTCATCGTCCCGGCGCGCGCCGGTAGAGATTGTGGTGTAGGCGGAGAATTCCTGACCCGTGGCAGAGCGCGCGAGAATACGCAGAAATGTTGTTGCGTCTTCCAGGGTGGGGACAACTTTTTCCAACGACGCCACCACGATGTGGATCTTGGGCAGGGTCTGGGTCAGATCGCCGTTGCCTTCGTTGGTGACGATGATGGAGCTGCCGGTTTCCGCGATCAGATAATTGGCACCGGTGATGCCGACGTCGGCATCAAAGTATTTCTGCCGTAGAATTTCCCGCGCCTCGTTGACCATCTTCGGCGGCTCGGTCTGACGTTCCGTGCGGCCCAACTTGGCATGATGTTTCAGAAACAGGTCAGAGACCTGATCCTTGGTTTTGTGGATAGCGGGCCCGATGATGTGAGAGGGGGGTTCTTCCGCCAACTGGATAATGTATTCGCCCAGGTCTGTTTCAACAGGTTCGATGTCGTGCTTTTCCAGGAAATCGTTTAGGTGAATTTCCTCGGCAATCATGGATTTGCCCTTGGTCACCGTTGTCGCATCGACGGATTGGCAAATCTTCAGAACGGCCTGGCGGGCGTCTTCCGGTGTTGAACACCAATGCACCTGGCCGCCGGCGGCTTTGCAATTACGTTCGAAGCGTTCCAGATAAAAATCCAGATGGCCCAACACATGGTCCTTCAACTCCCGCCCGCGCTGAGACAGTTTTTCAAATTCCGGCAGTTTGTCCACGGCCCCCTGGCGGTTGGGGATCATACCGCTGTTAATCATCGCCATGGCATCACGAAGATCCGGATCGGCGATGGCCTTGTTGGCGTTTTCCTTAAAGGCACCGGGCTTCATAAATTCCATAGCCATGGCCCTAGCCTTCCCCGCCAGTTTCGCCAGCTTCACCGATGGGCGGGACCTGGTCGGTCATGCCGGCCAGAACTTCTGCCACATGACGCACCTGCACGGAGGAGCCTTCCCGTTTCAGGCGACCGGCGATATTTAACAGGCAACCCAGATCGCCGGCCAGCAGCAAGTCGGCCCCGGTCTTCACCACATTGGCGGTCTTGCGCGATACGATGTCGGTGGAAATTTCCCCATACTTCACACAAAAGGTACCACCGAAACCGCAACAGGCTTCGGTCTCCGCCATCTCTTCCACCGCCAGGCCATCGACACCGGCCAGCAGTTCCCGGGGCTGATCCCGCACGCCCAGCTCCCGCAACCCGGCGCAGGCATCGTGATACGTCGCCGTGCCGTCGTAATGCGCAGTCACGCCTTCTATTTTCATGATATCGGCCAGAAAAGTCGTCAGCTCAAACGTCTTGGCGGCCAGGGCCCGGGCCCGACGGCTCCATTCCGGATCATCGGCAAAAAGCTCCGGGTAGTGCACGGCAATCATACCGCCGCAGGAGCCGGAGGGGGCTACCACGTAATCAAAACGTTCAAACGTTTCGATCACCTGGCGGGCGATTTGTCGGGTGTTGTTTCGGTCACCGGAATTATGGGCCGGCTGGCCGCAACAGGTTTGATCCGGCACATGCACGGTACAGCCCGCAGCCTCGATCAATTGCGCCGCAGCGAAACCAACCGTGGGTCGGAACAAATCAACCAGGCAAGTGGCAAACAGCCCCACATTGATGGGCGCGCTGCCTGTTTTAGGACTATTTGTTTTTTCGTCTGCCATATCTAAACCGTCTAACCGCCCAAAAGCCTTTTCGAATTCAGCTGCGGTTATAGCACACCCCGTGCAGGATTACAGCCGGTCTGCGACCGGGATTGGCAATAACAGGAACCAACGGCCTGCATTTTTCATGCGCCCGGCAATTGCGGCGGCATCTGCGCCATGGCCCCAAAAGACATCGCCCCGCACGCCGCCCTTAATCGCGCCGCCGGTGTCCTGGGCGATCAACAGGCGGTTCAGACTATGCGCTGCCTGATCCGGGTCCACGCCGGGATGGCTGGACTGTAACCATATCGGCGCACCAAGGGGCATAAGGCCACGATCCACGGCGATGGAACGCCCTGGCGTCAACGGCGCGCCCATGGCCCCAAGCGGCCCCGGCCCCACCAATTCACGGAAGAAAATAAATGACGGGTTCATCTCCATCAGCGCCCGGCCTTTTGCGGGGTTGTTGCTTAACCAGGCCCGGATCGATTGCATGGAGACGTTTTCCCGGGTCAGGATCCCGCGCTTGATCAATTCCCGGCCAATAGCGTAGTAGCGTCGGCCATTGCCGCCCGCATAGCCCAGGCGCATTTCACCGCCATCATCCAAACGCACCCGGCCCGAGCCCTGAATATGCAGGAAGAAGGCGTCCGTGGGGTCATCGACGAAAACCAGTTCCAACCCCCGCCCGGCCAAGGCCCCGGCAGCGATCTGATCCCGTTCATAGTAGGGACGCAACCTGTCGCCGACCCCGTCATGGGTCAGGCGACCGACAATGCGTTTGCCTTTCAGGCTTTCGCTGAACTCGCCTAGGTCAACCTTCACCAGATCCTTCGGCAGACCATATAATGGTGTAGTGTAAGGGCCCTGCCGGCTGCGGCTGCCGTTCAGTTCGGGTTCGTAATAGCCGGTAAAAAGACCATTCTTCTGGCCACCATGGTTGATCGCAAAGGCGCGAAAGTTCTGTTCGAAAAAATGCCGGGCAAGGCCGGGCTTTGCGACGGTAACACCGCCTGCCCGGCGGCAAACGTCTAACCAATCAGCCGCCGAACCGCCGATCCGGTCCCTGCCGCCCAACGACCGCTGCTTCGGCCATTTGGCAAAACGTTCGCAACTTCGCAAAAATGCATTGAGAGCCGCACCATGATCGTCAACCGCCCAGCCATCCAGGGCAATAAACGGCACGGCGCGATACGTCATCCGATCTTCGGGTGCAATGCCGTCGGGGGGCACCAAGGGGCCGGGCCGGGTCATCCACCACAGCAACAGACCCAAGGCCACCAGCAACGTGCCGGCCCAGAGAATGGCAATGCGACCGGTCATAGCAGCCTAAAAAGTCAATTCTCGCCGTGGGTTTCGACAAGCTGCCAATTGGGGTCGCGGTTGCGGGTGTCGCGGGCAAAGGTCCAGATATCCGTGACCTCGCGGGTACCGCTTGGTTGATCGGGCAGCATTTCGCCATCTTCATCCCGGCTGACGGAAACCATTTCCGAGATGAATTTGATGGTTACTTCGGCCACTTTATCCTTCAATTCCGCGTCAACAATTTCCGCAGCGTTGAGAGAGACAATCGTGGTTTCCAAGGTATGCCCTTTGTCTTCCCGGTCGTCTATGGCCCCAACAAAGTTTTCATAGACCTGATCGTTCAGCAAAGGACGCAAGGCATCGCGATTACCATTGGCAAAGGCGTCCACAATCATTTCATATGCGCCACGCGCGCCTTCCGTAAAAGTGGAAGGCTCGAAATGATGATCGGCCAGCTTAATTTTTGTCAGACCCGCACCAACCGGAGAATCTTCGGCCCAAAGGGCGGCCTCTTCCTCCTGTCTGATATTGCTGTCTTCAACCTCATCGCCATCATCGTTCGAAGCCGGTTTAACCCGGCCCCGGTCGGAGAGAGAAACCACGTTGTCTTCAGCATCGGTGTCATCGCTATCGACCCGTTTGCTCAATTGATCAGGCTGTTGGTCGGGCCGCGGTTCGTTCCCCGTGCGCCGGCCAAGAACGCCGCGCAGGCGAAAGAAGATAAAGCCCGCCACCATGGCCAGGAAAATGATATCGAGAAAACTACCCTCGCCCATAAAATTCGTCTGTCCTGCCGGGTCGTTGATCCTGGTGGATGTTCTATCCTGACTGTCAGGTCGCCGCCCGCTACCAGCAACCACACAGCCTACACTTCGGCGCAAAACGTACCTTACGGCCCGTATATAGCACTGTCCAGTGAACTTGCCCCCCAAAGGAGTCTTTCAAGGTTTAAATAAACCATGTTGGCACAGTACATTGGCATCACTATCTATTTATACTGTACTAAATAGGCGTTGCAGAGGCAGGGAGCAAGTGGCTTAGAACATGGGCTTTATTATTCTTTTAGCGTTTATCGCCATTCCTTTGATCGAAATTGCCGTGTTTATCGAAGTTGGCGGTTATATCGGGCTGTGGTGGACCTTGGCGATTGTCGTGGGGACCGCCCTGGGCGGGACTTATATGTTACGCCGTCAGGGCCTGGCCACGTTGCACCGGGCCCAGGCCAATATGGCAGAAGGGCGCATGCCCCTGCGGGAAGTCTTTGACGGATTGTGCCTGTTAATCGCCGGTGCCTTATTGCTAACACCGGGATTTGTCACGGATTTGACCGGCGCTTTATTGTTGATGCCCCCGGTTCGGGGTTTTCTGGGCACATTGGTTGCCAGCCATATTGTGGAAAGCGGCCAATTTCAGGCCCAGGCGGGCGGTACAGCGTTTCACAGCACCAATCAACATAGCGGTTTCCATAGGGCGGGCAACGCGCCTGACCCGGAACAGCGTGACCATGGCAACAACGATATCATCGATGTGGACTTTGAGGAGGTTGTAACCAAGGACCCGGATGTTGACAGCTACATTCTTGACCGCACCGACGATGACCCGGATAAAACGAGCTAAGCTCACCTTGCTGCCCTGCCGCAGACGTGATAGCCACGCCTGCAGTGAATTCAAGGGTGAGATACAGCCATCATGACCGATACCACAGCCGGCGATCAAAACGTAAGCGCCTCCACGGATGCCCCCCACGTTCAGGTTCATGCCCAATACGTCAAGGATCTTTCGTTTGAGAATCCAGAGGCACCCCACAGCCTGTCCAATCAAAGTACGCCGCCAAAAATTGAGGTTTCCGTCGATGTGGGCGCGCGCGGACTGTCTGCCAGCCAGTTTGAAGTGGAGCTGCGGATTACGGCCCATGCTGAACAGGACGATAAAAAGGCCTTTGTGGTTGAGGTGCAATATGCCGGCGTATTCACCTTGCACAATGTGGATGAAAGCAACCTAAAACAGGTTTGTCTGATCGAATGTCCCCGCCTGTTGTTCCCCTTTGCCAGACGGATCGTAGCGGATGCCACACGGGACGGCGGCTTTCCCCCCTTGTTGCTGGAACCCATCGATTTTGCCACCCTGTATGTACAATCGGCCGACAGAGTTCAGGAAGGTCCGACAAATGGCAGCAATGGGGCTGGCGAGGCCTAGTGTCCTGGTTCAGAAATACGCCGTATTTAGGACGGCCTAAGAGGCCCCTCGGCTAGGCGTGTGGCCCGTCGTGATGTGGTTGCATCATGAGGGCCGCACAACGACGTCCGAGGGGCCTCTTAGACCGCCAATTTGGTCGGTTCTCCGGACCTCCGGATGGCGTCGGCATCCCTTGACGATGTGCCGCATCGCCGGCGGCATGCCTCCTACCCGGAGGTCCGGAGAACCGATCCTAAACATGACGTATTTCTGAATCAGGACACTAGCGCATATCATTTTTGAGTATGCCCGGTATCTCAAGGGAAAGCCGTTGAAGCAATTGCTCTATTCTGACATCGCCTGTTTTGCGAGTTTGCTGGCACGGCGCAGGGCCGTCACATAGCGATTAGAGACCTCCGGGTCGACAAACGAAACGCGATGGCCTTCGATAATCTGATTGAGAAAATTTTCGTTGATTTGCTGTTGCTTGATGATCGCGACGACGGCGGCCTCAACGTCGCCATCTTCAACCAGGCAAGCCGCCAAAATAACATGGTTGGCGGGGGCCTGTGGTTCATGTTGAATAGCCCGCTGTGAACATTCAGCACCTTCCCGAAGTTTCCCCAGGGCAAAACAGGCGAAAGCCTGGGCTGCGAACATAAATGCCAGCCAGGGACCGCGCGGACTAAGTTGTATCGCCCGACAAATGTGATCATAGCCGTCCTGGGGCAGGCCGGCGGTCGTTTCGACCACGCCCATGAACGCCAATGTCATGGTGCAATTGGGGTTGAGTTCGTGTGCATGGCGTAAATCAAACAGGGCTTCAGGTAGCTTACGTTCGATATAATTAATCCAGCCCAGGGATCTGTGAGCCCTATGGTCATTGCGGTCCAGAACACGTAGCTGTATGGCGGCTTCGCGTCCCCGTGCAATATAGGCCTCTCCCTGATTGCCGGCGCGGGCAAAGGCAAGAAGATAGTTGGCCAGGGAAACAGTATGCCAGGCATGACGGCATGCGGGGTCCAAAGCCACAGCGTCTTCCGCCAGGTCCATCCCGCGGGCAAAAAGCGCGGGATCGCCCTCGGCCCGGCTTCGGGTAATTAGGGCGCGGGCCTGCCAAGACATTTCTATGGCACGCAGATTGCCGACTGGCAGGGCAATCGCCTGGCGTGACTCCTCCATCGCCATTTCAGGGGCAATAGACGTGACAATCTTTTGCAGGATATCGTCCTGCAAGACATGTAAGTCTTCCATCGGGCAGTCATACCGGTCAGACCATATATGCTTTGCCGTTGGCGCATGGATCAATTGTGCGGTGACCCGGAAAGCATCGTCTGCATAACGCACACTACCTTCTAAAATGTAGTCCACATTCAATTCAGCGCGAATTCTTTCGATCTGGTTGGTCGCGCCCCGATATTGAAAACTTGAACCCCACGCAATGACCGAGAACGCCCGGAAACGTGACAACTCCGTGGTAATATCTTCCGCCAGACCATCGGCTAGGTAGTCCAACCCGGGATCATTGCCAAGATTGCTGAAGGGTAAAATTGAAATGGATGGATCGCCATTTTCAGCCTGACTATTTGCCGTTGCAATCTGTTCCTGATTAATGGCAGGGGGCGATACGTTCGACGAACTTTTCGCCGGAACAACCTCGGCAATGAAGCGAAAACCCTGACCCCGTAAGGTCTTTACAAAAACCGGATTTCCGACATCATCGCCGATCGCCCGCCTGACGCTCAAAATGCAGCTGCTCAACGTTGCATCACTGACCGTGAGGTCCGGCCAGCATTCGGCCAATAATTCATCCCGGCTTAAGACACGATCACGGTTTGCAATGAGGTAGGCAAGAACTTCAAATACCTTGGGGCGAATGTGCACCAAGGTTCCGTCACGGCGCAATTCTCGACGCCCTAAATCCAACAGACAACCACCAAACGCCAGCTGCATCACTGCACTGCCTTAACAACAATTAGTATCACCAACCATCCCCGCTCAAGTTTGCACGAAAATTGCAACTTAATTGCACGTTACTGTCAAGCGTCTTGCCTTCGCACCTACTTGTTCCAGATCGGATCATCGATCTTTTCGACAAAAACTTGATGGGCAGCAGCTTCTTCCGCCGTCGGCGCGTGGGGTCGGGGGGGCCGGGCATTTGTTGCATCCGGTTTCGCAGCAACCGCCATTTCTGCACTGATGGTGGAATTGGTGCTGGCCAGAACCAGGCCCGGTTGGCGACCGCCAATCAGCTCCAGATAGACCTCCGCCAATAATTCCGCGTCCAGCAAAGCACCGTGTTTTTCACGCACGGACAGATCGATCTGAAACCGCCGGCAGAGGGCATCCAGGCTGTATTGCGCGCCGGGAATTTTCTTTCGGGCCATGGGAATGGTGTCGATGACCTTATCCTTGGGCAGGTTTGGGCGGTCAAGGGCGGCAAGTTCTGCATTCACGAACTTCATATCAAAGTTGGCGTTGTGGGCGATCAGCATAGCGCCTTCGATAAAGGTGACGAATTCTTCCGCGATGGCAGAAAACAACGGCTTGTCTGATAGAAATTCTTCTGACAGGCCGTGTATGTTATAGGCTTCTTCCGGCATGTCGCGCTGGGGGTTGATGTACCATTGCCGGGTTTCGCCCGTGGGCATGTGATTTACCAGCTCTACACAGCCGATCTCCACCACCCGGTGGCCGGCAGCGGGATCCAGGCCCGTTGTTTCAGTGTCGAATACGATTTCGCGCATGTACGGGCCTCCGGCTTGGGTGATTGGTGGGTCGGCGATGGGGTCGGCCTTTTACGGGCCAGGCATGACCGGGACGGTTCTTCACAGTATCGATCAGTTTTGCTACATAGCGCAGGGTATGGCGACGACCCAGGCCAGTGGGCAGAATAAAATCGGCCCGTTGGCGTTTTACTACGTCGGGGACTTGTTGGCGGCGAATATTCTCGAATTTTTCCGCTTCCATATTGGGGCGGGCCAAAACCCTTTGTCGCTGCAAAAAATAGGGCGCACTGGCCACCGCAGTCGCATCACAGCGTTCTTCGCCCCGGCCTTCAAACAACAGGGGGATATCAAGGACCACCAAGGGCAACCGCCGGGCCTGGGCATCAGCCAGAAAGGATCGCTGCATTTGCCCCACCATGGGATGAAGGATCGCCTCCAGCTTACGCAGTTCCTCACGCTTTCCAAAAACCTTGGCACCCAGAGCGGGACGGTCAACCGCACCGTCTTTAGTCACGCCGGGAAAGGCTGCTTCAACCCGGCGAACGGCACGTCCCCCCTTTATCATTAGCTCGTGCACGGCGGCATCCGCATCAAAGACCGGTACGCCCAGGCGGCGAAACATCTTTGACGTTTCCGATTTTCCCATACCGATTGAGCCGGTCAAACCCAGAATAAACAAACGAAAACTCCCTACAAATCTGCCAGGATATGGTCGCGCAAGCCCTGGTCCACCACGGGTTCACGGCCAAACCAGGCCGCAAAGCCGGGCCGGGCCTGATGCAGCAACATACCCAAACCATCTACGGTGTGATTGCCCCGTGCCTTGGCCCCGGCCAGCAAAGATGTCAACAAAGGCGTGTAAACTGCATCCATGACCACCGCCTCGGGGGCCAGATCATCCAAGGCTAAATCAAGGGGCGCCTGGCCCTGCATGCCCTGGGTCGTGGAGTTGATGACAAAATTAGCCTCCGCCAAGCTGCCAGTACGCGCGTCCCACTTTCTGACAACAATTCTGCCGTCTTCCAAGGACGCCGCCAAATCACGGGCCCGAACCTCTGTCCGGTTCAAAATGATCAATTCCGGCACGCCGGCATCCAACAACGCCACGGCGATGGCTTTTGCAGCACCGCCCGCGCCTAGCAAAATTGCCGGACCCTCGGTCAGGTCCAGATCCGGCGCGCCTTCCGTCAAGGCCTGGATAAATCCAAAGGCATCGGTGTTGGAGCCATCCAGGCCGCCATCTTCCGCTACAACAATAGTATTCACCGCACCGATCCGCTTGGCCACAGGGTCAACTCGATCCACCACCCGCAAAGCCGCTTCCTTGTGGGGCATGGTGACATTACAGCCGGCGAAGCCCAGTTTCGGCAAAGCGCGGATCGCTTGCTCGAAATCCTCCGGCCTGATAGCCAGGGGCAGATAGGCACCATCGATACCATAATCCCGCAGCCAGTAATTATGCAGTCTGGGGGAGCGGGAATGGGCGATGGGCCAGCCGGTCACACCGGCCAATCGTGTCGCACCCGAAATCATCGTGAGATTACCCCCGTGCTATGGAGATAATTCAACAGGGGCAGCAAGGGCAGGCCCATAATGGTGAAGTGATCGCCTTCGATACGTTCAAACAATTGCACACCCAGCCCTTCAATTTGATAGCAACCCACCGATCCTAACACCGACGGACCCGCCTGGTCTAAATAAGCCTCAATAAATTGATCCGAAAGGGGCCGCATCCACATCCGGGCAACATCTGTGTGCTGCCATAGAACCCGATCCCCACAAAGAATGGAAACAGCGGCATGCAATTCATGGCAGCGCCCAGAAAGCCTTTGCAGTACCTCACCGGCCGCAGACAGGTTTTCAGCTTTATCAAAAAATTCGTCTTCGCAAACTAAAACCTGATCAGCGCCGATAACCCAGGCCAGCGGTTTCTGGCTGGCAATATCGCCGGCCTTTGCCATAGCCAATTCCGCAGCCAGGGTTTTTGCTGTGACGCCCCCGGCTGCCAGAGTTACCTTATGTGACTTTTCATCAATGTCTGATGGCTGCGCTGAGAATTTCAATCCGGCATGCCGCAGCATGGATTGCCGGGCCGTGCTGTTAGAGGCCAAAATCAGTTCGGGCTGATCCCTATGGGTCATATGGAATAATTTCCCGTTGTTTCTGATGGTTTCTCTATTATATTAATTATAAGCATTATATTTTGGTTCTAACTCACTGGTTTTATGACGGATACGAGCAATATCATTCCCATGCCCAATGCGGCCCCATCTGATCCGTCGAAAACGTCCGATCAGTGGGGGCAATCCGACCCGTATCTGTTGAACCGGCAAAAACTAACCAGCCAATTATTACGCCATAGTCTGGTGGATAGTTTCCATCGATTTAATTCTGATGGAAAGCCTTATCCCTTTATTACTTCGGATAAAGTCCTGCCTGCTCTTAGCCAGACCTGGGTGGAACACCGTCATCAAAGTACGGTGTTGATGTTCCTGATCGACGGTACCTTGCCGCGCCCCTTGAACAAGCATTTCCGTTTGCGCAGTTCCAACCGGGTCACCTGGCGCAATATCCAGCGCCTGGCACCGGATCTGGATCTAACGGATTTCAAGGCGGCTCATTGTCAATTGGATGATCCTGGTTTCGGGCAATTGCTGCCACGGCTTTTAGCCTTGGACTACGCATTGTTGGCGCAACAGGGTGAAGATGATAGCGGCATGGTGCTAAGCCATATGCACGTGAAGCTGGAACGTTTGACGGATACCGCCATAAAAGATTTAGGCAGACACCTTGGCTATATAGAACGCCGCCTATTTGAACGCGGGGAAGATTATGTCGAGGCATTGGAGGGGAAGTTTTTCGAATATTTCGGCTTCTCGGCCAATGCAGCTGGGCGTAAAAGCGCGGCAGCCATGGCGGCACAATTGTTGTCGGGCCATAGCCAAAGATTTGCTGTTTTCGTCGCCGGACAGGAAGATTGCCGGCTAACCATTCTCGATGAAGGCGCGATGATCACGCAATATCTGTTGATCCGCCCCACGGGTCTGGATTTGGAGCGGTTTTATCTGGCAGCAACAGCGGCCGGGGTTCAAAACCTTGACCATTATGCCCTAACGAAATCAGATGATGGTGCATTTCCTTTGATCTATCGCTTACAGCTTGAGCGTACGAAAGCTGCACAGCCCGGCGGCAGGCGCCATCGGGACCGGGACTTGTTGAAACCATGGTTGCAGATTAGGGATGCCGCCGTATTGCCCCGGCCCGGGCAGAAATCACCCGCTATACCGTATTATTGGACCGAAGACACAATTGCAGAATAATGTCTAATCTTCCCGCTGCTGTTTTTGTTCCATGCGCTGGGTATGCATCCCGATAATCTCGGCTGCGGTTTCCTCGATAGAACGGCGGGTCACATCAATCTTGGCCCAGCCTTTGCTGTCAAACAGTCGACGCGCGTTGATGACTTCCGCCTTCACGGCATCGATGTCCACATAATCCGTATCCTGATCCTGGTTCAAATATTGCAGCCGATTGCGGCGGATTTGTACCAGACGGTCCGGCGATGCCGTTAGACCAACAACCAACACATTATCCAGGGCCAATACCGCGTCAGGCAAGGGAATACCGGGCACCATGGGAATATTGGCTGCTTTCAATCCACGATTTGCAAGATACATACAAGTCGGGGTCTTGGAGGTTCGTGAAATTCCAATCAACACCACGTCGGCCCGATTGAATTCCTCAACCCCCTGGCCATCGTCGTGACCAAGACTAAAATGGATCGCATCAATACGTTCGAAATAATCAGCATCCATCACATGCTGGCGTCCAGGCATTTCACGGCTTTCCGCGCCGAGGAAGTTTTCCAGTGCACCGATGATAGGATCCAGAATTGGCACGCAGGGAACTTGTAGGCGGCGGCATTCTTCGCGCAAGGTCGCTTGCAGGGAATGATCCACCAAAGTGAACATGACCAAACCGGGATTAGCCTCGATCGCTGCAATAACCTTCGCCATATAGATCTCGGAGCGGATCATCGGCCACATATGGCGATCAGACTCCACATCCTCGAACTGCGCCAGGGCGGCCGAGGACAGGGACAACAAGGTATCACCGGTGGAATCGGATACCAGATGCAAATGAAACTTCGTCATTCATAATTCCAGATGTTAGGCCTAGAGCATTTCCGATCAGGAAATGCTCAGACTCTCAAGAATAGAGCAATTTTTCCAATCACTTAAAATCGCTCCAGTGCTTTGGGCTATTCACGTTGGATCGGAATTGCTCTAGATTTTTAGACAATAACAGATCGTGTGCGATTGCGTTAGTTATGGGGATAAGGGGCCTTTTGGGGACAGACAGGAATTTTCATGCACCATGAGGTGACAAATATGCGCCCGCTTATGGCCCTCTTAGGGATATGAGGCCGACGAATCGAAATGCCGTGCATAGTTTTACCTTGGTCATCTTGTCCCATTTATCCCCGTCATTCAGAGCGGGGAAATCACCGGTATTTGCATTTTATCCCCAAAGGATCAGGATTTGCATGAACTGGGGAGGAATCGGCGGGGGAATCGATGGATAGCACTTAATCCCCAACTCTCACAGGGATTCACTAACTACCACTATCTATATTTAAAAAAAACTATATGTAAAAAAGACGGAAAATGGGACGAGACCTTAAATCATGGGACATAAATAGTGCGGACAGAGGAAAAGCTGCTTATTCGCGCCTTGCGGGGGGAAACCTTGTCCAGGCCACCGTTCTGGCTGATGCGACAGGCCGGACGGTATCTGCCGGAATATAAGGCCACACGCCAGGATGCGGGTAGCTTTCTGGACCTTTGTTATAATCCGGATCTGGCCACGGAGGTGACGTTACAACCGATCCGCCGCTTTGGTATGGATGCCGCTATTCTGTTCGCGGATATATTGTTGATCCCTGACGGGTTGGGCCAAGCTTTGGACTATAAGGAGGGCGAGGGTCCGATATTGGAACCTATTCGCAACGTGGCAGAATTATCTGCGTTAAGCATGGATAACCTCCATAGCCGTGTAGCACCTGTGTATGAGACTGTGGCCCGCCTGGCGGAAGAATTACCTGATAATGTGGCTTTGATAGGTTTTGCCGGCGCGCCATGGACCGTGGCGACATATATGGTTGAGGGTCGGGGCAGCCGAGATCATGCCATCGTCAAACAATGGGCTTACAGCGACCCGGATGGCTTCGGGCAGTTGATGGATTTGTTGGTGACGGCGACCGTTGAATACCTCAGTAAACAGGTTGAGGCCGGTGCTGAAGTTGTGCAGTTGTTTGATACCTGGGCCGGTGCTTTATCGGAAACCGCATTTCAACGATGGTGTATCGAACCGGTACAAAAAATTGTCGCGCAATTGCGGCAAAGCTATCCGGATCTGCCCATAATAGGGTTTCCCCGTGGGGTTGGTGCGGGATATGGCACATTTGCTAAAACCGCTAATGTAAATGGGGTCAGCCTGGACTGGACCGTGCCGCTGGATTGGGCCGCCCGGGAATTGCAGCCCCATGTCACGGTTCAGGGCAATCTGGATCCCCGGCTGCTGGTCGTCGGTGGACCGGCCATGGAGGCGGAAATTAACCGCATTCGGGAAACTTTGGGACAGGGGCCATTTATCTTTAATCTAGGCCACGGTATCGTGCCTGAAACTCCACCGGAACATGTGGGACGTTTGGCGGAAATGCTACGCGGCTAGATCCAGGCGTCGAAGAATAACAACAAAGGGGGTGCGGATGTCACGGATTGCCATCGTACTGTTTAATCTTGGTGGTCCCGATAATCTTGATGCGGTGAAGCCATTTTTGCGTAATCTGTTTTCTGATCCCGCAATTATCGCCGCGCCCGCCCCTATTCGGTGGTTTCTGGCCAGGCTTATATCCAGCCGCCGGGCCAAACATGCCCGTGCCATCTATCAAAAAATTGGCGGTAGCTCCCCGATCAGGTTGGAGACTGAAAAACAGGCACGGGCCTTGGAAGTGGCATTGTCGGATCTTGGTGAGGTAAAGGCTTTTCCTTGTATGCGCTATTGGCATCCTTTTAGTGATCTGGTGGCCCGTGCGGTGAAGGAATTTGCCCCGGATCAGATTGTGCTGTTGCCGCTTTATCCGCAGTTTTCCACATCAACCTCGCAATCTTCCATTGATGAGTGGCGGCGGGCGGCGAAATCCGATGGTCTGATAGCGGACCAACGTACCATTTGCTGTTACCCGATAAATCCCGGCTTTATCGCCGCTAAAGTCGACCTGATCGCGCCGCTACTGGAAGAAGCGCAAGGAAAAGGCCCAACACGGCTATTGTTATCGGCCCACGGTTTGCCGAAAAAAATCATTGATCGTGGAGATCCGTATCAATGGCAGGTTGAACAGACATGCGCCGCCATTGCCGACGGGCTGGCCTTAAAAGGCTTTACGGGTCTGGATTGGCAGGTCTGTTATCAAAGTCGCGTGGGACCGTTGGAGTGGATTGGACCCGCGACGGAGGATGAAATCACCCGCGCCGGACAGGATGGCGTGGCCGTTGTTCTGGCGCCGGTCGCATTTGTTTCTGAACATTCGGAAACATTGGTTGAATTGGACATAGATTACCGCTTGCTGGCAAACTCAGTTGGTGTTGACCATTATGCAAGGGTGCCGACTGTCGGTACCAAGGTTGAATTCATCACAGGCTTGGCCGATTTGACACGAACTGCTTTGGCATGGCCGGATAATGCAGCGCGAAATGAACAGGGGGGTCGATGCTGTCGGGACGACTTTAGGGCCTGCGGCTGTGAAACTGGAATTGGCGTATGAGTGATTTTCTGTCTGATTGGTATGCCTGGATCAAGGCACTGCATTTAATCGCGGTGATGTCCTGGATGGCGGGCATGTTGTATCTACCCCGCCTGTATGTTTATCACGCTGAAGCTACACCGGGGTCGGAGCTGTCGGAAACCCTTAAGGTGATGGAGCGGCGGTTGCTGCGCGCGATCATCAATCCGGCAATGGTTTTGGCGATGATTTTCGGCCTTTGCTTGTTGTTTACCCCCGGTATCATTGATTTTGGCGATATTTGGATTTGGGTGAAGCTGTTTTGTGCCTTTATCGGACTTGGCGGCATGCATGCCCGTCTGTCAAAATGGCGGAAAGAATTTGAAACCGATAGTAATACGCGAACAGCGGGTTTTTACCGTAAAGTGAATGAAATTCCGACGGTTTTCATGATTATCATCATTATTATGGTCATCGTACGGCCATTCTAGCGGTTTTTTTGGGAGAATTCAGCATGGCGGACGGTATTCTGGCGGGCAAGGTCGCGTTGGTAACGGGTGCGGCCCAGGGCATTGGCCTGGCGACGGCCCGGGCATTCGCGGAAGAGGGTGCGGCTGTTGGTTTGTTGGATCTGAACGAGGAACTTGCGATAAGTGAAGCGGCAGCGATTACGACGGCAGGCGGTCGCGCTATGGCCTGCGGCTGTGATGTGGGGGATGAGGCTTCGGTGAATGCGGCTGTGGCGGCTGTGGCAGCAGCTTTTGGTCCGGTAAATGTGGGCATGTGCAACGCGGCGACACTGACTCCGCAGGTTTCGATTGCCGAGATGTCCGTCGAGACCTGGAATCATGCCCTTTCCGTCAATCTGACTGGCGTGTTTTTGACCGCTAAGTATTTGATCCCGCAGATGTTATCGGCAGGCGGTGGGTCCATCATCATGACCGCATCACAAATGGCACGGGTCGCCACGCCGGGGCGGGGGGCCTATTGCGCTACCAAGGGCGCCTTGCTGCAACTGGCCAAGGTGGTCGCCCTGGAACATGCCGGACAAAACATTCGGGCCAATACTTTATCGCCGGGCGGTATTGCCACGGACCGTTTGGCGCAACAATTCGGTGATCTGGAGGCGGCGGAACGGGAATGGGGTCCGACGCATCCTATTGGCAGGCTTGGTCAGCCTCGGGAAATCGCGCGTGCAGCGGTCTATCTGGCCAGCGATGACGCCAGATTTATGACCGGGTCTGATTTGCTTATTGATGGCGGATATGCCGCGCAATAGGTTCGGTTTGGCGGGTGTTGTAAAAATAAGTGTTCATTTGATGCAATTTCTTGCTTTCACCTGAGCCGGACCTATGTTAGTTGAAGGCAATCAAACAGGGCTAAGGTGCCGACCGGCACCGTAATTCGAGTTTTCTAAACCTACCTCTCTCGGCGAGCCTGAATTTCCAAGGTCTACCTAACCTCTTCGTTTACCCCAAGAATGTCGCTGTCGCTGCGTATCAGGCGAAGTCTCTTGCCCTACCCCCCATTCTCCATTCCCACGAACAGATAAAAACGAAAATTGCAATGAAACTACAAGAACTAAAGGCTATGACACCGACTGATCTTTTGGCCTATGCCGAAGAGCTGGAGGTTGAAAACGCCTCGTCCCTGCGGCGGCAAGAGCAGATGTTTGCGATCCTGAAGCAGGCCGCGGACAATGAAGAAGAGATCACCGGCATCGGCGTGCTGGAAATAATGCAGGATGGCTTTGGCTTTCTGCGCGCACCGGAAGCGAACTATCTGCCGGGCCCGGACGATATTTATGTCTCGCCCTCCCAAATCAGACGCTTTTCCTTGCGCACCGGCGATACGGTAGAAGGGGAGATCCGCGCACCAAAAGACGGCGAACGTTATTTCGCCCTGTTGCGGGTCGACCTGATCAACTTCAATGATCCCGAAGACGCCAAACACAAAGTACATTTTGACGACTTGACGCCACTTTATCCCGAAGAGCGCATTGTGATGGAGCGCAGCGATCCGACGGTGGAAGACAAGACCGGCCGGGTGATCGAATTGGTATCGCCTATCGGTAAGGGTCAGCGGGCCCTGATCGTGGCCCAGCCCCGCACAGGTAAGACGGTTATTCTGCAATCTATCGCCCATTCGATCATGGAGAATAACCCGGAATGTTTTTTGATCGTGCTGTTGATCGACGAACGCCCGGAAGAAGTCACGGACATGAAACGTTCCGTGAAAGGCGAGGTTATCTCCTCGACCTTTGACGAGCCTGCCGCCCGCCACGTAAAAGTGGCGGAAATGGTCATCGATAAGGCCAAACGGTTGGTGGAGCATAAACGAGACGTCGTGATCCTGCTGGATTCCATCACCCGCCTGGCCCGGGCCTATAATACTGTGGTGCCGTCATCGGGGAAGGTTCTGACCGGTGGTGTGGACGCCAATGCCCTGCAGCGGCCGAAAAGATTTTTTGGTGCCGCCCGAAATATTGAAGAAGGCGGTTCTTTGACCATTATCTCTACCGCCCTGATCGATACGGGCAGCCGTATGGACGAGGTGATTTTCGAAGAATTCAAGGGCACGGGTAACTCTGAAATCGTGCTCGACCGGAAGCTGGCTGACAAGCGCGTCTTCCCCGCTATCGATATAATCAAGTCCGGCACCCGCAAGGAAGAATTGCTGGTGGATCAGGCCGCCCTGGCCAAGATGTGGGTGTTACGCCGGATCCTCAACCCCATGGGTGCTATGGACAGCATGGAATTCCTTCTTGGTAAATTGAAGGCGACCAAGGACAACAACGAATTCTTTGATTCCATGAACACTTAGGGTAACACCTAAGCTATTGAAGTATAAAAGAAAAACGGGCTGCGCTGTCGCCAGCGCGGCCCGTTTTGTTTCTTATAGAATGTGTTGCTACGGGATCAGAATGGTTGAGCCCGTGGTTTTGCGGGCTTCGAGATCGATGTGAGCCTGTTTTGCGTCCTTCAGGGCATAGGTCTGATTGATCTCAATCTTGATCTTGCCGCTTTTGACCATGGCAAACAGTGCTTTCGAGCTGGCCTCCAGTTCCTTGCGGGTCGAATTATAGGCCAGCAAGCTGGGCCGGGTCAGGAACAGAGAACCTTTCGCGGCCAGGATGCCGGGTGCGAAGCTGTCCACCGCGCCCGAGGCATTGCCGAACGAGACCATGTAACCACGGGGCTGCAGGCAATCGAGGGAGCCGTCCCAGGTTGATTTGCCGATTGAATCGTATACCACCGGCACGCCTTCCTTGTTGGTCAGGCGGGCGACTTCCTTGACGAAATCCTTTTTGTTGTAGTCGATAACTTCCGCATAACCGTGGGCCTTGGCCAACTTGACCTTGGCCGGGCTGCCGGCTGTGCCAATGGCGCGGACGCCCAAAGCATTCAACCATTGTCCGGCGATCAGGCCAACGCCGCCGGCGGCGGCATGAAACAGTACGGTCTGACCTTTTTTGACCGGATACGTGCGGCGGACCAAATATTCTACGGTCATGCCCTTCAGCATCATGGCGGCGGCGGCTTCATCAGAGATGCCACGGGGAATTTTCACCAGAATGCCCGCATCCATGTTGCGTGCTTCGGAATAAGCACCGGGCGTGCCGCCGGCATAGGCGACCCGGTCGCCCGCCTTAACGTGCTTGACGCCTGGACCAACCGCTTCCACAACGCCGGCACCTTCCGTTCCCAATCCTGACGGCATGGGCAGGGGATACAAGCCGCCGCGGTGATATGTGTCGATATAGTTCAGGCCAATGGCGGTGTGGCGTACCTGGGCCTGTCCCTTTTTAGGTTTTCCCAGCTTGACGTCTTCCCATTTGATGACTGATGGGCGGCCTGCCTTGTGAAATTGGATTGCTTTGACCATGGTCGCTTCGCCTTTCCCCAAGTGATTTGATTTGGATTGATTTCGTTGCTGATGCCGCCGGGTGGCGGGCGCAGGAAAAATGATTGGGCGAACTTTACTCCCAAGGCCTTGGTCTTGTCACGCTCGCTAGGATTGATGAAAAGGTTTCGACTACAACAAGGCACCTTCCAGGCGAAGCAGGTCGACCTTGGTGACCACGCCGCCCTCACCGGAATAACCACCCATGCCAGTTGCAGACAAGATGCGGTGGCAGGGAATGATTACGGGAATAGGATTGGCGCCGCAGGCCATGCCCACGGCCCGGGCCGCAGACTTCAGGTCTTTTGCCAGATCTCCGTAAGACCTTGTTCCCCCATAGGGAATGGCTTCCATCAAGCGCCAGACATTGCGTTGGAATTCGGTACCAGCTGGGCTTAGGGGCAAATCAAAGGCCGTGGAGGCACCGTCGAAATAGGCCTCCAATTGTGCTTTTGCCGCCTCCAATAAGGCATCATCGCTTTGATCACGGGCCCAACCCCAGTCCAGAGCGACGATGGAGCCGTCATCGGCGCTGATGGTTAGATCACCGATGGGGGAGTGCATGGATAATTGTGCCATGGCCCTAGTCTGCCATATTTGTAGTGTCGGACGCCATGGAAAGGGCAATGCCAAGCGCCTTCGGATCGGTTTGGGGCAGGGAACAGGTTTGCCCGACGCAGACATAGGCTGTGGCGCGGTCTTCTATCTGTGTCATGGCGGCGGCTGGGTGGTTGGCGTGCAGGGTCTGGCCGGGGGCTAAAACCTGCAAAACCTTGTTGGGCAAAGCCAAGTTATGAACCACGGCGAGAAAGTCCTGCACCCCCTGATCATTCCGCTCACCGATAATGACAATCTGGAGGGGTCGCAGCATGAATTCGACACTGTTGAGGAAAGTTGTCATGGCCAGGGCATAATGGTTCAGTTGTTTGGAAAACGCGGTGACCAGAGCCTCTGCCCGGCGGCCGTAGGCGGCCTCTCCCGTCAGGAGCCATAGTTTGGTCAACACTTCGACCATAACACCATTGCCCGAGGGTATGGCGTTGTCGTTGCAATGGCGCATGCGGGCAATGACATCCGTAGCCTGATCGGAGGAGAAGAAATAGCCGCCCCGATCGGGGTCGGCAAAATGGGCCTCAACCTCTGCGACCCAGGCTTTTGCCTGGTCCAGATAGGCTTGGTCGCCATATAGCTCGAAAAGCACCAGAGCGGCGCGCGACATATTGGCATAGTCGTCGAGAAGGGCGCGGTGTTTCGCTTGACCCTGGCGATAGCCGTGTACCAATAAGCCGTCAGGCGAAAGCTTGTCAGTGATAAATTCATAGGCCGAAATGGCCGCAGTGGACCAGGCGGGTTGGCCAAAAACGGCACCAGCATTGGCCAGGGCGGCAATCATCAGGCCGTTCCAATCGGCTAAAACCTTGTCGTCCCAGCCGGGGCGTATGCGCTTTGATCGATGCTGCAATAATTTTTCCCGGCAGGCCTTCAACTTTGCCTCGTATGCATTGTCGCCAAGTTCTGGTTTGGCGGAACGGTTCAGGATGGTCTTACCCTCCCAATTGCCGTGGGGCGTGACGTCATAGGCAGCCTTGAAGACGGTGGCGTCATCTCCCAAAACAGCATCGATCTCCACTGCCTGCCAAACGTAAAAGCGGCCTTCTTCACCCTCGCTGTCGGCATCCAGGGTCGCGGCCAGACCACCGCCTGGGACCACCATCTCATCCAAAGTCCAGGCAATGGTTTCCGCAATGCGGGTTTTGTATAAGGGCTTGTTGTCGATCTGCCAGGCCAGGGTCAGCACATCGATCAATTGCGCGTTGTCGTAAAGCATCTTTTCAAAATGCGGGGCCAGCCAGGCGGCATCGGTGGAATAGCGGGCGAAACCACCGGCCAGGTGATCATAGATGCCCCCCTGGCACATACCGGTAAGGGTTATATCGGCGGCGGCAATCATATTTTGATCCTGTTTTCGCAACCAGCCCCGCAAGATCATTTCGATGGCATAGGTTTGCGGGAACTTTGGTGCCTGACCCAGGCCGCCGTGTTCCATATCCACCTGCTCGGCTAACAGCTTGGCCACCTGATCCAGGATAGCGTAACTGATATGGACTTCCTGAGCGTCTGCATCACCACTGGCCAGTTTACTTAGTGATTGCAGAATGGCTTCGGTATTTTCCCCAATGGCAGCTGTTTCCGTCTGGTAGACTTCTGCGATGCGGCGCAGGATATCGGGAAATCCGGGCCGCCCGTAACGCGCCTCGGGCGGGAAATAGGTACCACCCCAAAACGGTTTGCCTTCGGGCGTCAGAAACATGGTCAGGGGCCAGCCGCCTTGTTCGCCCATCACACCCAGGGCGGCCATGTAAACCGCGTCAATATCCGGACGCTCTTCCCGGTCCACCTTGATATTGATGAAAAGCTGGTTCATCAAAGCGGCAATTGTGGGGTCTTCGAAACTTTCGTGGGCCATGACGTGGCACCAATGGCAGGCGGCATAGCCAATGGACAGCATGATCGGCTTGCCCGTGGCGGCGGCCTCTGCCAGGGCGTCATCACCCCAGGGATGCCAGTCCACGGGATTATCTTTGTGTTGCAACAAATAGGGCGATGTTTCCGACCCTAGTTTATTTGCCATAGCCTTGTATTCCCCTAACATAGCGGCATGCATAGGCGTTCTTAGGCGCCTATGTGATTGCCCAATGGATCATTGCCCCGACCGTTCCCCTGGACTAAGTTTGCCACGTTGTGGCCTTGGGCAAAAGCGGGATATTGGGAATATGAAAATCAAGATCGATATTGATTGCACCCCGGGGGAGGCACGGGCCTTTCTGGGTCTGCCTGATGTGGCCCCCATGCAGGAGGCGGTTTTGCTGGATATACAAAATCGTATGAAAGAGGCCATGGCCGATGCCGATATGGAAAGCCTGGTAAAGACCTGGATGCCGTCGGGTATGCAGGGCTTTGATACCATGCAAAAGGCCTTCTGGGCCAAGGCCATGGGCAAAAGCGACGATTGATTGGCGACGGCAATATTTTTGGGGAGTTTGTGGAATGGATGCGATCGAATGCCTGTTGGGGCGGCAATCTACGCCGGCGGGACTTTTGGTGGAACCTTCGCCAACCGACGAACAGGTTGTGACATTATTGCAGACGGCGATGCGCGCACCTGATCATGGGGCCTTGCGTCCGTGGCGCTTTCTTCTCATTCGCGGCGACCGGCGGGAAGCTTTGGGTGATATATTCGCCGATGCCCTGGCGTTGCGGGAACCTGAGGCAAGTGCCGATGATATTGAAAAGGCGCGGGGCAAACCTGTCCGCGCGCCCCTGGTACTGGCGGTTTGGGCGGAAATCGTTGAAAATCACCCGAAAGTTCCGGCAATTGAACAGGTCGTGGCGACCGGGGCGGCGGCGCAGAATTTGCTGAACGCGCTGCATGCGGAAGGCTATCAGGCTATATGGGTAACAGGCGCGCCTTGTTACGATGAAAACGTCAAAGCACCGTTGGGCCTGGCGGCAAAGGATCGACTGGTGGGCTTTATCCATATTGGTACCGCGAACAAGACGACGCCCATGAAAGAACGGCCTGATCCGGCAGCTTATCTACAAACCTGGTGATGACCCATGAATGGCGCGGGCACTATTTATGCTCTGGCAACCGCGTCCGGCCGGGCTGGTGTGGCGGTTATTCGGATTTCCGGCGATCAGGCAGGTAATGCCGTAAGGTCGATCACCGGCAAAGATCAGCTGCCCGCTGCGCGCCGGGCCGTGTTGAGCGGTTTTTTTGATCCCATCAGTGGAGAGGAGCTGGACCGGGGCCTGGTTTTGTGGTTTCCGGGGCCGCAAAGCTTTACCGGTGAGGATGTGGCCGAACTGCATGGTCATGGGGGACCGGCTGTCATAACGGCAGTATTGGCGGCGTTGGGCCAAATTCCCGGTTGTCGGATGGCCCAGGCTGGGGAATTTACCCGGCGGGCATTTCAAAACGGCAAAATGGATCTAACCCAGGCCGAGGGTTTGGCGGATTTGATTGCAGCGGAGACGGAGGCGCAACGACGTCAGGCGCAACGGCAGATGGATGGCGCCCTGGGCCGTCTTTATGAAGGCTGGCGCGGGGACCTTATTGGCTCTTTGGCATACCTTGAGGCGGACATCGATTTTCCTGACGAAGACCTGCCGGGTGAATTGCTGGCCAGACAACGGCCTGTTTTACGGTCTTTGGCGGATACGATCTCTGCCCACCTTGATGACGGGCACCGGGGGGAGCGGCTGCGG
>Ga0233439_10000453_pt1 | contig 62180 bp, 55 predicted proteins | sample SI_123_September_6_FD_182713 | JGI IMG/M metagenome (GOLD analysis project Ga0233439, IMG submission 182713) | Seawater microbial communities from Saanich Inlet, British Columbia, Canada - SI_123_September2016_100_MG | ecosystem: Environmental > Aquatic > Marine > Inlet | place: Canada: British... | reverse complement strand
GGTAGCAGCTGCGGAACTTTACGATGGCCCGCTTTTGGGTGATCTGAACATTCAGCAGGCGGAATTTGACGACTGGTTGCAGGCCGCACGGGTCCGCCACAACGAAACAGCGGCAACGATACTGGCGCGGCTGGCAGGACTGTCGCTGCAGCATGGTGATGTTGAGAGAGCCCTGCAATTAGGCCAGCGGATATTGTCCTTTGACCCATTGGATGAGGGTTCCCATCGGGCATTGATGGCGGTCCATATCCAGAATGGCCAGCCCAGCGCCGCCATTCGGCAATTTCAAGCCTGCGAAGATATTCTGCGCCGGGAACTGGATGTGGAGCCGGGACCGCGGACGCAGGCCTTGTATGATCAAATTCGCGCAGACTCGACATCGGGCTCGACATCAGATCAGTCACAAAACCCTACATGGCCCGCCGCCGCGATTATCAACGCGTTACCCGGGCAGGCCCATAAGCCCCGCATCACCGTCCGCCCATTCACAAATCTAAGTGTCGAGGCGGATCAGGAATTCTTTGCCTCGGGCATCACGGCGGATATCGTCTCTGCCCTGGCGCGAAATCGCTGGTTGGCGGTGATCGCCCATCACGCCAGCACTGATTTTGCCGCAGCGCCGCCGAACGACGATGACGGTTTGGGTCAATTGCCCATCGATTATTTGGTTGAAGGCAGCGTGCGTAAAGCCGGTAACCGGGTACGCATCACGGCACAATTGCTCGATGCCGCCAACCGGGAACATATCTGGTAGGAACGCTATGAACGGGACCTGGCCGATATTTTTGCCGTACAGGACGAAATTACCGAAACCATTGCGGCCCGCATCGAACCGGTGGTCGGGGCTTTGGAACGCAGCAGAGTGCTGCGCCGCCCAACGCAGAATCTTGATGCCTGGAGCTACTATCACCTAGGCCTGGCCCGCTTTTACAAATTTACCGCTGCTGATAATCTAGAGGCGCAGGCCTTGTTCCAACGTTGTATTGCCCTGGATCCGGAATTCGGTCCAGCCTATGCCTGGTGGGCCTATGCCCTGGTGCTGTGCATGGTTTATTTCGATGCCGAACCAATTAAGGCGGACCTGGACGCCGCCCTGGCGGCGGCAAAACGGGCGGTGGAGATCGATGAGCAGAACGCAGTTTGCCATATGATGCTGGGGCGGGTCCATCTGGCACGCTGTGAGTATAATGAAGCCTTGGCCAATTTGACCACAGCCCTGGAACGAAACCCGGGATTGGCCATGGCCCATTGCGGCATGGGTGACAGCCTGGCCTATGAAGGCCAGTTGGAAGCCTCCATCGGGCAATTTGAAAAAGCCATTCAATTGAGCCCGAACGACCCGCAATTATGGGCCTTTTATACCTACCGTTCCCTGGCACATTTCTTTGCTGAGGAATTTGAAGATACGGTCACCTGGGCCCAAAAGGCTATTCGCCTGCCGAACTGTCAATTCTGGGCCCTGGCCCATAAGGCCGCCGCCTTGGGCCAACTGGGCCGGACCGAAGATAGCGCCACGGCCGTGGCGTCGGTGCTGCAGGTTCAACCCGAATTTTGCCTTTCCTATGCCGAGGCCAAGCTTTTCTACATTAAACAGCCGGCGCAATTAGCACTCTATCTGGATGGATTGCGCAAAGCCGGATTTACTGATTGAGGCGTAGCTCTAAAGCCATAAGACCTATGGCGCAGACGACTATAGTTGTCCGAAATATAAAAGAAGAAATGTTTGAAAACCCTGAATAAATATGGAAAATTTAGAACTTGATTTTTATAGATAAAAACTTTTTTTAAAGAAATACTATATATACGCATTTAAATACATGATGATGTTTTAATATTTTTTTAAACATGGCAATTTTTTCTGACAGTTACTACGACGATTACTCATGGTTGCACAATAAATTTGCATATTAGAAAACATCTATATTTAGACGTTAACAATTTTATAAGTATTTTCGCTCAATTTAGCGTCAATTCATACAGACCGGGCGGAGAACCTGGCGAAACCTGAGCGAGGAAACATGTCAAACGATCAAACCGTTACTGGTGTAGAGCGACATTTTGATGAGAACGAGCTGATTGTCAGTAAGACTGATCTAAAAGGTCATATTACCTATGCCAATGATGTCTTTCTGGATATCGCGGACTACACCGAAAAAGAGGTTCTTGGCCAACCACACAGCTTGATCCGGCATCCGGATATGCCGCGGTCTGTGTTCAAATTATTGTGGGACACCCTGCACGAAGGCAGCGAGATTTTTGCCTATGTCATCAACCGGGCCAAGAACGGCGATCATTATTGGGTTCTGGCCCACGTCACACCGAGCAAAGACGCCAACAATCAGGTGATCGGCTATCACTCCAACCGGCGCGTACCTGACAAACGCATCATCATGGAAAATATTATTCCGCTATATAAATCATTGCGGGACGAAGAGAACCGCCACGAAAACCGCAAAGACGGCATGAATGCGGCCTATGACATGGTGGGTGCATTGCTGGCGGACAAGGGCGTTGGCTATGACGAATTCGTTGCCACGCTTTAATTGTCGGCGCCGATTTCAACTCTCGGACTTACTGCACGATCAATAAATGGGGATGGCCAGGATAGGCAACCCTTTGGAGGAAAATTAAATGTTCATCTCTAGACTTACAGGCTCTCAAGCCGGGGCCATTCGCAAAGCCGAAGCCGTCTGCAATGCCGTTGCGGAAGGCAATTTCGAAGCGCGACTGACAAAATTGGACGAACATCCCGCCTTCAAGGAAATGTTTTTGGCAATCAATCGTATGATCGATCGTACGGACGCTTATATTCGCGAATCCCAGGCATCCCTGGAATATGTTTCCGAAAACAAATACTTCCGACGCATACAGGAAAAGGGCATGCCCGGCGCGTTTGGCACAGCCAGCTGCGCCATTAATCATGCTGCAGGTTCAATACAACAACGCGTGGAGGTTTTCACCGGCATTGTTGAAAAATTCGACAAGAGCATGAAAAACTCTATCGGCACCGTATCCTCGGCCTCGACCGAGCTTGAGGCCTCCGCCAAATCCATGGATAACACCGCAGTGCAAACCAGCGAACAGGCGACGATTGTTGCAGCCGCCGCAGAACAGGCGGCGACAAATGTTCAGACCGTGGCCTCGGCGACGGAGGAATTAACATCTTCCGTGAATGAGATCAGCCGCCAGGTTGCCTCCTCGTCTGAAATGGCGGGCAGCGCCGTCATTGAAGCCAAAAATGCGCAGGAGCAGATTGGCGACCTGGCCAAGGCATCCGAGAAGATCGGTGATGTTGTCGAACTGATTACCGACATTGCCTCGCAGACCAACCTGTTGGCCTTGAACGCCACCATCGAAGCCGCCCGCGCCGGAGACGCCGGTAAAGGCTTCGCCGTCGTTGCCTCGGAAGTAAAAAGCCTGGCCACCCAGACCGCTCAGGCGACCGATGAAATCAGCGGCCAGATCGCCAGCATTCAGGCCGCGACGTCGGACACCGTGCGGGCAATCGAAAGCATCACCGAGACCATCGACAATATGAACACGGTTACCGGCACAATTTCCGCCGCGGTCGAACAACAAGGGGCCGCGTCCCAGGAAATCGCCAAGAATGTCGAACAGGCAGCCGCAGGTGCCGCGGAAGTGACCCAGAACATCCATTTGGTTTCCCAAGGTGCCAATGAAACCGGCGGTGCTGCCGGGGAAATCCTGGGCGCCGCCGGGGAATTGTCGCAACAATCGAATGTGCTAAGCGATGAAGTCGGGCTTTTCCTGGAGGAAGTCAAAAAGGTCGTTTAGACCGTTTCAGCCGCTGCTTCAGCCACCACTTTACCCTTATCAGGCAACCGGCGTCACGGGCCCTGATAGTCCCGCCAGGCTGCCGGGGATCAACTCGCACCCCTGAAACCGGCCAGGGTCCACAGGCCTGGGAAGGGTTAAGTTGTCCGCCAAAGCGGCTGCGAAGCCAAAGGGTTCATAATAATCCGGATCACCGATCACCAGAACAGCACCGTGGCCCAGGATTTTCGCGCGGGCAAGGGAATGGCCAAGCAATATTTTGCCCAAACCACCGCCGCGCCAGGCTTGCCCTACCGCCAACGGACCCAGCAACAGACAAGGTTGTTGGCCGTCGATAAGAACGGGCCAATAACGGATGCTGGCGCACAGGAAGCTCGGGCCGCGCATGACGAAACACAGCTCCGGCAACGGCGACACGTCCGAGCGCAAGGCATAAGCGACCCGCGTCTGCAGCCGATCGGTGCCAAAGGATTTATCCAATAATTTTTCGATATTCGGCTTATCGCCGGGTCTTTCTTGGGTGACTTGAAACATTTTTAAGCTTCCGGATTGGCGTGAATTCCTGCGCCGGGTCCGGAGCGCCGCCAACCAGCCCTATTCAGGGCAAGGCAATACGCGACCTAACCGCCCGGCACCCGTATTTTCTTGGGGCACTCGGATGGAACGTCGTCGTCGTCGCAGCTGTGGTTCTGGGACGAAAATTTTCTGCCAATTCAGTTTCACCATGCGGTTGCTATAGCAGGGGCGGGCGGACAATGCTAGCTTCTCCAACAGAAACCCGGAAACAAACCCGGAAAGAGTTTTTGATGAATAGGAGGATGAGTTATGGGCCTGATGGATGGCAAGGTTGCCTTGGTAACGGGTGCGGGGCGAGGCATTGGCCGCGCCGTGGCGTTGAACCTGGCGGCGGCAGGTGCGAAAGTCGTTGTCAACGATTTCGGCGGCGGTCTGCACGGCGAAGCGACGGAGCAGACGCCGGCGGATGAAGTGGTCGCGGAAATCAAGGCGCAGGGTGGCGAAGCAGCGGCGAACCAAGGCAATGTGGCTGATGCGGATGACGCTGCGGGATTGGTGCAAACCGCAATCGACAGTTTTGGCCAGCTAGACGCCGTGGTCAACGTCGCCGGTATTCTGCGGGACAGCTATTTCCACAAAATGACACCGGAGGATTGGAAAAGTGTCATCGATGTGCATTTGAACGGTACCTATAATGTAGCCCGCGCAGCCATGGATATCTTTCGGGCCCAGGAAAGTGGGGCCTATGTGCATTTCACTTCGACCTCTGGCTTGGTGGGCAATGCAGGGCAGGCCAACTATGCCGCCGCTAAGATGGGTATTGTCGGTCTGTCCCGGGTGATCGCCATGGAGGGCGCGCGTTTCAACGTTCGCTCCAACTGCGTATCGCCTTTTGCCTGGACCCGGATGATTGAAGCCATTCCCGTGACCTCGGACGAAATGGCGGATGCCTTCGAAAAATTCCGCCAGAACGCTTCCGCCGAACATATTGCCCCCGTCTGCACCTATCTGGTCAGCGATGCGGCAAAAGATGTCACCGGCAATATCTTTGGCGTGCGTGGCAACGAGATCTATTTGATGAGCCAACCCCGCCCCATCCGTACCCTGCACAAAGGCGATGGCTGGACACCGGAAGATCTTGCCGCGACCTTGGAACCGGCCCTGCGGCACGATCTGTATGGCCTGGAAGGCAGCGGTGAATACTACAGTTGGGATCCCATCTAAGTCGGTTTTTAATTGTGTGGCCAGGACAAAGAGTAATTTTCGGAGACGTATAGAGTATGTATTTTGACCCTAAAGATGGCATGAAGCCGCCACCATTTGCCCATACGGTTTATAATGCGCTGGTGGTGCCACGCCCTATCGGCTGGATTTCAACCATCAGTACGGCAGGCGTGATCAATCTGGCGCCCTATAGCTTTTTCAACGCCCTGTGCGGTGATCCACCCTGTGTGATGTACTGCCCCAACGGCTATAAAACCGGCACGACGGAACCAAAAGATTCGCTGACCAACGTGCGTGAGACGGGTGAGTTCGTCTACAATATGTGCACCTTCGACTTGTTGGAGCCGATGAACGCTTCCTCGGCCCATGTGCCTGCCAGTGTTGATGAAATGGCGGCCGCCGGGTTAGAGGCGGGCGAATGTATGCAGGTCAAACCGCCACGGGTAAAAAACTCGCCCATCGCCCTGGAATGCAAGGTCCTGCAGATCCTCGACCTGCCACCGACCCGCAATGATGTCCCCAACACAACGGTGATCGGCCAGGTCGTGGGTATTCATGTGGATGATGATGTCATTGTCGACGGCAAGATCGACGCGGCAAAGATGCAGCCCCTGGCGCGCCTGGGTTATCTGGATTATGCCAAGATCACGGCAGACACCATCTTTACCGTGCCCCGGCCGGACTAGCGTAAGGACGAGGGCGCGTCATGACCAGCGGCACCCACGACTATCTGGACGACCCGCGCAATGGGTCCATCCTGATCTCCATCAACGGCGAGCTATTCCCACGGGATGAGGCGAAGGTATCGGTGTTCGATAGCGGCTTCATGCTGGGGGACGGGGTCTGGGAAGGCATTCGCCTGCATCATGGCTGTCTGCTGTTTCTGAATGAACATATTGAGCGTCTGTATGAAGGTGCCAAGTTCATTGATATGGACATAGGGCTAAGCCCTGGGGAAATGATCGCCAGGATCGGGGCTGTCTTGGATGGCAATGGCATGACCACGGATGTACACATCCGCCTGATGGTCACCCGCGGCATAAAATCCACGCCCTATCAACATCCCAAAGTGACGATTACCCCGCCTACGGTGGTAATCATCCCTGAATACAAGGTAGCAGCTGAAGGCGCGGGCCTGAACCTGGCCACAGTGCATATCCGCCGTGGCGCACCGGATGTACAGGACCCGCGCCTGAACAGTCATTCCAAGCTGAATTGCATTCAGGCCTGTATCCAGGCCGATAAAATGGGTGCCGACGAGGCCTTGATGCTGGATCCCCACGGCTTCGTTGCCACCTGCAATTCGACGCATTTTTTTATTGTTCGCAAGGGGGAGGTCTGGACCTCCACCGGGCGTTATTGCCTGGCCGGCATCACCCGGGCCAATGTCCTGGATCTGTGTCGGGCCAACGGCATAGTGGCGCATGAAAAAGACTTCAGCCTGATCGATGTCTACGGTGCCGATGAAGCCTTTGTCACCGGAACATTCGCCGGCCTGATCCCTGTGCACGATATCGATGGCCGCAGTATCTCGTCCGCCAAAGGCCCGGTCACGGAACGCCTGCAGGGTTTGTATAAAGACTTGTGTGAACGGGAAGCGGCAAAATGACCCGACCGGTGGCCCGTATTGCCATGTGGTCGGGGCCGCGTAATCTTTCCACTGCCATGATGCGGTCTTTCGAAAACCGGGCCGATACGATTGTCTGGGACGAACCGTTCTACGCCCATTATCTGGCCGAAACCGGGCTGGACCACGCCATGGCGGATCAGATCATCGCCGCCTACGAGACCGATTGGCAAAAGGTTGCCGCCCGTGCCACCGGTCCCATGCCCGATGGCGGGACAGTCTTTTACCAAAAACATATGACCCACCATCTGTTGCCTCATATGAACCTGGAACAATTGCAGGGTCTGCGCCATGCATTTCTAATCCGTGATCCCGCGCGGGTTCTGACCAGCTATGTCGATAAACGGGCCGAGGTCAGCCTGGAAGACTTAGGGTTGCCGCAACAACAACGGCTGTTTGAAACCATACAGCAGCGTGACGGCAAAACGCCCCCAGTCCTGGATGCGGACGACGTCCTGGCTGATCCGGCGGATATGCTGACCGCCCTGTGCCGGGCCCTGGAGATCCCCTTTGATCCCGCCATGTTGTCCTGGCCCGCCGGGCGGCGGGACAGTGACGGCCTATGGGCGGCGCACTGGTACGGCGCGGTGGAGGCATCCACCCATTTTGCGGCAACGGATAAGCCGCTTAGAGATATACCCGCCCATCTGACCGATCTATTGTCCGCCGCCGAGCCATACTATCAGGCCCTGCGGCCCCACCGTTTGCGCGTGAACTAGGCCCGGTCTGATGCGCATATTGCTTATTCTGATACTGCTGCTGGGCGCCACGGTCGCCCAGGCAAATACTTCGACAACACCCAGCATCGTGGTGACGTTAAAGCCCGTGCATGCCCTGATCGCCGGGGTGATGGCAGGTGCCGGGGAACCTCATCTGCTAATATCGACCGGGGCGGACCCCCACAGCCATGCCCTGCGCCCGTCTGAGGCGCGCGCCCTGGCGCAGGCGGACGGGATTTTCTGGATCGGTCCGGGCCTTGAAGGTTATCTACAAAAACCTTTGGCCAGCCTGGCGGCAAATGCCCGGATCGTCACTCTGTCCAAGGCGCCCGGACTGCATACGCTAGCAGCACGAAGGGGTGGTGTCTGGGGCCCGGATCACGGTCATGATCACGACCATGAAAATCACGATGCCGAAAATAGTGACCCGCATATCTGGCTTGATCCCCGCAATGCCCAGGCGATCGTCCGCCAGGCCATGGCGGTTCTGGCCGACCTTGATCCCGGCCATGGGGATATCTATCGCCGCAACGGCGACGAGGTAATTGCCCGGTTACGTGAGTTGGAGCAGGATATTCACCGTCGCTTGATGCATGTCCGCGGCCTGCCCTACATGGTACTGCATGATGCCTTTCAGTATTTCGAGGTGCGTTTTGGTGCCAACGTGGTCGGTGCCATCGCCATAGACCCGGACCGCAAACCAGGGGCCCGCCGTATCAGCGCCATCCGCAAACAACTGGCGAACGGCCATGTCCGCTGCCTGTTTCGGGAGGCGCAATTTCCTGCCAAGTTGATTGCAACATTGACCCAAGGTTTGTCGGTGCGGGTCGCCAGCCTGGATCCCATCGGTCTTACTATCGCCCCCGGACCACAAGCCTATGGGCAATTGTTGCGGCAATTGGCTGACACTATCGAAAACTGCCTAAGCTATAGTATCGGACCCTAAGGAGTGTAAGCCATGAGCGAACAAGACCTGATCATCACCCGGGCAGAGGACGGCATTGGTTATCTTACCTTCAACCGCCCCGACAAGATGAACGCCTTCAACAACGAGTTGATGCAGGACGCCATGGGGACAATGGATGAATTCGCCGCGGATGACGACGTCCATGTGGTGATCGTCAGTGGCGCGGGGCGGACATTCTCCGCCGGGTTTGATCTGCTGGCGGGCGGAGAGCGGAAGCTGGACAGCATCGATTTGGTTCGGGCGCAGATGAGCCTGCAGTTTGATTTCATCATAAAATTCTGGGATTGCCCGAAACCTACCATTGCCGCCGTGCACGGATATTGCCTGGCCGGCGCGTTTGAGGCGTCTTTGGCCTGCGACATCACAATCGCTGCGGAGGACGCCATATTCGGTGAGCCCGAGGTGCGCTTTGGCACCGGGGCGGTGGCTATGCTGCTGCCCTGGATCACCGGGCCAAAACAGGCAAAGGAATTGATGCTGACCGGTGAAGACCGCCTGTCAGCCCAGGACGCCCTGCGCATGGGGCTGGTCAATCGCCTTGTGCCAGGGGACGAATTGCAGGATCAGGCCCGCACCATGGCAACGAAAATCGCCCGTTCAGCCCCGGTTTCGGTACGGCTGAGCAAACAGGCGATCAACCGCAGTTACGAGATCATGGGCATGCGCCAGGCGTTGTTGAGCGGCCTGGATATCGATGTGGAGATCAACGCGACGCCAAGTTGGGCCAAACAGGAATTCGCCCGCATCCGCAAGGAACAAGGCGTCAAGGCCGCCATCGCCTGGCGCGACGGTCGCTTCGCCGATGGTGCGTAAGCGCTGCTACCTACAAATTGTAGCGCACGTTCAGTGTAATTGCCGTCGCCGAGACGTCTTCGTCTGAGGTGCCGATATATCGGCCATCCAGGCTGAAGCTCCAATCATGATCGAGTTCATAGGTCACGCCGAGGATGGCCTGATAGGCAAATTCCGTTGCGTCCTTGTCCGGAATCGCCAGTCCGCCGATAGTGGCTGCCGTGTTCTTGATCTGGGCGATGCCCAAACCACCGCCAACATAGGGCACGAAGTCAGATCCGAAGCGCATATCGTACAGCAGGTTGACCATGCCTGTGCCTAGTTGAATGTCGCCGGCGGGTGTTGTTGTGCTGCCGCCGGCGGTGCCGGAGTCATAATCCGCCACGCGATAGGCGACTTCCGTCTCCACCCGGAAGTCCGAGCCGAGGTAAATGCCAAGGCTGCCCTGCAGCAGATAGCCCGGATCAAAGGAGATGCTGTAGGCCCCGCCGCCGGTGGCGGTGCCATCAAGGTCGTTGGCAATATTCGCGCCAGCGCCTGCGGAAATATAAAATCGCCCGAACAAATCGCCACTCATGACATCGCCAAAGGGTTTATAGGGCGTCGCATGCGCACCTGATGCCCGGTTCTGGTTCTGATTCCGATTTTGGGCCATGGGGCGCGGCGGTGGCGTATAACGCAGGGTGGGCGACGGCGGGGCGATGGGCCGCATGGATTGGCCGGGCGGCATTGTGGTTGGTGCCTTGTTATAGCTGGATGCCGCGAAAGGATGGCCCTCGTTGATCATGGCGCTCATATCGTACATGCCGCCCTTGGTTCCCGCCATGGCGGTTGTTGCAGCCGTAGCCGCCAGCAGAACGCCCAAACCGGCACCAACAGATAATGCTCGTGATGACATCGTCTTCTCCTCCCGCAGAATCACTTGGCGAAAGGATAACCCGTCGTGGCTTTTGATGCAGCCGGGAATATCAGGCGGTTTCTTTTGCCCGCGCCCGCTGCAATTCCTTCTCCCCCGCCAGCAGCGCCGCCTTACGTTCCAACCCCCAGCGATAGCCACCCAGTCCACCATCGCCCCGGATCACCCGGTGACAGGGAATGATCAACGATACCGGGTTCGTGGCACAACCCCGGGCCACCGCGCGGCGGGCGGATGCCTTGCCGGAAATCTTCTCGGCCAGATCGCTGTAGGTGGTTGTCACGCCGGCTGGGATTTGCATCAATTCCTGCCAAACCCGGCGCTGAAAGGCCGTGCCCTGAACATCAAGGGGCAGGTTCGGGTGAGGAATGGCACCTTTTAGATAGTCCACAACAGTTGTAATCCATTCGCCCAGGACGATTTCATCCTCAACTATTTCCGCCAGGGGGTATTCCCGCTGTAATTCCTCAATCAGGTGGGCATCGTCGCCAAGGGATAGAAAGCAGACCCCTTGTTCCGTGGCCGCGACCAACAATCGACCCAGGGGCGAATCCGTGATGGCATAGCCCATGCGCGCGCCCTTGCCGCCCTTGGCATAGCTGGCGGGCGTCATGCCCAATTGGCTGTTGGAACGCTCGTACAGTCGTGATGGCGCGCTATAGCCCGCATCATACATGGCGTCTGTCACGCTTTCCCCCTGCTTCAACCCGGCCTTCAGGCGATCAAGACGGCGGGCATCGCCGTATTGCGCCGGGGTCACGCCCATCAAGCGCTTGAATGTCCGTTGCAAATGATGCGGGCTGACGCCCACCTGTTCGGCAATGGCGGCGAGCGTCGGCGTGCCTTCCGCCCCCTGTTCCAATGCCTGATCGATAAAACGGCAGACATCCCGTACCCGGGCGACATTGGCATCCGGGCTCACGCCCTCGGTCGGTCGGCAGCGTAAACAGGCGCGAAAGCCCTCTCGTTCGGCGGCCTCCGGCAAATCGAAAAAGCGCACGTTGCGCCGTAAAGGCCGCCGCGAGGCGCAGGTGGGTCGGCAATAGATCCCCGTTGAAGTTACGGCATAGACAAAGCGGCCATCAGCGGTGTCGTCGCGCACTTGAACAGCCTGCCAGCGGTTTTGATCGGTCATAGCGTTACGTCCCATATCTGTTGTGATGTTCGTCATCAATGATGCCTTTCTATGCCGCGAGACAAAACGCCGCTATCCGCTGCTTGCGGCCAATATTATAATCTTCATTCAAATGTCTAAACAGAAAGTTTGAAATGTTGAAACGCATAGACCGCCTGCAAATCGCCGTGCCCGATCGGGCCGCCGTCGCGGAAAAATGGATCGCCCTGTTGGGGGCTGAACCGAATGGTGAAGATAAAATTGCAGCGCTGGGTGCCAAACGCAGCCGGCTTCGCCTGGGCACGGGATATATCGAGATTTTGGAGCCGGATGGCACAGGCATCGTAGCCGATGCGGTGAACAAACGTGGCGGCGGCCATTATTTCGCCGCCGGGGTATCGACGGACGATGTGCCGGCCCTGGTGGCCCATATGGCCAGCACCGGTGTAGAGACTGTCAGCGAAGGGCAGCAGGCATTTCTGGCCCCGGAGGCGACGGGCAATATGGGCCTGCGCGCGGTCATCAGCCGGGAGGAAACCCTGCCGTCGGTGGGTGCCATCGATTTTCTGTACGAGGCGACCCTGCTGGTCAATGATCCGGATACGGCCATCGCCCGTTGCGCTGATGTCTTTGCCCTGAACCGGGACATCTTTGTGCCCATCCCGTCAAAGGAATTCGGCTATAACGGCAGCCTGACGTTGTTTCAGCCCAACCGGCTTTTTCGCTTTGAAGTCATAACCCCCGTCGATATGGAGAAAACCCTGGGGCGATTTTTTGCCCGCACGGGGCCCAGTTTCTACATGTCGTTTGCCGAATGCAGCCAACTGGACCTGATCGCCGAGCGGGCCATGGCCCGTGGCGACGGCTTCACGCCGGTTCCCTCTCCGATTCAAGACGACCAAGGCAGGGCGGAAACGATCTTTTTGCATCCGCCCAGCCTGGGCGGCATGATGTTAGGATTATCGCGGCCAACCCTGGCCTGGCGTTGGTCGGGTGCCCCAGACAGAGTGGAGAAGATGTCATGAATGATTTGGTCCTGATTGAAGACAGAAACCGCGTTCGTCTATTAACCCTGAACCGGCCCGAGGCCCTGAACGCCTTCAATGATGATGTCTATGACGCGGCCACGGAAGCCCTGCGGGAGGCCGCAGCCGACCCGGCGCTGGCCGTGGTGGTGATCACCGGCCAGGGCAAGGCGTTCAGCGCCGGCCAGGATTTGAGCGAATTGGGCGCACCACGGATTCATGATGACGGCCTGCGCCATGGCTTCCAACCCTTCATTGAGGCGGTGGAGGCATTTCCCAAACCCCTGATTGCCGCCGTTAATGGCCTGGGCATCGGCATCGGCCTGACCCTTTTGCCCCATTGTGATTTTGTCTTGATGGCGGAAGATGCCCGCCTGAAAGCGCCGTTCGTAGACCTGGGCGTGACGACGGAGGCGGGCAGCAGCTTCCTCCTCCCCGCCATGATCGGCTGGGCCGCGACGGCGCATATCCTATATACCGCGCCCTGGATCGATGCGGACTATGCCGTGCAGATCGGTCTGGCCTGGCGCGCCGTTCCCCCCGAAGAACTTATGACGGAGACGATGTACCTGGCAGAATACATCGCCCAAAAACCCGTCCCGTCCCTGGTCGCGACAAAACAAATCTTGTTGGCCGCCCGCCTGGATGCCACCCGCCATGCCCGGGAGCGGGAGAACGAAGCCTTCGGTCGCCTGGTGGGTGCCCCCGCCAACCGGGAAGCCATCGCCGCCTTCAAAGAAAAACGCCCGGCGGACTTCACAAAATTGCCAAAGAATTAGGTGGCAGATGGGTTTTGGTGGAAAGCACCTGCTATAGACTCAACTGCCCTCACGCTTATAATTGAAATCTGAAAATCGATTTTGCCCGAGCATGTTTGTTTTCAACATGCTCTTTCTCTTAAGAAACGCGCAATTGAAGATTGCTCTAGTATGAGGATATGACCTTGCCAATCCAGATAGATCCAGCGACCGGCCTGAAAAAATTTAATACACGAGCCGCAAAAGCCAGCGCGAATATTGCCGGCAAGGGGTATTCGGTCATTGATGATGTGGCACAAAAGACCCTGCCACCAGCGCCGGCAGGCGCCGTGTTCAATGCTGCAGAGCAGGCGAAATATCGCGCATTCAAGGAAACCCGCCAGGGGGCCGCGGACTATATGGCCATGGAGGGAGAGTTCAGCAAATATCTCGAAGATGTCTACTCCGCCCCGCCCATAGAGCGGGAGGCCCTGGACGACACTTGCGAAATTCTTGTGGTCGGTGCTGGCTTTGCCGGCCTGATACTGTGGTACAAGCTGCAAGCCGCTGGCTTTACCGACGTGCGCTTTTGCGAACGCGGCGGCGATGTGGGCGGCACCTGGTACTGGAATAGGTACCCCGGCATTGCCTGCGATGTGGAATCTTACAGTTATCTGCCTTTGCTGGAGGAAATGGGATATTTCCCCACCATGAAATTCGCCTCCGGCTTCGAAATTCTGGAATATTGCCAGCAGATGGCGGAGAAATACGGCTTCTACGACCGTTGTCTGTTTCATACCACTGTCGGTGAGACAACCTGGGACCAGGACACCGGCCGCTGGACCGTGACCACGGATCGTGGTGATAAAATGCGGGCGCGCTATGTGGTTCTGGCCAACGGCATTTTGACGACGCCTCGCCTGGCCAGAATTGACGGTATGGAGACCTACCAAGGTGATGCCTTCCATACATCGCGATGGGATTACAATGTTGATTTGAAAGACAAGCGCGTCGGCATCATCGGCACCGGGGCCACTGCGGTGCAGGCGATCCCGGAGCTGGCAAAAATCGTCAAGGAACTGTACGTCTTTCAACGTACACCATCGTCCATCGACGTGCGTGATCAGCGGGAAACCACCGAAGAAGAGATTGAGGTCTGGAAGCAGGAGCCCGGTTGGGCCCGCGCCCGGCGGGAGCGGCTGGCCACCATATCATCCGGGCGTACGGCCCTGAAAGGCAATGACGATTTTTTGTCGGGCAAGGTTGCCGATTTCAAGGAACGCAAAGAACACAAGACAGTTCTGTCAGCGGAAGAGCTGATGGCAAAACAGTTGGACTCCAATTTCCGGATCATGGAACAGATCCGCGCCCGGGTCGACGAAACCGTCAAGGATCCGAAAACAGCCGCCGCGCTGAAGCCGTATTACACATACGGTTGCAAGCGGCCGGCCTTTCACGACGAGTTTTTAACCACATTTAACATGCCCCACGTCACCCTGGTCGATACGGCCCCTATTGGCGTGACCGAGATCAACACCAAGGGTGTTGTCCATGAGGGCACGGAATATCCCGTCGATGTATTGATTTATGCCACCGGGTTCCAATGGATGGCGACGGCGACCTTCGAGATGATGATCGGCCAGAATGGCCAAAGCTTGCGTGACAAATGGCTGGCCGAAGGTACCAAGACATTCCTGGGCCTGCACAGCGAGGGCTTTCCGAATTTGTTGATCATGTCCGGCCCGCAGGGCGGCGGCGGACAATTCAACTTCACCCGTGGGATCGAGGCCCATACGGATTATGTCGTCTGGATGATGAAAACATTGCGCGAACAGGGCGATGGTATCTTCGATATCAAGAAGGAGCCCGAGAACATATATGCAGAGCATTGCCGCGAGGCCGATACGAACACCCGGCCTTTACGGGACTGTGTGTCTTATTACAACGGCGAAGGCAATGCAGAACCGGGAAGCCTGGCCTATTACGGGGGACCGCAAAAATGGCACGATCTTCGCACCGCAGCGCAGGAGTCCATGGCACCGTACGTTTTTGCCCCTGCGCCGGATTTGACCAACGCTGCTGAATAGCGGTAAAGGGTCGGCGGGATCAACGATTGTTAAATGGGGAATGAGACAATGAGCAATGAGAAAGAGCGCGCAGTCCTGGCGGGAGGCTGTTTCTGGGGCATGCAGGATTTGATCCGCAGGCTTCCCGGCGTCCTTGCCACACGTGTCGGCTATACGGGCGGGGATATTCCGAATGCCACCTATCCCAACCACGGAAACCATGCAGAAGGGATCGAAATCCTGTTTGATCCACAGGAAATGACCTATCGTCGGCTGCTTGAGTTCTTTTTTCAGATCCATGACCCTTCCACCGCCAATCGCCAGGGCAATGATATGGGACCGTCGTATCGTTCCGGCATCTATTATGTTGATGAAGCGCAAAGGATAGAGGCCGAGGAGACCATTGCCGATGTTGAGGCATCGAACCTTTGGCCGGGGAAAGTCGTGACGGAAGTGAAGCCGGTCGGTGATTTCTGGGTCGCGGAGCCGGAACATCAGGATTATCTGGAGCGTATTCCCCACGGCTACACCTGCCACTTTGTTCGTCCGGAATGGAGGCTGCCGCGTCGTGAAGACGCAGCCTGACAAAGCCGTCACTTCCAAAATCAGTCAGATAAACCGGATCACAGTTACGTTAGCGGGCATTGGTCGGGCGCGCAAAATGCTGTATTGCGCTAGAGCATGTCTACTTTAAACATGCTCGAACTCTTAAGAATAGAGCAATTGAACCAATCACTTGGATCACGAGAGTGAATCCAATTGATTGAAAATTGCTCTAAATAATGCCGCCCACAGTCACTTAGATTGGAATTCCCAAAATGTCAGAGCAAAATTACCCGTCATCGTACGAACCTGCTGCGGTCTGGAAATGGGAGAACGAGAATGGCGGCCAGTTCGCCAGTATCAACCGGCCCACCGCGGGCCCGACCCATGACAAGGTCCTGCCCGTGGGCAAGCACCCTCTGCAATTATACTCACTTGCCACACCAAACGGTGTGAAGGTTACTGTGCTGTTGGAAGAGCTGTTGGCCCTGGGGTTCAGCGGCGCGGAATATGACGCCTGGCTGATCACCATCCGGGACGGAGAGCAGTTCGGCAGCGGCTTTGTTGAGGCAAACCCCAACTCCAAAATCCCGGCCTTGATGGATCATAGTTCGGGAACGCCCGTGCGTGTATTCGAATCCGGTGCCATCCTGCTGCATCTGGCGGAGAAGTTCGGCGCATTCCTGCCCAGCGATCCCAACAAGCGCCCTGAATGTCTGTCATGGCTGTTTTGGCAAATGGGCAGCGCGCCTTATCTTGGCGGCGGTTTCGGCCATTTTTATAGCTACGCGCCCTTCAAAATCGAATATTGCATTGACCGCTTCGCCATGGAAGTGAAACGCCAGTTAGATGTGCTCGACCGTCACCTGGCCGACAATCAGTATATGTGTGGCGAAGAATATACGGTTGCCGATATGGCCATCTGGCCCTGGTACGGTGCCTTGGTTTCAAACAACGTCTATAGCGCGGCCGAGTTCCTGGATGCCGGCTCTTATAAGCATATGGCGCGATGGACCGAAGAAATCGCGGCGCGTGATGCGGTAAAGCGCGGACGGATGGTGAACAGAACATCTGGGCCTCTGGAAGGGCAACTGCGCGAACGGCATGATGCCTCGGATTTCGCAAGCAAAACCCAGGATAAGATCGAAGCGGCTGAAGGCGGTAGCTGAGCGCGGGAGATAGAGTTTGGCCGTGGTACTGCGACCAAACTAACTGTCGCTAGCACCATCCAAAGTCCGGCGAAAGATATCCTCAAAGCCAGTGATCGGAAAATTATCGCATTTATGTCTCAATGCCTGATTTTGCGATTTCCTTCTTCCCATTCCGGGGTTTGGCGGATATGTCTTCGGTAAATGATAATCTGTCCCTCAAGAGCATGGTCTCTCTTTAAACATGCTCGGATTCCTAATTGTTGAGCAATTGAAGCAATCATCAAATCGCGAAGACGAAGCCAAATGATTGAAAATTGTTCGTAGTATCGACCGGAGAAACAACATGGATGTGTTTGAAGCCATCGAAACCCGTAAATCCATTCGGGCCTTTACCGATCAACCCGTTGAAAAAGAAACAGTCGAGAAGCTGTTGGAAGTATGCCAAAGGGCACCCAGCGGGACCAATACCCAGCCCTGGCATGTCTACGTCTGTGCCGGCGCAGTGCGTCAGGCAATCACGGACGACGTTTTGGCCCTGGCGGCGGCAGGAAATGCGGGAAAATACGAGGATTACAACTATTATCCGCCGGTTTGGAACGACGACCATCGGGATCGCCGCCGTGGGGTCGGTTGGGGGCTATATGGCCTGCTCGGTATTAAAAAAGGTGATCGCGAAGGCAGCGCCCGCCAGGGGGCCCGAAATTTCAAGTTCTTTGACGCGCCGGTGGGCCTGTTCATCACGGTTGATAGCTACCTGGCACTTGGCAACTGGGCCGATGCCGGCATGTATGCCCAAACCATGATGCTGGCCGCACGTGGTTTTGGTCTGCACACCTGTCCCCAGGCCGCTTGGATACAATTCCAGGAACCTGTCTACCGGCACCTCGGCATTCCCGAAGACCAATCGCTCGTGACCGGCATGTGCCTTGGTTATGCCGACGAAACGGCGATCGAGAATACCCTGGTCAGTGATCGTGAAGACATGGCCGACATCGCGCATTTTCGCGGTTTCGACTAGATCGCCGGTTTGGCTGGCAACCCGGTGTCCCTAATTAGGATATATTCTACGTGAGCGAACCAGTGAGCAAACCAACCATCATCTATGTCGGCGCGCCGGAAGGCTTTGATGCTTTGGTCGAAACCGCCACGGGTGCCAAATGCCTGCACATCCCGGCGGAAGCGGCGGCACTGGCCCAGGCCCTGACTTCGGCCCATGGTTTGCTGGACGCGTCCATGAAAGTGCGCATCGATGATGCCATGGTCGCCGACGCCACAAATTTGCAAGTCATATCCTGCGCGACCACGGGCTCTGACCATATTTCCCGTGGCGAGGTTGATGCGCGCGGGATCAACGTACACACCCTGCGTGAAGATGGGGACCTGTTGTTGGGAATTACGCCGGCTGCGGAATTGAGCTGGGCCCTGGTTCTGGCGTGCGCCCGCCGCCTGCCCGCCGCCGCCGCCCATACCAAGGCCGGCAATTGGGTGCGGGAGGACTTTCCCGGCACCATGTTGAACGGTCGCACCTTGGGTCTGATCGGTTGCGGTCGCCTGGGCCAGTGGATGGCGCGCTATGGCGCGGCTTTCGGGATGCGGGTGCTGGGCCATGATCCTTACATGGACCCATGGCCGGAAGGCATTGCGCAAACCCACCTGCCTGACCTTATGGCACAGGCAGACGTGGTTTCCGTACATGTGCATTTGAGTGAGGAAACCCGGGGCCTTTTGTCGGCAGATTTATTGGCAGGCATCAAGCCCGGTGCCATCGTCGTCAATACCTCGCGCGGGGCCATCATTGACGAGACCGCGCTGTTGGTGGGGCTGGAAAGCGGGCGTATTGGTGCCGCCGGGGTGGACGTACTGGATGGCGAACCTGACATCGATCAACATCCCCTGATCGTCTATTCCCGCAGCCATGACAACATGATCGTCACGCCCCACATTGGCGGTTTCAGTCCCGATGCGGTCCGTGTGGTCTGCCGAAGAGCGGCGGAAAAAATCATGGCGAAGTTGGGACTGTAAAGAATGCCTGCCCAAGCATTCGCCAATGCCGCGGGCCAACGTGGTTCGAAACATGCTTTCGGGGTACCCGGCTCCGGCCAGAGCCTGGAATTGATCCATGCCCTGGAAGGCAACGGCGTACAATTTCATTCTGTTCACCACGAAGGTGCGGCCGCGATTATGGCCGGAACCGTGGGTCGATTAAGCGGTCAAGCGGCCATGGCCATTGCTATCAAAGGTCCGGGCCTGGCCAATATGGTCGGCGGCATGGCGGCCTGCGCCTACGAGAACCTGCCCATGTTGGCGGTGACGGAGGCGTATGGCCCTGACGTCCCCGCCGCCAAAGCCCACAAGCGATTGGATCAAAGTGCATTGACCGCCGCCGTCGCCAAGGGCCGGCGCTATCTATCCGCCAACGGCCCCGGCTTTGATGATCTGGCCAATTGGGCCGAGGCGGAAGCCCCCGGCCCGGTGTTTTTGGAGTTGGCGGGACAAATTGATCAGGCCGATGCCGTGCCCGTGGCCAAAACCCTGCCGGACATGGGCGATGCCCTGGGCCTGATTGAACGGGCCCAACGGCCCATCGTGATCGCCGGCACCCTGGCCCTGCGCCAAGGGTTGTCACAACAATTAAACTGTCTGCAAATCCCCGTGTTCTCCACCGCAGCAGCCAAAGGCGCGGTGCACGAGGGGTTGCCGCATGCTGCGGGTGTCTTCACCGGTGTCGGCCAAACCCTGTCGCCGGAGGCGCAATTACTGCAACAGGCCGACCTGATCATTGGTATTGGACTGCGCCCTGGCGAAGTGCTGGGAACGGGGCCATTCCACTGCGATGCGGTCAACCTCGATCCCATTGATGCACCGGGTGCCGATGGCTTTGCCTTTGCCGCTGTCTGCCGGGATGCCGCATCGGCCATGGATATGCTTGCGCAAAAGGCGTGGGGGGTTGAGGAAACAGCCCAGGCAACGGCCCGTCTGCGGCAACATCTTTTGCAGGCACGGGACTTCCTGCCCGCGCATGCCTTTGCCGCCCTGGCAACAGCCTTCCCCAGTGGCGTACGGGTGGTGATCGATACAGGCTATTTCTGCACCATTGGCGAACATATTTGGCAAGCGCCAAAGGCCGATTGGTGTCTGTCATCGGGTTCCGGCCGATACATGGGCATCGGCCTGCCGCAAGCCGTCGCCGCAGCGATCCATGATCCATCTGTGCCAACGGTACTGGCGGTGGGTGATGGCGGTATCGCGCCGTTCTTGGCCGAAGCCCACCTGGCCCGGCGTTTGAACCTGCCGCTTGCCATATTACAGATGTCCGATGGCGGATATGGCTCTGTCCGGACCAGGGCCATTGCCGATGGCCTGACCCAGGCACCAATGCTGGAGCCGGGCGCATCCTGGCGCGCCGCATTCGATGGTCTTGGTTTTGCCACAGCGGAAACAAATACGGCATCCGGGTTGAGCAAGGTCTTGTCTGATTGGCAACCGAATGAAGGCCCCCTGTTCGCCTTGTTGCCAATGGAGCCAAACCCCTATCAGGAGATGGTCAAGGGCCTACGATGAGCACACCGCATATATTAATCCTGGGCGCCGGCAGCATTGGCCTGCGCCATGGTCGCAACCTGACCAGCCTGGGCGCGCGGGTATCCGGCATGGACCCGCGCCAGGACCGCCGGGAAGCCTTCGCCAATGAATTCAGCTGCTTCGCCTTTGAGGATATGGATACGGCCCTTCGCGCTGGCGGGCTGGACGGTGTCGCCGTCTGCTCACCCACACGTTTTCATGTGGAACAATGCCTGCCCGCATTAGAAGCCGGCCTGCCGGTGCTATTGGAAAAACCCGTCGCGAAAACCCTGGCGGAGGCGGAAGTACTTGCCGCTGCCATTCAACGCACAGGTACGCCCTTGTTGCTGGGTTACACGTGGCGCTGGTGGCCGCCCCTGACCAAGGTGCGGGCGCTATTGGCGCAGAATACCATCGGCACCATCCGCCATGTGGAGTTCACAATGTCGGCCCATCTGGAAGACTGGCATCCGGGCGAGCCGTTGGAAGAATTTTTCATGTCGTCCGCCGAACTGGGCGGCGGTGCCTTGCTGGATGAAAGCCATTGGGTTGACCTGATGCTGTGGTTTTTTGGCATGCCCGAAACCTTGTCGGCCCGGGTCGAAAAAATCTCGGATCTGGACATCTCTTCCGATGACAACGTGGATATGATGATCGGGTTTCCGAACGGCCTGCGGGCCAACCTGCATCTGGATCTTTACGGTCGGCCGCATCGTAAATCGATCCGCTTTATCGGTGAAGGCGGCAGCATCCTGTGGTCCGAAGCACCAAACCAGATCGCCGTCTGTACCGAGGCCGGGGAGACCTGGTCGGAGGAACGCTTCAGCTGTGAGCGCAATGATATGTTCATGGCCGTGGCGCGGGAGTATCTCGCCGTCCTGGGCGGCGGGCCGGTTACGACCTGCACGATCGACGATGGCCTTGGCGTCATGACGTTGTTGGAGGCGGCGCGGCAAAGTCATGCCGATGGCCGGCGCATTGCTTTCGACTAATCCTGGCGTTTCTGACCGACCCAGTTGAAGTGGGTCAAAATGGGTGCAAGCCAGCGATAGGCCAGGGCGCGTTCCAAACCGCCAAGAGAATCAAAAACTGCAGCACTCGGGAACATGCGAAAATAACGCAGGCTTTGTCGGTCAATGTCATGGGCGGCAAAGGCGCGGCCCAGGGCATGGGCCGTCGTGATGCGTTCCACACCATAGAGAATATCCTTACCATCGGGTCCGGTCATGGTCTCAACCCGTGGCCAGCCGCGACGGACCAATAACTCTGCCTGTATAAGCGGGTTCAAGGCATTGGCTTCGGAGATTACCAGATGCCCGCCCGGCTTTAATAAACGGGCAATCTTGGCAACCACATCGGAACGGGGTTCCAGGTGATGAAAAGCCTGCTCCATCCAAACAGCATCAAAGGGTTGCGCCTCTGCCAGATCAAGGATGGACTGCATGGAGAATTCCACATGCAGGGGGCGGTCAACCTGATCCTGCAACACCGACAGTCTGGCCTGGGCCCCGGCTATACGATCCTCGCGCACATCCAACGCCGTCACCTGCGCGCCCTTCAGGGCCAACCATAGGGATTCCGTGCCCAGACCACAGCCAACCTCGAGCACCCGCATATTCGGGCTGGCCCGTACCAACGCCTCAATCTCACGAATTTGTTCTGCGTAATAGCTGCGCATACGATCAGAAAAATTGCGGCGAAAGGCACCGTAGTAGCTATTGAACGTCGTCGCGGCCTCACCTTGCAGCAGATCATTGTGTAACCAGGTGGCCAGGAAAGCGGCGATATCCGGTGCCGTGGCAAGCTGCGTATTGTTCATATTCACGACGATTTCGAAATGTGAAAACAATGATGCAAAGGTAGGTCAGCCGCCCCGACATCACTGAAGCGCCCGGAGACTGACTGCAATTGCGCCAGCACCCCGCGCACCTCGTCCACATCCATGCCAGGGAATTTCTGGTTGGCATAATCTGCGGCCCGGCCGCCCCGCACCAGCCGCCTGATCCGGGGCCGGAGGGCGGTCGCCACACGTGTTCCCAATCGCCCTATTCGAGGCAGGGGATCCTGGGCAAAGCCAGCCTTGGGGCCATCAAGGGCGGCCAATTCATCGGCAATGCGATCCGCTGCCAGGCTACCGGTTGCGGCGGCAAGATAGTGCCCAGCCTTATCCCCCACATCATCGGGGGGGCCCATGCGGCCTGTCATCAGCGCCGAGACGGTTTCGATTAATTCGTCAGGACTATAGGCATTACGGCTTAATAGGTTGGGCAGATGGGAATCCACAACCGCATCGGTCGCCGGGCGATAGGCCGCGACGGGTACGCCAAGAACATGCGCCTCCACCCCCGTAGTGCAGGAATTTTGCAGAACGCAATCCGCGCCCAGAATCCACGGAATGACATTGCCATGGTGCAGGACCTGGACATTGCCCAACCCGGCGGCGGCCTCGCCCCAGGCCCCATGATCTTCCGATGGATGGGGCCGCAGAATTATTGTGTGATCGGGAAAGGCCCGGGACAGATCGGGCAGGGCATGGGCAAAGCCATGAAAAATCTTGCCGATGAAATCAATCCAATGCTGGACCGCCGCCTGGTCCGCCGCTGTTTTGATGCCGCCGCGTTGTCGTTGCGCCTTGATCCAGAAATCCTGGCCCAGAAAGTGATTGAAGCGGCTGAAATTCGTATTGATCAATAGATAACGGCCATGTTGGCTTTGATGGGCCTTGGCCTCATCAGCAAAGATGGCACGAAATTCAGGGCGCAGCAGGTCAAAGCGCGGATTGCCGATGGCTCTGATTTTGCCTGCCGCATCGGGTAATTTAAAGGCGATGTCGTCCGCCTGATTTTGCCCCCAGGCGAAAAACCGATCAACCTGGGCCATAGCCTCGGGTGCAATACGTTGATGAAGGTAAGTATCCCGGTCGCGGTAAACCACCCCCTCTTCGCACCAGGCACACACCACATAGCCCGCATCCCGCAGCAGTTGGAAATGTGCAACCTTGGTCCGGGCGATGCTTTTGTCCACATAGATGCCGACGGGCAAATGGGCCAGTTGCGCCAGTATGGCGTTTTGATCTCCCAGCAAGACATCGAAACCACGCTCCGCCGCCGCCGCCGCCAACAAGGTCTTGGCATGAAACTCCCGCGCCTTGGTCTCAATAGGCAGCAACAGCCAACGCCTTGGCTTCGATAAATCGCTCATGACGACGAGGCCTTGGAAACTTCCGCCAACACGGCATCGGCCACACGGATGCCTGCCTTGCCGTCCGCATTGCCGGTCCATTTTTCCAGCAAGGCCATGGCCTCGGCAGATAGATCAGCGACTACGATGCGGGGGGCCTGCAAATGAGCAATTACCTGATCCGCCATCTCAGCTTCAGACCCGCCATAGGATACGGCATCTTCCATATCGACAATGTAGGGCAGGTTCTTGTCATCCACCGCCTCGGCAAAGCGGGGGCAGACAATGGGCTTGCCGGCGGCCAGGGCCTCAAACAATGCGGTGGTGGTAAAGCCGCAGATCACGTCGGATGCCAGGATCAAATCCAAGGGGTCGCCACCCTCAACAAGCTTCAGGTTGGCCGGGATTTCACCTGCCTGGGCCATCAGGGCGCGGGCGGCATCCACTTCGTATTTGCCGGATTTGGTTTTTACAATGACCGTTACATCTGGCGCTTGCCGCGCCACATGAACGGCGGCGCGATGGTAGGCGGCAGCCAGTTCATCCCAGTGCAAGGCGTCCAGGTCAAGATCCACGTCCCGGTCCCCCAGCCCATCAGGGTCATATTTTCGCGGGATACGGGGCAGGCCCGTCTTGGCTGTGAAAGAAAAAAACAACGCCCGTTTCGCTCCCGTCGGCACCTCGCCCTTTTTTCGCCAGGCATGCACCGGATCAAGACGCGGCATACCAACGATGGTAACCCGTTCAGGAGGCAACACACCTGCGCCGACTTGGATGCGTTTCTCCACCTGGTTATAAACCAAGGTGCCCCGGCCTTCGTAAGGCCCGCGCCGGTCCCTATAAAAATTGATAAAAAACGGTTCCAACCCCGGTGTCTTCAGGTTTTCCTTATGCAGGGGAATGAACGGTGTCCCTATCGCCTCCAACGCCGCCGCCAGGGGACGTTCCGCATAATACGCAAAGTTGGCGGAGAGAACCGCATCGTAGGGCCGATAAGCTATCAGCCGCTGCCAGACAGCCCCGATGAAGGATTGATAGGCCGCTTTGCCCGCAACGATTGCGGGGTCGTCCGTCTTATAACTGTGATCATCCAGAGTTGGCGGGCAGAAGGCGGAGATCATCGCCTTCAGTGCTTTGACATTGACCTTATCGAAAGCAAAAATCCGGAACCGGGGATCTGCGCCAAAGGCGGCCATGGCATCCTCCGCCAGACCTTGTTTGGAGATCAACAGTAGATTGACCGCATCCGGATTGGTTGGGCTGGGGACTTCCCCGATCACCCCATGCAACAATCGCGCAGCCAGTCCCGGCAGGTTCGCCTTGGCCGACCAACGGAAGGCGAACCACCAGAATTCCCGAACAAGGCGTCCGCTCATGGTTTCCCGTCCGCGCTTTCCAGAATGTAGTAGCGGATGGCCCGGCTTTCATCCTCATCATCGAAGACGTCGATAATGTTCAGGCCGTGGCGGGCGAAGATTGCGCGCATGTCGCCATCAGAATAGCGGCGGGTTTTCTTCCCCTCACGCCCCGCCACGGCACTTAACACCGTGCGCAGGCCATCGCGTAACAGCCACAACAAACGCTTAATCAAAGCGACAACGCCGCGTGCCTCCGCGCCCCCGTCAGCGGTGACCTTCACCTGGATTAACATGCGTCCCATCGGGCAGATGCGGACAAATTGACCAATGACATTTTCCACGACAGCCAAATTTGGCAACCATTTTATAAAGCGTGTGCTGACGACAGCATCGGCTGCCCCGTCCGGGAACGGTAGATGCTCCGCGTCGGCGACACGAACGTCCAGCTGTTCAAATGTCGCCCCTCCCATGCGGTCGGCAGCAGCAGCGATCATATCGGCGGAGATATCCGCGCCGATGACTTTCAGGCCGCGTTCAAGATAGCCGTCGACATAGCGCCCGGTGCCAAAGGGCACGTCCATGACCGTTGTCCCGGATGCAAGGTTGGCAACAAACTGTGCGACGACGGCCTGTTCCCGGCCCCAGTGGGGCTTTTCCACACGCTGGTCGTCATAGTCGGCAGCGACGTTGCCGACATATTTCTCTTTGGCGTGATAGCTATCATTCGTCATTCTGTTCTCGCAAATCGGCCAGTCCGGTTATAACAGCATCGCACGGCGCTTCGCCGGTTAGATTAATCAACTCCGCCAACCAATCCCCATGAATGAAGCGAACGGAACCTACGACGCGCTCCAATTTGGCGCGCTGTGCCAGGGCCAGGCGATGATGGCCCTTGCGAAAATGGCATAGCGTGCCCTCCCGCCCGACGGCAAGGCCGATATCCGCATTTCGCCGATCCCGCGGGCCGGCAGGGCGATAGCCGTTGCTGAGCATGTCCTGATAAATATCGACATAGGTTTGGCAGTATTCCGTGATCGTGGCGATGCTGTCCAAATGCCGCCCCCCATGACGGCGCGGCTTTCCCGCCTCCATCGCCGTCGTCAGGGCGCGGTAGGTTCTGCTGTCCGTCACGTCCCCGCCACCGATCAGGCCCGCCATCTCCACCGCCGCGCGGGTCTCGGCAAAGGGCGCGGCGGACCGGTCCCAATTACCGGGGACCACAAAATGCTGCCGTGGTTCAACGATAAGGCCGCGAACCGTAATTCGTTTGGGCACCGTATCGGTGATTTGGCGCGGATCGAATTCCAGGCGAAGATCACCCGACAACAGGCTGTCGGCCAGGCCAAAGGTCACGCCCGCACGGTCGTTTGCAACGCAGCGTCTGGCCTGGGCATCAAACACCGCCGGGGCCAGGGCACGACCGGGCAGGCTTCGCCACAGGCCATCCCGCACCGCACCGATTTTGGCGCGCAGGCCGCTCATGACCGCGCACCCCCAACGGCGGCAAAAACCGCATCGGCAATGCGGACGCCGGCGCGGCCATCGGCATTTCCCAACCAATGCTCCAGCGCGCTACGCGCGGCATCGCTCAATGCCGTTTCGTGCCCGCTTGCATGCGCCGCCCGGGCCCGGTCGGCCAGTTGGGCCGCTAAACCCTCTACCGTTGCGGCGGCTTCCACGGCGACGCCAAGGTCCAGCATATAGGGCAGGTTTGCCGCACTCATCGCCTCGGCAAATGTTGGAACAACTATCGGAACGCCGGCGGCCAAGGCTTCCAGCAGAGCCGTGGAATTGAAACCACAGACCACATCCGCCTTGGTAATCAAATCAAAAGGGTCGCCGCTGCTGACCAGACGCAGGTTATCGGGGAAGGAATAACCCTCACCATAGACTTCGCCCAGTATACCCCGGGCCCGCAAATCACCTTTCGACTTGATAACCACATCCAGGTCAGGGTTTTCCTGGGCCAGACGCACAATGGCCTCATGACAACTTCGCGACAGATCGGGCCAGCCGATGGCTTCCAATTCAGGCGTCAGTGTTTCACGGGCTGGGGGAAACTGCTTGGGCCATTTACGCTGGATCAATGGCGCGCCGGTTTTTGGCGCAAAGGAAAAGAATAATATTGTTGGCCGTGGGCCGGTCCTGCGCACATCGCCCTGGGCCGCGCGCCATTGATGGATCTTATCCAGGCGCGGCATCCCCGTGACCGTCACCGCATCTTCGGCCACCATACCGGCGGCAACCTCGATATTCTTTTCGATATTGTTGTAGGTACAGATGGCCCGGCCCTGAAACGGCAGCTTACGGTCCCGATACAGATTTTCGAAAAAGGCCTCCAACCCCGGCGTCTTTAGGTTTTCTTTATGGACGGCAATAACTGCGGTGCCATGGGCATTCAGCGCGGCGGTAAATTCCTGCTCCGCATGATAGCCGAAATTCGCGGTCAGAACGCCGCCATAGCGTTTGCCCGGGCGTTTGCCCTTATCAATGCATGACCAAACCTGGTACCAGAAATTTCGCAGCGCGGCCTTTGGTACATCCAGTTCCGGCGGGGCGGAGATATAGTTTTTGTCATCGATTATCGGCGGCAGATAAGCCCGGAAGACCGTCTTCACCAACAAGCGGTCGAAGGCATGAATGCGAAAGCGGGGATCATTGCCCAGAGAGGCGGCGATATCTTCAACAAAACCCGGCTTTGGCAACACGATAATATCCACAGCATCGGCACCACGCTGCGCCGTCGTCAACGGTATGATCTGCGGGCGCAGCAAACAGGCGGCCAGCCATACCCAGCCGCGCCGGGCACAGATTTTTAACAGTGGCACAGTCAGGCGAAGACCCAAATGCCGGCGCAGTCGATAGCTGAGGGAAGTCGTATCCATAACCCCGCCCTACAGGAAACGCCCCAGGCGCTTCTTTACCCGGTTCACATGAAAGGCAGAGGCGGAGGACGGCAGGGCATCTATATCGAGAGAATAATCATACCGGGCGCAGACTGGACGCATCATCTCTAGCACCTGGTCACGATGAGGGCTTTGACGAAACAGGCTTTTGATCAGGTGATAATTGTTGTCGCGGGCCTGGGGCAAAGTCGCGGCACGGCCCACCGCCGCCTCATCGCCAATGCCCAATGCATTATACAGCCGTCTGGTTTCACCAGCCGGGTCTGCCAACAGATCCTCGTAGCGGGAGACGGCCCAGTTTTCAGGGCGCGCATCGCGGGCGGCCTCAAAAATCTCAATCGACTCAACCCAGGACGTGGCGGCCTTCAGCAAAGCGTCATTTGGCAGTGCCAAATTTCGTTCCGTCCGCAACAGGAAGGAACCTTTGCTCACCGCCTTCACGGCAATGGATTGGATGGTATGCCAAGGGCTGCGCACACAGAACAGATAGGCCGCATCGGGAAACATCTCCGCCAGAATATCCAGGCGGGTCAGATGGGATGGGTTCTTGATGACCAGCCGTTTATCCCCGGCCATTGCCAAATACATCTCGCGCATCTTTTGAATACGCGGGGCATCATGAAGGGGTGTTTCGACCAATGGCCGTGCCCGGGCACTGTCCCAGTGCGCGAAATCAAAGCCCTGCCACCACAGATGGGAATCTATCACGCCCGAGGCATCTTCCGGAATGATTGCCTTCTTGGAATGTTCCGTGACCAAAAACAGGCCGGGCGCAGATCCCACAACCCTGGCGCTGAGCAAGGTGCCGGAGCGGGGACAGCCGGTGATAATGAGAGGGCGCTGGGACATCTTCGAATGGACCCTAACGCCGGGCGAGGACAAGACGGCGCAGGGCATCGTCCCGGCCCCGATCATCGGGAATGTTGGTTAGGGAATAACCAGGGCGTTGTTCGTTGACGACCCGCCCACCCTTTTCCGGCTTGTCCACCCGGGCATCGGGCCAGGGAGTGTAATGGAACATGAACACGATGCGGGCATTTTCCCGGGCCCGGCTGCCGAAATGCAGACAACGACTGGGGTCAACCAACCCAGCGGTACCTGGTCCGCCGGTCAAAGCAACGACGTCAGCCTTGCCCACCACCTTGAAAACGTCATCGTCCTCCAGGCGGCCATCGCCCCAATAGTGGCCCAGAATGTTCGCCACGCGGTCGCTTTTGTCCGCGGGCAGAAAACTAAACGGTCCGTCGTCATCGCCCACATCATGGACATTGACGAAACATTTCAGCTGGCGGAAGTCCTGGCCATCAAGATGAAACATCTGACTGGACATGGTGCTGTCATTGACCGGGGAAACATACAGGCCAATGGCATGCAGCCGGGGCACCATGCCGATATAATCACTGGCACTTTCAATCATCGCATCGGATAGAGCGAAATCCAGCAAGGCGGGTTCAGCTTCCAAATCGGCGACGTCCAGCAAATTAAAAAAGAACGGCTTTTTGTTGATGTCCGGGTCGCAGCTTTGTTTGGCATCATACAGACGTTGGCAGGCGGCAACCGCCGCCGCCAGACCCGGCAGTTTGTCAGGTCCGGCCAGGGCAAAGCCCTTGTCGTTGGGTACGAAACCACGCCAGGCAGACCGCGAGGCAAGGGCGCGGGCATCCCGGCGGCGGGCGGCAACGGCAATCGGATGGGCCCAAAGACGACGTTTCTTGACCAGCCGGGCGGATATGCGCCGGGGCAGGCCCAACCTATCGCCCAGGCTTTTGATCAAACTATCGATATTGCGCATGGTGCTCTCCTGCCCCCAACCCCGTATCCGGCCTCAGGCGGCAACAACCCGTGCCATTTGGTGTGTGGTGTAGTCCCAATCGTGCAGTAATTCAAAGGCATAGCCCTCTGCCTCGCACAGGGCGCGCATCTCCTCCACCTCGTAGGAGAAGCTTTTGACACTTTTTATCATGGGCCGGTCCGCGCGCACGAAATTGAATACAAATTGTCCATCAATGGCCAACAACGGCCTGAGGGCGGCCAGCATGGCGCTGATATCGTCGCCAGGCATATGGCTGAAAACAGAATTTGCCCAAACCGTATCGAATTTTTGTCCCGCGACCTCCCTTAACAAACAATCACGCACCGGGTGAACTTCAAAGTTGGCGGGGTCGATACCCTCTGCCACCAGACGCTCACAACCGGCCTTGATCCGTTCGGCGGAGATATCGACGCCGAAATAATGGCCGGGCTTCAGGAAGCGGATAGCCTCCCCCCCCGTTCGCAACCAGCCACAGCCATAGTCCAGCATCACATGATCCGGCGTCAGGCCATGAGCCTGCAAATATTGCAGATGGACATTGGCACCATCCAGATAATCGTCGCCCAGGTCTTTGCCCGCATTGGCGTCCAGGCGATCAGCGTAATAGTCGATCCACGACCGCCCGATCAGGCGATAAAACAACACCACCAATTTATCAACCTGGGTCGAAAGGCGCTTATCGACAGATTTATAGTCGCCCTTCAGGTTGGTCTTGATGCTATTCTTCAGCGCTTGCAGCATTTGTCTGTTCCCTTAGCCTTTAGGCCAGCATTTCGGGCAATTCATTGATATTGATCCGGCGCAGGCGGTCGGCCGGATCATGGGCCGACACCCATCCCACCCTTAGTGTGACACCAATCCGAAAGCCAAACCGATCACACAATGCGGCACTGTCGGCGGGCATGGCGCTTTCCCGTCCTGTGGGATAGGACAGCCATTTCGGTCGCGCGCCGGTAATATCTATCAGGCACTCTATATTTCGCGAAATCTCATCCTCCAGGTCGCCCGGCGTCAGGGCGGAAAACGGCGTGTGCGTATGGCCATGGGCGGCAATCCCGTGACCTGATCTGTGCAGCTTCGCGATTTGCGCGGTCGTCATATAAGTGTGTTGGCAAAAGGTTTCGTCACTTTCGCCACGGTCCAGCAACATCGCCGTCGTCACTTCATCCACCACGTCGTGGGGCAGATGAAAGTTCATCAAATATTTCAGCTGGGCAATCGGTGCCTCGTCATAAACATAGATTTCCCCGCCTTGTATGACCGATTCGTCCTCCAGGGCACCGCGCCAGTGTTCAGGCAGGGCCGCAATGAAAGCATCACGAAATTCCAGAGGCGGCGTCGTTGCGCGCAAGTAATGCGCCTTGTGCACCATCAATCCCCGGCGCTCGGCCATGGGTTGCGATGCGATAAAGAACGCCGCCTTTATGCCCATGGGGTCCAGCACCTCGTCCACCGCGACCTGATGGTCGGACAGGCCATCGTCAAAGGTCAACAGGACGCTGTCCCTGGGCAATTCCCCTGCCCCATGCACGAACGCCTCGGCCTCATCCGGGCTTGCCATATGAAAACGTCCGGCCATCATCTCTACACCCTTTTGAAACTCTGCCGGGTCGATAGGATGGATGCCCGGATAGGCATAGGCGGCCGGGTCACGGATATAGTGATAATTGACCATTAATAGTCTGGACGCGTTAAGGGACATGTCAGGCGTACTCAAAAGTGTGAGGAATTGGGGGGCGGGGAATTGGGCGCGGGAATCTCATGCGGCTGATCCGCTGTCAAGGGGCGCGCTGTCCAATGCGGCAGTATAACGCCAACCCCGCCATTGATCGGCGAAATCCCGCACATATGGGGCCAGTTGATCGGCATATTGCGCCACGATCTCTTTGGCATAGGCGTCCTTGTTGCTCTGTTGCGAGGTTAGAGGCGCACCGATGGTGACGTCAAAACTGCCATCGTCGGCCCGTAAGGTATAGACCGGCAGGATCGTCGCCCCACTGGCCCGTGCAAGGGCCGGGGCCCCGGTCGCCAGGCGTAAAACCCCGCCCAGAAATGGTGCCTCGGCCAGTTGCCGGCCCCGATTGCCAGCCGTAATGGAGATCGCCCCGCCTTCGTCCAATCGCCGGCGCAGGACCCGCATGGCCGCGACCATGTTTTCTTCCGCACTGACCCTTTCATAAAGGTACTTATTCTCGATAAATGTGCGTACTGGGTTCAGGACTTTCAGGCCAAACCGGGTTTTTGAGAAGCCATGCACGGGCCGGGTATAATGGCTGACATCAAGGCCCAATTCAGACCAGGCGATTTTGGCAATCAGGTCGTTAAAGGCAAAATTCCCGGCCCATAGTATTATGCCTTTGTCGGCCTCATCTGCCGCATCTACGTGTTCCTGGCCATGAATGCGGATCAAGGGCAGGCCCCCGCCAGGCCGATAACAGCGCAGATACAAAAGGCGTTCTTCATAGCGCCCGGCATAAAAACCCCGTTCGATCGCCAAAGCCGACAGCATATCCGGCTGTCCCCGGCGCACCGCTTCGATTTGCGGCAGGCTTTTCATTGTACGGTCGGGATTTAAGGCCACATTCAAGCGCCCCATCAGGGCACACAGAATGGGCCAGGCCTGGGGCTTTATGAACCAGGCGGTCAGGCCCTGGACCACGAACAGACGCCACAGCTCGTACAGATCCATTCTGTTGATGGCCGTGTCGGGGCGATAGGTGCCGCCGCCCACTCCATCTTTGGCATCTTTGGCATCGCAGTCTGTCAGGAAAGCCCGGTTCATACCGCCTCGCGTGCCAAAAGCCATGCCGCCAATTCCAGTTCAAACGTCTCGTCAATATTGACGATGTGGCGGTCTACGATAACGGCGGCGCAATCGTCCTCCAGGATATGGCCGTCCTCGACCAAGGTTTTGCGACGCAGGGCATAACAAAGGCCGTTGCGGTGAAAATAAGGCGGGATGGTTTGACGCAGCGCATGCTTGGCCCCGGTAGGCAGATAAAACCCGATGCGGCCCCCTGCATCCAATTCCAACGTCTTGTGCGGTGTAAAATGCGCCGGTGTTGGACTGACGGTCGCAGCAGCGGCGTGATTGCCGCCCAACAACAGATCCACCGTACGGGTAATATCTTCGACCCGGCGCATGGGCGAAGTTGGTTCCAACAACACCGAGACATCAAAGGTCATGGCAAAGGCATCCTCTGCCGCCAGCCAGGCATGCCGCCACATATCGACAGAGGTCGCCCGATCACCGGAGATATGGTCCGGGCGCAAAAAAGGTGCCGATAGACCGTGGGCGACCGCCTCATCCCGAATTTCAGCATCATCGGTGGAGATAATGGCGTGATCGATCCAATCGATGGACGAGGCCAACTGCCCCGCCCGGCCCACCAACGATACGCCGCCGACCTGGCAAAGGTTCTTGCGCGGGATCGATTTCGAACCGCCACGGGCCGGTACCACGGCAAGGATACTGCAGCCCCCCCGCGCCATCAGCTGGCAGCCTTATCTATGGCGCCTATGGCATCTGGGGCATCTGGGGCATCTGGGGCATTTGCGGCATCGATAGCGTCGAAACTGGTCTGCCGCGCACCGCCACGACCATCGAGTTGATAAATGGCGTCGGCATTCCTGATGGTGGACAGACGGTGGGCGATGACGATCACCGTGGCCTGCTTTCCCAAAGCCTCGATCGAATGTTGGATCAGTTGTTCGGATTCCGTATCCAAAGCAGAGGTCGCTTCATCAAAGATGTAGATCTCCGGTTGCCGCAGGACAACCCGGGCAATGGTAAGCCGCTGGCGTTGTCCACCGGAAAGCTTGACCCCGCGGTCGCCCACCACCGTGTCGTAGCCTTCCGTCAAGCCGGTGATAAAGCTATCGATATTGGCCTGGCGGGCGGCATTTCGGACATCGTCATCGCTGGCACCGGGCCGGCCCAGGCGAATGTTTTCGGCAATGGAAGCGTGAAAAACTTCCGGATCCTGGCTGACATAGCCAATATGTTGACGCCGGCTGGCGAGGCTGAAATCAGACAGATTGCGGCCATTGAGGGCGATATGGCCACGTCCCGGCTCATACAGTCCCAACAGCAGATCCGCCAAGGTCGATTTCCCACTGCCAGAAGGCCCGATAATGGCGGTTGTAGCGCCGCGTCGGATGGTCATGTTCAAATCGCTGAAAACCATCGCATCGCCATATGAAAATGCCACATCGTGCAGAACGACATCGGTTTTCAAGGCTGGGAATGTCTCGCCCTTTTCCAAGGCCTCGCGCGAAGGTGCTGCCTCCAGCAATTCATCCACCAGGGTCAGGGAGGGCACGACAGCAGCTATTTTCATGCGCCGGGCGATCAGGAAATTGACCGTGGTCAGCAGGCGCTGGCCAATAGCCACATAAAATCCGATCAAGGCCAGATAGGCCGCCGGCTCCAGGTCAAAGCCATGGGACAGGACAATCATGCCGAGGCTGAGAAACAGGATGATGATGAATTCCGTGGACTGAGAGGGAATTTCACTGACCGCCTGAAAGGTCGTTTCATTGCGCCGATGCTGTTCCAGGCGGGCATCCAGGGCATCGTCAATTTTGTCGTAGGCACCGAACAGTTTGATCTGCAGTGCGGCCCCGACGCTTTCCGTGATAATGGCGGATATTTCCTGTTGCAGGCGTAACCGCAGCTTGCCAAACCGGGCCGCGTAGCCAAAAACACTGCGCCGGATGATCATGAAAACAACAAGGCCAATTGCCGCCATTGTCAGCGTTGCCTGCCAATTCGCCGCCAGGAGGATAGCCGTAAGAATGACAGCAAGAACGAATCGGTTCAAAAAATCAAATATGGAAATAACACCGCGCGCGGCCCGATAGGGTTCCACCGCAATATTATGCACCGTGGTGCCATGGCGCTGGGCCGACATATAGGCGTAGTCAGCTTGCAGATAATGCGCCATCAAACGCCGCGACCAACCCTGGCGCAGACGCATGGCAAAGTTAACCGACAGCCCGCGGGTTAAGACCATCAAAACGCCCTTGATCAAAAAAGCCAAGGCCAACAACAGCAAAAGCCCGTCAACGCGGGCATCCATGGGCATAACGCGTCCTAAGAAGGCGGTGAATTCTCCCAACGCACCATCGACCCCGGATTCCAAACCGGCCATTGTCGCGATCAAAGGCAACACCAACGAAAGGCCAAAGCTCTCTGCCAATGCGGCCAGCAACATGAACAACACAAGCATCGACGCAGCCAATCGATGCTGGGTCAGCAGGCGGTTAATGATGCGCAGTTTTTGGATCTTATCGTTCACAGCTGTCTCGCAGCGGATACACTAGGTGGTGATTATGCAAACACGTCGGTGATATACAACAGGCGACATTAAGAGGGATTGAGCGGACCAAATTCGGGGCAGTCCCAATGGTCAAATTCAGCCTGCAAGTTATAGCGTTCATAGCATGAACGTCAAGCTTTGTTCATGCCGTGAACACTGATAGGATCGCAGCATGAAGCGGCGCAAAAACTTTGTCCCTAAGCCTGAAAACCGGTCTGCGCGGATTGGATATCTTCGGCGGAAGTGCTATCCCTCTCCCCCATGAGCCGCACCCCCACCCAACGCCTGGAACGAGGCCTAAAGACCACCTCGCTGCGTGGTCTGCGCCTGAACCTGCGTCTGAAGAAGCTGTTTGGGCGACGGGGCAAGTCGCTCTTTATCTCAGCCCTACCGAAATCCGGATCGACCTTTCTGGTCAAGGCATTGGGTGAGGTAACCGGCTATCAGCATATGTTCCTGGGCTATCATCAGTTGAACGAGCAGGATTTGTACCTGCCAAACCTGATCGATAGCTGGACCATGAACATCATCAGCCATCAACATACCCGACCCAGCGCCCCGAACCTGGATCTCATGCGGCAATTCGCGATCCGCCCGGTGATCCTGACCCGCAATGCCTATGACGCCATGGTCAGTCAGACAGACCACCTGGAACGCGAGTCGACGCAAACACCGCTGTTGAACGTGCCCGATGATTTCATGGATCGCAGCCGGGCGGAGCGCCTGGACATGGTGATTGATCTGGCCATGCCCTGGTACATACGCTTTGTTGGGGATTGGCGGCATGCCGATGCGAAGGGGGATGTGGAGCGTCTTTGGCTGCGGTATGAAGATTTGATCACCGACGGCGTTGATGTGGTTGGGAAAATCCTGGATTTTCACGGTTTGGCGCGAGACGACGGCGTGATTGAACGGGCTCTGGTGCAGGCCCGGGGACAGGGCAGCCGCCTGAACAAAGGTGTCGCAGGACGTGGGGACGCAGAATTGAGCGACGAACAGAAGAACCGCATTAACGCCTTGACCCGGCATTATCCCGGGCTTGATTTCAGCTGCATTGATTTAGCAGGCACGGCCTAGATGTGCGGTCTGACCGGATCGTTGGAGTTTGAACCGGCGACGCCGTCGGAAACCCTTTCCCGGCAGGTGGTCGCCATGGCCAACACTCTGCACCATCGGGGGCCGGACTCCGCAGGCCATTGGATCGATGCCAAGGCAGGCATCGCCCTGGGATTTCGCCGCCTGGCAATTATCGATTTGTCGGAACATGGTGCCCAGCCCATGACGTCCCACGATGACCGCTATGTCATGGTCTACAATGGCGAAATCTATAATTTCCCGGAACTACGCCAGGAATTGGAATCCAAGGGCCATGGCTTCGTCGGCCATTCTGACAGCGAAGTGATTTTGGCCGCCATTGTGGAATGGGGATTGGTGGCCGCCGTCGGGCGCTTTGTCGGCATGTTTGCCATCGCCCTATGGGATCGCCGCGAACGCGCGTTGTCCCTGGTTCGCGACCGTTTGGGGATCAAGCCGCTTTATTACGCCCAGTTTGGCCGCCATCTGATTTTTGCCTCGGAAATGCAGGCGATCCGGGCCCATCCGGCCTTTCATGGCGAAATCGACCGGGATGCCCTGGCGCTCTACCTCAAACGCAACTGTGTGCCCGCGCCGAAATCCATCTATGCCAACATCCAAAAGCTGGATGCCGGGGCAATTCTGCGCCGTGGGCCGGATGGAAAGGTGGAGGTTCGACGCTATTGGTCGTTGCGGGATGTGGCGGAAGGCGGTCAGGCGGCGGTCTTTCGGGGCAGTGAGACGAACGCGACGGATGAATTGGAAAAACTACTGACCGAGGCGGTCGGTTGCCGCATGGTGGCGGACGTGCCCCTGGGTGTATTCCTATCGGGCGGTGTTGACAGTTCCACCGTCGCCGCCCTGATGCAAAGCCAATCCGACCGGCCGATCAAAACATTCTCCATCGGTTTCTCGGATGCGGGCTATGACGAAGCGGTGGACGCCCGCGCCGTCGCCCAGCATCTGGGAACAGAGCATCACGAGCTGTATTTGTCGGAGGCCGACGCCCTGGACGTGGTGCCCGGACTGGGCAGTATGTATGACGAACCGTTTGGGGATTCATCGCAAATCCCGACCTATCTGGTCTCTAAAATGGCCAGGGAGCATGTCACCGTGGCATTATCCGGCGATGGCGGGGATGAGATGTTCGCCGGTTACAACCGCTATCTTTGGGTGGAGCGCCTGGTCTCCAAGACCGGCTGGCTGCCGGGGCCCGTGAAAGCGATCATCGCGGCCATGTTGACCGCCCTGCCGCCGCATCAGTGGGACCGCTTTGCCAATGTTCTCGGTCAACGCAATCCGGGCGACAAACTACATAAACTGGCCGGTGTCCTGCACGCCCGGGATGCAACGGAAATGTACGATGGCCTAACCTCCCATTGGGCCGGGGCCGAGGCGATGGTTTTGAACCGGCACGGCGATCTGCCGCGCAATGCGGGTGCCGACCTTCGGGAGGCAGCCCACGCCATGATGTATCTGGACGCCATGACCTATATGCCAGACGACATTCTGACCAAGGTTGATCGCGCCTCCATGGCGGTCAGTCTTGAAGCGCGGGTGCCGTTGCTGGACCATCGGGTCGTGGAGTTCGCCTGGTCGCTGCCCTTGTCCATGAAGCTGGGATCGAAGAAAGATGGCGGCCAATCGAAAAAGCTGTTGCGTCAGGTGTTGTATCGCCACGTGCCGAAGGAATTGATCGAACGGCCCAAAATGGGCTTTTCCGTGCCCATCCATGATTGGCTGCGGGGGCCCTTGCGTGATTGGGCCGAGGCTTTGCTGGCGCCGGAGCGTTTGGCCGGCGACGGCTATTTTGACCCGGAACCCATCCGTCGCACATGGAACGAACACCTGTCAGGCCGGCGCAATTGGCAGCATCAACTATGGGACATCCTGATGTTCCAGTCCTGGCTGGACAGCCAAAAGTTATGAGCCCACAGCCGAAACCCCCACGCCTGCTGTTTCTGATGAACGAGGCGCTGTTCTTTACCACGCACCGTTTACCCGTGGCCATGGCCGCACAGGCGGCAGGCTTTGAGGTCCATGTGGCAGCACCGTTCGATGAAGCGCCCGTGGCGGTCATACGGGGCTGCGGATTTGATTTTTACGACCTGCCCCTCAAACGCGGCGGGCGCAGCCTTTGGGGCGAAATCCACCTGCTGGCCCGATGTTTCAATCTGATCCGCACGATCAAACCGGACCTGGTACATCACGTGGCCATGAAGCCGGTTATCTTCGGTGGCCTGGTCTCTCGCCTGATGGGGGTGCGGGCGGTGGTGCACGCGATCACCGGCCTGGGATTTTTGTTCATTCGTGAAGATCGGCTGGCCCGGACCATTCGGGCCATGATCATGCCCCTGTATCGTTTTGCCCTGGGGCATCCCAATGCCCGGGTCATTTTCCAGAACCCCGATGATCTGAATATGTTCCTGGACCATTCCCTGGTCTCGAAAGATGTCACGGTGATGATCAAAGGTTGTGGCGTCGACATGACTGTCTTCGCCCCCGGTCCGACCGCCACATCCGCATCTATACCCATAGTGATGTTTCCCGCCCGCATCCTGGGCGATAAAGGCGTACACGAATTTATCCACGCCGCCCGCAGCCTGACGTTGGCCGGTGCCCGGGCCCGCTTTGTCCTGGTGGGGCGGCGTGATCCAGCCAATCCAACGGATGTGGCCGAAGACATCATTCGGGGCTGGGAGAAGGAAGGCATCGTGGAATGGTGGGGCTTTCATTCCGATATGCCCGATGTGCTGCGCCAGGCCCAAATCATCTGTATGCCCAGTTATCGCGAGGGGTTGCCCCGCGGCCTGATTGAGGCGGCGGCCTGTGGTCTGCCCATCGTCACCGCAGATGTGCCCGGCTGTCGTGAGGTCGTGCGCCATGGGGAAAGCGGCTATCTGGTACCCGTGCGCGATGGTCCGGCAACGGCAGCGGCGATTGGAGAATTGCTGGATGATGATGCCCTGCGCGCCAGCATGGGTCAGACGGCCCGGCAACTGGCCCTTGATGAATTCACCGTTGAAGCCTTCGTTGAAAACACTTTGAAGACCTATGATGCGGTTATGGCAGGACAGGGGTAATCGAGAATGCCCTCCCCCCAGGCCCGTCCGCTGTTCTTTTTAGTATGCCTCGTCGCGCCCGTTGGTGTCATCGCGGCCAAGGCGTTGGTGCCGGTGTTTTTTATCGTCGCCCTTTGGCTGCTGATCCGACGCTGGCGCAACGGTGAACTGAGGCGACCGTTCCAGGGCCCCCTGTTTTATGCCGCCATTCTAATTGCCACATGGGCGTTGATATCCGCGCTGTGGGCCCTGGACGGGGCAGCCGCACTGACGACTTTCGCCAAATTGGCCGGGGTTCTGTTGTCTGCATTGGTGGTTTTGGATGGCATTCAGGATCTACAGCCCGGCGATGGCCGTACAATAGGCCGTGGCATGGTTGCGGCTTTTGTCGTCGCCGCACTCGTTCTGGCTTTGGAAAGCCTGTCCGGCCTTGCTGGTAACCGCTGGTATCTGGAATGGCGCGGACAGGAGAAGGATTTTGACGACACCATACTGAACAGGGCGGAAATCCTGCTCCTATTGTCTGCCTGGCCCACTGCATATGTGTTGTGGCAGTGGGCGGGGGCGGAGGCGGGAGCGGGGCGTTTTCGCACCGGTGCATTGGCGGTTATCGCTGTTGCCGTCGTAGTCATAATGATCGGTGTCTCCAACTCCAACCAACTGGCCGCCCTGGTGGCATTGGTTGGGGCCGTATTTGCAGCCTTTACGGGAAAATGGCTGCAAAAACTGCTGGCGGGCTTAGTCGTGATTGGATTTCTGGCCGCACCCCTGCTACCCACCACCGTTCTGGCCCCGGAACGTTGGGCGGCTTCCTTTGATGAAAAGCATTATTCGGCCCTGCATCGTCTGCATATCTGGAACTTTGCCGCCCAGCGGATCACGGATGCACCCGTCATCGGGTGGGGCCTTGATGCTGCCCGGCGCATTCCCGGCGGTGATACCAAGCTGGCAGGCGGGGGTAATGTCATGAGCGTCCACACCCACAACGGCAGCCTACAAATCTGGTTGGAATTGGGCGCCGTTGGTGCGTTGATTTTCGCCGGACTACTGGCAGCTTTATGGCTGCGCATTGCCATCTTGGAGGAACGGTCGCTACGGGCGGGAGGTACGGGCTTGCTGTTGTCCGCCCTCATGGTCGCCAACCTTAGCTTTGGCATCTGGCAGACCTGGTGGATGGCGTCCCTGGCGCTAAGCGGCTTGCTATTCATGATCGCGCAAAAGTTAAAATTAGATGAACGATTAAACATATAAAGATTTTTTTATGCTTGCATCAGGCAAACCTGCTTGTTAAACATCCGGCAGATTTTGACGACAACAATTTTCAACCGTCATCTGGGCCCATGTTGCCGCCGCGACAGCACTGTCAACAAACCGTAGCCGCCCAATGACCCATGACCAATGATCCAACTGTTGGGGAGACCACCCATGAGCACATTTACCGACTACAAGGTTGCCGATATGTCCTTGGCCGATTGGGGCCGCAAGGAAACCACCATTGCCGAAACGGAAATGCCGGGCCTGATGGCGTTGCGCGATGAATTCGGCGCATCCAAGCCTTTGGCTGGTGCCCGCATTGCCGGTTGCCTGCATATGACGATCCAGACGGCGGTGTTGATGGAAACGTTGATCGCCCTGGGTGCGGAAATCCGCTGGTCCTCATGCAATATCTTCTCCACCCAGGATCAGGCCGCCGCCGCCATGGCGGAAGCCGGCATTCCCACGTTTGCCTGGAAAGGTGAATCGGAAGAGGAATTCTGGTGGTGCATTGAACAAACCATCATTGGCCCTGACGGCTGGCGTCCGAATATGATCCTGGATGACGGCGGCGATCTGACCGGCCTGATGCACGAAAAATATCCCGAACTGATGAAAGACGTGCGCGGCTTGTCGGAAGAGACAACGACCGGCGTCCACCGTCTGTACGAGATGGAGCGTGATGGCCTTTTGGTTGTGCCCGCCATCAACGTCAACGATTCGGTAACAAAATCAAAATTTGACAATCTGTACGGCTGCCGGGAAAGCCTGGTGGACGGCATCAAGCGGGCCACCGACGTGATGATGGCCGGCAAGGTCGGCGTTGTCTGCGGCTTTGGCGATGTGGGCAAAGGCTCCGCTGCCTCTCTGCGCAGCCAGGGTGCCCGGGTGATGGTCACCGAAATTGATCCCATCTGCGCCCTGCAGGCAGCCATGGAAGGATACCAGGTTGTCACCATGGAAGAAGCCGCCCCCTTGGGCGATATTTTCGTGACCTGCACCGGCAACAAGGACGTCATCACCATTGATCATATGCGCGCCATGAGAGACCGGGCCATTGTTTGCAACATCGGCCATTTCGATAGTGAAATCCAGATCGATGCCCTGCGCAACCACCCCTGGCACAATGTTAAGCCCCAGGTGGACGAGGTTGAGATGCCCGACGGTCGCCGCCTGATCGTTTTGGCAGAGGGCCGTTTGGTAAACTTGGGCTGTGCCACGGGTCATCCCAGCTTTGTGATGAGCGCATCCTTCACCAACCAGGTGCTGGCGCAAATCGAATTGTGGGAAAAGCACGACGACTACGAATGCAAGGTCTATACCCTGCCCAAACATTTGGACGAGAAGGTTGCCACCTTGCACCTGGAAAAGCTGGGCGTGCATCTAACAACCCTGAACGTGGAGCAGGCGGAATACATCGGTGTGGGTCAACAAGGCCCCTTCAAGCCGGAACAATACCGCTACTAAAAGGTTCGTTCCTTCCTCCGCTTGACCGCCGCTTGTCTTAACCTTGTCTTAGGGGCAATCGGCGCTTAATCTTTCCCGGTAAAGGCATGGGCAAAAGCATGGCATAGGGAACGTGGGTGATGAGCGGCTGGACCACTTTGTTTGCCATAGTCGCTGGCCTGGGCTTTGCCCTCGCCTTCTGGCTATGGCTGCGAAGTCGGCAAACCGAACGGCGGCTGGCGCAGGCCGGCGGCGATGCCGCTACCCAACTCACCCGCTTGCGCGCCTTGGAAGACTTGAGCGATGGCGGCTTTATCGCCTGGTTAGGGGACGGAACCGTTTGGTCCCGGGGTCTGCAGACCGTATTTGCCGTCGCGGCGGACGAAGTTGCCTCAATTGAAGATATATCGCCGTTTATCGCGGCGGATGAATTCGCCATATTGAAAACGAATTTGGCGAAACTGCGACAGGACGGCGCGCCATTTACCTTTGAGTTGAACGCGGCCGACGACGAGACCGTCATTGAGGCACGCGGTATGCCAGGTGATCACGGCGGGACGATAACGGCAATTGTCTGGATGCGGGATATTGGTGCCTCTACCTATGAGGCGCGCGCGGCCCAGCATGCGGCCGAGGAACAACTGGCTGATGCATCCGGGTCGCTGGCGGGTTATGCCACGCTGTTGGCGAATTTACCCGTGCCCATCTACCGCCGTGACGGCGACCTGCGCATGGTCTGGTGCAATGAAGCCTATGGCAAAACCGTCAATGCCACAGTTGCGGACATTATCGCCAGGGGCGGCGTTGAAATTGAAACACCCCTGGTGCCCAATCAAGGCCATGCCATGGCGGAAGCCGTTCTTCAAAGCGGTGAAAGCGCCAGTGAAAGCCGCCATTTCGTCGTCGGCGGCCAGCGACGTACCCTGCAGGTCACCGAAGTTCCCGCCAGCACCGGAAATGACGTCATCGGCTTTGTCCACGACGTCACCCATATTGAAGAGGCGCAGGTCGAATTAAGTCGTCATATGGACGCCCATGCTGAAGTTCTAAACAACCTATCCACCGCAATTTCGATCTTTGGCCCGGACAAACGTTTATCTTTTTACAACAATGCCTACGCAGAATTGTGGCAATTGGAAGAGGACTGGCTGGACCGTGGGCCAACCCACAGTGAAGTGTTGGAGGAAATGCGGGAAGGCCGCCGGATACCGGAACAGACCGATTTTCCCGCTTATAAACAAGGTTTCATGCGCCTGTACACAGACCTGCTGGAGACCCGGGAGGACATCATCTATGCCCCCGACGGTCGGGTTCTGCGCCAAGTCATCTCGCCGCATCCTTTCGGCGGGCTGTTTTTCCTGGCCGAAGATATTACCGACAGCCTGGTGTTGGAACGGTCCTACAACACCCTGATCGCGGTGCAGCAGGAAACCCTGGATAACCTCTATGAAGGGGTGGCGGTGTTTGGCGGCGACGGGCGTTTGAAATTGGCCAATTCCGCCTATGCCCGCATATGGCGGCTTGATGAGACGCTTATTCAGGGTGAGCCCCATATATCGGAGGTCGTTGAGGCCGTCCGACCCAGCCTACCGGAAGGCGGCGATTGGCCGACCTTGCGTGATACCCTGATCGCGCAAGCAACGGCCCGCGAGAATACGTCCGGGCGGATGCGCCGCCGGGATGATGCCGTAATTGATTTCGCGTCCGTCGCCCTGCCCGACGGCAATGCGCTTTTCACTTATGTGGACGTAACCGACAGCCTCAATGTGGAAACCGCGTTGGTGGAACGCAATGATGCGTTGGAGGCGGCGGACAAGTTGAAATCTGAATTCCTGGCCAACGTCAGCTACGAATTACGCACGCCTTTGAATGTTATCATTGGCTTCACGGAAGTTTTGGGCAACGAATTTTTCGGCGAATTGAACGAGCGGCAGAAGGAATACACGGCGGATATTCTCCATTCGTCAAATCAATTGCTGGACCTGATCAACAACATCCTGGACCTGGCCAGCGTCGAAGCCGGTCAGATGGATTTGGAAGTAGGCCTGTTCGATATTCACAGAGTTTTGGAGAATGTCATGATCCTGGCGCGGGAACCCGCCAGTAGGCAGAAACTGGAACTGCTACTTGATTGTCCGGTCGATTTCGGTGCGATAGAGGCGGACGAACGACGCATCAAGCAGGTGATGTATAAGTTGTTAAGCAATGCCTTAAAATTCTCCAACGAAGGCGGCCAGATCACCATCGGCGCCTTGCGTCAGGGTGAGGAGGTGGGCCTGTACATTGCCGACAACGGCATCGGAATGAGTGCGATGGATCAGGAACTGGTCTTCGAAACCTTCCGTGAGGCCTCACCGTCAGATCGTCAAAGCAGCGTTGGCCTGGGTCTATCCCTGGTCAAGAGTTTTGTTGAGCTGCATGGCGGCCGGGTGGAACTAGACTCAACCCTTGGCAAGGGCACCCGGGTCACCTGTTTCCTTCCCACCCGGCAAAGCCAACAGAACTCCGCCCTGATCCAGGGTGACCGGGATTGAACGAGGCAGCGACAGTTGAAATCTGTCGCCATCTGCCCGATGCGGACGCAACGGCTGCTGCCGGGGCCAGCTTGGCTGTCCGAACCCGTCCCGGTGATATCATTTGCCTGCAGGGCGATTTAGGGGCGGGCAAAACCACGTTCGCCCGTGGCTTCCTGCGTGCCCTCGGCGTGGAGGAGGAGATCCCCAGCCCGACCTTCAATCTGTTGCTAACCTATGAAACACCCTTGGCCACAGTCTGGCACTTTGATCTGTATCGTATCAGTAGTGCTGACGAGTTGATTGAACTTGGCATAGAGGACGCGTTCGCCGACGGCATCTGTCTGATCGAATGGCCCGACCGTCTGGGACCCTGGCAACCGCAACAGCGCATCGATATTGATTTGCGGGATGCCGATGACGGTGCCGCGCGGACTGTGCGATTGCAGGTTTTCGGCCCCAAGGACAGCCGGTGGCCGGGCTTATGGCCGGACTTATGATAGAATCTATGGTGGGGCCCAACGAAGTTGCAGCTTTCCTCCACCGCCATGGCTGGGGCGATGCGGATCGTAGACCCATGGCCGGCGACGCCTCTGCCCGGCGCTATGAACGTCTGTACCGGGCCGGAAACAAAGACGCCGGCCAAGGCCTCCTGATGCTTGCACCACCGGGTCCAATGGCCACTGAATTCATAACCGTCGCGGCGATACTGGATAGCCTTGGCCTGTCTGCGCCACGCATCCTGGCGGCAGAGCCTGACCTGGGCCTGGCGCTGGTCGAGGATTTTGGCGATGACACCTATACGGCTCTGTTGGACCACGGTATCCCGCCGTTACCCTTGTACGAACTGGCCGTGGATAGCTTGATCCATTTGCACCGGCATTTTTCCCCCGATGGGGCAGCGGCACGATTACCGGTTTTCGACCGGGAACTGTTTCTGAACCAAACCATGTTGTTCTGTGAAAGCTATCTACCCACAGTTCTGGACACGGTCGATGATCAGGCCATCGAGAGTTTCAGGCAGGCCTGGACAGCGCCACTGGAACAGGCCCTGACCGTGCCCAATTCCCTTTTGTTGCGGGATTTTCACGCGGGCAATCTTTTTCATCTTTCCGACCGGCCGGGTGTTCGGGCCTGCGGTCTGATTGATTTTCAAGACGCCGGCGTTGGTCCGGTAACCTACGACATGGTTTCCCTGTTGCAGGATGCCCGCCGTGATGTACCAGCCCGTGTAACTGCGGCTTGCCTGGCGCGCTATACCGCAGCCTTCCCCAACCTTGATCCCGGCCTGTTCGAAATTTCATACAATGTCCTGGCGGCCCAGCGTCATATCCGGGTTATTGCGATTTTTGCCCGCCTGGCCGGTCAGGGAAAACCAGACTACATGGCCTATTTGCCGCGCCTGTTGGCCCTGTTGGGCCAGGCCCTAGGCCACCCCGTGCTGGAGGACCTGGCGATCTGGTTCGATCGTCACTTGAATGCGGTAATAGAGATAGGCCAGCAACCCCGCCAATAATAATGGCCCGATGGGTAAGCCGTGGGCATTCAACGGCATCATGAGCACGGGCAGGGTCCAACAGAACGCCACGGTGATGAATTCGCCTCGCCGCCAGCCGGTTTTCATGGCGTCGACGCTCAGACAGATCAACGGAATTGAGATCAAACCCATATCGTAATTGAAGCCTTGGGGGCTGGCCGCAAAGGTGGCCACGAACAACAACGAGACGCGCAACCGCCAATCGCGCAGGCCGCGCAGGCCGCCCTGGCCGCCCGGTCCGGCCCGAAAGACCCGGTACACCAGGATCACCGCACCTATGGCAACGATGGTCTGCACTGTATGTGCCAACCACAGAGGCAGTCCAATGATCCGGCCCGCCATGAACCAGCCGGGCATCATCCACCTAAATGGCCCCTCGCTGGTCGACATAAAGCGCAATTGATGCGGCAGGGTGGAATCCAGGAATTGCCACCAGACCGCTTCGCCGTACATCAACGTCGTAGCCCCCGCCAACAAAACCGCCGTCACTGTGGCCGCGGCGATGGCCTTCCACTGTCGCATCGCCAGCAGGCTAACGGGTATCAAGATACCAAGGTGCGGCTTGAACGTCAGCAGGCCGAACATGATGCCGGACAATATGGGACGCCGGTCCAACATGGTAAAACCAGCTATGGCCAAGGTTGTCGTAATAAATCCGTTCTGGCCGAGAAATACATTCACGAATGTGGACGGCGCCAGCAACAGCAGCCAGGGGAAGCTTTTCATGGCGGGCCAGAATTTTTGAGCTGCATAAAACAGCACCAGCAAGCCGCATAAGGTCCACGTGAGGAAGGCAACGCGATATGGCAGGCTGGATAGTTGTTCGGTCAGGAACAGGGCCTGGGGCGGATAGGACCAAAAATGAAACGGAAAATCAGCCCCCATATGTTGGCGCTGGGCGGCGGCAAACTTATCCTGATCGAAAATATCCGCCGTACGCCCTGCGTCCACCAATTCCGAGGCCGTCCATAGATTTATGAAATCCCGTCCCACCGCATGGTTCAGACCATCGTGGTCACCGCGCCACAAAGAAATATAGAGGTAGGAGAACACCAGACAGGTCAGCAAAATACCCGCGCACAGGCTTAGCAACAGGCCCAATGGCGGGGACGGGGACGGGGGCGGGGGCGGGGACGGGGCGCGCAAATTGCCGGCTCTATTCAGCGGCTGTCGTCGTCGTGGCGGGTCGGCTTGCCAAATGCTGGCTCAGGCGCGGGATGACGTCTTCGGCCAGCAGGGTCATGGAACGCCGCCATATGGGCGCCTTGTCCCAGTCGTGGCCAACCATCAACAAGGTTCCGAAATCGCCCCATTGTTCACAAAGGTCCACCAACTGATCCAGCACACTGTTGGCATCACCGAATGTCACCATGGACCGGATCACGTCGTCCAATTTCAGATCATCATCGGAAACATCCCTGTCGGGTTTCAACATCTCCAAAATGCCGCGGCTGCGGTAGAGATCCATGAAATAGCGGAAATAGAAACTCAACCCGCCATTCGGATTGGCGATATAATCCTCCGCCTCCTGCTGATCATCCGTCACCAGGATAGAGCGGGCGATACGCCAGGCAGCGGGGTTGGCCGCACGCCCTACATTGTCGCAACCCTTTTGATAGGCCTGCCAATGGCTTTGGATATAGCGGGCTTGAATGAAGTTGGCGGAGACGATTTCCCAGCCCCGCTCCGCCGCCATGGTTGCGGACGAGGAATGGGGCGAGACGATGGAAAGGCAAACCGTGGGATAGGGGTCCTGATAAGGTTTGCAAATTTCACCGATGCCTAAATGTGGCAGTACCGCATCCTTCAGCTTAATCGGCCAGTATTCGCCATCAATGTCATAGCCAGGGCCTGCTTTTGCATCCGTACCCCAGATCTTGTGAATGGCATCAATGGATTCCAGCATCATGGCACGGCGTTGTTTTTCGTCCGTCAGGCCCAATAGTTCAAAATCACTGACCAGGCCACCGGGACCAATGCCCATGATATAGCGGCCCCGGGACATGTGATCGAAATTCGCGACTTGTGCCGCCACTTGGGTTGGATGCTGTTGCGGCAGGTTCAAAACGCCGGAGGCGAAATTGATGCCCTTGGTCTGTTCGATCATGGAGGCAAAAAACATCAACGACGATGCGATGGGTTCGGCGGTTGAACTGATATGTTCGCCGCACCAGGCCTCCGCCATGCCAAGGCTATCGGCCAGGATCACGGCCTCCCGGTCTTCGGACAAGACATCCGTCAAGCTGCGGGCAGGATCGTGCAAAGGCATCATGAACATGCCGAGTTTCATGGGACACTCCAATCAAATAATCAGCCTACAGAGTAGGCGCGAACAAAATCCGGATCAATGGTCAGGCCTAATCCGGGGCGGTCGGGAATACTGATACGCCCCTCAACCACCGGAAAATTCTCCGCCACAAGATCATGCATCAAGGGATTATGGCCCAGGGAATATTCCACCGTAAAGGCAGCAGGTGCCGTGGCGCAGATTTGCAGGCCAGCCGCGAACATAATCGCCCCGCCCCACATATGCGGGGCCAGGCGGATCTGGTGGCTGGTGGCCAGGGCGGCAATGCGCATGGCTTCCGTAATGCCGCCACAAATGGCCAGGTCGGGTTGAAAGATATCAACCGCGCGGGCCAGGGCCAGATCACGGAAGTCAAACCGGGTAAAGATGCTTTCCCCAGCCGAGATGGGAATATCCGTCGCCGCACGCACCTCGGCACAGCCCGGAATATCATCCGCCGTCACCGGCTCCTCGAACCAGGCAAGGTCAAAATCAGTGACCAGGCGGCAGAACCGCTTCGCCTCGGCGCAATCAAATGTGCCATGGGCATCCGCCATGATGCCCACATCATCGCCCAGATACTTGCGGGCGGCAGCGACCCTGGCAGCGGAGGTTCTGGCATCACCGTCGGCCGAACCCACCCGCATCTTCACGGCACCAAAACCGCCCGCTTCGATATAACCGGCCAGTTGTTCGCCGATGCTTTCCGCAGGTGCCCAACCGCCCGAGGCATAGGCCGCCAGATCGTCCCGGCATTTGCCCCCCAGCAATTGCCAGACCGGCACGCCCAATGATTGCCCCAACAGATCCCATAGGGCGATGTCGATACCGCTGATGGCGGAAATGGTTAAACCCCGCCGGCCCAGGGCGGGGAAGACGTGGCCTCTTTCAATGGCGAAATGGGCCCGGCTGCCGTTATACATTTCTTCCCAATGGCCGGCGATACGCCTGGCATCCTGGCCGACCAGCAGCGACCCCAATTCGTCCCTGATCAAAGTTACCAGGGCCCGGCCATCACCCAGATTACCGACGCCGGCCTTGGCCTCGCCATGGCCGACAAGGCCGTCTTCGGTTTCGATACGCACCAAAACCGTATCGAAGGACCGCATACGGCCAAAGTCCGAAGTATGCTGGCGCGCCTCCGGGATCGGCACTTGCAACCAGGTTGCCTCGACAGACCTAATTTTCGTCATCGTCAATCCACCTCGACAATCATTTCCACCTCAACTGGAATTTGAAACGGTAATGAACCCATCCCAACGGCGGATCGCGCATGGCGTCCCGCCTCACCAAAGACCTCAAACATCAGGTCTGAATAGCCATTGATGACCTTTGGATGCTCATTGAAATCCGGTGCGGCATTGACCATACCCAGGACCTTGACGACCCGTTTAACCCGGTCCAGGTCACCGATCTCGGCCCGCAAAGTGGCAAGAGCGTTCAGGCCCACCAATCGGGCCGCCGCCTGGGCGTCGGCAATGCTCATGCCACCGGTTCCCACCTTGCCGGTAATGGAGGTGCCGTCGGGCCGGCGCGGGCCCTGACCAGAGATATAGACCAGATTACCGGTCTGCACCGCGCCGACATAGCTGCCCAACGGGGTCGGTGGGTTCGGCAGTTCGATGCCCAGGTTCTTCATTGTTGCTTCCGCGCTCATAGCAAATCCTCCTCATGGTCGTTTGTTGACAACGTTGGTGTCCAGCCTAACACCTAGCGGCCTGTCACGGTATTTATGAAATTCCATTATGGCCAATCGAAGATCCTGGACGGAGCGTAGTAAATTACCTATATCCGGCATATGACCAAGAAAATGGGACAGGCGTTTTTGAAGATGCATGGCGCGGGCAACGACTTCGTCGTGCTTGATTTGCGCCAGGTTTCTCTGCGCGTGGACGCCAACCTGGCCCGCGCCATCGCGGACCGGCGCACGGGCGTAGGCTGTGACCAGGTGATCTCTATCGAGCCATCGAACAGGGGTGATGCCTTTATGCGCATCCATAATCCTGATGGCAGCGAGGCCCAGGCCTGCGGCAACGCGACCCGGTGCGTGGCAAGCTTGCTTTTGGCGGAACATGATACGGGTAAAAGCACCGGGCAAACGGTGATCGAGACTCAAGCCGGCCTGTTGCCCGCCCAGGCAATAGAAGACGGTTGGTTCCAGGTGGATATGGGGCCTGCCTATCTTGACTGGCAGGATATTCCCCTCTCTCATGAAATGGACAGTTTGCAGCTGGATTTAACCTTGGCACCCGAGGCCGGAAGTGGGGCCGGTCCTGTTTTGTCGGACCCCTGTGCGGTTGGCATGGGCAATCCCCATGCGGTGTTTTTTGTCGATGATCTGGATACCATTGATATTCCCAGCGTCGGGCCCGCGTTGGAAAACCATGCCTTGTTCCCGGAACGAGCCAACATTGGCTTTGTCCAGGTTACCGGCCCGGACCAACTGCGCCTGCGGGTGTGGGAACGAAGTGCTGGATTAACCCTGGCCTGCGGCTCGGGGGCCTGTGCCGCCCTGGTCGCCAGCCATCGACGAGGCAAGTGCGGTCGGCGTGCCGAGCTGACAGTCGACGGTGGTCGCCTGATCATTGAGTGGCGGGCCGAGGACGGCCATGTTTTGATGAGCGGACCGGTCGCCACCGCTTATCGCGGCGAGCTGGATGTCGCCCTGCTGGCGACGGCAGCATGAGCACGCCCCCCATGACGACACCCGAGGTCATTAATTTCGGCTGCCGTCTGAATGCCTACGAGGCTGAGGTTATGCGAGAGCAAGCCACCAAGGCGGGTTTGCGTGATGCGGTCATCATCAACACCTGCGCCGTTACATCAGAAGCGGTACGCCAGGCACGCCAGGCCATTCGCAAGGCGCGACGCCTACAGCCCGATGCAACCATCGTGGTTACCGGTTGTGCGGCACAGTTGGAGCCGGACACGTTCGCCGCCATGGCTGAAGTTGACCGGGTGTTGGGCAACCAGGAGAAGCTGCAGGGCGCGAATTTCGTAGCACCTATCGACGGTAAAATCCTGGTCGATGATATCATGTCCGTGGAGCAATTGGCCGGCCATCTGGTCCCCGGCTTTGACGGTCGCAGCCGGGCCTTCGTCCAGGTGCAACAGGGCTGCGATCACCGTTGTACATTCTGCATCATTCCCTTTGCCCGCGGCCCGTCGCTGTCCGTGCCCATTGCCGCCATTGTGCAACAGGTTCGCACCCTAGTCGCCAATGGCTATGGGGAGGTGGTACTGACCGGGGTTGATATTACATCCTATGGCCATGACCTGGCAGGCCAACCCAGTTTGGGGCAATTGCTGCGCCGGTTGCTGGCGGCAGTGCCGGAATTGCCGCGCCTGCGCCTGTCGTCTTTGGATGCGGTTGAGATCGACGCCGAACTGGAACGCCTGTTGTTGGAGGAGCCCCGGGTTATGCCCCACCTTCATCTTAGTCTGCAAGCCGGCGATGATCTTATTCTAAAGCGCATGGCACGGCGTCACAATCGCGCCCAAGCCATCGCGTTATGCCAACGTCTGCGCAAGGGCCGACCGGACATGGTTTTTGGCGCGGACCTCATTGCCGGTTTCCCGACAGAGACAGAGGCGCAGTTCCAAAACTCATTGGCGTTGGTTGATGACTGCGGTTTGACCTATCTGCATGTCTTTCCCTATTCGGAACGACCAGGCACCCCAGCGGCACGCATGCCCCAGGTCCCTAGTGATGAGCGCAAACGCCGCGCCAGGCTATTGCGGGAAAAGGGCGCAGCGGCTCTGGCGACGTTTTTGGCATCGCAGGTTGGCACTTCCAGCCGGATGCTGCTGGAGAAGCCGGACCGAGGGCGTAGTGAACAGTTCGCGCAAATCCATCTGGATGGGCCATGCTCGGCACCGACCGCCCTGCCACCTCATGGAATTGTGAACGTTGATATCATCGGCGCAACCCATGACCATTTGATCGGGCGTATGACCGCATGAGTGACGGAAAATTCGGCTTATTCTCGCGCCTGAAGGCGGGGCTTAGCCGTACGGCGGGAAATTTTGGTGCGGGACTGACGGCAGTCTTTACCAAACGAAAGCTTGACGCGGCGGCGTTGGAGGAACTGGAGGATCTGCTGATCGCGGCCGATCTGGGCCCCGCAGTGGCCGCGCGGGTCAGCGGCAAGCTCGCCAAGGATCGTTTTGAGAAAGAAATTAGCGAGGACGAGATCAAGGCTGCCCTTGCTGGTGTTGTCTCTGAAATTCTCGATCCGGTTGCGAAACCACTGGTTATTGATGCGACGAAACGCCCTCATGTAATCCTGGTCGTTGGGGTAAACGGTACCGGTAAGACCACCACAATCGGTAAAATCGCCCATAATCTTGCGGCCGAAGGTAAAACGGTGGTGCTGGCAGCGGCGGATACTTTCCGCGCCGCCGCCATCGAACAGTTGGAAATATGGGGCGATCGGACAGGGTCGGATGTGGTCAGGCGAGATGTCGGGGCGGACCCGGCGGCAGTCGCCTATGAAGGCTTGCGCCACGCCCAGGCCCAGGATGCGGATGTTCTGTTGGTGGATACGGCGGGTCGGTTGCAAAACAAGGCTAATTTGATGGATGAATTGGCCAAAGTGGTACGGGTCTTAGGTAAATTGGATGCAGATGCACCACATGATTGCTTATTGGTTCTGGACGCCACCACCGGACAGAATGCCCTGCGCCAGGTTGAGGTGTTCTCGGATGTCTGTGACGTCACCGGCTTGGTCATGACAAAATTGGATGGCACTGCCCGAGGTGGGGTTTTGGTCGCGGTGGCGGAACGTTTTGGATTGCCGGTGCACTATATTGGCATCGGTGAGGGAGTGGACGACCTTCAGCCTTTCGCGGCGCAAGACTTTGCACAGGCCATTGCCGGGCAGGACAATTGACCATACGGCTGTGGAAAAGCCCCACAATGCCATATAACGGTTACTTTATTAGCAGTACAGTAACGTAATGGCGGTATTTCCCAAAGAATTTTCAGAAAACCTTGCAACGGTCGACATTTGTAACATTTCATCAAATACGCTATTGTGCCGTCATTGATGATTCTGACTAATTTTTGTAGGACCTGAAAATGCTCGGACGAATACTAATCGTCGATGATGATCCTGATATGCGTCTTGTTTTGCGCGAACATCTTGAGCCGGAAGGGTTTGAGGTTATCGACGCAGGTAACGGCGCGGAAATGCGTCGGATTATTGCCCAGGAAGAAGTTGACCTGGTAATCCTGGATTTACAACTGCCGGACGAAGATGGCCTTAATCTGGCAAAGGTTTTGCGCGAAAAGACCGATGCCGGTATCGTTATGCTGACGGGCAAAGGCACCACGGTCGATATGGTTGTCGGGCTGGAGGTTGGGGCCGACGATTACATCGCGAAACCCTTCAAATCCCGGGAATTATTGGCCCGCATTCGCAGTGTTCTGCGCCGTACGAAGCAGGCCCGCAGCGTAAAACCCAGTACAGGGCGCAGTGTCGTGAAGTTCCAGGGCTGGCGGTTTGAAAGCGCCTTTCAGCGCCTGACTGACCCGCAGGGGGAGGATACGGTTCTGACGGCGGGGGAATCCAGACTGCTGCAAACTTTGATCGATAATTTGGGCGAGACTGTGGCGCGGGACACTCTGCACCGGGAAGCCCTTGGTTATGATATGCAAGCCAACAGCCGCAATATTGATGTCCTGGTCGGCCGTTTGCGGCGCAAATTGGATTCAGACGATTCCAAGGAAAACCTGATCAAATCAGTCCGTGGCATCGGCTATGAATTCACCGGCACCATCGAACAGGAATAGCGTTAACCCAAAGCCTGGCCCCTATTATATCAGGCTATAACCTTCTGGCAGCGGCTTGCGCGGCGGCAAGGCGCGCAATTGGCACCCTGTACGGCGAACAGGAGACATAATCGAGGCCAATAGCCTGACAAAAATCGATTGACGCAGGGTCGCCGCCATGTTCGCCGCAAATGCCCAGCTTTAGATCCGGGCGGGTTTTTCGCCCGCGCTCTGCGGCCAGTTCAACTAGCTCGCCCACGCCATCCTGGTCCAAAGTCGCGAAGGGGTCGCCTTCCAGAATGCCTTTGTCGTGGTAGTCCCCTAGAAAACTGGCGGAATCGTCACGGCTGATGCCGAATACAGTCTGGGTCAGGTCGTTGGTTCCGAAAGAGAAAAATTCCGCCTCCTCCGCGATCTCACCGGCGCGCAAAGCGGCCCGGGGCAATTCGATCATGGTGCCGATCAGGTAATCAAGTTCAACCCCCTGCTCCGCCATGACCTGGGCCGCGACGGCTGCAATACGTTCCTGCAGGAAGGTGAATTCCGCCTTGCTGGCAATTAACGGGATCATCACCTCCGGTATCACCTTGCTGCCATGTTCGGCGCCGACAATGGCTGCGGCTTCAAAAATGGCGCGGGCCTGCATTTCGTATATCTCGGGATAGGAAATGCCCAAGCGGCAGCCACGATGACCCAACATGGGATTATATTCATGTAGCTGATTGGCGCGATGACGTAAATCTTCGGCAGACGTACCTGTTACCGCGGCCAACTGATCCAATTCGCCATCGGAATTCGGCAGAAATTCATGCAAGGGGGGGTCCAGTAATCGGATGGTGACCGGCAGACCCACCATGATCGTGAACAGATCCACAAAATCCTGTCGTTGCATGGGCAGAATTTTTGCCAGCGCCACCTGGCGGCCCGCCAGATCGGCTGCCAGGATCATTTCCCGCACGGCCAGTATCCGGTCGGCATCGAAAAACATATGCTCCGTCCGGCACAAACCAATACCTTCCGCGCCAAATTTGAGCGCCGCCTTTGCCTCGGTCGGCGTTTCCGCATTGGTGCGAATGCCAAGCTGGCGGATTTGATCCGCCCAGCTCATCAAAGTGCCGAAATCTCCCGAAAGCTTTGGCTGGATCGTCGCCACGCTGCCCAACATCACTTCGCCGCTGCTGCCGTCAATGGTGATTAAATCACCGGCGGCAACCGAGACACCGCCGATCGTCATGGTTTGCGTTGGGTAATCAATGCGCAATTGTCCCGCGCCAGAGACGCAGGGTCTGCCCATGCCCCGGGCCACCACTGCCGCATGGCTGGTCATTCCACCGCGTGACGTCAAAATGCCCCGGGCGGCATGCATACCGTGAATATCCTCGGGCGAGGTTTCCATACGCACGAGAAGAATATCCTGGCCCTCCGCAGCCAGTCTTTCGGCATCATCAGCGGAAAAAGCCACATTGCCCGTCGCAGCACCTGGGCTGGCGGGCAGACCACGGGTTAGAACTTGACGTTCGGCATCAGGATCCAGAGTAGGGTGCAGCAATTGATCCAGGGCATCGGGCTCCACCCTCTGAATGGCTTCTTCCCGGCTCAACAAACCTTCATTGGCCATTTCTACAGCGATCTTGATGGCCGCATGGGCGGAGCGTTTACCAGAGCGGGTCTGCAGCATATACAGATTGCCCCGTTGTACCGTGAACTCAATATCCTGCATGTCCCGATAATGCGCTTCGAGGCGTTGATAAATCGCCTCCAACTCGGCAAACACCGTCGGCATAACTTCCTGCAACGACGGCTTATCGTCGCCCGCCTCGTCCCGGGCAATCTTGGTCAGATGTTGCGGTGTACGAATGCCGGCAACCACATCCTCGCCCTGAGCGTTGATCAGATATTCGCCGAAGAAACGCTTGTCCCCTGTGGATGGATCCCGGGTGAAGGCGACGCCCGTGGCGGAATCCTCGCCCATATTGCCGAACACCATGGCCTGGATATTCACCGCCGTGCCCCAGGATGCGGGGATATCATGTAAGCGGCGATAGGTCACCGCGCGGGCATTCTGCCAGGAGCCGAAGACAGCGCCGATAGCACCCCAAAGTTGGGTTTGCACATCCTGCGGGAATGCTTGTTCGCCCTCGCTCTCCACCTTGGCTTTGAATTGATCCACCAATTGCCGCAGATCATCCGCGCTTAGATCCGTATCAAGATGCAGGCCCTTGCTCTCTTTCAGGATCTCCAACAATTCTTCGAAATGGTAGTGGTCAATACCCAGCACCACATCGGAATACATTTGAATGAAACGGCGGTAACTATCCCAGGCAAACCGTTCATTGCCGCTTTGTTTCGCTAAAGCCTCGACCGTGACGTCATTGAGGCCAAGGTTCAGCACCGTGTCCATCATGCCGGGCATGGAAGCGCGGGCACCTGAACGGACAGAGACCAGCAGAGGGTTTTCGTTGTCGCCGAATTTGGCACGGACGATCTTTTCCACATCGGCAAGGGCAGCCGTGACCTGATCCGATAAATCTTCGGGGTAGTTTTCGCCGTTGTCGTAATAGGCGGTGCAGACGTCCGTTGTTAGTGTAAAACCAGGCGGTACGGGCAGGCCCAGGCCGGACATCTCGGCCAGGTTCGCGCCCTTTCCCCCCAACAGGTTCTTGTCACCCGCGCCGCCATCGGCACGGCCATCGCCAAAACTGTAAACCCATTTCGTCATGGTCAGACCTTTTAGTGTCTATACTCGACTGGTTTTTAGAGCAATTTTCAATCAATTGGATTCACTCTCGTGATCCAAGTGATTGGTTCAATTGCTCTTTTCTCAAGAGTCCGAGCATATTTAAAGTAGACATGCTCTAGCCTTCGATTTCACTGAAATCAGCGGCTTTGTGCAAGATTGCACGAATTTGTGAAAGAAGACGTAAACGATTGCCCCGCAACGCAGTATCGTCGCAGTTGACGGTCACCTCTTCAAAGAACTGATCAACGGGCTGTCGCAGTCCCGCCATGGCGGTCATGGCAGCGGCAAAATCCTCTGCCCCAAGGGCGGCATCGATCTTTGCCACCGCCCCTTTCAAGGCATCCGCCAGGGCCTTTTCCTCTGACTGTTGCAAAAGCCCACCATCAACAACGCCGTCATAGGCGATGCCATCCTTCTTTTCCTCAATCCGCAGGATATTGGCAGCCCGGCGATAGGCAACCAGAAGATTGGCGCCATCTTCACTGCCGACAAAGCTATCCAGGGCAGAAACCCTATCCATAAGGCGCACCAGATCATCTTCACCGCCCAGGGCAAAAACGGCTTGCACCAAGTCGTGGCGCACGCCCTGTTCGCGCAAATGTACCTTTAGGCGATCAGCGAAGAAATCCATAAGGCTGTCATCGACCCGGCCTTCAAAGCCATATCCAGCACGCGCCAAATCAAAGGCCGCCTGTAAAGGCAGACGCAGACCGTTTTCCAAAACCATGCGGATGACGCCCAAAGCGGCCCGGCGCAACGCAAATGGATCGCGGGAGCCTGTGGGCTTTTCATCAATGGCCCAGAAACCCACCAGAATATCCAACTTGTCCGCCAACGCGACACAGACAGCGGTCGGTGCCGTGGGGCAATCATCAGAGGGGCCGGCAGGGGAATAATGCTGCTCAATCGCATCGGCCACATCTGCGCTTTCGCCGTCGTTCAAGGCATAGTAGCGGCCCATGACGCCCTGGACTTCGGGAAATTCATAGACCATGTCGCTAACCAGATCGGCCTTGCACAAATGCGCCGCGCGGGCGGCTTTGGCCTTGTCCGCCTCGGGCACGAATGCGGCTAAACCGGCGGACAGTTTTTCCAGGCGGATGATTTTTTCGCCCAGGCTGCCCAATTTGGCGTGAAAGACCATTTCATCCAGGGCCGGCAGACGACTTTCCAGGGTTTTCTTCAGGTCTTGGGTCCAGAAAAACTCCGCATCCGCCAACCGTGCTGTCAGAACATACTCATTACCGGCGATAATCTGCTTGCCACCATCCTGGGCTTCCAGATTGGCGACGGTAACAAAGTTTGGTGCCAGGTCTCCCGCCCCGTCACGAAGAGAGAGATATTTCTGGTTTGTCTTCATGGTGGTCACCAGAACCTCTGCCGGGACGTCCAGGAAGCGGCGGTCGAAATTACCCAGCATGGGCACCGGCCATTCCACCAGGCCCGCGACTTCCGCCACGAGGCCATCATCAGGCACCAGGGTAAGTCCGGCATCGCTGGCCAATTGGTCGGCACCTGTTGCGATCCGGTCACGGCGATCAGCGGCATCGATCATGACCTTCGCGGCGAACAGCTTGTCCCGGTAATCGGTGAAATTCGTGGCTGTGAAAGCCGCCGGTGCATGAAAGCGGTGACCTTGGGTTTGATCGCCACTTTCGATACCGGCAAAAGTCAGCGGCACAACAGCGCCATCGAACAACGCCAAAATAGACTGCAACGGGCGGACCCAACGGGTCGGGCCACTGCCCCAACGCATGGATTTCGGCCAGGGCAGGTCAGCGAACGCGCTGGTTAAAACTTCCGCCAGAACCTCCGCTGTTGGCCGGCCCTGGCGTTCAATCACGGCAAACAGGAAAATGCCTTTTGGCAGCTCGCGCGCCTCGCATTGATCCCGCGTCACGCCGTTGCCGCGCAGAAAACCTTCGATGGCTTTTTCGGGCGCATCAACCTTGGGTCCGCGTTTTTCCTCCCGCACATCAGGCTGGGCCAGGGGCAGGCCGGTGATCGTCAGGATCAAACGCCGGGGCGTGACGTAAGCATCCGCTGTCTCAAATGGTAGTTCGGCCTTTTTCAGGCCATCACATACAAGACGTTTCAGGTCTTCACTTGCACGGGCCTGCATGCGGGCGGGAATTTCCTCGCCAAACAGCTCCAACAACAACTCCGCCATATCAGGCCCCCTCCCCAGCTACCGCAGTTGGGTCCAGTTCACCCTCGGCCACCAGGTATGCAGTGGCACAGGCCTTTGCCAGCTCCCGCACCCGGCCGATATAGGCGGCCCGTTCGGTCACGGATATGACCCCGCGGGCATCGAGTAGATTGAACAAATGAGACGCCCTGATGCATTGGTCATAGGCGGGCAGGGGTAAGGCCACGGCCACCAGGGCGGCGCATTCCGCCTCGGCATCCGCAAAATGGCGAAACAGCATATCCGTGTTGGCGTGATCGAAATTGTAGGCCGAGAATTGCTGCTCCGCCGCCAGATAGACGTCGGCGTAGGTCTTCGACCGCTCAGTCCCCGGTTCGTTCCAGGCCAGTTTCTGGAAATGATCAACGCCCTGGACATACATGGCCAGGCGCTCCAGGCCATAGGTCAATTCACCGGATACAGGATTACAATCATAACCACCAACCTGTTGGAAATAGGTGAACTGGCTAACCTCCATACCATCGCACCAGACTTCCCAGCCCAGACCCCAAGCCCCTAAAGTGGGGCTTTCCCAATCATCCTCGACAAAACGGATATCGTGGTTCGAGGCATCCAGCCCGATCGCCGCCAGCGATCCCAAATAAAGGTCCTGCAAATCAGGGGGTGATGGCTTCATGATCACCTGAAACTGATAATAGTGCTGCAGGCGGTTTGGGTTCTCCCCATAGCGGCCATCGGTAGGTCGGCGGGACGGCTGCACATAGGCTGCATTCCAGGTCTTGCTGCCCAGGGAGCGCAAGGTGGTGGCCCAATGAAACGTGCCCGCACCCACTTCCATATCATAGGGCTGCAGAATGGCGCAGCCCTGTTCGGCCCAATAATGCTGTAGGGCCAGGATCAAACCCTGGAAGGTTTTGGTATTGAAATTTGGCGCGCCGGTGGTCATTTTATGGCCAGTCATAATCCGTGAAATTTTGGTGCGGGTTTGGCGCAACCTAATGGCCGCTCCGCCCCTTGGCAATGGCCAGTACGTCTAACGTCAGGATCAATTTGCGTGCGGGCAATCGGCCCGATCACAGCCCCTGGAATCCGCCGCCACAAAATTGCCGCAAACCGCACATTCGTTCAGATCAAGGGCCAGCTTGTCCGTTTCTTCTTCATCATCCCCAACTGATTTCGCGCCCGATTTCGCACCCTGGCCCCGGCCTCGGAACGATTTAGAGACCAGAACGACAACGACAACGACGGCCAGAAACAGCAGTATTTTCGGTAAGCTAAGCATTTAGCGCCCATCCTGAATGATCATTTCGGCGGCTTTCTCGGCGATCATGACCACCGGGGAATTGGTGTTGCCTGAGGTTATGGTCGGCATGACGGAGGCATCGACCACGCGCAGGCCATCAATGCCATGTACCCGCAGGCGGTCATCGACCACCGCCATATTGTCATTACCCATGCGGCAGGTACTGACCGGGTGAAAGATCGTTGTTGCCAGATCGCCCGCTGCCTTCGCCAGATCCGCCGCATTGTCGCCGATGCTTGGTCCGGGGCGAAATTCTTCCGGCTGATAGGGCGTCAAGGCGGGTGCGGCGCAGATTTTCCGGGTCAGGCGAATGGCATCGGCAGCCACCGACCGATCAGCCTCGGTCGAAAGATAATTTGGCCGGATCGACGGTTGCGCCATGGGATCGGGGCTGGCGATATGGATCGTCCCCCGGCTTTCCGGGCGCAGGTTGCAGACCGAGGCGGTGAAAGCCTCAAAAGGATGCAGATCCTCACCCAGCTTGTCCGTGCTTAACGGCTGGATGTGATATTGCAGATTGGCCGTTTCCTTGCTGGGATCAGACTTGGCGAAAGCCCCCAACTGGCTGGGAGACATGGTCAAAGGCCCAGTCTTGAACAGGGCATATTCCAGGCCCATGGCGGCCTTCCCCAACAGGCTGTTGGCGCGCAGGTTCAGGGTTCGGGTATTGGCAACTTTGTAGACCAGGCGGACCTGTAGATGATCCTGCAGATTTTCCCCGACACCAGGCAATTCCCGCTGCACCGCAATACCGTGCTGTTGCAACAAACCGCCCTGGCCGATGCCGGATAACTCCAGAAGCTGCGGTGAGTTCACGGAGCCGCCTGACAAAATTACCGCGCCCCGTGCCGTAGCCGCCCTTGGGGTGCCGTCGTGGCGAAACTCCAGCCCCGTAGCGCGACCGTCTTCGATGATAATCCGGCTGGCCTGGGCATGGGTCAGCACCTTTAAGTTTGGGCGTTGCATGGCAGGCTTCAAGAATGCCTTGGCCGCACTCCACCGCACGCCGCGCCGTTGATTGACCTGGAAATAGCCGCAGCCTTCGTTGTCACCGCGATTGAAGTCATCGGTATTGGGAATGCCAACTTCTGCCGCCGCCGCACGAAAAGCCGCCAAAATCTCCCATGACAGACGTTGTTCCTCAACCCGCCATTCCCCGTCCGCCCCATGCATATCATCTGCGCCCGCATAGTGGTTTTCGGTCTTGCGAAAATAGGGCAGCACATCGTCCCAGGCCCAGCCGACGTTGCCCATCTGACGCCATTGATCATAGTCCCGTGCCTGACCACGCATATAGATCATTCCGTTGATGGAGGAACAGCCGCCCAGAACCTTGCCGCGGGCATAGTCGATGGCGCGTCCATTCAAACCCGGTTCCGCCTCGGTCTTGAAGCACCAGTCCGTACGGGGATTGCCCAGGGTGTAGAGATAGCCGACAGGAATATGGATCCAATGATAATTGTCCTTGCCCCCCGCTTCCAACAACAGGACGGAGGTTTTCGGATCCGCCGATAACCGGTTGGCCAGAACGCAACCGGCGGTACCGGCCCCGACAATGATGTAATCAAAACTATCCATACTTATGCTCCACCAATCCTTTTGGCGCTGTTGTTGCAAGATAGCCGCCCCACCGGCCTCCCCGCAACACGGCTTATGGGTCTTCGCGGCTATGGGTATCGCCAGGCTTGATCGACGAAGTCGCCCCTAAACT
>Ga0233439_10000450_pt1 | contig 62493 bp, 95 predicted proteins | sample SI_123_September_6_FD_182713 | JGI IMG/M metagenome (GOLD analysis project Ga0233439, IMG submission 182713) | Seawater microbial communities from Saanich Inlet, British Columbia, Canada - SI_123_September2016_100_MG | ecosystem: Environmental > Aquatic > Marine > Inlet | place: Canada: British... | reverse complement strand
GAAGAATTTGAATTAGAGGCACTTAATAAAGGAGATTATTCAGAAATAGCTGATTATTACGGAACAGGAAAAGACTTTGTTCGCAAGATAATCGATATATTTATTTCTGCTTTAAAAGGTGATGCTGAACATGTGCCGATGAGTGGAAAGCAAAAAGCAAGCGTTGAAAGTAAAGGTACAAAGAAAGAATTAGTTACTAGTCTTAAAAAGGCAATAGACTTTCAGTTTGAAAAAGTAAGCCCTATAATGACGAAGAAGTTAAATCACGCTTCTTCTGAATTGCCTGAAGCTAAAAAGGTTTATGATGAAATCATGAGAGCCTTGGAAGAAGACGATATGATTACTGTCGACCTCGATCAAATGCTTCAAAATCAAACAAAAGACGAAAACATATCATCTTTAATTAATTTAAACAAGATATTACGCTTAATGAAAAAAGATAGAGCAGACTTGACTACTTTCATTGATAAAATGGATAGCGAGACCTTTGACAAAGATATTGAACAAGTAATCATTAAACTTGTAACCAAAGCTTTGCAAGGTATCTTAGGTACAACTTCTTCTATACTTGATCATTACGAGATTAAAAACAAAAATCTACTTTCTGAAATATACTTGAATGAAAAAAGTGGAGTACAAAAAGCTGGCGAATACGCGAGCACATATCAGCCATGGCTACTCGCTGGTAAGGTTGGTGCAGCGTGGTTTGCAGGAATTAACTTTCCGGCTATAACAACAGCTTTATTAATTTTAGGAATTTGGAAAAGTATTGCTCGAACTATAAATAAAAGAAAGCTTGCAAAGACTGCTAAAAAGCAACCTGAAATGTTTGGAGAAGAAGTTATAGGTTATGCAGCACCGCTTGTTTTGGCTGCAGCTCGAGCCGCGATATCTTCGACGTATATTAATACTTTGTTTGTATATGAAGACATGCTTAAAGAAAACGGAATTACACTTAAGAGAAGTAGTGAGTCTCTTGTAAATATGCACAATTCATTTAAGCAAAGTCAAGCAACAAGTGACAAAAAGAAAAACTTAAATCCTGTTGGGCAAAAGATGTATGGCGACATTATTGACAATGCTTATAAGTTTGTTGACCAAAGTCCTTTAGGAAAATATATCAATCAGAGTTCTATAGAAAACATGTTGGTTAAATCAATATTTGCAGACGTTGATAATCCTCGCAACAAATTTGCAAAACTAATTGACTTTTTGCAAAAAGAAAAAGAATTGCAACTTGACCATCATACAAACTTTGCATATAAGCTTGGTCTCTCATATCTACTTAAAGAAGCAGAAGATTCTTCTACTAAAGAAGTTCCAAAAGATATACAAGTTTTTGAAATCAACAAGTTAAGAAAACAACTTGCACAAATCATAACAGATGAATTTGGCACGTTAAGCTTCAAAACAGACATAATGAAAGCAATCAATTCAGAACTTGAAAAGAATTATGATGCTGCTAATATTAGCTTTGGTTTTTTCCGCAAGAAAGAAGGAAAGAAAAAAGCAGTTTTATATCTACACAAAGTTTTGAATAGAGTGCTCGGATTTACAAAGAAAGAAACTAATAAGTTTTTAAAGGACAACGAGTTTTTATTTGAAGGATTTGTTTCTTTAAACGACGTTGAGCTTATGCTTGAAAACATGTCGCTAAGTCGTCTTTTAAACGAAGATACTTCTGATGGAGTCGAGTGGAGAGTATCAGGTGAAAATGTTGATGAGCCTATAGAAGTTAAGTTTGATGCAGAATCAGGCAGACTTGCTATGAAATACCAAAGTAACAGTGGTGATGTTAAATATCAAATACTTGATACAGAACAAAGTGTTGTTAAAGCTGCTTCTACTACTTACCAAGGAGAAATAACAGCTGACAGTGCTGTAAGAGAAAATGGTCAAATATTTTTTAAGTTTAAAACAGATGACGGAAAATTTATAAAAATTGACTATACTGACAGTATCAAAGGTGTAGATCCTGGAGAGCTTGACTTAAAAACTTTAAGAATGCCTAAATTAAAATTTTCAGGTAATAAAGTTCAAGTTATTGATCAAGATGATAATCCTGCAGCATTTGTAAAAACTTCTAAAAGCGCTCAAGCATATATTGATAAGCTTGATAACAACGCAGAGGGTGGCTTTGAAGGAGTAGTTAATAGAAACTTTAAAGATCAAATAAAAATAACCAAATCAAAGTCTGTAAATACAAAAGATTATAAATCAGTTGATGAGGCTGAGTATACAAAGTTTAGTGAAGATGCTATAACAGATCAGACTGAAATATTTCAAAAGCAAATGGATCTTGCTATTCTTAAAAGAATTGATACTGATAAATACTCAATTTATAAAGGAATGGTTATTAAAAACAGAGCATTAGAAGACTTAGGTATTTCACATGAAAACGGGATTGTAACTGGTGAGATTGATTTTACTGATTCCGATACCAATGTAGGATTAAAAGATGATATTTTTACTTTAAATCAAAATGGTATTAAATTACTACCAGTTGGTTTAAATGATAGTGGCGAGATTGAATTTGACCCCCAATCAGCGACTATTGAAGATATAAAATCTTTAGCACAGAAAGATATGCCTCAAGGATTTAAACTTTCAACCTCAGTGCCTCCTTCAGCTACGGAAGATTATTCTGCACCTATGAGTAGTGAAGCTATTGAAAGCAATAGTGAGGAAATTAGTAAAGCATCTGGATCCAATGTGACTCCTACTGATGCTCCTACTGATGCTCCTACTGATGCTCCTACTGATGCTCCTACTGATGCTCCTACTGATGCTCCTACTGATCAAGTGACTGCTCCTACTGATGCTCCTACTGATGCTCCTACTGATCAAGTGACTACTCCTACTGATGCTCCTACTGATCAAGTGACTACTCCTACTGATCAAGTGACTACTCCTACTGATAAATCAAATGTAGCTAAGATTAGCAAAGGTGTCGATGATCCTGCTGATTTTGGTAACTTAGGAAACGATGAACTTGTACAGACAGATTATGCAAAATTAACTGCTACACAAAAGACTGATTTTGATAGTGAACTAACAAAAAGAATAGAAAGATTAACAGGCGAAAATGATTCTGATGATGCTGGTATTCTTCAAAAGCTTAATAATAAGAAAACTGAAATTGATGGAGGGGACAAAGAAGACGTTCTCCCGAGTGCAGGAGATAAAAGTGACATTGATTATGACTTAGGAACGTTTAACTTATATTTGTTAGCTACTAAGCTATTAGCTCTTGCTTGGCCAGTTTTGAATCCTAAAAAGTTTAATGTTAGAGAAATATCGTCTGCATTAGAGAAAACAAACTTTGCTGCTTTGCCTGCTGTTGCTTTTGCTGACATTATTTGTCAAACTGTATTGAAGTACAAGAAAGAGCTAGGAGAGTTAGGAATAGACATACGAGGAAACCTGGAAAAAGTTTCTTCTGTTGGTGGAGATGTTGCAGGTGGTGTGGAAGATCAAGTTTCTTCTAATGTCTTAATGAACAAGATTAAGAAGTCTCCTGCTTTTAAAAAGCTTAAAGGTGCAGAAAAAGACAACATTTCAGACGAAATGATTATATCTGCGATTGAAGACGATCTTGCAAGAATATGTGCAGGAATGATGAAAAAGTATGACAAGCAAAGATATAAGGAAATTAATAAAGCTGGAGATAAGGAAGTATATGCAAAAGCGCAATCAGGTGGCTTCTTTGGTTTTATAAAGAGTAAGTCTCCTGCAAGTGTTATTAATAGAATAAGTGGTGATGATGTAATAGCAGGACGAAAATCTGCGCTTAAAAAAGCTACTGCTGAAGAAGTTAATTCTTTAGCTTCAGCAATTGTTTCTCTTGTTAAGGATGTTAAAGGTATAGAAGACCTTAATGTTGAAAACAGATTTATTATGGGTAGCTTATCAAATCTTTTATTTGAAGAGCTTGAATTAGATGTTAATCCAAAAGGTAAAAATCAAATTACAGCTAAAAGACTTCAATCTATTTTGCAATCAACAGGTGCACTTGTTTATGGTTCTGAATTGGATCCTGCTTCAAAAGAATTTAAAAATGCAGAAAACTTTTTAATTGGTACAATGGCAGGATTTGTTGAACAAAACTTTGGAGTAAAAGTTCAAGGCATAGATAACTTTAAAAAGCTAAACCTTGCAGAAGTTGAAGCTGAAATGATTGTTAATAGGGAAGCTAAACAAGGAGAAGTAGCTTCTCGTGAAATCGAAGCTATTGTTGCCGGAAGTGGTGTGCCTCAAAATTCAAATGCTCAATTTGATATTAATCAATTTGTCTCTCTTCTTAATCATTGTGGTGGTGATCCAATGTTAGCTTTTGTTATGATGATGATTAACAATCCGCAAATTGGTCAAAAGCTTCAACAAATACAAAAAGCTGGTGGATCAATAAAAGATGCAGCAAAAGTTGTTGCTAAAGAAGAACCACAACTTTCAGAGATTGATAGAGAAATTGAAACTGCTATTAAAACTGGAAGAGATAATTTACCTGAAATGTCAAAAGCTACCGTTAAAAAGGTCTATAACACTCTTTTAACAAATCCTTTTGACAATGCTTACTTAATTGATAAAGTTTCATACAAGTTTGATATCAAGATTGACAAACAAAGTTTTGTTTCTAAGCTTAAAAATTACTTTAAAATTACAGAAAGTAATGACAACAAAGATAACAATTCACAAGCATCTTTAATAGACGTGTTTATTAGGAATGAAATTATTAGTTGGGGTGAAATTTATTGTATTAACGATGAATATATAAGTTTAGGAAGACTTTTTGTACCTTATTATATAGAACGTTTAAGTGAAAAGTTATGTGACGCTAGTAATTCATTATCACAAAATCAAATAAATAATGTCTTACAAAGTGTAGGATTAAACAATAAAATAAGCAGCTTCTCCGCTGATGGATTTGCTATAATGTTTGGAAGCGTCGTAAATAAGTGTGGTGACAAGTTTAAATATAATAACGTCGCTAAAGGTCAAAATGAATTTGAATTCCAAAATGACGATGAATTAGATAATTTTAAAAAAGAATATAATGCAGAAAAATTAAAAGCAATTAATTCTATGGAAAAAATAAAAATTGTAGAGAGTAAAAAGATGGGCTTGAAGCAAAAAGTACTTAGTGGTGAGAGAAGATTAGTAAATAAAATTTTAAAAGAATCAGAAGAATTGCAAAATATTTACAAAAGTATTTGGAATTTAAGATAGGGTTTGAAATATGAAGTTGACAAATAGTGTAATGAAGAAGATTCTTAAAGAAGAGTATGAAAAGAGAATTGTACATTTTTTAAAAGAGGAAGTGCCGCGTGAAACAAGCTATGGTACTGATGTTTGGTTTGATGCGGAAAATTTAAAAGTGAGAGAAAAAAAGGGTGGTGGTGAGTATATTTTTCATTCTATTGTAAAGAAAAATGGTGAAGAATTCTTTAAACTTTTTTTACCTGATGAGTTTAGAGCTGCAGCGTATAGTAAAGGTGCTGATTCTCCTATGGTTGAGTCTGACTATGATGAGGCTGGCGAGATAGAATTTATTAGTAGAGTTGGAGATAGAGGAAGAGAAATTTCTCCTGTAGACAATAATTTCGATCAACTTGAACTTTTATCGAGTGAAGATAAAGATAGCAGTAAAGAACAAGGTATTAAACTTCCTCCAAGAAAATATATATTAATACCAAGTAATGAATTTAAAAATAGATTTGAGATACAATAATGAACATAAACGAAATTATTAAAAATGCTGTAGCAGAAACTTTAAAAGAAAGTGGATTAATACAACAAGAAATCAATAACAGTAAAAACAAAAGTAACGTCGTTAACGAAGATGTTATTAGTGAAGCTTATGTTACGCAAGCAGGAAAATTTGATTTAAAAACAGAGCTTTTATCAGAGAAAACAAAAAAGTCACATCAAGAACTTTTAGAAAGTTATATAGAAACACTTAATAAAGTATCAGCAAAAATTGACGGTGTAGATAAGTCTGCTGCAAACTTAAACCATTCAGAATTTAGAGGATTAAAAGTTGATGAGTCTTACAACCATAACGCAGCTTTTTTGCACGGTTTGTACTTTGAAAATATAAGTGATTTAAATAGTCAAGTTAACATGGATTCTCTTTCTTATATGAAGTTGACAAGAGACTTTGGGACTTTTGACAAATGGCAAGAAGACTTTGTAGCATGCTGTTTGTCTGCAAGGAATGGCTGGTGCGTTACTTTTTACAATCCTTATCTTAAGAGGTACATGAACACAGTAATAGATTTGCATAGCTTAAATGTTATGATAGGCATGATGCCTGTAATTGTAATGGATTGTTGGGAACATAGTTACTATAGAGACTATCTCAAAGATAGAAAAACATACGTCTACGGTATGATGAAAGAACTAAACTGGGAAGTTATCGAAAATCGTATTAAAAAAACAGAAAAAATATCTAAGATCTTAGGGTAATAACATGAAATTTTCAAATTTAGTAAGTAAATCTTTGTCTAAACATGGTAGTTTGTCTTTATCATTGTTGTTAGAAGAAAAAGAAGAAAAATCTTCTAGCGATGATGTTGATGATCCATTTGACGCTGATTTTGGAGACGAAGAAAACAGTGATGAAGATGAATTATCGTCAATCGGGGGTGATGAAGGCGAAAACGATCCGTTAGAATCGTTAGGAGATGACGAAGAGAAAGAAGAAGAAGATCCTAACCAAGAAATACGAGAAAAACTATTTTCGATAGCGCGAAACGATCGTGAAATAGATAGAATAAATAATAAAAGGTCAAAAATTGCAGCTGACGCTGTAGTTGGTGCTTTGGATTTGTCACATTACGCAAGGTCTACAAATATTTCTTCTTTCATGCTGTTTGAAGAAAAAGAAAACGAAGAAGATGCAACTTCTGAAATTGAAGATGTGTTGCAAGACTACGAAGAAAAAATAAAAGATTTAGAAGACAAGTCATTTAAAGCAAGATCTCAAGAACCTCTTGGCGCAGAAATTGATCCGGAGGCAGCAGCTGAAGATGCGTTACATCAAATAGTAAAATTTGACAACTTCTATAAAAAAAGTGAAATTATTTATGATAAATTTGTTAAAGATATTGCAAGAACAGCTGATGTTAGTAAAGCTGCAGACATTATAAAGCAATTTAAAGCTTCTCTAAATAAAAAGCTTGAAAAAATAGATCCTAGTTCTCAAATAGGTATACAAGAGAAGCCAACTAAATATAATGCAGCAGTAGGAGCGTCATCTGCAGGAAAGTCATAATGTCTTTAAATGAAAAACAAATTACAGCTAAAATTATTAATAACAAAACTATTCATATCGAATTGCCCGGAATGATTCACAAGAAGCTTAGAGCTAATTTGTTTTTAAAAGAATTATCGATGCAAAAGTTTTTTTGTTTGATGGCAGAGTCATTTATAAATGGTGATTCTCATATTCATTCTTTAGTTGAAGAAAAAGTCAGCAATTTAAAGGATGAAAAACTTTCTAAATTAAAAAATATAGACACGAAAGAGCTTTATGATGCTATCGAAAAAAATTCGCCATTTAAAAAGTAAGTTTGAAGAATATTGTGAAAAAATATCTTTAATTGATGACATCATTGAAGAAAACTCACAATTAAGAAAAGAAATTTTAATTTTAAAAAAAGATATAGAAACAATAGCAATTGCGTCAGAAGAGCAAAAAAGTCTTTCTAAAGAAATAATAACTTATATTTCAACGTTTGAAGCTTATAGGAAAAATTATTCAAACGACATAGGACTAATTACAAATGCAATCACAGAACTTTATAGTGTAATAAATTATGTATTAAACGGTAAAGTTGTTTTAGTAGGATACGATAATCTTAAAAATAATATGACATCTTTAAAAGAAGAAGAACATGTTAAAGAAGAATTGTATGACGACCTTTTCGAAGAAGTTTCTGAAGATGATAAATCTTTAGATGAGAAAAAAAAGAAAGTTTTTCATTAAACATTAATTTCCTAATAATTAAGTATTATAAATAATCAGGATTGCATAATGAAGATTAAGGTTAAAGATTTTAGACAATTAGCAGAATCTTTATTGTTTGAAAATAGTATAAATGAGGTAAGTTACTCACCTGAGTACGACTCAACTATAAGCGATAAAAATTCAACAAAAGGAAAAAACAGTCATGGACCTATGATCGATGGTGACGGCGAATACCAGAAATCTTGGGAAGAAGATGTAGATGATAAGCCCATAAAACCCTCAGAGGTTATGCCTATTGTTTCTACAGAAAGAATTGATCATGATTATCTGGACGATGAAGAATATGAGCCTGGAGGTTTTGATGAACTTATAAAATCATCAAATACAATTCTAATTCAGCATAAGAATGATATCAATTCTAAAAAAGCTAAAATGGTCTGGAAAAACTTAAAGAAAATTATACAGAAAGTGAAAGAATCTTAAATGAGTAACAACACATCATATCGTCTTAATAGACTGTTGGAAAATAAAACTTCATCTTTTAGAAGAAAATACTTGCTATTATCAGCACTTTCTGGTATTGGAATTAGCAAAGATTCTGATTTAGTTTCAGAATCTTTGTGTTTTATAAACGCTTTGTTTAATACAAATGGCACGCTACCCAAAGAAGAAAATATTGAGACTTTGCTCGAAAAGTCTTTAAGAAAGTTAAACAAGAAAAACGCAAAAAAAATTGTTAAAGTTTTAAAAGAATATAATAATTTAGTAAACAGCTCGAGAGAAGACTATCTTTTTGAAGAACTAACTTCTGCAATTAATCTTGGTTCTTTTAAATCAAAATTAGATAACAAGCTAAAAGAAGCACTTGAGTTTGCAATTTCAAATGATATAAATATTTTATTTGAGTCAAATGACAATAAAAACACGTTTGATGCAAGCGAATTTTTATCTCCTTTGCCTACAGATAAAGAACCATCTAAGCTTACACGTAAATCAGATAATACTCCAAAAAAATCGACCCCAAAAAAAGCCAGTTTAGGATCCAAAGATAAAAGTCAATATAGCGGAATTTCTCAAGAAGAGATGGAGTCTATCAAGCCTGAAAGGGGTATGAAGTATAACAGAAAGCTTAAAGCTATTTTTGATCATTATGATTGGCTTCTTAAAAAAGAAAACATTCCTTTTATTAGAGATGAGCTTAATTTTTATTTACCTACAACAGAAGCTGAAGCTGTTCAAGCTGCAAAGGTTGCAGCAAGAAGTGATGCTGTAAAAAGCTTTAGTGGTGGGCATTATAAACATATTGGAGAAAATTTAGAAGAAGTTTCAAAAGAAGACAAACTTTCAATAATTTCAAAATATAAATTAATTTTTGAAGACAATTATGAACAATCAGATATAAATGCTGCAATGAGAAAATTAGACATTATTCAGCAGACATTCTTTTATTTAAACATACAGCAAAAATTTATAAATAGCGAAATTGCTGCAATGAAAAAGCAAAGTCTAAAAAAGAACAAGGAAAGATTTACGTCTTCACCAAGTGATTTAGATCAAGATGAAAAAAATATAATTAAAGTTAAGCTTACGGCTTTAATTCAAAATATTGGAAATAACGAAGACATCATATCATTGTCATCTGATCATGGTCCGAGCGAGACAGAATTAATAAAGCTACTAAAGGAAGCAGCTGGTTCTCAAAGAAGTAATGTTGAAAGTTTCTTAGCGTTATTAAGAAGTCAGTATCCAGAAAACCCAAGTGCGAACGAGCCAGAATATATGTCTGGTGAGGAACTCAAGCTTTATCTTGAAGACTTGTATGACTACAAATATAAGCAGTGGAGTGAAGATAGAGAAGAAATGATTGCTGGAGGTAAAGATGAATCTGATGAATATATCTATGCGACCGCTGAGCAAGCAGCTGTGTATTCTGCAAAGAAGTCTGAATTGGAAAGAGAATATCTTAAGAATAGAGATATAAGAAAGGTTAAACCTCGAGTAGCTCTTGACTTTATAAAGAAGCACGCATTTGCTAATAAAGTAGTTACTGCTTTTGAAGCAAAAAAATCAAGAGGTGAAGAATTAGATGAAAGGCAGAAAAAATCTTTAGATAACGCAAATAGGTGGCTTGACACTTACAAAAATATTACATTGCAATCAGACTTTACAGAAACAAAAAGAGCAGAATACGAAAAGATGCTTGATGTTGCTTACGATTTAGACGAGTTAGACGTTGAAACTGGAAGATTATCTAAAGAGGAATGGTCAAAATATGGGCAAGACGGCTTTGACTTTGATAAAGCGTTAAGTCAAAGAGACATAGCAAATCTTTCACAAGGGGGTTTCAAAGACTCAAATGCAGTTAGACAAGACATGATTAAAGCATGGTTTAAAGCTTTGTTTTTCAACACAGACGTTGAAAAAAAATCAGAGATATATGCTGTCTTAGGAAATAAATATATTGACGCAATTAGAAGTCTTAATTTCGTGGATGAGGTTGTTTCAAGAGATACACAAATTTCAAGTGAAGATGAAAGTGCTAAAAAAGCTTTCTTGGAAATTGAAAGACTTTTAACTAATCCTGAAGTTATGAGAGACTATTTTTCTCAGTCAGCTTACGCGCTTGAAAACAAGATGGGTCAATTATTTGACGAAGATGATATTGAAGATATGAACGAGATGATTATGGGAATGACTTCATATAGAGTATTTACAACTTGGTTTTTAAAAGATTTTTATGCAAACAACATATGGAACAAAGCAGAAGCACAATTAGCATATGCTGTCAAAGAATACTTTGATTTTAACTATTCAAACTTAAATATTGGAAAAGATCTTCAAATAGGACAACAATCACGTCAAGTAAAGAAAGATCAAGGAAAAGATTTATTTAATCCAATTATATATTGGGTTATGGGAAGAACAGGCATTAAAGAAAAAGGTAACGTAATCAATAAACCTGATGTTGAGCTTAATCAAAGAAAAGATTATTTCATAGAAAAAATGCCAAAAGTTATTGAAAAATATAATGCAAGTGGAAAAGGTATTTCTTTAAGTAACTTTGATGAATCTGATATTGAAAAGCTTATGAATGACTGCTTAGATAAAAACGGTGTAATCGGTTCTGTCTGGGAAAGTCTAAGCGTTTTAGCAGAAGAAGATATGAATACATTTAAAAAATACATTTCAGGCAAAAGTGATGACTTTTATCAACTGATGTTTGTTAAATCTGCAATGCTTAGAGAATATTACTCTGATGTCATGAAAAATCCTTCAACTGCGCTAGGAAATCCTACAGAAATCAAGGGAATTACACATGGCATGGGTAGTGAAAGTCCAATTGATAAAGGAAAACCAGAGTCTATAAAAGGTGCACCTTATTTGTTTAAAGCCTACAAAGAAATAACTGGTAGAGAAGGACTAAAAGATGTTGGGACTTATACGTCTGACATGGCTAAAGCAAGAAAAGAAATGTATACAGACTATTCTTACTTAGAAGATGATAGTCTTTTAGAAGTTATATACAACAATCCTGATTCTGGCAAGAGCATTGCAGCAGAAATTGACGATGTAAATCTTGTATATAAAGATAATAAGATTGACATAGAACCAAGTAAGAGTACAATAACTATTATTTTTGCTGATCCTGAGTCGGGTGATGACAAAACAATAACAACTAGCATTAAAAATGTAAGTCCTATGGTTTAATATAATGATGTTACAAAATCTAATGGAAAATTATCTTTCAGATAAAAAAACAATAATACAACCTGTTGGTGACTCTTTTGAAATGCCGCTTAAGACGAAAAAGAATACATGGCTTATTGAGAAAAACTCTTTGAGAAAAAAGTTTAAATTTGAAGAGAGAAAGACAAAAGAAGCATTTATTGTACAATTAATTAAATATAACAGAGAAACTGATGCTGACCTTGAGTTTCGATGCAGAGGTGATGTAGTTGCTGTAATTATAAGGTCTTTGTCACCAGAATTATCTGAAATTGAGTTTGAAGCCAAAGAAGACTGTGACAAAATCAAAAAAGATGTCTCTTATTACTATGCCAAAGAAGATTAACATGAAAGATTTAAATAGTTTAGATTTAGATGATTTAAAAGCTGCAATAGAAGAAGCAGATAAAATGTCTTTGTTGTCTAAAGAGCTTGAAGAAAGGCTTTCTTTTGAATCTGTAGAAGGCATCCAGGTTTACGCAGTTATAAACAATAATTCTTTCAATATGGATTTATTAAAAATTAAAAAAACAAAAAACAGATATAAATTAAAAGCTCTTTGCAGTTCAAATATTGTTGAGCATATGCTTGTTTATCCGATAGAAGAAGTTTATATTAAAAGTAGCGGCAGAATTGTAAGAAAGTTTAACAATAAATTGTCTTTTAGCAGAATCTGTATAGAAAAAGATAATAATTATTTAGTTAACATAACAATAGAAAGAGAAGAAAATGAGTTTTGAATTTGATAAATTTGTCGATGATATCACCAAGAGAAACAAAAAGTACTTAGAAGAAAAACATTCTCCAAAAGATGTCATTGAAGAAGATGAAAGACGTAGAAGAAGATCTGAGCTTTATCGTGAAAGGTGGCAAAATCAAATAAAATGGGAGCAAAAAAATGAGCAATAAATTAGACTTGTTTTCTTTGTTTGAAGATGTTATTATCGAGTCTTCAGATGTAGATATTGAAGTGCCGTATGAAGAAAAAATGTCGGATGCTGATTCTTTTTATGACGAAATGAAAAGATCAAAGCTGGTTGCTAAAAATAAAAGTAATTCAAAAGAAGATATAAAAGGAAACAAAGACAAAAAAGAAGATGATGATGTAATGGATGATAAAGAGTTAGATCAAGATGAAGAAAAAGAAGAAAGAGTATCTTCTATTAATCTTGCAGATGCTGCTAGTTATGAAAAACTTATTGATGATTTAAATCAATTTAGAGCTGCACATTCTTTTACAGACAAAGAAGTTAGTATTGAGTTAAAAAACTATTTTAAGAAATTAACAGGTGAAGAAAAAAAAGTTTTGCATATACTTCTTAAAAGTTTAATTCATATAACACAGCCTTCGCTAGGTGTAAAAGGCAAAACAGCGCAAACACCTTCAGATCTGACATTTGTTATTAAAAGATCAGGGACAACTAGTAAAGAAAAGAAAAAGTCTTTTGAAAAAAGAGTATCAGCTGAAAAACAAGGACAAGAAGTTGATAGAGCAGCTCCGATAGTAGTAGGAGAAGTTAAGAAGCAAGACAAATCAAATATTTTAAAAGTGTTAATCGAAAACAAATAAAATGTTTTCTAAGATTTATTATCCTTTTGAACTAATAAATCATATTAATTCAACAAATCTTAATGTTATAACAAACAATATTTTCAGGCTTATAGAAAAAAACGGTGTGTATGAAAAGGCTGAAGGTTTTGTCTTCTGTATAAGATATTCAAAAGAAAAAAGTAAATATGTAATTGACTTTGGCTCAAAAAGTTTGCTTGACATTGACGGGATATGCTTAAAAAACTACAATAGCTTGAAGTCAGAAACAAAAAAAAATATTTTTTTAAGATTTGCACAGTATTACGAAGAACTATTAAACAGCAGTTATTTAGAAGATCATTTTAAATTAAAAAGTTTTCCAAATAGATGTGCTGTTTTTGTTAACAATAGTACAGAAATTTATTTTATTAGTTTGTGCACAATGTCAGCACAACGAAGTGAAAACAAAAAACTAAAAACTAAAAGCTTTTTTTTTGAAATAAATAACTTGGAAGTCTTAAAAACAAGAAATAACCTTTGCAAAAAAGATTTTAAGTATTGGACTTGTTTGAAAAAATTAGAAAGATGTAAAAGTCTTTCTTTACACAAGTCTAAATTAAAGTATAAAGACTTTTCTAACAAAAACTATAAAGACAATGATTGGTCTGTTATTTATGATTACTGTCTTTATTTACATAAATTTATTAATGATAATGTATTAGATAATCAAACTGATTATAGTCTTTTAGTGTATGATCATATTAACAAAAAAATAGTAACAATACCAAATGGATTTTACAAAAAACAATTTAATTTATCTGAAAGTGTCATAGAATCTAATAGCTATTTGCTTTTACCAAAGGTTTATTAAATTGGAAATACACGAAAACATTTTAGAATTAATGGATGAGATTGCAGATGTCTATAAAGAAAATGACTGGTTAATAATAAAAAAATATATTGTTAGATATTCAAGATCAGAGCTTAGAAGATTTTTTTCTACAAGACATCCAAAAACAAAAAAGCATGCTATTAACGATTTTGAGAAAAAATTAATTGATATTTATAAACAAAAGTATAAAATAAAGTTGGTGCTAGATGAATCACAAAAACACGTCGAAAATTAAAATAAAAAATGACAAAATAATTGTAGAGGCAGGTACAGAATACGGAGCTTTTTTAGATGACGTTAAGTCAATTGGAAAAGCAGTAATGGATCAATACAAAGGAATTGGGACTTTAGTTAAAAGTGCTTGGCAAAATACAATTGGTCTTAGTTGGAAACTATATAAAAATATAAAAAGAGAAGGCGGTATTATTAAAGGCCTTGATAAAACTACAAAGTGGGTTGCAGGAGAAAATCAAAAAGCCATAAGTAACTTAGATACGTTAATAGCAGCTCAACCAGGCGCTGCAGATGCGTCTACGTTCCTCAATCTTACAGCGCCTGGGCTCAATACATTAAATTTAATTACTCAAAAGTCTGGTGAAATATTAAAAGACAAAGTAGTTGATGCAAGAGATGAAGACAAGTACAAAGATGATAGAATAAAAGTGATTAAAAAAAGAGCTGAAATTGCATATCATAATCTAATCATGGCTGTTTATTCACTTAGAGGAGAAGATTTATCAACAATTATTAGAAAAAATATAAGTATTTCTTCTTCTTTACAATCAGAAGATTTAGCAGCAGAAATATCTATAGGTGGACTAGGTAAAGGAACAAATAAACTCGTATTGTTAAAGTATATTGAGAAGGCCAGCAAGCCTGACAAAGTAACCGACTTTAAAGAAATATTAAAAGTTATTAGTAAATATTACAAACTTGATCAAGAAAATAGAGAAAAATTAAGAGACAGGGTATATTCAAAAGACTCAGAAGAAGCTAAGAAAAAAAGAAGAAGAGAGCTAAGTATTTTAAGTGATCCAGGGCAAGAAGTTGAAGCAGTACTTGACAGCTTTATAGATGGTGCGGGTTATGAAGCAATAGAAAAATTAATTATCGAAAAAGAAGTATGGGTATCACTTAATACTTTTTCAAGTAGACTTTGCGATTCAACTTTAAAGAAAAGTATTCTTGATGCATATGACATTCTATTACAAGTAAAGGAAAGCAAATCTTATTCGAGAAAAGATTTTTTAAGCAGTACTCTTGTTATAAGAGGAAATGATTTAGTATTAGAAAAAAAAGCTTTAAGTAATGAAGAATTCTTTATTAAAAAAACTTCCAGACTGATTCATGATTATCTTAAATACTCAAAAGTATATTATCTATGTCATGCTAAAACTTACATTGATTTGACATTAATGAATGCAATTGTCAAACTTAATCACTATTCATTAAAAGAACTGGTTACTAAAGAAGATACAACAAACGATATAGAAAGTATAAAAGTCAATATATCTACAAGAATATTGCCTATAATAAAAGAAACAAACGACATAGCAACAAAATATAATAAAGAATACCAGTCAAATTATGAACTAATTAAAGGAGATTTAATTAAACAAATAATTTCTTTTAAGTCTCAAGGCATGAAAAATTCTAATCAAACTTTAGACAAAATAAAACAGCCTAATCAAAAAGAACTAGTTAAATCAGAAAGTCTTTTAGACATGATTAATAAATATGGCACTCAGTTTAAATCTCTTGATTATACATCTGAAGTGCTAAAAATAGTAAAATCAAATAATCAAATAGAGAATATGTTTAAAAATGAAATATTTGCAAAGTATAAAAACGAGTTAAAAGACATTGACTTTGTTAAAATTTTAGAAACTGTTGATCCTGATTACAAAAAATATTACAATAAAGGAAGAAAATATCATTCTCAAATAAAATTTATTGCTAAGGCTATTGCAGATAGTGAAGAAGCATTAGCAGGATTTAACAATAAAAAAAGTGAGTTAGAATCTTTAATAGAAAAGCTAAAAGTTGAAGCTGAAAAAGAATTTCAAGAATCTTCCGAAGAAGAAGAAGAAAGTAAATAAAATTAAATGATTAATAATAAAAATTGGAAACCTGAAATTATGTACGAAGAGACTGCAGACGGGTTAACTGCAGGGCTACCCTTTATTGATGTGCCTGAAGATAAGAATATGCCAACAGTTCTTTTTATGTATGAGTCAAGAAAAATTCAAGAAGAAGAATTAGAAAAAGAAATTATTCTACACTCATATGCAAGTATGCTCCAGCTTAAAGATAAACTTAGTGCAGAAGATTATGATAAAGTAAGAATAGCTTTAGGTTTAAAACCTCTGGAAGCTGCAATCATAGAAGGAAGTAGAATAACAGAAAGTGTTAATAAAAATTTAAATTAGTCTTATACATTTTGTTATTATAATTTATAATCTATAAAAACAATAGGTTAAATTATGTATAAAGTTGGACAAATTCTATACACAGTATTAGAAGATAAATTTAAAGTGATACCTCTGAAAGTATCAGAACAAATTATAACTAAGACTCTTGAAGATGAGACTGTAAATTATAAGGTTATTATACCAGGAAAAAATCAATCCAAAATTGACTTAGACAAGGTAGACAATATTTGGGACGATCAAGATAAGCTAAGAGATCATCTTGTGAGTAACGCTCATAATGCTATAAGCGACATGCTTCAAGAAACAAACAAAGTAATTGACAGATATTTCCCAGGAGATAATAGTGCGTGCAAAGATGAAACTGCTGATGATATAATTAATAGTGATCACAAAAAAGAAGAAAATTCTTTATTAGTTGATTTAGGCAATGGTCAAAAAGCAAAATTAAATGTTGACAACTTGACTGGAGTTCTCGAAACCCCTTTAGAAGAAGATAAAAAAAAACATGAAAAACATACTGTTACTTGACGGTTATAATCTAATGTACAGAGCAAGATATAGTGGAATGAACAAAGGTGAGTATTCTGCTATATTTAATTTTTTTAGAGGACTTAGACCTTTAATTGAAAAATTTAATCCTGACAAAACGTACTTTGTTTTGGAAGGCATGCCAGTTAAAAGATTGAAAGCTGATCCTGAGTATAAAGGACAAAGAGTCTACAATAACAAAGACAACTTTAGTGAACAAAGAAAAGAAATTGTAAGAATATTAAACAATTATTTTCCTATTCAAATTGTCAAGCATGATGATTATGAATGTGATGATATCATTGGTTTTTTTGCCAACAAATTTAAAAATGAAAACGTAACAATAATATCATCAGACACAGACTTTATTCAGTGTATTAATGAAAATGTAACTCTATATAATCCTGTTAGGAAGAAAAATTTAGAAAAGCCTGATTATGATTACGTTTTGTGGAAGTCACTTAAAGGTGACGCAAGTGATAATATTGTAGGATTTAAAGGCGTGGGCGACAAAAAAGCGATGAACCTTTGTGAAAACAAAAACTTATTAGAAAGCTTTTTAGACACAGAAGAAAAAAAAGAAAAGCTCGAACATAATAAATTTATGATTAAGCTTCATGATATTAAAAGTGACAGTGGCTTTACATATTATTCGACGCCTTTAGGATGCGATTGGGATAATCTAAAAGAAGAATTTACCAACATGGAATTTAATTCTATAGTTTCAAAAGAAAAAAGTTGGGAAAAATTTAAAAACACGTTTAAAAAATTAGAAATAGAAGGACAGTATTTATGCCAGCAGTAAGTGATTATTTACAAAGACAGTTAAGAGAAACAGCAGTTATTACGCAAGAAGAGATTGCAGTAGAAGAAGGTGATCTTTTACTTGCAGAGAACGTAATCTCTAAAGAAAGAAGAATGTTGGATAGAAGTGTAATTGAAAAATTACAGAATAATTCAATTACAGAATCAAATCAAAAATCACAGTTGTTAAAGGGGTAACATGGCAGATTTAATTTATTTTGACGAAGAAGCACAACTTCTTCTAAAGGCAGGTGTTGAAAAGCTATGTAATGCTGTTTCTTCGACAATGGGTCCAAGAGGAAAGCTTGTGCTTATAGAAAAAAACAATGAGCCACCACATCTTACTAAAGATGGTGCAACAGTTGCAAAGCATGTAAATCTTACAGATAGAGTCGAATCATTAGGTGCTAGGCTTTTAAGACAAGCAAGTGAAAACACTGCTACTACTGCAGGTGACGGCAGCACTACATCGACAGTGTTGGCTAAAGAAATATACTTTAAATCTTCGCAAGCGCTACAAACAGGTATAGGATCACCATCAGAATTAACCCAGATTTTAAATAGCAAGTCAGATGAGTTAATTAGTTATCTTGAAGAAAAGTCAAAAACAGTATCATCTAATGATGAAATAAAACAGGTTGCAACAATATCAGCAAATGGTGATGATTACATTGGTGAACTTATCGCTAACGCTATGTCTGAAGTTGGATCGAGTGGTCTTGTTACAGTAGAAAAGTCTAAGACTACGAGTACAGATCTTAAACTTGTAAGAGGAGTTAAGATAGATAGGGGTTATATTTCTCCTTATTTTGTTACTGATACTGCAAAGTCTAAGTGTATGCTTGAAGATCCTTTAGTTTTGATTGCTTCTTGCAAGCTTAATTCTTTAACACAGATTCTTCCTGTTTTAGAAAAAGCTCATCAATCATCCAAACCACTTTTTATTATTGCAAATGACTATGAGCAAGAAGCAATTCAAGCTTTGATTGCCAATGTTTCAAAAGGCTTACTTCAATTATGTGCTGTAAGGTCTCCTTTTTACGGAGAGAAAAGAACACAAATCCTTTCAGACTTAGCAACATCGTTAGGTACGAAAGTATTTTACGATTTAGAAGAGTCTGAAGTTAATAACTTAGGGCTTTCTGATCTTGGATCTTGTAAGAAAATAGAAACAGATCACAACAGTACTTTATTTGTAGAATGTTCTTCTACAAATGATTCTAAAGAAATAGCTGATGATCTTGAAAGTCAATTACAAAATAAAAATATTTCTAAAGAAGACGAGGCTTTCTTGAAACAACGCCTTATTATCAACAAAGGAGTTGTTGCCGTATTATCAATTGGCGCGCATACAGAATCAGAACTTCTCGAGCTTGTTGATAGAATTGATGATGCATTACATGCTACAAAAGCAGCAATTGAAAGTGGCTTCCTCCCAGGAGGAGGAATTGCGTTGGCTAAAGCTGGGCTTAAGCTAGAAAAAGATGCTAAAGATTGCGAGTCCCTCTTAGAAAAGACAGTTTGCAAAGTCCTGTCAGATGCTTGTATGTCACCTCTTAAGAAGATACTACAGAATGCTGACAAGTCTGTTGACTATATATTTGAAATGATTAAAGCAAATCCTGACTGGAATTGGGGATATGATGTAAGATCTGAAGACTATGTTGATATGATTGAGGCTGGAATAATTGATCCTCAAAAGGTAACCGCTACAGCACTAAAAAATGCTGTAAGTGTAGCAAACTCTCTTTTAAACGTTGGATGTGTAATATTAGGAGAAAACAACTATGGTAATGAAATGCAATTAGTACAATTATCAGACGATATGTATTAATATAAGCCTTTGAAAGGGGCGAGTATGAAAAATATTGAAATTGTAATAGATAGTTTAATAATTAATTCACTCCGCAAACAACAAAAAAGTCAAGAAGAACGTCCTTTCTTGCAGCTAGAAATAGAAGACGACTATTATCGTCATAAGAAAAACAAAAAAGAAAACGAGTTAGAACCTAAACGTGTAATAGTTATTGACATTTAATTATTATACATAAAAAAAGGAATATTAAATGACACTTTTAAATAAAGAATTTAGTGATATTATCAAAAACAACCCTCTTTTAACTAAGATTCAAGAATTTGAGCTTTCTAAAAAGGCAAAAAATGGCGATTTAAAAGCAAGACAAAAACTCGTTGAATCAAACTACAGACTTGTTATTTCTATATCAAAGAAATATCATAGAAACAACGTTGATTTTAATGATCTATTGCAAGAAAGTAGTACAGGTTTGCTTAAAGCAGTTGATCGTTTTGATCCTGATTTAGGCTATAAATTTAGCACGTATGCATGTTGGTGGATAAAACAAGCTGCCTTATCTTATATTAACGAACAAACAGGTAGCTTTAAAGTTCCTACACATTCAAGAATGCTTTACTCAAAAATAAGACACAAAGTTGATCAACTTGAGCTTGAAACAGGAAAAAAGCCAACAATTAAACAAGTCGCTGAAGCTTTGGAAGAATCTCCTAAAAAGATTGCTTATACTGTAAAAGCAAACAAACAATCAATTTCCTATGATGCTGATACATCTGAAGATGTATTGTCTTTAAAAGACAAACTTCCTGATGAGTCTTTCTATTCTAATCCTGCTGATGTTTTGGAAAAGAAAGAGCTTATGAGAATTATAAAACAAAATTTGCAAAAACTTTCTCCAAAAGAAGATAAAATTATTAGACTTAGATTTGGATTAGAAGAAGATCCAGGCAATACAACAGACTTTCCTCTAACACAAGAAATGAAGGATTACCTATAATGAAAGCAGTAAGAAACAAGAAATACGTTACAACTAATAATTATAACGGACAAGATTATAGAACAATAGCAAATATTATGACTAGTTCTGGTGACAAGATGAATCACAATACAGTCAGAAATATTATTACACGAGGATTTTGTAAAGTGGTTAAAGGTATTTCAAGTGACTACGGAGTAAAATACTCAGCTGAAGAAATAAAGAGGATTGCACAATCACCTGATTTCCAAGATTCTATAGTTGAAATTATGAAAGGTGGTCTTAATGAAAAGTAAAATTAAATATAATATGTTTTTAAATCGAAAAAAGTTTAATGTAATTAATTGGATTAAAAACACGAAAAATGCAAATTATGAGTTATTTTGCAGCTTTTTAGAAAGTAGAAATGTGATAACTCCTGGATTAGAGTACTTCAATAAAGCGTTAGACTTCTATGGTAAAAACGTAATGAAAAAAGAAACAAAAGTATTCGAACCTATCAAGGAAACTAAAGTAGTCAAAAAAGAAAAAACAAAAGTTGAAGAAGTGAAAGTAGAAGCAAGCTTTGCAGAAAAGATTATTCAACTAAAAGAAATTGTAGAAAAAAAAGAAAGTCTTGAAGAAGAAGTGAAAGTAGAAGAACCTCCAGTTAAAAAGACGCGGAGAAGAAAAAGAACAAAAAAGAGTTAAAGATGGAAACTAAATGGTTTGGTCTTGTGCCAATTATACAATCTCTCAGAATATATAAGAATATAAGGAAAGTAGAAAAAACAAACAAGATAAGTGAGCTTAACAAAGATAACGAAAAAGACACTTATGAATTCAGGAGAGATCATGAAAAAACAAGACAAGATTAATTTAGCTATAGGAAAGTGTTTTGCGCAGTCAAGCTTAAACGAAGAAGAGTGTGACTTAATTAAAAGCATAAATATTATGGAATTAGCTACAAAACATGGTTTAAATGAGAACCAATCAAACTTAGTTAAAAGATGGTGCAAACTATCACAGCAAAGAAGACTACATGAGTTTGACTATGAAACTAAATTTGAAAGAGGTGATAAAACACAAGAAATGTCTCTTGACATTTACGATTTAGACTTAAGAAGAGAGGATTAAGATGAATCATAAATACGATGATGATTGACGTAACTTAGACTATGGACATATTAAGTCTGATTCTCGTGAAGGAAACATGGCTAAAAGAACTGCACTTACTATGACGAAAGACTTGTATACACTTTACATGTCACTAAACGATTATGATGATCTTGCAGACGTTTCAGACTATATTTCTTCAAAAATAGTAAAAAAATGTTTAGACAACAAAATGAGCCTTGATGACGTTAGATTAGAAATAAAAAACACATTAGATATCTAAAGAGAAAAAATGAAAAACTATTTATTACTGCTATTGATTTTGCTTTCTTCATGCGCAAACTCAGAACCGAAAGAAAATATTTATATTGACTTTAAAAAAATAACAAGTTCAGGTGAACAAATACAAATTTATTATGAAACAATTAATGAATATAGCTTAGTGGAAACTTCACTTGTAAAAGAAGACAATACAGTCATTGAAAAATACAATAGTCAACCTTTTGGTAATTATTTTGTAATTAATCGGTTTTTAAATAAACACCCAGGAACTCGAGAAAATCTATATATTTCTTTATTGTTTTCTGGAAATAACGAAATAACGAAAAAAGTTCCTATAACAATTGAGCCTTCTATTGTTATAGAAAGTTTGTGTGGCAACAATATACAATGTAACTTACTTACAGGAAACGTGTTAGAAAAAGTAAGAAACAAATTAACAATTAGATTTTATAAATTTTTGCCAGTCAAAATAGAGTATAGATTTATTACACCAAATAACAACTATGTTTTAAAAAACGAGTATTCATCTCCTGTTGAAAAAGATTGGATTGAAAATATAGTCTTTGAAAAAATTAAAAATAAATACTCGTCTTATTTAGCCAAAATTGTTGTAGTAGCATATGACATAGAAAACAAATCAATTGAAACAGCAATTCCTCTAAGAGTTGTAAGACCAATTGAAGTAAAACACTTTGGAAAACATGAACTTGCTGAAGTATTTGAGCCTATTCCTGTGACTGGTTGTATTCCAGGCTCTGTAGGAAATAATGTACAATATTCAGAAAGTGAATCTGAAACTCGTCAAAATAGTGTGTCAATAGGTATTAACCAGACGTGGTCAAATAGTAATAGTATTACAAACACTAATGCAATATCAGAAGGTATTAGTGTTGGAGAGACAGATTCAACAGTTTTAAGTTCATCACTTTCAGATTCAGAAACACAGTCAGAAGGATTTAGCAATTCAAATACTGAAAGTAATAGTAATGACTTACAGTTTTCTACTTCTGACGGTGAAAACTGGTCTTGGAGTTTAGGTGAGTCTTCTTCTCAAACCGAAGGCCAAACAGAAAGCGAAAACTCAAATACATCTGTAAATGGATCTGTAACAGTTGGTGTAAGTGGAGAAGGTTCTTTACCTTTTCTTGCCAAGGCTAGCGGTAAAGTAGAAACAAGCGTAGGTATTCAAAGAGGTTGGGGTACGGGTACTTCTTCTTCAAATGCTACAACAGACTCTAATTCTCGAGGATATTCAACAGGCGGTTCTTCTCAAAATGGAAGAACTTACGGCAGTGCACAGAATTCAACAGAAAGTCACTCTTTAAGCGGCACCTATGTTTTATCAAGCAGTACGTCAAACTCAATAACAGAGTCATCCTCGTTATCTTCTAATAGAATATGGAATATGTCAGAAAGCATTAGCAGTGGTAAAGTTGTATCTGAAGCTAATAGCGAAAATTTAACGCAGACAATTGTAAGTTCAAATAGCAGTAGCACAACTTTTAGTTATAGTGGATATATTCCTCGAGGAAGATATGGTGTATTCTTTAGACAAACAAGTAGATATACAAAGCTATCAGAGATTATTTCTTATACGCTAAACGGAGAACCTGTTCATAGCGGTTATATTATGATGAACACATGGGCATGGGCACCTGAATTATCCATTGCAAATACTTGTGAAGAGGCAATGATGTCTTCACTTCCCGAAGCAGGATGCTTAATACAACCTTGTGGAGAATGAAATATAATGCAAAATGATAGTCATCTCCAGTGTGTCTTAGAAAAAGTTTTATTACGTCTTATATATGAAAACTCAAAAAATAAAAAAAGTATTAGCGGAAGTCATCCAGAAGAACAGTATATGAAATGGCACGACTTTGAAAAATATTGGTTTGGTAAAAAAGGTTTAACTACTTGGGATAAAGATAGAAAAGTTACGGAAAAATATCTTGAAGATATTGGTTTGATATAGTTTATATAAATAAGTGTTTATAAACTTCTCGAAGTAAGTTTTCTTTTTTATTGTATTTTAAATTTTCATCTAAATTTTTTAAAACAAAAATACTATTTTCATCTTGATTTGCTTTTAAGTAATTAATAATTTTTAACTTCATCGCAACAGAATTTTTACTGTTATTAACTTTATTTTTAAATTCTTCTACTGCTTCATCGAGATCTTTAAAGCTGGCACTCGCCTCTGCTTTAATAAATCTATTATAATATGTTAATGATATATTTTTATTTTCGTTAATTAACAAGACATCATGTAAAAATATTACTATTGCTAAATCTTGAAATCTATACACAGTAGCTTCTTCTTTTTTTTGGAAATAATTCAAATTTTGATTTTCAAATAAATTAAAAATAGTATTTGTCAATTTAACAAATACATTAATTACACTAAAATCATCTAATAAATAGTTAACAAGCTTCTGATAAAAAATCAATAAAGATTCAGGTCTTTTATTGAAAGTATTACAGTATCTTTCAATTTTATTTGTATTATTTATATTAAAAACTTTATTTATGTATTTAGACTTGTCTTTAATAACAAGAAAGTCATTCCAGCATTCATCTACCAAACTTTCTATGTTATCTTTAACATCATATTTGTCCGACACTTCTTCTCGTAGCTTTTCGTCTAATAAATCAATACACTCTATGTAATAAATTTTTAGTGTGTCATATATTTTTTTTATTATTTTTTGTCTAAAACTAAATCGATCTTCTTCCTGCATTTTTAATTCTATAGTTACTATTAACTTAATTATTTCACTTACAGCTTTACTTAAGCATTGTGGGTTTTTGCTAAAAAATTCTGTTTCATACTGGTAATCTTTTTTATTGCTTATTTTTTTATTAGTGAGTGGCCTATTATTAGTGCGTGGCCTAAAAAATTTTACAATCTGTTCACCAACATATTGTGCGTTTTTATTTGTTTCAATTGCAGTATTTACTGCGTTTTTCATTCTAACTATTATTTTTTTATTATAATCTTCTATACTAATATTTTCTATTTCATACGTTTCTTTCTCTTCAAACTCTTTTCTAATACCAAAACCTTCTGGAACGTATTCTTCTTCAATTTCAATACCTACATAATGTTGACTAATTATATCGTAGGCTATGTCTAGTGCATATTGATAATAGTCTGAATTTTCATCTATAGATATTTTATAAAGCTGATGATAAAATTCTTTAACTGAATCTATGTTAGTAGCATTAGTAAAGTATTTTCTTATTGGCGAATTCTCGTGTCTGTTATTAGTACTTTTGTTTATCTTAATTCTGTCATGACTTTTATTAGCAATAAAATCTTTAGGCAACAGTCGCCAAAACATATTTTCAATTATATTTTTTTTAAATTTTTTATCTAATCCTGTAGCACTTTCTATAATTTTAGCTATTCTTTCCAGTACTTTAGATATATATGAATTTTTAGCACTATTAGCTATATACTCTTTTGTGCTGTTTTCAATTTCGCTGTTTGTTAATTGAACTAGACTTTGATTATTATCACCACTTTTTAATGATAAAATACCTTCTTTGTCATTTGAAAATTCATCATTAACTAGCAAAAATTTATACTCATTCCCATCTTTTGTTTCCTCTATCTTTTCATAAAGCATGTTTGCATAAATAAAATTTGAGGATATTGAATTAATTTTTAAACTTTCTTCATAAGAATAATATATTTTTAAATTGCCAATAACAAAATTTCTATTATTCATATTATCTTTATACAAGGAAATTTGTTGGCCAACACTATTTATATTACTTGATATCATGTTCATTTTTGCTGATTGACTTTTTGTTGTTGTTTTAAGATCAATAAAAGAAACAACAACATCTTTTTCTTTTTTTGTTAAGAAAACAACAATATCAATTGCTGCATTAGAATCATCAAATTTAAAATATAGCGGTTCACTTCTAAGCTCTGGAGAAATTACATTTTCAAATATGTCTTTATCATGACTAAAAATATTATTGTAAAGATTATTCACGATGTCTTTGTCTACATTAAAAGTAAAAGAATTAAAGTCTGTTAAATTATAAATAACAGAAAGTATACTTGCGATATACAAGACATTTTTATTTCCCAACAACCTTTCAATTGTATCATCATAATTTGTAGTAAAATCAATACAATATGGATTGTTTTGTATATAAGTGCATAAAAACAATTCAAATAAATATCCAGAAGCTTTTGAAATAAAATAAGATGATTGACTTATTGTTTGACCACTAACAATATCAAAATTTTTGTCTATTATTTTATTTTCTAAACATGCTTTTATAAATTTTTTTGCAGTTTCTTCATTTCGCTTAACTCTATAATCTGGTTTTTTTAATTGAATTTCTTCGTTTTCATTAATAGCTTTTTTAAATTGATTCTTTAACTGACTTTCATTGCTTTTTAAATCTTTTTGATTACGTAAAATATTAATCAAGTCTAACGCAAGTTTTTTATCACCAAAATAGTATTGATTAATACATCCAATTAAACTTACTTGAATCGGTGTTAAATTAAAAGCGCCTAATCCTGTGACTTCTACTGTTTTTTTTTGATTGAAAACATCATCTTCATTTGATGGAATATTATTTTTGCTGTACAGATCTTTTAGAGTCTTCATATCTGGTATATCGTTAAAAAACGTTTTTCTCTGAAACTCTACTATAACATCTTTTTTTGTATATTTTGTTTTAAAGGTAGACTCATATATTTTTTTTAAACTATACATGTCTTTTTTCACTTTCTTTTACCTCCCCAATATTCTTTTGCAAAACCTTCGTTGATTAATTGTTTATTATAACTGCTTTCAAACTCAGGTTTATCTTCTTCTAAAGACCAAATCATTCCAAGCCATCTCCCAAACTTTCCTCGTTCTTTTGTATGTAGCAAAACTTTTTTATTTAAGATTCTTTCTCTCAACCAATCACGTGTCTCTAAACCTTTTTTCTTTTCGTCTTTGTCCTTTGTTCTCACTTCAGGTGTATCTATTCCAATTAGTCTAACTTTAATTCTAACTTGTGTCTTAAATCCTAAATCAACTACACACGTACATGTGTCGCCATCATATACCTTAACAACTTCAGCAATATAATAATACGGTTTCATAACAGTCCTTTTTAATATAATTATAAATATATAAATTAAAGTGCAAGAGGAATTGTTGAATGAAAGTTAATCTTTTAAGAAATTATATTAGAGAATCAATTTTAATATACGAAGCAAGAAATTGGAAAAAACTTAGCGCGCTAGCCAAATCAAAGTCTAAAGATCAAAAAGAAATATTAACAGTTGGGGATCTTATTGAACATTTAAAAAGTGTACAAGAAAAATTAAAAAAAGGAGAAATTAAAGATTTTGCAAAAGATACGTTTTTTAGTATTCTTTTTGACGAAGTTCCAGGCTCTTCTTTTTTAGGTGCAGCAAAAGATGGCGCGCAATTTTTTAAAAAAATGACTAGCACACCTGACGATGTTTCTAAAGATACGCCTCTTAAAAACTTTGACTTAGATGATGATATTGCAAAAATAACAAAGCCAGAAATTATTCAAATGTACATTAACGATTTAGCAAAAAACATATCTAAAGACGAAGAACTTAAAAATACTAATCTTGATGATTTTAATATAAACAAAGATTTACAAGAATTCATAGCAGATAAATTTAACAACAGAACTGTAAGTATTAAAGAAGACTGATACGTTATTTTTTTTTTAGCAGCAAAAGAAAAAGCGCTTATGAAATATAAAGAAGATTTTATAAAATAATAAATATTGTTCTATTGTTCTATAATAAATCTATAAAGACTCATCAAACAATTTTAGAGGAAAAAATATGAGAATTATTAACAAAGAAGCTTTGAGCTTCGATGATGTTATTCTAGTCCCAGAATATTCTGATCTTAAGACCAGGAAAAGCATTAACACAGATGTAGAAATATTTTATAATAAGAAATCTTTAAAATTTAGAAATCCAATAATAAGTTCACCTATGTCTACAGTCACAGAATCTCGTATGTCAAATGCAATGATTAGTCAAGGAGGATTAGGAATAATCCATAGATATAATTCTATTGAACAACAAACTAATTTATTAAATCAAGTTAATCATAGAGATTATAGAGCTGCAGCTGTAGGCGTAACAGGTGATTATAAAGAAAGACTATCAGAATTATCAAAAAATGATCTTAGCATAGTATGTATTGATGTAGCACACGGCGACCACATTTTAGTAGAAGAAGCTATATCTTATATACGATCAGAATACCCATCGCTTTTTGTTATTGCAGGAAATATAGCTACTTCGAGTGCGTATAAACGTTTGTCGACTTCAGGAGCGCATGCAATAAGAACTTCAGTTGGTAGCGGAAGTATTTGTACAACAAGAATACAGACTGGTCATGGCATGCCAACATTCCAGGCTGTTGTTGACTGTAATAGTGCTAGAGATCAAATGCTTAAAAACAAAGAAACAGATATTGCATACATTATTGCTGATGGCGGAATAAAGAATAGCGGTGATATGGTTAAATCATTAGCAGCAGGAGCAGACTTTGTTATGCTTGGGTCAATGTTAAGTGGAACTAAAGAATCACCTGGCAAAGTTTATGTTGAAAAAGGTAAGAAGTTTAAACAGTATAACGGTATGGCATCAAAAGAAGCACAAAAAGCCTGGAAAGGCAGTTATAACTCAATAGAAGGTGTATCTTCTCATGTCGCATACAAAGGGACAGTATCTAAAGTAATTAGTGAAATAATGTCGAACATTAGAAGTGGAATGTCTTATAGCGGTGCTAATTGCTTAAGTGAGTTAAAAGAATATGCCACGTTTATTAGACAAACAAATAGCACACACAAAGAAGCAACACCACACATTTTCAGCAGGAGTAAATAATGCCAGTAAAAATAGTGTTAGGTCTCCAACATGGAGACGAAGGTAAAGGAAGAGTAGTCGATGATCTTGTCCAAACTTGGGCAGATGTAGTAGTAAGATTTCAGGGGGGCGGAAATGCTGGGCATACAGTTTACGACAGACGAGGTAATAAGTTTGTTACACATATTCTACCAGTAGGCGTTTTGACAAGAGAAGCTATTAATATAATTGCTAAAGGTTGCGTTTTTGATATTGAAGACTTTTGTAATGAAGTTGTAGACTTAAATGTTTCTAGACACAAAAATAAAGGAGGACACCCGAAACTTTTAGTATCAGGATTATGCCCAGTTATTGAGCCTACACATAAGATAATTGATAGACTTAAGTATCAAAAAAAGTTAGGTACTACTGCGAAAGGAATAGGTCCAGCATACTCAGATTTTTATGCAAGAGACTCTGTACTTTTGAAAGATATCATTAATAACCCGGGTGAATCTTTAATTAAGATACAGTCTAGGTTTTTTGAATTGCAAGAAAAAAGAGCACAAAATGGTGAAACTTTAGATGAAATCAAGTCAGACTTTGATGTCTTTAATAACTGGGTAGAAAAATACGACAGTATGAAAGAAATAGCTGGATGTTATGTAATGCCTGATGAGAATATACTTCAAGACTATTATAATATGAAGTATAACATTCTTTTAGAAGGTGCGCAAGGAAGTGGCTTAGATATATTTTCTAACAACTATCCTAATGTAACATCATCCTCACCTTCTATAGGAGGTGCGTTGAACTCAACAGGTTTAAATCATAAACAAATTGACGAAGTAATTGGTGTAATTAAGTCTTATAAGACAAAAGTAGGAAGTGGAGACTTCCCAAGCATTATTTCAGATGGTCAAGAAAAAGTTTTAGCTGAAGTTGGTCAAGAGTTTGGTGCAACAACAGGAAGACCTAGACAATGTGGTTGGTTAGATTTAGACGAAGTTAAGCTAGCTATAAATCAAAACGGAGTAGATCATATATGCGTTGTCAAAACTGATGTTATGACGCATATAGAAAAGCCTTCTTTCTTTGTACACGGAAGAAACTATTCTCTATCTAAAATTAACACAGTATGTACTTCTGACGCAGGCTTTACAGAATTATTAAAACAAATAGAAGTTCATACTGGTGTCAAACAGATATCATATACAACTGGCCCAAAAAGAGGAGAAATAGTTTGGATAGAAAAAACAACAGAGGTAACAAAGTAAAATGATACCACGTTATAAAGTACAAGAAATTCATGATATATGGAAAACAGAAAATAAATTAAAAACATGGCTTAAAGTTGAAATGGCACACTTAGAGTCACTTTCTGGTAACATAATTGAAAAAACAATTGCTAATAAAGAGTTAAAAACCATTCAGGAAAATGTATTAATTAATATTGATAGATGGAAAGAAATAGAAACCGAAACAAAACATGACGTTCAAGCTTTTGTTCAAATGCTTGAAGAGTCTATTCCTGATAATAGCGGCAGGTGGATTCATTATGGTTTAACATCATCAGACATATTAGATACATCACTTGTTCTTATGTGTAAAGAATCGTTAAAGCAAGTCAACAATTACTGTGCTGATACTTTATATCATTTAAATAAAGTTTTAAAATCAGATCTTTCTAAAAAAAGAATATTAGGTAGAACTCATGGAAAGTCTGCAGAAATACAAACTTATAGAGACATCTTTTTAAGATGGATAGACTATTTAAGGAGAGGTTATGACGAAGTCTCCCGTGTAGAAAAAGGTTTGAAGTGGGGAAAATTATCAGGAGCAATAGGCAATAATACTTTTAACTCATATCAAAACGAAAACAACGCTCTTCGATCTTTAGGATTATATCCAATAAGAAGTTCACAGATTATTCCTCGAGATGTTTTTTTAGACTACTTTTATGCAATACTTAAAGTAGTTTTAGCAGCAGAAAAAATTGCTTATGATATAAGAATATACAGCATTGATGGTATAAATGAAATGTCTGAACCTTTTTCGAAAGGACAAAAAGGTTCAAGTGCAATGCCTCATAAAAAGAACCCAATACTTTCAGAAAACATATGCGGTCTTACAAGACTTTACAAGTCTTATATGCATACAGCAATTGAAAACTGTACTACACTCTTAGAAAGAGACATTTCCCATTCAGCACCTGAAAGAATCATATTTAAAGATAGCGCGCATATTTCTTGTTTTGTTCTTAAAAGATTAAAAATCATTTTTCAGTCAATCAACATTTTAACAGACAAAGCTGAAGAAAATTGCAATAATTTTTCCGAAAAAGTTTCTTCCCAAGAAAAGATGAATGAGCTAATAAAACTAGGCAAAAGCAGAAAAGATTCTCATGATAAACAACAAATAAATTTTATAGAAAAATTATAACACTTCTAGTTATAATTAGAAGTATTATAAAAAAGGATTGTTATGAGTGAAAGAAAATTAATTAGAGAGTTTTTAGATAGAGCAAATTTAGATGTATGTTTGATGTGCGGAAAACCTGATTGTAATTGTATGACTAATCCCTTGGAGTCATATGATGTAAAAATTGTTAGTGAACCTCATGATAATAGTCATCACGACTTAGACCCAGATCATGATGGACACATAACACGTGATGACCTGTATGGTCACTTCGATTCAAATAACGACAATAAAGTAACAACACAAGATTATGTTGATCATGTCAATTATCATGCTGAATATCCAGAGTCTTTAGATCATTACAATAATATTAGAGAAAAAAATTACAGTGCAGTTCCTTGTAAAGACTCTTACGACACATGTTCATCTCATTTGTTAGGTGCTCCTGATGATGTCTCTGCTATTTTGAGTCCTTTAATGGACAAAACTGGCAGCACATGCCAGCTATCAACAGCGCAAAGTCTTTTAGACGTATTACAATCATTAATAAATTGTGGTGTATTTGGATAATTAAAGTGTAAATAATTTATTTTTTATATATAATTTTAAATATAAAGGACTTTTAAAGTGATTAAAACAAAAGAGACAAAAGAAATTTTAAGAGAATGGCATAGCTTTGAACAACAAAATATGATTAATGAAAATCAGAGTTCAAGCCAGCCGCAACGTAAAAAAATAGAACCTTCTGAAGCAGCAAAAAAAGCAAAAAAAGAATTAGAAGACGTCTTTGGTAAAGGAAGATTTTGGTGTTATGATAACTTTGATAAACAAGGTTTTAGTGATGATGAAATGATTAATCTTGAATATGGCCACCAAATTGAGATTGAAGGATTAACAAAACACATTAAAAACATGCCTGGATTTCCAAAAAACGTAGACGTTACAGATATTGTTTTAGGCACAGATGAAGGTTATGACATAGCTTTAGACACCAGCGCAGGTAAAATTGTTAGATTTGATGTCGATTGGTCAACAGCTGGACCTTCTCCGTATTATTTTTCTGATATTGATGTTGATGGAAGAAGCCAAAAAATAGTATTTAATGGTGACAGAACGACATATTTTATTTGGCCTGATGAATCTGGAGAGACCAACTCACAGCCATCTTGGCATGGCAAGCTAAGAGCTGGTGGTAAAGGTAAATAATGATTAAAGTCGGTGATAAAGTACACCATTTTATGGAGATGAATAAACACGGAAAAGTTGTTGACGTTATTGTAGAAAATAACAGCCTTTTAACAACAGGCGGAACAACTTCTTCTAAAGTGTTTATGACTGTTGAATACACAGATAACAATAATAAAAAGTTGCTTAGAAGAATTCCTTTAGGTGACTTAATGAAAGTTTATGATTAAAGAGTTATATATATGTTTATCTTTAATGAATATGAATGGTGTTGTTAATCAAAAAAATATTTGTAATAACATTCAAACTATTCACAAAGTTTCTAATCAATACAAAATAGATTCTACTCTGTTAGTCTCAATGTTTTGGATTGAATCAGCATTTACAACAGACATTATAGGATATACAGGAAAAGCTTGCGGGATAAGTCAAGTTATACCTAAATGGTCTTCTGAATATAAAAGATATAAAGGTAGAAAGAAAAGAAAGTTAGAAAGAAAAAGAGTCTGTAATAAACTAAATCATGATACTTCTTTTTCGATAGAAGAAAGTGGTAGAATACTAAGTCTTTATAGAAGCTTTTATAAGACAAAAAGACTTTATCTATGTGGTTATAATAAAGGTTATAGGTGTAATACTAATAATCCTAAATTATTTAAAAGTGGTTTAAACTATGCAAACGAAATAATACACTTTCAAAAAAGATTAAAAAGGAAAATTAGAAAAGAAAAGAAAAAGTATAAAAGAATAAGAAAAGTCTTTGTAAGTGTAATAAAGAAATTAAATATTTTATAATAAACTCACACAGGAGGATATTAAATAATATGTCAAAAAAATTATATAAGCCCGGTTTTGATTTTCTATCAAATTATCTTAGTTTTAAATATAATATCGAGGTTATACAAAAACCATTTGCTGAAGATGCGTGGTATCCTCGTTTAGACAAGATATATATCAACTCAAATAATCACTGGAAAGATAGACTTATTGCTTTGATGCATGAAAGCGGTCATGTTCAACTTGATAAGAATAAAGATTTTAAAGAAAACATCAAGTATAAAAACTCTATTTTTTATACAGCTGATCGAATTCGTACTAAAAGTGAATTTGTCGAAGTTATAAACGAAGAACTTCTTGCTTGGAATTTAGGGAAAATGCTTGCTAAAGATCTTAATATTAAGTTTGACCCTCAAAGACTTGATTTTACTGCGTCTAATTGTGTTCTTTCCTATATAAAGTCTGGTCTACAGAGTGTTTACGGCAAAACAATAAACATAAACCAGATAGATCCAAGAGTATAATTAAAAGTGTAAATTTTTTATTATTTTTTTATTATAGTACAAAGAGGTTGAAATTATGTCTTACAATAAAAAAGATTTGCAAGCTTTAAAAAATAAGCTCAGAAAAGAAAACCCGGATGCCTTAAGACTTAAAAAGGAAGTTAAAATAAAAAAATTTCAAAGAACTGCAGCAGACTTTGAACCGCAAAAGAAAGTAGTGAAATGGAACTATAGTGTTAATGATTTAGTAACTTATAAGTTCAAACCTGACGTTGTCGGTATTATAGTAGCTGACAAACAATTCTTTGGAAAGAGAATAGAAAAAAACTATTTTTATGTTTTGCTAGGCAATGCTGTTATAAAAATTGATGGGCAGCATATAAGAAAATTATAGTGTGCAATTAGACACTTATTTGTATTATAATTACATTAATAAATTAAACAATTAAACAATTAAATACCAAAAGGATTTAATATGAAACTTAACGTCAGAAAAGACGATATTAGCTTTGGCTCGAATATCTTGGAATTAAAAATTCCTGCAAAACTTCGAGAAAGACATAAGTGTGGTGTAAGTTATATTGATGATGCTTTTGGTGGAGAAGGATTTACGCCATCAACAATTTCTTTATTCACAGGAGAGCCAGGAGCAGGCAAGACAACACTCATGTTGGAGCTGGCAGATGCATTAACCAGTCAAGGTTATATTTGTTTATTTAACACGGCTGAAGAAAGCTTATATCAAGTCAAACTAACGTGTGAAAGACTTGATATGAAAAATGGTTTTATTGCTGGTCAAGAATCATATGTTCCTAGACTTATTAGACAATGTGACGCATTAAGAAAAAGAAGCCCTGGCAAACCATTCTTTTTGATTGTTGACTCTCTTCAAACGCTCAATGACGGTAAGTATGGAGAAGAGAACACAAACACTCAATCAGCTGTAAGGTCACTTCAAATTCTAACTGATTATGCTAAAGAGCACTATATTAATGTTATTTGTATCGGTCAAGTTAATAAAAGTGGCAACATGGCTGGTTCACAAAAGCTCAAGCATATGGTTGACGCGATGTTACACTTATCAATTGAAAAGAAAGATGAAGACTTTAAAGGTTTAAGAGTCTTAGAAACAGTTAAGAATCGATTTGGTGGAGCAGGATGGACGTTTTTCATGGACTTAAAAGCTGGCGGATTTAAAGAAGTTGCAAGGATTGGTGCAAGGTAAGTAATGTATTTAGCTTTTTTCTTCTACCTGTTAGGGGCAATATTTGGGTTTCTACAACAAAACCTACAGTTTGTTGACAACTGGTGGAAAGAAAGAGTTATGTTATCGTTAGTATTGTTTTCAATACCCATCGGTTATTTTTATTTAAAGTCTTGGACTTATTTTGTAGAAACATTGGGGAGCGTTTGGGCAGCAAAATTTGTATTTTTTGGTCTTTCGTATATAACGTTTCCAGTTTTAGCTTATATGTTTTTAGGAGAAACACCGTGGTCGTTAAAAACCATTGTTTCTTTCTTTTTAAGTCTCTTAATAATAATAGTTCAGTACAAGTTATAGTGTGTGCAAAAAGATTATTATAAATATTATAATAATCAAAACAACAAATCAAAAGGAAATCAAATTGAATATCAACACATTTATTAATATCGCTTCTAATCTTCCTCCTCACATTGCTGTCCTTATGCGTGGTAGCACAGGTATTGGCAAATCAGCTATTGTAAATCAAATTTCTAAAAACATTGATCTTCCTTTAATTGATGTTCGAGGTTCAACAATGTCTGATGGTGATACAGGTGGTTATCCTGATATTGAAGGGATGAAAGAAAACGGCGTCATGACTTTCTGTATGCCTTCTTGGTTTATGAGAGCTTGTAATGAGCCTGTTGTTTTGTTCTTAGACGAGCTTAATCGATCTCTACCAACAGTGCAGCAAAGTTTCTTTCAAATTGTTCTTGATAGATGTTTAGGTAATGATTCTCAAGGTAACCCTTATAATATACACCCAGAAACAAGAATCTTTGCTGCTGTCAATCATGGATCTGAATACGATGTAAACGAAATTGATCCAGCTCTTTTAAGACGCTTTTGGACAACAGACATTGTGCCAGATGTGACTTCTTGGTTAACATGGGCAACTTCTCAAGGTATTGAAAATATCATTACAGAATTTATTTCAAAGAACTCAGTTCACTTTGCTCCTCATCCTGCAGACATTGAACCAGGAAAAGTTTTTCCGACGCCAGCTTCATGGACAAGATTAGATGAATCGATTAAGTTTGCTAACATTAACTTAGAAAAAATTAATAAAGATAACAAATCTTTGCTGTTTAACTTATGTTCTGGCTTCATTGGCAATGAAGCATCAATTGAGTTTTCTGATTTTGCAGAAAAATATGAATCATCTGTTAATGTTGAAGATATTTTAAATCATTATGACAAGAACAAGACTAAGATTGAAGAACTAACAAACGACAGAATTAATCTTCTTATCGACAGACTCTCAGAGCATGCTAAACAAAACGATTGGACGCTAAGTCAAGGACAAAATGTAGCTAAGCTTGGAAAGTCTATCTCACATGAAATGCTAATTCATATGTGGAGCAAGATTTCTTCTACTAAAAACATAAAAACAATCCAATCTTTTCACAAGTATATTGGACAACATTTAGTAGAGGTTGTTAATACAAACAAAGATCTTACAAAGTAATAAAGCTGGTAAGCAATAAGAGAGTGCATTATAGTTTAAACAATGGTATAATAATAATATAGGAGGTTATTATGTCATCAAAATCAACATCAAACGGAATTGAATCAATATACACAGCTACAGACAAACAGATTGAAAATTTTCAACTGCAAAAACATCTTGTTTCTTTGTTATGGGATGAGCCTTTTTACAGTAGAATTCTTAGAAGTTTAAATAAAGTCGAGTGTGATAGGATTCCTACTGCAGGTGTTTTACAAGAAGATTCATCATTGACTTTGTGGTGGAACAGAAAATTTCTTGCTTCTTTAACAGAAAAGCAAGTAAAAGGTTTGCTTAAACATGAATGCTTACACTTGATATTTAAACATACAACTGATAGAAGAAAAGATCCTCATCTTCTTTGGAATTACGCTACAGACTTAGCTATTAATTCTATCATACCTAAAGATGAGTTGCCAGAAGGTGGATTAATACCTGGTGTTTCTTTACCTGTTCTTACAGAAGAGCAGATGGAAAAGATGAGTAGCAAGAGTGTAGATTCTTATATTGAGTTATCAAATATGATTGCAAGTTTTCCAGTTAATCAAACATCAGAATATTACTTTCAAAATCTAATTAATAATGACAAGATAAAAGAATACGCTGAAGATGTTGAAGGTGGTGGTTCATGTGTTTTTGGTTTTGATGACCATGAAGGATGGGAATCAATGTCTGATGAGTCAAAAGAGTTAATGTCAGAAAAGGTTAAACAAATTCTTGAAGATGCTGTTAACGAAAGCAAAGACAAAGGTTGGGGTAGCTTACCAAGTGAAACTATAAAAACTATTTTAGAAATGGTTTCAAATGAAATTAGATGGGAAGACATACTCAAGAGATTTTGTGGTTTTACAAGAAGAGACGACAGAACAACATCAGTTAAAAGGTTAAACCGAAAATACCCAGGAATACACCCAGGTGTAAAGAAATTATATAAACCAAGAATTGCTGTTTATGTTGATGAAAGCGGTTCTATGACCAATGATGAATTACAAAAGTTTTTTGGTGAGCTTAACTCTTTAAGTAAGCAAACTGACTTCTATTTATATAAGTTTGATACTCGAGTAAATGATAAAGAAGGTTTTTTGTGGAAAAAAGGCAAGCGTATGGTCATTAGCAGAACAAAACATGGTGGAACAAACTTTGAAACTGTTACTAAGCATGCACTAAAAAACAAGAAAAACTTTGACGGTTACATAATTTTTACAGACGGCTGTGCGCCTAAACCTAAACCTTCACATGGACTTAAAAGATGCTGGTTAATCTTACCACAATACAAATTGTATTTTGATAAAGACAGAGCTGATATACTAATTCAAATGAAATAATCTTAAAAAATATTGTAAAAAGGAATAAAATGTTATACCATTACAAAGGTGATACTTTTAAAATTGAAGAAACTAATAATAATTATAAATTGTATCACAAAGCAGTTAATCGATGGTCGTCTGGTTGGACTTACATCGGAATGTTTAAAACAAATGCTTCAGCCGAAGGTGCTGCAAGACAATACACAACTTAAGGAATAATAATGAGAAGACCACGTTATAAGACTACACTACAATATCCTGCATTAAGAGACTATGACATTGAAAAGGTTAAATATGTTTTTGAATCTTCATCACCTAAAGATGCTTTGAGAAGAGTTGAAAAAGTTTACAAGACATGTGAGGAAGGAAATATTAGACTTACATTTTATGCGAAGCAGTTTCTTGAAGCCTTAGCAATTTCAGCTATGACAGATATGGAAGGAATCAGGTAGTTAGGTGGCAACATGCTTAGTTAAAATAGTTTTATTTATTTCTATTATAACTATTATTTGCTGCAATTATTACGCTTGTCTTTTAGATATTAGACACATAAATAAATCAAGGCACTGTGACGTGCCTTTTTTTATACTCGCTTCTTACGTAATTGCAACTTTAGTTGAAATTACTTTTTTAATTTATATTATTAATAGGTTTGTTTAAAATGATACAGGAAATTAATTGTTTCTTAGATAAAATGAATGCTTCTTCTTCGTCTAACGACAAAGTCATGATCATGTCTAATGCATCACGTTTGATTAGAAAAACTTTATATTATACTTATAACAATTATATGCAATATAATATTACTGCTAAGGTCTTAAACAAAAGAAAAGATTTATGTAATCAATATACATCACAAGATGATATTTTTTGTCTGTTGGACTCTTTGAATCAGCGGTTAATTACAGGCCATAAGGCGATAGAAGAAACAAACGGATTTATTCTAAACAACCCAGAATATAAAAACATACTTTACTTAATTCTTAATAGAAATCTTAAAATTAGAGCTTCAGTTAAATTAATCAATAAAGCTTGCCCAGGTCTAATCCCTACATTTAATGTAGCATTAGCTAACAAATACGATGAAAAAACAAAAAAGAAAGTAGACTTTAAAAAAGATGTTTGGTGTGTATCAAGAAAACTCGACGGTGTTCGCTGCCTTATTATTGTGGATGATAAAGGAAAAGCAACATCATTTTCAAGAGCTGGAAAACAATTTCATACTCTATCCTTGATAGAAAAAGAAGTAGAAGATTTAGGTATTAAAAACATTGTCTACGATGGAGAAATGTGTATCGTAGACGAAGAAGGCAATGAAGACTTTCAAAGTGTAATGAAAGAAATCGGTAGAAAAGATCATACAATTCAAAACGGTTTATTTCAGATTTTTGACTTCATTCCTTATAGAATGTTTGCTAAAGGTTACGGTGAAGCTGGTCTCTTGACTCAAAGAATTTTTGCATTACAAAATGTAATGTTAGGAAAATCGCATAAGTTAATCGATTACTTAGAACAAGTTCCTGTGTCTTCTTTTGAAGAGCTAGATTCATTAATAGCGACAGCTTCTAAAAAAGGGTGGGAAGGTTTAATGATAAGAAAGAATGTTCCTTATCAAGGTAAAAGGTCTAATGACATTTTGAAAGTAAAAACGTTTTACGATTCTGAGTATGTGGTATTAGAAACTTTTTTTGGTCCAATTAGATATATCAAAGAAGGTATAGAAGTAGAAGAAGAAATGTTGAGTGGAGTAGCTATTGAGCACAAAGGAAATACTGTTAGAGTTGGCAGTGGATTTACGATAGATCAACGTAAACGCTTGTTTAATAAACCACATGATATATTAGGAAAAACAATTACAGTTCAATATTTCGAAGAGTCACAAAATCAAAAAGGCGAGTACTCGTTACGCTTTCCTGTAATAAAGGTAATTCATGGAAAAGAAAGAAAATTTTAGTCCAGGGGATTTGTGCTGCTTATATCCAACAAGACCACTCGACAAAAGATCATATGTCATTGTTATAGAAGAATTTATCGATAACTACAGTTTGTTAACTCTCAGCAAAAACTTGCAAGAAAAAAGAAAAAAAAGATATAATGTTCTTTTCCCAACAGGCGGAATAGATACGGTTAACTCACTTTCTTTATTTCTAATTAAATAAAAAAACCAGCTTTCGCTGGTTTTTTTATGTTTTTTTGCAGATAAAAACTATACAGTATCGTTGAAGAATAAACATTAGTAGAGTTGACGAAGCAGTATGTTTGCAAGGCAAGGAACTTAAGATTTATAGACTTTGACTTATACTTATATTATAAATAAAAACCAAGAAGGATTCTATGAAACATTTAACTTTTTTTATTTTAGCTTTGTTTACATTAAACTGCGCGGACGATATGTCATCGTATCAAGGTTATAACATTAACTTTAGAGACAAATCATATCTTGAAACAAAACACGTAGGTGCTACTTGTGATAATCAATGTATTTACTCGAGTTACGCTGTGAAATACAACATTCAGTCTAAGCAATATGATTGTGTTGAAGGCCCGTGTGCTTGTGTCAGAGAAGGAGATGCACATACTCTTTGTAGCGAAAATCCAGAGCCACAAGATTTATGGGTACAGCAGACAGAGACTGTGCCTGGTGATGGACAGATGGACACAACAATACCATATTATAATCAGTATGACAATAGAAATCATCCTTACTCAACATGTCAAAACACTTCAATTGCAATGGTATTGAGTTTCTATCAATATAGAATACATCCAGATGAAATCTATACTCGATGGGGAAAAGATATAACACAATCCCCATCAGGTTTGAATTATGTGTATAGTCATTATGCTGTTAGCAGTTCTATAAATACATATACAAGTGCTTCTCCAGAAGACTTAAGGAATGCGTTGGCCAAAGGTTATATAGCAATAGTACATGGTTATTTTACATCATATGGCCACGTTTTAGTTGTAAAATCATATGATGGACAAAATTATCATGTAAATGATCCAGCAGGTAGATGGAGTGGCTGTTTTAAATGTGGTTACACTACAGGTGATTACAATGGTGTTACAAAATATTCAAGAACATCTTTCGAAAATGCTGTATTTACTTCAAACGGAAGCTCATATTTACCAGGGTGGATACATCTTATAAAAAGGAAATAATATGAAGTTATTAATTAATGTCTGTTTTGTTTTTATTTTGTTTATAGGCAATATATCATATGGTCAAAGCTATGAATGCGACAACAATTTTGGTGATTGTGGTACACCTAATCAAAGTGGCGGAGGGGGTGGAGGAGGTGCGGTGTTAATAGCTAACACAGATTTAGGTGACACATATCAAAATGCTGATGATTATGACGACGATGGGGTAGAAGATCCTGCAGACAACTGTTTAAGAGTGCCTAATCCTGATCAGTTTGACAGAGATAGTGATGGAAGTGGAGATATGTGTGATAACTGCTTAAATATTTTTAATCCACACCAAGATAACATAGACGGAGATAGTTACGGAGACTACTGTGACGACGATATCGACAATGATGGTCTGTTAAACAAAGAAGATGAATGTCCATATCACTGGGGAATTGATAGTTGTTTTAACATATATAAAATAGAAAACAACAAAAGACATGCCTCACTCATTTCAAGCAGTAATAGAAGAAAAGAAGCAGAAAAAACTTTGTTATTAAAAGAAGATTCCTGTCAACAGAGCAATACAAACACACATACTGCACTTTTATTTTTCGCTTCTATAATTACTTGCTTTCTTAGGTTTAGTTATATTGCTAAAGTCAAATAAAAAAGTCTACATAAAAAACTATTTAGACTGTAATGTCTTTGAACCTGATTTGTATATAGTTATAGACGTTAGTAAAGATTTTGCAATTATAAAGCATCATGATTTAGGCTTTTATAGAAAAGTTCATGTATCTTCTCTTACGACAGATAAAAAAAGCGCCTCTTATCAAGAGACATTTAAAAAAGGTGACTTAGTTATTTGTATAATAAATAATCACATTATACAAAATGGTATTATAATAAACTTATATAAAAACGCTGTCCTTGTTTTAATTCAAGGAAAAAGAAAAAGAATATCTAAAAACAAAGTTTTTATTAAAAAGTAAATTTTAAATGCTTAACATAAAAGAAAAATTGTGCAGCAAATGCTGCGGCATGACGAAGCAGTAGGTATACTATGAAAACCAGAAAAGAAAGAAACAATAATATTGGAATAGTTAAGTCTTTTAAGCCTTATAACAACAATATATGTATTATATTAGAGGAAATAAAGTTATCACATGATGATAGGTTTAATTTCTACAAGGTTTTAATAAACAACAATATTTTCTCAATACATAAAAGTGCAATAAAAAAATTATAATATTTGATCCTATAACATATAATTAATGATCATGAAAAATGTTAGGAAAAAAATGAATAATCAAGACCCAACTTTAAAGATTAGTGTTTGTGTAGCAGTGTTTTATTTTGTATGCTTTTCTGTACCTGGACTGGCTTCTTTAATGTGATAAAAAAAAACCAGCTTAAAGCTGGTCTATTAATAAATTAAACGTTATTTTTAATAATTAAAATGTTATTGAAACTGTGTCCTTTTTTTCTTTAAACGGTATTACTATAGTAAGAATGCCTGAGTCTAACGAAGCTTTAATACTGTTACTATCAATTGCATCACCAATAAAAACTTTATGATCAATAGGTCTGGCTATTGGATCATTGATTTTAGAAGGCTTTCCTACAACTAAAAGGTGTTTGTTATCAAAAGACATTTTGATTTCTTCTTTTTGTAATCCAGTTGCTGGAGCTCTAAAGACAACTTTGTCTTTTTCTTTTTTGATAAAGTTCTTTGAAGAGCATGTCTTGTTAAAGGTTGCATTGTCTGTAAAGTCTAAAGTTGCATTTAAAATTTCATCTAAAATATTTAATGTTCTTCTGGTATCCATTGTTGTATAAATCATTCAAGAAATCCTTTCATTGTGTTGGTGTATATAATATAAACACCGATTTTTAATTTGTAACCCCTTCGATTAACTTTTTTCAAAAAATATTTTTAAAAGTTCTCTTAGCGTTAAAACATATAGCTTTCCTCCCCATGACTCAACATGAAAAGTTATTTCAGAAATAGACATTTGATTATTGTTAATCATGTCAACTAACTCTTCTTTATACTCATTAACATTTTCAAAGACATATATTCTATTTGTATCCTTCTCATTAAGAATGTAATTTTCAGAGTCTGTGGTTAAAACAAAGTTTTTCATAGTAGCTACCTCCTAAATTAAATAGGTAATACTACATTATTTCAATATTACGAAACCAAGCTTTGTTAAATAAAACTAAATCTTCACCAAAAAGTATTTCAACAAAAGAAACTTCCCCTAAACTTACAATAATATCTGTTATTAAATAATAACCAATTCTTATGCATACTTGTATTGTTTTTTTGTTGCTAATAAATTTTATACCATTCAGCTTTGCATTAACCTTAATAATCTTTCCAACTATATTGATCATGTTAATCATTTAGCTTTTCCTTGTGTGAACGTCTGCAATTGCAGATGCTACAAAAGAATTAGGTTTAATTTTGTAATTAAAACCGCAACCCATGATATATCCTATTACCATTTTTTTATATCTTGAAGACATGTACAGCGAATTTTCATTAACATCAGCATGTATTTCTATGTTAGCTTTATTTATTAATTTTTTTATTTTTAGCGCAATGTCTATAGAGTCTGCTGTTTCTTTTAAAATTCTTTTTGACAGATCATAAAAAGCATTATCACTTACTTTAAATCTTGTATAAAAGTATCTTTTATCATAAAACTCGTCTTTATTTAAAACACATATAGCGTTTGAAAAAACAAAATCGTAACCTACTTTAACGCTGTCTGTCCCGATTATAATTTTATGATTATTGCTTTCTGAAACTTTTTTTAATATTTCAAGTATGTCTTTGTATTCAATAATTTCTTTTTTGCCTGTCTTCCATAACATTTTAATTTCCTTTAAACATTATATATGTATCAAAAACATGCTTTAGAATTATAAACTGTACAACAATCGTTCCGGTATATTTTAGTATAAACTCTCTTGCTGAAACGTGTTTGTGATATGCATAAAAAAATACAAATATAGCTGAGCATATTAAAGAATAAGATGTTGAAGTCATATTGTCCTTTTAGAATATCCATATGGGTAGTAGTATTTAAGCTTATATTCATGTGCAGTTAGTCCTGATGACCTTATTTCTTCTTGCCAGTCTTTATAAAGTTCGTAACCTGTTTCTGTAAGTTCTTCTTCTATAGTTGGCGAATCAATGTTATCTGTAAAACCGTCATCAGGCTTTTTCCATTTACTACCACGTTTAGTTTTTTTGTTCTTCTTTTTAAAGAGTTTAAGAGACTTTGGCGACGAGTCTAAAACTTCTGCGTCTAAAACTTCCTTGCAGTCTAATCTGACTGTAAATTTAATATTACTTTCTGTAATAGCCAAACATTCACAATATTGGTTTGATCTACCTCTTACAGCTTTAAGCTTGAGCCATCCTCTCCTATTAGACTTAAATGACTTTATTAATTGAATGCCTACTTTTGATTCAATTTCTCCACAAGCAATTTTTGATGTTATTACATCTAATAACTTTGAAAAAGTTTTTGATTCCAAGTCAAAGAAAAAATATTTTTGTTTATGATCTTTAAATTTTTCGCTTATTAAGTCTCTCATTTAAATGTCCTAATATTGTTATTGACTATAAATTATAAATCAATGTTTAAATAATTTGCACACGCATAAATTGTTAATCAAATTCCCAAGTCACAACTTTAAATCCAAAATATTCGTATAGACATTCTTTTATGTTATCTGTCTCGTCTAAGTCAAGATCATCTAATTCAACGCTGTTAGGTAAGCCTACGAGTTCAACAATATAATCATACTGGTCATTACCTACATTCTCAAAGTCTGTGTCTTCAAAAGACCAAACAATATTAACTTTCGCCATTTTTTATCCTTCTAAAATAAATTAATTATAACTACTTACTTTGACTTTTGAATATTTCGATTTATATACCAAATTGCTTTCAATAAGTCTTCACTCTTTTTACCAGGACTTTTTTTTCCAGCTCGAGCAATATATTTAATAGCATTTCCCAAGTCAAAGTCAAGACGCCATGCTTCAATTACGTCGATAACTTCATGCCCGGAAGCACTCAAATAATGATCAGGATGATCTATGGTTGAACTTTTTTGTTTTTTTGTTTTATCACATTGGCACATAATTCCTGCTGTGCAGGATGAACATCTTTCAAACTTCTTCATTGATAATTTCCTCCTTGCTGTGCAGGATGAACATCTTTCAAACTTCTTCATTGATAATTGCCTCCTTACTTAAAATATCTTCTAAAGATTGAATGCCTAATAAGCTTAGGTCTTTTGACTCAACGGGGATATTAATTATTTCTTTCTTTTGAATTTGTATTCTTTCATATACACCGTTTTCAAGACCTAACTTGTGAGGAACTCCTTCGAGATTTTGTATATCACCGTTTTTTATGTAGTGATCTGAAATGTATAGTTTTATATTGTCTTCAAGTTTTGATCCAAACATTCTTAAACTAAAAACTGTTACTCCTTTTTTAGATCTAACAAATCTCATCCATGCGAAACCTGCATCTTCAAACATATCTAAAAGATTTGTGCATGCTTCGTACATCTTTGAACCTTCTCCAGCATATACAGCTTCAGTCTTTAAAGCTTCTTTTATCTTAACCCAAACTTCATTATTTAAATCAACACTTGTTCTTGCCCATGCTCTACCTCTGCCAGAAAATAAACCTTTTGTTTTTGTGTCACTGAAATGATTTATATTGAGCGCGCCATTTAAAGCTTCATTCATTATAGATCTGAGCATTGTAATGTTATAATCTAACTTATCTTCTTCAATTTGAGTAATAGCCTTATTAATTACTGGAAATATAACTTCTCTTAACGATTGAACATCCAATTATTTTCTCCTTTTTATTTATTATAAAAGGCAATAAAAAATATTACACTTAAAGTGTCTAGTCTATTTCCAGTTTTTCATAGCTTCAGCAAAATCTTTTCTTGCCTCAAGGTATTTACTTACCATTCTTGCGTTAGGTTTTTCTATAATTTGATCGATTCTTCCAGTCCTAAAGCCTCCGTTAACTAAGCAATGAAAGTCAAAAAAAGCAAGGCCTGTTTTTTCATCAACCCAGGTTTCAACTACTTCGCCGTAACCGTAATTTTGATCTGGACCTTTTAACACAACCCATAACATGTCACCTTTTTTAATATCATCTATAGAGTATGACATGATCACCAAACCATTTATCAAAAGTCTGAATTAACATCTCGTAGTCTGAAAGTTTCATTTCGTCTTGGATACACTTAATTCTAAACTTGTCCATGCCTAAGGCTTTTCCTAAAGAATCAGCAAGACTAATCAAATAAAACGCGTTTCCCTGTGGTCCTTTTAAGTTAATTTCAACTTTCTTGCTTTCCATTTCAGAAGATAATTTAATCATTGACAACTTCCTTTCATATTAAGACACTCTAAAAGTTTTATATCTTGTTTTCTAAGTTTTACTTTGCACATTCTTAAGCTATTTATTAATTACTCCTTAAATTCTAAATCAAGATCAACAAATAATATTCTGTTCCAGACTGGACCAACTACAAATCTCAATACACTGCAGTTTTTATTTCTAATTAATTTAATTAGAGACTGGATTGTCATTATCTTTCTTATACGATTGACGTCTATTACATCTACAAATTTAAACATTCTATTTTTTTGTTTCTTGCTTAAACTAAGACTTCTAATTTCTGCAATTATTTGATGCTCTTTAATCATTTTAGTAAAGACTCCCTGTATCTGGCGTTGGATTGTGTGAAGGATACAGCACAGTTTGATTAGACTTTTCAATGTCAATATAGATATGTTTAATTGAAACGCGTTGAATGTAGTAGTCATTTATTGTAATGTCACAAAAAGTTTGCGGTTCATAATTTTCAAATGATATACTATCGACAGGTGTAAAATTAAGTCTCGAGCATATCTTGATAAGTTTATCTATTGGAGGTTCATTTAAGTCTATACGCCTTTGTATATAACCTTTACCATCAAAATATATTTTATTTAATTGAATCATTATTTTCTCCTTATAAGAGATTATATCTAATAAATAAACTATTTACACTTAAAAAGAACTTTTCTTTCTTTTATTTGTCTGAACAAATTCAGGTTTTTTTCTATATGTTTCCCATCGATTATAAACATTAACGACTTTGTTTCCCTGTCTTTTAACTAAATACATTTTAATTGCAGATGTTTTTGAACCTGTGTACCACTTTTGAAATTCTTCAACAATATTACTAATATTGTTGAGGTGAAAAATATTTGAATTCAATAAAGCTCTATCTCTACAGAAATCTTCGTATACAATTTCAAGTTTAGGAGAATTTCTATCGTTTAAAAATTCTTTTATTAAATTTTTTAAAATAAAAGTTGAAGATTCTGTTTCACCAACATCAAAAAACTGGTACCTACCCTCAGGTAACTCTTCACATAGTCTTGGGTGATTTACACCAAATACAACACTAAACATTTACGTTCTCTTTCTTTTTTACATTTGCCCAATCTTTTTTACATTTTGTACACCAACTATCACACTTTAAGCAGCCATAACATTCTTGAATGCTTTGACTACAAGTGTGCATAAAAAAAGTCCAATTTGTTTTGCAAGACTCACAATCGAAATTGTCTTTTTTTTTACTCATTGTCTTTTTTAACTGATAATAAAACATTTTCGTCAGAATCTAAAACAACAACTTCATCACAATAAGTTACTAATTCATAATCGTAATTGAGTGTTGTTATAATAGAATTTATTGTTAAATTATTTTCCAGTATAACTTTAGCTAACATTGTTAGCGATTTTTTGTCTACGTGGTTCATTCCAGTTTTTTGTTTCCTTTTCTTTAATTACATGATATAGGTATTAATATTTCTATGTTGATCACTGTCTGCAGCTTCACAATATACAAAATATTGCCAAAGATGAGTTTCTGTTGTATAGCATTGTTGACCTGATTCAATTCTTGTTAAGAATATTTTTACAGTTCTTGAGCTTCCTTTAGCATGAAGTACTTCACTCCCATTATATACAAATTTTTCATATTGAATAACAGGCTTTCTTTCGCCTTTTAACTGTAATCCTTTTTTTGTAGGCGTAAAATAAACGCCTTTGTTCTTTATTTCTGTAAAAGAAGCTGAGCCTGTGGCACCTTTAAATAATATTATTTCGCCATTTTTTAGTTCTTTGAAATTTCCGTTCACAATTAAAATCCTTTTTTGTTTATTATAAAAAAATCAAACAAAATTTGCACGCTTGATAATTTCATTTGCGGCCCAGTCTACATTCTTGTATATTGTGAGTGAATATACACTGTAAGAATTGCTAACATTCTGAGATTTTACAGCAACATTACCAGAAATTTTTCCAATGAACAAGGATAAATGTTGAGGTGAAAGTTTGCTAATATCATTCAATCTTTTTATCGTTGAGCCTATAATTAGGTCATCAACTTCAATTCCTACTTCTTCTTTCCAAACGTTTGCTGACATCATGTATAGATAGTCTTCAAAAATATTCATGTTTTTAGCTGTATTTGCAAATGTCATATTGTATTTTTTCATATACTTTACAATCCTGTTACCAAGAAAAGGTGTTTTAGAATGACATAAAGCTAAACTTAAGTCACTCTCGTATTTTAAGTCATTATCATAAACTAAAAAATAGTTGCTTCCTTTTCTATAGATAGCATATTTGCAGTTTAACAAGTCAAAAGAGTCTAAACACTCTTCAATACTGTTAAAATTAAATTTGTTAACTAATTGTATAGTTGCATTTAATCTTTTTAAATCAATATTGTTTGCAAAAGGACTTAACCATGGAAAGTCTGGATCACGTAAATTTTTACTTCTTAACTTTGATTCAATGTTTAGTGACCAATCGAACTCTTCAAAATTAAAATAATTTTTTTCTACTTTATTGTAAACATAGTTAATATTACTGACATTGTCTGTAAAAAAGTCTATATCTCCATTTTGTTTAAAATACTTTAAAATGTCTTTATAAGAGCTTTTGTCATGTTTGTCTAGACCTAGTACGATTCTCCCTATCTTTCGAGATAGACCACCAGCAATCCACATGTTTTTATTAAAGCATTCTTTAATTACATTGTTTTCTAAGACTTTGTAAACAAAAGGAAAAATACTTTTTTCTATTTTAGCCTCTTTATAATTAGATTGTGTCATCTAATAAACCTTCAACTTCTAAGAATTTTTCCCAAGCTTTCAACTCGTAAGGATTTGCTTTTCCTAAAGCTGTCTCTTTTACTTGCTCAATCTGAACGTCGAGTATTTCTTTTGTTAAGCTTGACTCTTCATATGAATCTTTTCTTTTCTTTCTTTTTCTGGCAGCGTTTAAAGAATTAGCTTTATTTTCAGTCTTAGTCTTAGTCGTTCTGTCAGAAGGAAATATTTCTATTTGTAACTTTACCGGCGTATTACCTAACAAGCACAGACTTTGCGCCTCTACATCTGTTATCTTCAAGAGAGTGTCTGGATGATCTATCTTTGATCCTTTGTATCTAACTTCAAAAATTGTAATGGGATTTTTTTCAACGCCTTCCGCTTTAGAAAATCTAACCCACGCAAATCCTTCTCTTTCAATATGTGAAAGATAAGTCTGTACTTCTGGTTCGTTCTTTGGTAAAGTGTTGATTACTTTAGAATAGACTTGATTTTCTGAGTCAACTCTTACCCAACAGTTACCTCTACCTTTATATCTGTCTCTAATTATAGATTTAAAACTATTTTTTCCCATTTTTCTTTCCTAACACGTTTTCAAACGAATATATTATTGTTAAAATAGCTAATTCTATTATTAAAATAAGCTGGAGTACTATTGAAGGTTTTTGTGTAATAGCAAATATTTTCTTAAAGGTTACTTCTTGCTTTTTGGTCATATCTTTTCCTATAATCCAAGATATCTCTCCATTTTTTTGAAGTACAGCTATTACTATATTATCTTCAATTAAATTATCATTATTAATTTCCATTTTTACTTACAAAGATGTAGCATTTTTATTTGCTTGATTTTTTGATTATGGTTTAACATTATTTCGCAAGTCTTGTAGATCTTTTTTCTTTCATTTAAAGAAGACTTTTTGCAATTTTTTCTAATTTCTAAAATACACTTTATTTTTTTTTGATTAGAAGTTTTTGCGTTAAAAGATACAATAGATATTGAAAGTAAAGGTATTATTAATAGTTTATACACGTTTCCAATTGTCTCCTGGCAGTTTTATATCGTCTGGATTTTTTGACTTATTTAGTATGTTTAAACTTGAAACTATTGTCATTGATACATTCTGTGCCATTCTTAAAGAAACAAACTTTTTTGTAAAAACGATGTCTTTGTATTTTACACTAAGATTGTATTCTTTGTCAATCTCAATAGAACCCCAAAGAATTTTATTTCTTTTGTGTAAAGTCCAAAGGTCTTCATTATTAGTCCATAATAAATTCAAATTAGTTTTCCTTTCTTATATTATTATTATAATAATTTTTATTATAATTTACACACACGATTTAACAATATTTTCTTTTTCTATTAACTCGAATATTTCTTCCCAAGTTAATTTGTCTTTATCACTTAAAGTAATTTGCAATAGTTTTCTGTTTGATACTGCAATTAACTTTTTTGAGTCGATGATGTTTATGTTACTGCAACCTTTTAAGTCAACAACATGTTCAATAAGATCACTATATTCAATATTAAAACATTCGTTGATGTCTTCTTGATTGTCGAGATTAATATCAGTTAAAACATGTATTCTAATCATGTAGCTATTTTACTTTCTTTAAACAAAGATCAATTCTTAAATTATACAAAGTAGTTTCAGACTCAGTTATGTCTGATATGTATTTTATTTTTTCTTCTTTCAAACATTTTAAGACTTTTTCTTTTCTGCAGTTAGTAGAAACTTCTATAACTAATAGAGTTTCGTTTTTATCAATAAGTCCTATCATATCTATAGGTCTAATACCTTTGCCAGGATAAACGCTAAAATAAGGATATCCTTTTAAATTATGATCTACGGTTATAAGATCGCCTTTTACAAACATATTACAATTCCTTACATATCTAATAATTATTATATTATAATAGCTTTATATAGGATATACACATTCACTTGAAATTTGAAAACATCTTAAAAGAATGAAAAACTTTTTTTATTACTATAATATCTTAATAATTAATTTACACAAGAAAAAATTATTAAAGTGTTAAATAAATTAATCGATCACACTGGAGATCCAAAAGTAAAAATTATTACTCAAGAATACATTGATTTATTATAAATAACAATTTTATATAGGGTACACTCGTGGATAAAAATTTTAAAAATATAATAAAAGAATGGAATAAATTTCTAATAAGGGAAAGCTTGCCAGAAAAGAATGAATCTCGTATTATGTTAATGATAGATCGATTACAAAATGAATTTTCTATTCCTATCTACATACAAGAAAATCATGATGGAAAAGACTCAGTGTCTTTTACTTACGGTGCTGAGTATGATTTCCATATGTATAAAAAAAATAACTGGGGAGGTTTGTTTGGTGAAGTAGAATGTTATTCATCAGCATATTTTTTTAATAAGAATAATAATTTTTGGAGTAATACACAAGGAATTGGCAGCGGTGAAGTTAATTCTTGTTGGTATGTAAAAAACACATCAGATACTACAAAAGGAATGGGTCCTCTTTTATATGAGGTTGCTTTAGAATATATTAGTTTTAATAAAAAATGTGCATTAAAACCAGACCACAACGTAGTTACTGATGAAGCAAAAAACGTTTGGGAGATATATCATCAAAGAGATGACGTTATTAATATTCCATTAGACGTTAGTAATGTTACTTTTTCTTTAAAAAAGTATAAAGATGTAAAACAAATTACAGATGATATTATTGAAGATGATACACTTCAATTTAGTGCACTCAAAGATAAAGGTATGTCTAACTGGCATGAAAGTGTTTTGAGTTTTGCATATAAAAAAAACAATACAAACATAATCGATGAGCTAAGCAAGCGAAATCTTTTAATTGTTCTATAATGAACTAATCGAAGTCTTAAAATAGAGTGAGATAAATTAATTATAGGGGCAAAGTTATTGATCCGTTGTATGATACAAACCCGTTTTCAAGTGCTTCTTCGTATAATGATATATGTTCTTTATCTAATAATCTTTTCTGTGATAAAGAAAAGTATTGAGAATCTATTTCAGATCCTAAAAACTTTCTATTTAATATTTTAGCAGAGATTAAAGTGCTACTTGAACCTGAAAAGGGATCGTAGACTATATCATCGACATCAGTTCTATTTGAAATAATGTAAGATAACAATCCTACGGGCTTTTGTGTAGGGTGACCATAGTATTCTTTTTTAGAAAGTTTTTTGTAATAACTTGCTTTACTTCTTTTTTTAGGCAAATTATCAATAGTAACAATACGAGACTTTTCAGGTTTGCCTTTTGAAAGACCAATAATTATTTCGTGTGTTTGTCCAAAGATATTAATATTCCCGGAAGCCATGTCACCTTTTAACCAAAGAAAGTCGTGGCAATAATTAAATTTAGACTCTTCTATGAACTTTGAAATCCTTAAGAAAAAGTCAGTCCTTCCAAACAAATAGATCATCTTTTTATCTTTAAGCACTCTATAAGCTTCTTCAAAAAACCCGCTCCAATCAATATCATCTGGACTATCGTTTTTTATTTCTGAAAATATTTTGTTTTTGTTTTTGCTAATATTAAGTTTATAATTTATTCCGTATGGTGGATCTGTAAGAATTAAGTCTATAGAATTGTCTTCTAATTTTTCAAATGTTTTAAAGCAGTCTTCATTCAATATAGAATTTAACATTATCTTCCTCCGTTGTATGTACAAAGCTTTGGTTTTCCAAATCTTTCTCGCCATTGATTTTCTATTATACCTGACATAATGTCTTCACATTCATAATAATATACAAACCAGTCATAATTTACATGTTTATCCCATAAAACATTTATACCATTCCAAAAGTACACATTGTTGTCATTACTATTTCTAAGAAAATTTTCTTCCTCTTTAGAAACGTTAAGACCAAAAAGATCTTCGTATGATGTTATTCTTGATTTGTTTTCAATTAAAAAAGGATTAGTATTTTTTTTAAATTCTTTTTTAAATGCAAATTTTACGTGTGAACTAGGCTTTTCATTGCTAATTAACAAGTCAACTGAGATTGCACTTTGTCCTTCACATTTTTTTCTCATAAGATGGTTTTCTATTCTTGATTTAAGATTTTTAGAAACGCCATTGTAAACTATATCTCCTACGTCTTCTATTTTTTTTGGAAAGTCGTACTTAGAAGGTGAACACATACTGTGTTTGATAGGTTCATTAGTTACTATCCAATAAGCACAATTTGTTTTAGGCAGTTTTTTAAAGTCTTCTTTACTTTTTAAGAGTACACGCTTAAGTTCTGACAGGTTTTTATCAGGCGTCCAACCATTATTTTTAATGTTTATTAACATGTTGAAAGTTTCATTTTCAGAAATCATATCATTGCCTTTTTGTAATTTTCTCTATTTCTATATTTCTATTTAAGAGTGTTGTATCATATATCTTAATTGTATTTTTATACAACAGTTTAAGTAAAAAGTCATCGTCTAACTTCTCTTTATACAAGACAAGACAAATATTCTTTGTTTTATCCTTGTAAACATTGTTTTTTCTTTTTAAGAAAACTAAGTCGCCAACTTTTATATGATCGTACATAAAACAGCCTTTAGAAAAATAGTTTATAGTACACCCGGTAGGATTTGAACCTACGACCAATGGCTTAGAAGGCCACTGCTCTTCCGCTGAGCTACGAGTGCTGAATGGGACATGTAGGACTCGAACCTACAGCCAATGGATTAAAAGTCCACTGCTCTACCATTGAGCTAATATCCCAAAGTACCACCAGCCGGAATCGAACCGGCACGACATAATGTCGGGGGATTTTAAGTCCCCTGCGTCTACCTATTCCGCCATGGTGGCATAATTAGTTGTGATGGTCAAACATCACAATTAAAGAGAATAAAGTTAATAATACTGCGCTAAGATAAGCACCTTCATATAGATTTAATCCTGTTTAAACAACATGAAAAATTCCATGTAAACTTAATAATAAACTTACAACTTAGTGCAGCATAAAAACTCATTACTTCTTGGATACGAATTGATATAAAGTTTCTGCAGTTTTTAGAACTTCTTGTACATCGTACGGTTGAATTTCTTGTTGTTGTCCTTCTGGTTTTATATACTCGTTTTCACGCAATGTTGCGTTTTTCATATCTAAAATTCCAATTGCAAGTCCAAGCAAACTCTCTCTAATCTCGTAACCGTTTTTGCTGTCTCCCATAATAAACTCCTTTCTGTGTCTGTGTCTGTAATCGTTAAATTACGGGATAGCTGGTAAAGGGATTTGAACCCTTAACTTTCTGATTACAAATCAGATACTCTGCCAATTGAGTTATACCAGCTTATATTAAATTTAAATGGGCCCGGTAGGAATTGAACCTACGACCTGCCGATTATGAGTCGGATGCTACTAACCGCTGAGCTACAGGCCCATTTTGATTCATCACTTTAGATGAATCATTTCTATTATATAACTTTTAAAATAAAAGTATAAAACTTTTAACGAGGTGTAATAATAACTGTTTGATCATTAGATTTAATTACAGAAGTTGTGTTTACATTGTCATCAAATGAATTGTAATAATCAGCAACTTCTTGAATTCTGCCAAGCTGATCGGATAGTCGATGAAGCTTTACATATGTTCCGTTAGTTTGACGATAATTAACTCTTGAATATCGTGTCTTACATCTCCCAAATGTTTGTGTTGTGTTAGTTCCATCATGGATAATATGTTGTTCATTTGTCTTGCGAACTCGATTTACGTTACCATTTCTATGGGCAGTATAATAAATGCCAGGGTTTTGTGTGTCCATAAACTGGATTGTTCCTGACTTTTGTTGGTTAAAAGAAGAAGTCTCAATAAAACGATTAGTATCAAACATAGTATTTCCCATTGTGTTCCTTTCGGGTCGTTGTTAAATTAATTTCCTGGGTTGTTTAAGTCTACCATATAATGGTATTTTTAAACATAATTTATAATTTCTGGTATGCAATAGCATACGCCTAAAACAATATCATAAAATGGTGTGCAATTCATATTTTATTTCCTTTTATGCCTTATACTATTATTATAATATAAATAAATCTAATTTACAAGCATAAATTTTTATTAAAGTTCCTCCTCATCTAATAGTTCGTTACCTTTTTTATGAAAGTTAATTGATATTCCTCCAAACTTGTTACACCGAAGATATTCTTCAAATGCATCTTCTAAAAGACGTACTAAAGATTCTGCATCTCCTATAGTCAAATTAGTCTGGTCGAGGAAAGGTTTTTCTTCGGACTCGTAAACAGAAAACATAATATCATCTTCGTTTTGTGAAGAACCTTCAATAAGCATCCATCCGTTTGATACCTTTTTAATAGATATATCGCCGCAGCTATAGTCTACTAATTCTTTGTCTTTCATAGTCAATACCTTTCTATGTTAAAAATTAATGTTGTAGAGTCATCATTGTAAACAGGAGTATGTCCATCTCCAGTAATAACAAATTTCTGGCAAATTGCAGTTGCAGGAATAAATCTTCTTGATATTTCTTCATAGTTGCAATTATTATTGCTACATCTTGCTAAGATCATTGATAGACTTGGGTCTATTGGCTTAACTTTTGCCCATATGTCTATTGATTCATCATCCGACTTCTGGTAAGATATTTGGTCACATAATAGTTGTGTATAACCTAAGTCTTTTAGATATCTTACATTATCGATATTATCTTCTTTATTACTACAAGCAGTTAATATTAGTATTGCTATTAAAGTTTTATACAACTAACTTAAACCTTTCAATTGAAGAAATGTTTTCTAAACTAAACAGGCTTTCTTTAATATCTTTAATTCTTGCTTGAACTCTAAGTGTTCCAGCGCAAACTCTAACTCCGTTTGAATTGAGTTTCGATCCATTTCTTGCTGCTCTAATTTCTAAGCAGACACTTGCGTCAAGCTTAGGCACACCTAAATTAGCAATGTCTTTTGTCATGTAGTATAAACCTTTATTTCCTATATGAATATAGTATGTATTTTTTCTATTATAATGACTTTCAATAAAACTACTATCACATTCTATTCTGCAGTTTATTTTTTTAAGTAATCCTTTTTCTACTGCATTTTTCCATCTTTTTTTAGTAGTTGAAAAAGGAAAAGTATTTGCTTTATGAAACTCAAGAAAGTCTTCAATACTTTTTACTTTTGTATCCAGAAGATTATTCATTTTTTCTAAACAGACACCTTCAATACTTTTTACAGGATAAAAATTTCCTTGAGTGTATTTTAAACTTGTGCCGCCCGCTTGTGAATTTAAGCTTTTTTTAACTTCTAAGTTAACATTTTGTCCGTTTAAAAACAACGTCATATCAGGCTGAGTATTATCTGAACCTGCAGTTTTTTTACTTAGATGTTCTTTTGAAACAAATCCATTTTCTGCCATAAGACTAAAAATGTGTTCTTCGTATTCGAATCCTTTGTTTAACATAAAGATTGTCCTTTTTTAGGAATGAAATTAATTAGCATTGCAATATTTTATAATAAATAAAAAAACAATTTACATTTAAATAGAACCTGCTCAAATTATTGAGCAAGTCTATTCATGAGAAGAACAAATTTGATTTGTTCTTCTTTAAGAGGAGAAACTTTTTTTTAAAAGTCTGAAGAAACATTGTGTTTGTTCTTCAGCATAGAGACAATATTATCCTCTTGAATTAAGAAGTGCTTTGTAAATTTCTAATGAAAGAGAAGATCTAATCCAATCCTTAAAATAAGAATCAAGTCTTTCCCTGTTTACTTCTTCTGTACCAAAAAGCTTTACGCAAAACTCTTTCTTAGTCATTACTTTTATTCTCCAGCTGTAATTACGATCGGGTAATCTGACATGTCAATGTATTGAACTTTTATTTCTTCAGTAAACTGCGTTACTGTAATTGCTGTGCTCAACATAAATGCAGCAATAATACTATAATATTTAAGCATAATTTTACTCCTTAATTGAATTGATTAATTATAACTCAAAGTAGTTTAATTTACATCTAATATAGACTTTTTATTAAACATTAAAATCTACTAATCCTTAACTAAGAATTAGCACAAAAAAAAGATTGAAGACGACGAAACAAGACTTAGGCAAGGCAAGTCATATAAGGACTAAAGATTTTCAAAAATATCTTCATCATCAAAGTCTGAGGATAGTCCTTCGACAGCAAGAAAAGATTCCCAATCAGAAGGATCTGTACTTTCTGGAGTTGATGGCAGCGCAAGCTCTTTATTAAGATCAGCTGCAATTTCTTGAATAGATAAATCACCAGACTTTACTTCTTTTGACTTTGTCTCTTTACTTTTATTAGGCATCGGCGCTGAGTCTTCTTCAAGCTTCAAGGCTTTAGGCGTGTCAGGCATAGCTTCAATATAAGATGTTATAGTATCAGCTGGCATCATATGAAGTTGCTTAGGATGATCGATAGTCGAGCCTTCAGTTCGAACCTCAAAGGCAGCAGACTTAACACCATCATTAACACGAGGACCATTAAAACGAATCCATGCTTTATCTAACTTAGTAGTATTCTTACGGTAATCAGTACAATCAATACCATCAGCTTCAAACTGTACCAAAGTTGGTTCGATTTCTTCAAGAGATACAAATACCCATTTAGCTCCTCTACCGCTGAACATGGACTTAAGTTCAGAACGCCAATTGTTGCTGCTTAAAGACATTGACGATCTGGAAGAAATAGGTTTAATTTCATTTCGAAGTAATAATTCGATTTGCTTTCTGTATTTTGTGAAGCCCATTGGCTTACTTGAAAAGTGGTCATAAAGTGCTTTGATCAATTGTTCATCATTATTCATAGCTTCCTCTTTTTGATTGATTTTTTGAACGTTTTGAGAATTAGTAGTCATAACAAGTACCTTTTAAATGAAAGTTAATTTGATTCCTTATATTATTATAAATTAATAATAAACTTTTTGCATATATCAAGTTATTTCTTCGTTAATTTTCTCTTGATATTCTTTGTCTAAGCAGGCTGAATTCCTGATATTATGATTAGTGTGTATATAAAAATAGCTACTAACAATGTTTTAAATATTGATAGTCTTTCGCCAGTGATAATAGTTATTGGGATTGTAAGTAAACAAACCGTTAAAAAAGCGGGAGCTAAGAAGCTAAGAGAAAAGTAGTCTATTTCCAAAATTAATTCCTTTAAAATAAATGTTATTTAACACCTTACAATATTATAATAAATTATTAAAAACTATATTACACACACAGGCTTTTTCTAATGATTTCTTTTTAAAAAGGCATCTACAATACAGACTAAGCTTATCAGTATGAAAAACTTTACAAATAAAAAAAAGTCGTAATAAATTAAAGATAAAATGCAAAGTAAAAAGACTATCAAGTATACGACAATATTTGCTTCGTTATCACTCATTTGCTAATTAATTTTCAATATCACATAAGGCGTCAACAGTTCTGGCAGAAAGCTTTCTTCCGTTAATATCAATGTGTCTATTAATTGTTTTATTAATAAACATAAAGTAATAAAGCTCTTCATCAAATTCATTGTTTATTTTTAAGTTGTAATAATTATTTGCATTTTCTAAAATTACCTTTGCAGATCCTTCTTCGATTTCAAAATTAAATTCAACTACATCTGGATTTGATTTAATTTCTTTGAGACTAAAGTTAAAATAGCTATTTAAGTTGTTAGAAAAAATATCTCTTAGATTCATGTCTAATTGTAGATCTTTTTCTATTTGTTCTGCAATTGCAAATATTTTTTGATCGCCTAAATTCATATCATAAACTCACATTTCTAATTAGATTAAATAAGATAATTTTGTCAATATTAACATTAAGATTTATATTGTGCATATGTCTTTCTTTTAGAATTCAAGATTCTTGCTTTATTACTTGATAGTATCGTAGTAATCGCTTAAATCATCTGTTACGTCTCCTAAACTTTCAACAACATGAATACACTTGCCGCTGATAAACCAAATCCATGATCCATTCTCCTTGTCAGCAATAACATGACTAATTGAATCCATGATTACAGTTGTTGATGTTGAGTTGTTAAAAGTAGTGTAGCTGTTAATCTTCATAATAGTTTTCCTTTGTAAGTAAATGAATTATTTTTTTTATTTGCCTTTTATAATATTATAAAATATTATAAAACAATTTACACATAAAGTTTCTTTACTTTTAGCCATATAAATAATGGGCTAAACTAGCAATGCCTACCTGGGTTAAAAAGTAAAATAACAATGTAATACTTAAATCAACTGTTTTGTTATAAACAAAGAAAGCTCCAACAATAGGAATTAAAAAAAGCAAAACAAATCCTGGCGGCACAAATATCATATTATTTCCTCGTTAATATTACTTTAGTAAAAAAATTGTTATAGACTTTGCAGACTCGTGGCTTGTCGTTATAAGCAGAGCCACAGTTAATATATTTGTTAATATGTCCAAGCTGTCTAAAGGTATGAAACTGTTAAACAAAGCTATAGACAAGAAGAAAATAGAGAACCAAAAAGATATAAATAAAGGAATGTAGTTTGCTTTCATATGTTATTTCTTATACCTAATTAGACAATCTCCATTGACCTCTATTAAGTCTCTGCTAGATTTTTCTGTGAAATAATATCCGTCTGAAGTTTTTTCACTAAAAACTTTGCCTGAAGAATATGTGTCTAAAAAAACTTTGCCTCCGCTTCTACAAATAATATGAGCTTCACTGCCAAGTGAAAACAATTTCCCCATACTTGCATCAGTACAACCTGTAATTAAGCAAATAGTAATAATTAGTTTAATTGATTTAGACATTATAGCTTACTAACTTTATAGAATGCGGTTTAAAAAATCCAACGTGACAAGATGTCGTATGAGAATGATAACTTCCACCTTTAGAAGTGTGATTATATAAAGTATGAATACCATCTATCACTTCACCAATTAGAAGTCGATAAGAGTAAATTTGACCGTTAGAATAAATGGTTAAACTCCCAGTATGATTTGTTACTTTATATGAAGGTAATCCTTTGATTAAAATGTTTTTCCACATATTTGCAATTTGCTTATTTCTCAATATCATATTTTTATCCTTCCAAGCTTTTAAAAAACTTTCTACATACTAATCTAAAATAATTTAGACTTCCTTCTTCATCTGACCATAGTTCGTATAAAGGCTTGTAGCTGTTAATATTTTTACATTCAATTTCTTTTGACCTTATGTTTTTCAATAGCAATTCTGCATTGGATAAGTTTTGTTGATCTAATGTGCCAATCATTTTTTTAGTTGTTTTGTTCATGATAGTTTGCATTAAATAACGATAACTCATTTTACTGCTAACCATCATTCCAATGTAGTTGTTGTATTTAAATTTAAGCAACGTCCCATCCAAATCCATAACCCAACCTTCATGATTATCTATATCTCTTCTTCTAATTTCTTTGATCATCTTTTTGACAGTAAAAGTTAGAACTTTAGGTAGATTAGAATTACCAATAAAAGAGTTAATAGTTTTCATTAAGTTATAACTAATCTTGCTTCCTAAAGAATCATAAGCAGCAAGTATATAAACTTCTTCTTTACTATTATAATCAACCAAAACTTTCGAAGAAGGTGTAACTAATTCTGCAACAATTGTCATCAAGTCAATACCATGTGCTGTTTTAAGAAAGTATTTACACTGGTCCCATTCTTTTCTTTTAATTAAGGTTAAAGATTCTTGTGCTGAAGGCGTGTTAAACTTTCCCCTTGTTGTTGCACATAATTCTTTTTCGTTTTCAAAGAACTCAATCATATGTCCGTCAATCTTTTCATAAGCATTAAACTTACCTTTGTATCTATTTGTCAAAGAATTAGCTTGATTTTCTTTTTGCTCGTTTGCATTAAAAAACTTTTCAAAGCCTCTACTAACTAACTTAACTTCCTTACCAAAAGAGAAAACAAGTCCTCTACACAGTTTTAATTCATTTGACCAACCGTTTTCATAAACATGCAGAACGTTATGTGCCTGTGATGTATAGTTTAATAACAATAGATTTTTTTCTTCATCTATGTCAAAGCTAATTACATTGCAAGGGTTCAGTGTAAGCTCTTCAGTAATGTTAAAAAGTCTTTTGATAAGCTGCACGTTTTCCTTTTTAAAGGCAGCCCATTTATTTTTTTTGTCTTCATTATTTCTTATGCCTCCAGTTGTAGTAATAATCTCAACAAAACGAACAACATTGTTAAATTCTTTTTGATAGTCTTTGATATTCATTTAAATACTTCTTTGATTAATGATTGATTATAATATATTACAATGCAAAGTTGATCTAAGCTACAAGCTAATAACTTTATAAGAGTAGTTATTGCTTTCTGAGAATAATAAGTTTAGCTGTCTAACATGATTACTTGTATTTAGAATTGACAAGTAAATAGAGTTTAAATTATCATAACGTTCTGAAACTATTAATCCGAAATAATTGTTATCACGTGTTATAATATCACCAACTTTAAAAGGGTGCTTAGACATCTCCTTCTATTCCTTCATTGTCATACTTATCTTCATATGCATAGTTTACTGCCACATCATATTCATCCTGACTGAACTCATATACATCCTGTTCAGACAGCCAGTTTAAAAGACTGAACAAAACTTCTTTTGGATCTAAGGTCTCGTTTTCTACTAAGTCTCTCATAATAATAGTGTATTCTCTAGGCATTGGCATCTTATTGCTCTCTTTCTTTTAACACTACTTCTGCAACTCCAACCCAAACTGTATAAAGCATTAGTCCCAATCCTCATCTCTCATGTGTGCTGGTCGACCAGCATCATGGTCATAGTCTTCCTCTTCTTCCTCTTCATCGAAATCTTCCAACGTATCTTGCATGCTGCACATACTACCACCAAGATAACCATGATCTTCGTTTAAAGATGTAGATATATGTGCATACCAATAAGCCTCAGCTCGAGCTCTTGCATGACCAGGAACAAGATCAATAGCTTCTTCGAGTAGCTCTTTAATCTCACATATTATTTCTTCGAATCTATATTGTTTGTCACTCATTATATTATTCCTTTTGATTGATTGATTGTTGTTACCTTATAATATATTATAATATAATATAAATCTTATTTACACTTAAGGATTACTTGGAACCCTAAACGTTAACTTAATAAAGTCTGTTCTCCAAATCCCTTCACCACCATCAAAATAGTGATATGCATAATGACCAGAACTACCATGAACGTCTTCCCAAGTGTTAGTATAATTCTCTATCTCATCCACTCCCTTGCACGTTCTT
>Ga0233439_10000445_pt1 | contig 62902 bp, 68 predicted proteins | sample SI_123_September_6_FD_182713 | JGI IMG/M metagenome (GOLD analysis project Ga0233439, IMG submission 182713) | Seawater microbial communities from Saanich Inlet, British Columbia, Canada - SI_123_September2016_100_MG | ecosystem: Environmental > Aquatic > Marine > Inlet | place: Canada: British... | reverse complement strand
ACAGATTCTCCAGCTACGGATTCCTTAGATGGAGTAAAAACAGATTTAATCTTTTCAATAAAAGCTTCTCTTTGATTATTAATATCAGATGATGAACCTTTTTTTGGAGTATTTTCTTTTGGAGAACTTTTTTCTGTTTCAGTTTCATGAACTTCTTTAACTTGAATGGATGGTTTGGATTCTGAAGCTTTTTCTGATACCTGTTTTGAATGTTGTTCAGATATTGTTTTTGATATTTGTTCTGGATGTTTTTCTGAATGTTGTTCTGTCATGTTATTATTCTCCACTTTTCTAAATTTGATTTTATTGCATAATTCCTAAACTTTGGTAAAATATTCTCTCTAATTGACGTTGCATAGTTTCAATATTAGCTGAATGAACTTCAATACAATTGTCTTTAGTTGTGACCTCAGTTATATCGTTATCTTGAATGAATATGATAGCATGGTCTTCTGTGCAATCAACAATTGGGATATTTGGACAACCTTCTTCTTCAATACATGCTTCAAAAGATCGAATATTAAAATTTGAGAAAAATGAAACAGCATGAAACCTGATAATTGATAAATCAAGAGATTGTTCTGGGTTATAAGCTAAATAGATTTTATTGAAATTTATAATCTCTGAACTGTCTTCTGGAATTTCGAAAACTTCTAACGCGGAAGGTGGACTTGTGAACAGAAAATCAATATTGTTAACTGAAGTTTGCCAATAATTACCATTTTTAGTGAAAGTGTAACCGTTATAATCCAAACTAGTAGAAGTTGCAGCACCGGTAACTGGATTAGAATTTCCTACTCCGATAAATCCGACAATACTCATTGCGAATAAACCTGCAATAAATATAGCACCCCATTGTTTTAAGTTTAAAGCCATAATAAAACACCTAATTTGTTTTTGGTGTTGTTCCTTTAAAAGCTTTTATGTGAATGGGAGGAGGTTTTTGGATCAAAATTTCTGGTTTCTTCACAATCCTTATAACTAAGCATCTTGCTTTTAGTAAATAATGGAGATTTGGCAATCATTAATACTTGGAATAGTTCAAGGAATCACAGAATGGCTCCCAATATCAAGTAGTGGTCACTTAGTAATATTTCAACAAATGTTTGGTCTATCTGTTCCATTATCATTTGATATTTTATTACACTTTTCAACACTTCTGGTTTTGTTAACTGTTTATTACAAGGACTTGGTTGCAATCTGTAAATCTTGGATTTTTTTAGAAACAAAATCTACTGAGTTTAAACTAGGATTGATGTTAATAATTGGAAGTATTCCAACAGCCTTAATTGGCTTGTATTTCAAAGATAGTTTTGTTTTACTTTATGGAAGTTTACTGGCCGTTGGAATCGCTGAGCTATTTACTGCAGGAGTATTGTTTCTAAGTTCTAAAGCTAAGGAAAATCAGAAGCTGTCAGCTCCATCTGCAATTTTAATTGGGATAGCGCAAGGAATTGCAATAATTCCAGGAGTCAGTCGTAGCGGAACTACAATCTCTGCTGGATTATTACTTGGCTTGAAAAGAGAGGCTGCTGCAAAATATAGCTTTTTACTGGCATTGCCAGCAATTGCAGGAGCCACTATTTTAGAGGGTCCAGCTATATTCTCAGGTGGAATTGGCTTTGTTACTGTGATGATTGGAATGATCACTAGCTATATTGTTGGTCTGTTGACTTTGAAATGGCTTTTGAAATTGATCCAAAGAAAGTCGTTCTATATGTTTGGATGGTATTGTTTAGGGCTGGGTCTGATTCTAGTTGGGTTGAGTGTTTTCTTTTGATTTCTAATCCTCTCTCTTTTTCTAACCTGAAACATATGTGTTTTTATCTTTGTATTGTCAAAACAAGTTCATTTTTGTCCTTGAGAATTAATTAACCTGTGTTTTACCACAAGACTTATAAATCGCTTTTTTTGATTTTTACATATTCATGGAAGGAAAATTATTATATCAACATTTAGGGGATGAAAGGTTGCTCTGTTTGCAAGTTTATAGACCACGTTTTCTTGGTGGAAAAACAATTCCAAATCATTATGGTCCATTAATTAGTCAGAAATGTGGTTCTACTGAGATTAAATTAAGGAGGAATTTAGCAAAATTATACACTGCAAGATCATTTGATAATCACGATCCTTTAACCAGTTGGGCTAATGGTCCATTTGCAATTCGTAAAGACCGAGTTTTGAGGGCTGCTGAGATCACTACTGGCGATGAACTCCAACAGAAGTATAAAGTTGAACATAATTTTTTTTATTCAACAAGTTTAGGTGGTTTGAGCCCTACTGTTTTAGATGAACTTGCTAAAGAAAATGATTTAACTTTTGTTAATGGTGTTGACATTGAATCTTTATTAGGAGTTGCTAACTCATACAATCCTTTTTCGCTTAGAATTAAAAATGGAAAAGAATTATCTATGATTCAGAGATTGGCACAGATAAATATTATTGCAAATGCATCAAAAAAGCTTAGGAAAAAAAGTTCCGATAGATCTTATCAACAATTTGAGAGAATATTGGGTGATAATTATGACTCAATGAGTTTTAAACCTGATCCATCTCTTGATACCACTGCGGCATTGCTTTAAAAATTTCAACTTGTCTTCTAATCCCTTCTTGCATTTTAGTTTTAGGGTTGTAATTTAACTGTTCTTTGGCTTTTGAGATGTTAGCAGAACTTGTAACATCTGCAGCATCCGCTTGAATAATCTCAATATTTAGTTTTTTATTTGTAGCTTGCTCAACACAATCTAACCAATGTTTGATAGTCAGTGGATTTTGAGTTCCGATGTTATAAATTTCAAAATCAAAATCGCTATTTAGAACTTTAATAAAACCTTGAATTTCATCGTCAATGTAAGTTGCATCTTTAGCAGTTTCTAAACCGTTCAGACCATAAATTTGAAGTGCATTATTATTATGTGTGTAATTAATAGCACGTTGATGAAGCATGCCAAATGGGCGTTGAAGTGGACCATAAATTGGACCAAAGATTCGAACAATTGCACATTTTAGATTTTTGCTTTTATGAAAAGCGTGACAAAGAACTTCACCTGCAACTTTAGTTGCACCATAAACAGACCTGGTTTTGCTAACATCATCTGACTCAGTCACTGTAAAATTTTCTTTTTCACGATGACCATAAACTGAAGATGATGATGCGAACAGGAATTTTGTGATGTTGTGTTTTGTTGCAAGTTCAAGTAGATTTGTTGTGCCTTCAACATTAACTCTGCTGTATAAAACTGGGTTTTTTGTTGAGTTTGGAACTCCTGCCATAGCTGCGAAATGGATTATTTTTGTGATTTTATTTGATTGGAAGACTTGTTCTAGCTGACTTTGGTTTGTGATATCAAGCTCATAGAAATTGAAAGTTCCTTGGTTTTGTGATGCTTTGTTTTCTTCGTTTTGAGAAAAGTATTCTTTTAGCTTTTTGTAAACAGAAAAAAGTTCTGGATCTTTGGTTTTAACATCGGACTTGGCTGCTGCAAGTCGACACAAATCAACATTAAATTCTTTGCAATTTCTAGGGTAATAATCATTAAAGTTATCAATTCCAATCACATCTTGACCTTGCCAAATAAGAGCTCTGGCTAAATGGCTGCCAATAAATCCTGCGGATCCTGTGATCAGAATTGTCATGTTAGGAAATTTGGAGAATTAGGTAGTTAAATCTTGTGGTTTATTCTTCTAATTATTAAGAAAATGGGATGTTGTTGCTAATTAGAACATCTTCAATGCAACCAATATCAACCCTTTTGTCTGCAATTTCTATTTTAAAATTTGGCCAGATAACCTGCAATGGATTTTTGATTTTGCTCAGTTCTACTTTTTCGTCTAGAATCTCTTGTAGTTTTGCAGGATGATACAAATAAATTGAGGCATTAACTAAGTTTGATTTAGGATTTTCAGGTTTTTCTTCAAATCCAATAACATTACCTTCTCTGTCTGTTTGTACAATTCCATGTTTACTTAAGTTGTGATCTTTTTTGTAAACTACAACTCGTGATTTTTGGTCTTGATGATAATCTTGGATCATTTTTTTGAAACAATGTACTTTGTTATTTTCATTATAAACTAAAGTGTCGCATGCTAACATTAGTAAAGGACTAGATGTGCCTACATTTTGAATTGCTAAAATCATATCTTTTACTTGTTCTAATTTTTCAGAGTTGCTTCTGACACCGTTGGAGAACACATTTTCTCTTGGAATCCCATTAGTATCAGCCCATGATAAATATTGTTTTTTATGGACTTCATTAGAATGGACATAAATGTCTTGTTTGTTTATTCCGCAGTTTAGAAGTTGTTCTAACTGGTAATTGACAATTACTTTTCCTCTAATTGGGATTAGTCCTTTACTTTTTCCGATAACCCATTCTTGAACTTTGGATTTATAATCTGGATGAGAATAAAGTCTGGCACCTTTTTCAAGACGAGTACCAAAACCACCTGCGAGTAGAACTGCTTTCATTTTTTATTCAGTTAACATAATTACTTCATAAGTTTTTGTAGATTTTGCAGGAGATGAAGGGTCAGAATAATTCCTTTTTCCAATAAGACCTTCTTCAAGTAATTCTTTTATTGCAAAATTATAACGAATTGGATCCATTGGTACTTCTGGGCTAAAATAATTTCCGATAACTTGGTTCATTAACTGTGCAGGTTCCATACAAGGATTGGTGTGATCTCCTGGTTTATGTTCTGCTGGAAGAACTCTGTGGCTGTCCCTTAAAGTTGCAATAATATAATCATCAAGAAGCATGTGATCTTCTGTTTTAAATCCGTCAATATTAACCATTTTATTTATTACCTTTATTTTTGTTATTTTAATTTTTTAATTATTTTCTACCTATTCCAATATAACTAAAACCTTCTTCAGCGATAATCTCTGGTTCATAAATATTTCTACCATCAAAAATAATTTTTTGTTTAACTTGATCTTTAATCTCGGAAAAGTTTAGTGATCTAAACTCATCCCATTCAGTTAACAGTAAAATAGCATCTGATTTTTCTACAGCTTGGCCAATGGAATCACAAAATGTGATGCTGCTATGAAGTTCCTTATCTAGAGCATGTTTTGCTTCCTCAGTTGCAATTGGATCATATGCTTGAACTTTTGCTCCTCTTTTGATTAGTTCAGGAATAATAGTTAATGATGGAGATTCACGCATATCACTAGTTTTTGGTTTAAATGAAAGACCCAAAATTGCAAAGGTTTTACCAGATAAATCTGAATTAAAAACAGATTCAATCTTTTTGATAATTTGTAATTTTTGTGTTTGATTTGTTTTATCAACTTGATCAAGTAGCTTTGCATCGTAGCCATGTTGTTTCGCTTTATTCACAAGCGCTCTAACATCTTTTGGAAAACATGAACCACCATAACCAATACCAGCGTTTAGAAATTTTGCTGAAATTCGATAATCCATTCCCATTGCTTGAGCAGCTACTTTTACATCTGCTCCAACAGCATCACATATGTTTGCAAGCTCATTGATGAAACTAATTTTGGTTGCTAAAAACGCATTGTTTGCGTATTTGATAATTTCTGCTGATTCTAAACTGGTCTCTAAAAATGGAATATACATACGGGTTCTACCAAGGTAAACTTTACGGATCATTTGTTTAACCCAATCTGAATTTTCGTTTTCTCTACAACCGATTACAATCTTGTCTGGGTGAGTAAAGTCATGAATTGCAGCTCCTTCTTTTAGAAATTCAGGATTTGAAACAACCTCAACTTGACTTTCTGAATTGGTTTCTTTAATTAAATCTTGACAAGCCTTTGCAGTTCCAGGAGGAACTGTAGATTTGTTGATTAGAATCTTTTTTCCCTTAGCATGAATTGCAACAGTTTTGGCAACTTCTTTAACATAAGTTAAGTTTGCTCTACCATCACTGTGCTGTGGAGTTCCAACGCAGTTGAAAATAACATTGGATTTTTGAATTGCAGCTTTGGCTTCAGTTGTGAAGAATAGTTTTTCTTTTGCTTGAGTTAATTTTACAAGTTCAGAAAGTCCTGGCTCAAAGAAAGGAATATTCCCTTCTGCGATTTTGGTAAGTTTTGCTTCATCAATATCAACACAAATAACTGTGTGACCTAATTTTGCAAGGCAAGCTCCTGTAACTAATCCTACATATCCAGTTCCGAAAATTGTTATATTCATAGAGGAATTTTGGCGTAATTGTACTTAAAAGGTTTGTGGATCTAGAGAATGTGATTGTATCACTTTTTAGATTATTTTTAATAAATTATGTTTAAACCTTGCCTTTGGCTTGGGGCGAAGCAACGAGTTCCGCCTCTCAAATTCGCTGCGCTCAGGTCGAAAGTGTAAGCTCTCTCGAAAATAATTTGGCCTCTGCATAGAACGCCCCCAATCTGATTTTAACATAATTTATTTGGAAGAATAATACACTTCAGCCTCGGCATGTGCATCAAGTGTTCCAATATCAAACCAAGACTCATTGAACTTGAATGCATGTACTTCAGAATTTTGTGCTAAATGTTTAATTAACTCACCAGCATTATCAATATAACCTTTTTCCAAAAGCGGTTTGATTAATCTGAGGTCTTCCTTTTTGATTAAATAACAGAGGGTGCTTGCAAGTGTGGATTTTGGTTCTTGTGGTTTTTCTTGAAACCCAACTAATCTGGTACTACCAAGTTCTGTAATCCCAATGCCTAACTGTTGTAATTTTTCTTTTTGTGGAATATGACGGAAGGCTACAGTTGTGGCATTTTTGTCTTTAAAGAATTGAATAAAATCGTTGATTTGAAACTCAAATAAATTGTCACCTGCGATAATTAACAAATCGTCATCGATATTTTGATTTTCAATTGTGAACTGAATATCTCCGACAGCACCAAGTCTAGTCTCATTGGTTGTTGTTTGATCGTTAAGAATAGTGATTGGATGTGGGAAATTTTCTGATTGTTTTTGTTTTTTCCAATCTTGTAACTGCTGGTGTCCAACTGCATTTCCAACAACTGAGATATCAATTAAATCAGTTCCTGAATATTCTTTTAATTTATCAGTAATATGGCATAGAATTGTTCTACCTGCAACCTTAACTAAGGGTTTTGGACAATTGTTAGTTAATGGCCGGAGTCTGGTACCAAAGCCTGCTGCAAGTAATATACCTCTCATCAGAAGGAATTAGTTGGTTTGGGGTTTTTATATGTAATGGAATAATAATTTTTTAAGTTTAGTATAAACCATGCCTTCTGCTCGGGGCTGGCAACTGGATCCATTCCTCAACTCTTTGAAATTTATTCTAAATTATTCAAGAATTATTTTTATTAGAAAAAAAAAGGTGACAGCTTACCCAAGTTCCCGTATAAAATACAGTACAAGAGGGTACGGAAACGCGTTTCACTTCGGTGTTCGAAAAGGGTACCGGTGTACCACGCCCCTATGGCCGTCTATTACTATCATTGTAAGAGGTTATTTATAAAGCTATTGGTTCAACAGGACCAATTGTTCAAAAACTCAGAAAATATATTCTCCTGATGTACAGAAATTTCAACAAATTTCTTACAAATCAAGGATTTTTGTTGGTTTCTGTTGTTTAGGGGAAGTTTTAAATGTCACACAGATTCTAAGCTAAACAATGGATTCAGAGACACGAGAGAAATTACTCAAAGCTGGGAAAATAGCATCACAAGTACGCCGTGAAGGAGCTGTTAAACTCAAAGTAGTTGGAGCATCATATTTAGAAATTATGGATTATTGCGAAAAACGGATAGTTGAGCTGGATGGACAATTAGCCTGGGCTCAAATGTCTGTTGACCATATCGCAGCACACTTCTGTCCGGTTGAAGATGAAAAAGCAGTAACTGAACTTGGTCAGTTAATCAAAATTGATATTGGAGTTCATATTGATGGCTGGATCGCAGACACTGCAATGACAATTGAATGTGGCGATTCCAATAAACATGCTAAATTAATTGAAGCAAGTCAAAACGGACTTCGTGAAGCTATTAAAAAAGTAAAATCAGGAGTTGCAATTTCAGAACTTGGTGCGGCTCAAATGGATGAAGCTAAAAAGTTAGGATTTACAACTATTAAAAATTTGTCCGGACATTCTATTGATCAATATACAGTACATGCAGGTATCTCTATTCCATCATTTGATACTGGGGAACAAACCCAACTTGCCGAAGGGATGCATATTGCAATTGAACCCTTCGTTACTAATGGTGAAGGTTATGTTAAAAATGAAGGGAAATCTACTATTTTTATGCTGCGAGGAAACGTGAGTGTTAGAAGTCCTTATGCTAGAAAAATTTTAGAATTTGTTAAACCATTAAATGGAGTTCCGTTTACAACCCGGCATATTACTCGTAAATTTAGTAGAGGAGTTTATGCTCTTGGGATGAAGGAACTTTTAAAAAATTCTAACTGTGAAAGTTACCCTCCGCTTGCTGAGAGAACTGGTGGAATGGTAGCACAATTTGAACATTCAATGATTGTAACTAAAGATGGCTGCGAAGTTTATACTCGGCATGCTGATGATACCTGGTGATTATTCTATGAGAGAAGCTAAATGTTCTTACTTTGGAAACTGCGGTGGTTGTAGTGCTCAACATATTCTTTACGAGTTGCAACTATCTAATTCACGCAAAATGGTTGCTAAAATGATGCAAACTGAGGAAGAATCTGTTCAAGTTTTCTCAGGCAATGAATTTAACTATAGAAACAGGATGGATTTTATTGTTCACAAAGGTGGGCTTGGACTTCGTAAAAAAGGTCAGTGGGATAAAATTGTTGATATTGAGGAGTGTAGTATCGCAATGCCAGAAATCAATGTTTTACTGGCTGAGATTAGAAAATTCTTACTTGATATTGAAATTGGGATTGATTACTTTGATTTACACAAACAAACAGGTTCAATGAAATATTGTTTGATCAGAGTTACAAAATCAGGAGATTCCAGTGTAGCTTTTTGCTTGAATGAAGATTCTAATTATTTGAAAGAAGCAATTGAAACTGTGAAAGAATATGCTAAACTAAGCTCTGCTAATAATGTCTTGATTAATTACCAACCTAAAAAAACAGATCAAAGTGTATCTTTGAATTATTTTGTTTGTAAAGGAGTGGATTTATTACATGAAAAATTGTTAGATTATAATTATTATTATTCAGTACAAGGATTTTTTCAAAACAATCCAGAGATGGCTGAAAAATTGGTAAAGTATGTAAAAGATATATTCTCTAAATATGAAGGAACCAAAGAAACACAGCTACTTGATTTATACGGTGGAGTTGGAACTTTTGGAGTTGCACTGGCGGATATGTTTGAAAAAGTGTTTATCATGGAATTATTTGCGCCGTCAATTGATTTGGCTAAGAAAAATATTGAATCTAATAAATTGTCTAATGTTGAAGCATTAGTTGGAGATGTTAAACAATTTAGAAAACTAGGTTTTGATTCTAATAAAAAGACCTATGTATTAGTTGATCCTCCGCGCTCAGGAATTGTACCAAAAGCACTTGTACGACTTAAAGAACTTGCACCAAAAGTATTAGTTTATGTTTCTTGTAATCCAAAACAATTGGCTAAAGATTTGGTTCGATTGCGTAGTTGGGGTTATACTCTGAAATCAACTGCTTTGTTTGACTTATTTCCACAAACCCCACATATGGAAGTTGTGGTAGAATTGGTTCGAGAATAAAGTAAGATTTATATTCTTTAATCTGTTTTGTATTCTTGATGGTTGCAAAGAAGCGAAAAATAGTAAGAAGTTCTAAAGTTAAGAAAATTCCAATTGGAACTTTACGAGTTGAAGCTTCTAGCTTATCTGCATTTTCTAAAACTAAAACTGGATGGCGTAAAATTAAACGAAGATTTCCTCAAATTGAAAAAATCGCTAACTTGTATAAACGTTCTGGCCAATTTTTTGTTTTAGTTGATCAAAATAATCCACGTTTTTTGAAGGGACAATTAAGTTCAGAATCAAAGGAGCAAGGAGCACGAATTGTGACTTTGCCGAATAAAGAAAAACTGGAAAAGGCTTTCTCATTATTTGCTCCAAATTTACAACTTCATGATCAAGATTCACATGATCACTGGGATGTGTTATATCAGAATAAAGGGGGAACTTGGTCTTATGTTTATACAGAAGAAAAACGTAATCTGCACAGAGCAAAGAAGTACAAAAAAGTAGATAAATTTGCAAAACGTTTTGAGACGCTTGATAAAAATGTTAAAAAGGCCTTGAAGAATAATAAAGATATGATGGCAGTACCAATGTACACTTTATTACATACATACATGAGGGTTGGAAACGAAACTTATTACAGGGCGCATGGACACAAAGGCCTTACCACTTTGCAAAAAGGAGATTTGATGATTAAAGGAAATATGGTGCGTTTTACATTTTTGGCAAAAGATGGAGTACCAGTTTCTATTCTTAAAGAATTTCCAGAATTGTATGTAAAACGATTGAGATCTTTAATCAGAGGAAAAAAGGTAACAGACTTTGTTTTCTCTCATAATGGGCATTTGCTTCATGAGAATGATTTTCAAAAAGCTTTCAAACAGTATTGCGGGGAAGTATTTTATCCACACATAGTTCGTTCATTTTATGCCAGTTCTACTGTAAAAGCTGCTTTGAAATCAAAGAAAAGATGGAATAAATCTGAGAGAAATGAGTTATTTTTGGGAATTGCTCATGAGCTTGGGCATAAAAAATTTGATAAAAAAACTGGCGTTTGGAATGATAATTTCGCTGTGACTGTGAAAAGTTATGTGCAACCAGAATTGTTTGAAAAAATAAATCGATAATAAATAGTTAATAAAAAATCAAATAAATATTGATAGAAATAAATTTTAATGATATTATTCTTTAACAAATATTTTTCTGACTTTTGGACTTAATAACAGGCCAATGACTACTAGAGGTAAAATCATATTAGTTAATTCAACTAATCTTGCTTGAATAATAGTTTGATATATTGCCCAAAACATGTTAATCATTAAAAGACAAACATTTGTCCAAAAACTCCAACTCTTTTTTTGAAGAAGTGGTTTTGTAAGTAAGTACCAATAAATTAAGGCATAAGACCACATTAGCATCCAACTTCCCCTAACAATAAACCCTAATATTGTAGCTATCGCAATAGTTGCAATGTTAATAGAAATTACAATTTTTAGTTCTAAGGGATCTTTCTTTTCAAAAATTGGCATATAAAAAAGAAGTTTTTTTGGTTTTTATATGTTTCTTTTTTGATATTTGTTTCAATCTATCTTGATCCTTGTTTATTTTTACAATTCTTTACTCATTTATCCTTTCTTTCAACTTTGGAACAACCCAATATGCAATAATGAAAGATGGTAAAAGAACAGCCCAAAGAACAGCTGGAGTAATAACTGTAAAAATAAAAAGTAAAAAAGTTACAACTACAACTAAGGTAACTGTTATCCCAAGTATTTTAAGCTGTGTTTGTGGTTTCATTTTAGTTTTTTAATGATCTCTTCTGTGGTTAAAGATTCTTCTTTTCCAGATTCCATATTCCTTAATGTTAGTTTTTTATTCTCTAACTCTTTTTCACCAATGATAATGGTGTAGGGAATTCCAAGTGAATTTGCATAAGCTAAATTTTTACTGATTCCTTTTTTTCCCATTGAAACACAGACATTAATATTAGCATTTCTTAGCTCAGTTGCAACTTTGAGACTTTCAGATTCAGTTTTGATAGGAACAAGATATACTCTTGCTGTACTCTTTTGGATAATACTTTGTTTTGACTTCAATATTTCCATGATTGGTTCTATCCCAAAACTGATCCCAACTGCTGGGACTTGCTGTTTTGAATTCATAAATGATGCAATCATATCATCGTACCTTCCGCCAGCTGCAATAGAACTTGTAACTGGACCACTAGTTGAAAATACTTCATAGACTGTTCCTGTGTAGTAAGCCAAACCTCGTGCTAACGAAACATCAAAAATTACTTTTTTGAGATTCATACCTTCAAGATTTGCAAAAAGTTCTTCAAGTTTTTCGATTCCTTCAATTGCAGATTCATCTTGAATTTTTTTCTTTAGATCCTGTAGTGAGATTCCTTTCTCAATTAATTTGAAAATATCAACACATTGCTTTTCGCTGAATCCTTTTTCAAGCAATTCCTTTGTAACTCCAGACTCTTGGATCTTATCCAACTTATCAATTGAAATAATCGCAGCTTCTTGTTTCTCCAATTCCTTGATTCCTGATTGAGCCAAGATTCCTGAAAGAATTTGACGATTGTTGACTTTGATTTTTACATCTATATCAACTGAGTTGAAAAAATTTTCTGCAACAGCTAGAAGTTCTGCTTCAGCTAACATACTCTTTGCTCCGACAATATCAATATCACATTGCCAAAACTCTCGAGTACGTCCTAGTTTAATTGGGCCATCACGATAAACACGGCCAACTTCATATCTTTTGAATGGATACTTGAGATCTTTATTCATAGCAACATACCTTGCCATTGGAACTGTTAAGTCGAACCTCAATGCTAACTTTCGCTCAGCGTTATCAGTTACTTTGAATATTTCTTTTAAAGCGTCGCTGTCGGTTCCGGCTGCAAATTTGGCTGCAAGAGTTTCAAATCTTTCAATGATAGGAGTCTCTAATGGGGAGAATCCAAATCTTTCAAAACTTTGTTGCAGTTTTGAGATTATTTGATTCTTGATAATCTTTGTTTCAGAGGGAATATCTTTCACTCCTTTTGCTAATTGTAATTTCATCTTATTGTCTTTCATTTTATCTCTCCGAATAGTAGTTTGGTATTGTTTTTATTATTTAAGTTTTTGTTTCTTTTATGGCGCTGCTCAGTCAAAAATAAGCTTTTTTGGATTTGTTATCCCCATTAGTTTTATCTGTTCTTCAGATATTCCCTGACTTAACAAGCCCATTATAAACAAAGCTAAACCCTCACTTGGTGCAGGACTATTTACTTGACCCATATCTGATGATATGATGCACTTTGTGGCTCCAATTTTTTTGATTTGCTGAGCAATTCTTTCAATTGGAACTTTGTCTATTGACCACATTGCATAATTTGCTTCGATGAAAACCCCAGGTAATTGAGTAAGCTCAATTTGGGTTTTAATTGGCATATCTATCAACTGGTAAATTGGGTGGGTAATTACAACCTTGTCAATTCCCATCTTGACTGCAGTTCTTACTAAGACCTCTGCTTCATTCGATGATATGTGTCCAGTTGCTAAGATGCAATTATTCTCTTTAATTGCTTTAAGTGTTGCAATAGCATCTTTGGTCAGATTGCCTAATGAATCCAGTACACTGATCCCCTTCACGTTTTTTGATAACCTGGAAACAAAACCATCAGATACCCACTCAGGTGGGATTTCATATTTGCTTCTTTTCAAAAAATTTTCTGAATTGATTGTTGGAAACCATACAACTATTGGATAGTCAGATATTTTCGCAGAGGCGTAGATCGCATCTGGATTTAGTCCACCAACATAATTGTTTAGGGTAACTGAACCAATTAAGATTAGTTTGCTTTTATTTTTGAATGATTTAATCAAAGGCATTGTCGGGTATAAATGACTTTTGAGCACCAGTGCTTTGATATTTCCTTCTTCTTCAGCAATAATTTTTGGAACAGTATATTTGCGTGGCAATATTTCTGGACCAATGTGTACATGCAAATCAATGAAGTCAGTGATGTTTATTTCTTCAATATTTTTGTAATTAATGGATTTCATATTATTCACCTCCTAACCATGGTGCCATTGATTTTACTATGTAAACACGTTTTAGTGGCCCATCCAGAATATCTTTTTCTTTTCGTACAAGGCTTAGTTTAATTGGATCATATATTTGATCTACCAAAATACCTTCCACTAATCTTTCAATACAATATTTTTTGGCACTACCCTCAGCGTTTTGTGGGTTGAAAAATTTGGCAACTTCAACAGCTTTTTTGAACTCTCTAAAAATTTTGTAAATTCTATTAATTTCAATTGCATCTTTACCGTTTGAACTATTTTGATCCCAAAAATAAGACTCATTTTCAACAAATTCACCTGATATTTTTTCTTTCAGTTCTTGGTATAAACCAGAATTTTCTTCTCTCATTACAGACCATGTGGAAAAATCAACATCAATTGTGTCTTTTAGTATCTCTGTTGTTTTTTCATTTAGGCTAGCAAAATAATCTGAGACAAAATTTTCGTCAAGTGAATTCACTTCAGTAGCATATACATCTGCTGGCATTAGAACCAATTTTTGTGAGTAACCTAAACTTTTGAGTTTTTCAAAAATTGATCTCATCTCAATTAAAGTTTGGACCTCTGGGTCGTTGGAGTTAATTATTGGATTGCTGTTTTTGTACCGTGGGCCCCAAGGTGTAAACCAAGTTAGGGTTTTTGGAGTAAATCCGGTATCAATTAACTTGTAAATTATCTTATCAGCTTTTGCAGATCTTTTTTTCTCTAATTGATCTAAATATTGGCTGGCTTTTGAAGTGTTCAATAACCTATCAAGATTAGTTGAATCCATACTTAGTCTGGTTCCTCTGATCCCAGCTGCTGGCTTTTTTTCCCAGGATCCGTTAATTTTATACTCTTTACTTGCAAATTTTTGTTTTACCAAATAGTCTAATGCAATTTTTCCTTTTCCTTTAGGAAATAATGTTCTGTTTTGGCTAACAATGAAGATAAGTTCGAGGGTTGCTGCTTAAAGTTTCATAGTTGACAGTAGTGTCTGTGTTGTCAAAATTTAGTGCTTCAGTTGTTTTTGTAATTCCTGTTTCATCTATTTGTTTTGTTTCCATTTTTTGTCTCCATGTTTTTGCCCTGTGGGCTGTTGTTTTTTTGTTTATTTTTTATTTTTTGATCATTTTGTTTTCTTGAAAAAAAGGCCTAAGGGCAAGAATCGAACTCGCTCTAAAAGAATCACAATCTTTTGTGCAACCATTATGCATGAAAATGTTTAACACATTTTCGGCATCCAGAAAAATTATTTTTTCTTGGACACTACCATAGGCATGAAAAATTATTTTTTTTGGTTATTGATGAGGGCCATGCGGCAGTGGATGATGGATCTTAGAAATTGAACTGTTTGAAATAAGTTTATTAGAATTGTTTGTACTAGTATTTTTTTGCTCTAAAATTAGTGCTGAAAATAATGTTGAAAAAGAGTTTACACTAGAAAAATTATTGAAACGAACAATGGGGGCAATCAACTCTGTTTGTCATAGTCTGTTGTATATGTTCCATTTTTTATAAATCTTTAGTGGGATTTTGTTGAATATTGGTAAGTTAGAAGAATTTTCAATTAAAAAAATGGGGCGACCGGGGGGAGTTGAACCCCCTCCCCATGCTCCACAGGCATGGATGCAAACCGGTACACCACGGTCGCCATATCTTCTTTCCATTTAGCTACTTTCTTTATATGTTTTACGTTATTCCATCCAATAATTTCTTGGAAATGCTTCAATTGAGCATATCCATTGATGGATATTAGACTATACTGTTGATAATGATACTCTCTTGGAAGGAAATTTAGCTCTCTGAGGAGTTTCGCTACTTGCATTATCAAAATACTTGACTTTTGGGCAATCATTATTTGAGGGTAATGGGCAAATTTTCTACTTTTTGAATAAAAATGAACACACCCGTCTGTGTCAAACAAACCTCTTAGAAAAGCAGCTTTGTATTTGAGACCTGAGTTTAAAATGATTAATGGGGCGGAAATATCTGTCTTTCTTCCTGGTTTAATACCTAGTGTTTTTGTTTTGAAATACCATAAACCCTTTGAATAGAGTTCAAACCCATATGTGTCCTTATATTCTTTTAAAGATAAATTAATATTATATAGTTTAAAGTATAGTTTTTTAAGATGTTTGTCATAGTATTCTCTTTCGTCTATTTTATGTCCTTTAACTCGAAAATCATATTTTTTGTTACTTAGAAACCCATCACCTAAATGGATTCCAATCTCTTCAGCTAATTCTGTACTTAGGACTTTTGGGAATCTAATTTTTTTCTTTTTATCACTGCAGCTTCTTAAGATCGAACAATAAGGTAAGGGTACATTCTCTTGTTTAAGGAATAATCTTTTCTCAGTTATGTTGATTCTTCCAGATCCAAAATCTGTTCTTTTTGGTATTTTTTGATCTTGTATTTGACCATAATATTTTTTTAGAATCAAAATTTGATTAGTATTAATTAATTTACAAAGTTTTACAAATACTTCTAATGGGAGAGATGCCTTTTCTTGCCAATAATTTGATTTGAGATTCTTTATCTGTGTTACTTCTTCAAATTGGCTCCAACTAAGACTAATTTTAAATTTACAATGGGAAATAAATTGCTTTTGCTTCCCTGATTTGAAATAGACTCTTTTTGGTTCTTTCATTAATATTTGTTGATTATTTACTTTATATTTGGTACCTCTGGTTGACCAGTGGCTAGTGGATCAAATCATGGATCTTCGAGTCTTCAGAGTAACTGAGACTGGTTACAAGATTCTCTAGTACAATAATCTTTATTAAGAGATTTTGCGAATTACCACATAGAGTTGAGGTAAACTTATGGTAAAAATAATATTTCTTGGAACTGCGGGAACTAGTTCAGTTTTAACTAAACATAACAGGCTAGCTGGCGGAATGATAATTCATAGTGAAGAAGCACAACTACATATTAACCCAGGTCCTGGGATTGTAACAGGGGCTCGAAATTCTGGAGTTGATCTTAGAAACTCTATCTGTTTTATCACAACTGATTCTAACATCTTACACGCTGATGATTTGAACTTGGCTGTCGATATAATCACATTTGGTGGTATTGAGAGGCGGGGTTTATTGGTTTCTAGCGGATCTGTAATTAATGGATCAGATGATGAGCACCCGTTACTTAGTATGCGTCATAAAAATTTGCTTGAAAAAGTAGTAGTACTTGAAGAAGGAAATAGAATTGGTCTTGGATCAATTGAGATTCGAACTATTAAAGTTGATGCTGAAGATAAAACAGCTAAAGGATACAAATTTATTATGCCAAGATTCACTTTAGCATATCCTGGAAATACTGCATTAAGTGAAGATTTAATCTTGCAGTTGATGGATTCAGATTTATTGGTCTTACATATGCCTAAATTAGAAGCTGATGAAGGAGAAAAAGTATTGGATGTTGCAGCTGTTGAAAAAATATTAACAGCTGTTAAACCAAAGTTAGTAATATTAACTCACTTTGGAAATGATATTGTTCGCGAAGGGCCAATTGATGTTGCTCGTGAAATCCAGAGAAAAACAGGGATTCAATGTATTGCTGCAAAAGACGGATTGGTGTTAAGTCCTGATGGATTTGAGAAGAGAAGTCCAGTTCGCGGTTATACTGTTTGATTATGATAATATATTTTGATTTTTTTTTTTTAATTTTTTTTTTTTTTTTCTTTTCTTAATTACTTTTCTAAACCAAACCTACTAACCACAAAAACCCCAGACCTACAAAACACCCAGCTGAAATAAATGGCATAGCCGGATAAAATTTACCTTTCTTAGAATAATAAAATAAAATTGAGAGCGCAGCTGTTGCAAAAATTGGTAAAATTAGTGCTGCTGTCATTGAATAGTCTTTTAGCAAAACCCCTGCAAACAAAAGAGGAAATGCGATATCACCACCACCTAAAATCGCGGATTGAACTTTAACAACTTTAGATTTTGTTTTGGAACTTGTTGATTCATGAAACTTAGCTGCTTTGCTTTTAGATAATTTACTTGATTTCTTTGAAGCAGAGATACTTTTTGTTTTAGATTTAAAACTCCATTGATGTGGTATTTGAAGGCCTGCAAAGATGCCTGCACTTTTCTGCGCTTTTGCAAGTACGATCATATGTTTACTTTTCCAAACTGCATAAGCATCATAAATTGCGATTAAAATGAGCAGGATACTAATTGAAAATAAATTGAACACCGGAACAAAAATTGCAGCAATTCCTGCATAAATTAAAGGTTCAGTTGCGTTGTGAATAATTGGATTGTTTTTGAAAATTCGCCAAGCTGTGAACAGAATAGCTAGCGAGATTGCAATAGTTGTAGTTGTAAAAGCTGCGAAGCTGGTTGTGAGAGTCATAAATAATGCTAAGGCGAACCAAGCTTTCCATAGTTTCATGGCGCCAAATTTAATGATCCCAAATAATAGGGCGGTACCAATTAAGACGGCAAAAATAACTAAGACAAAGGAAGTGTTTTGATTTAGTTCAGGGCGTTCTCCAAGTGGGAGATTACCAAAACTTGTTTCTCCTGTGATCGCTGTTTGTTCTTGATCGATGTATTGATTTACAACAGCTAAACCAATGTACTGTGAAATTAGAAATATAGAAATTAAGATAATGGTGATTTTGATATTATGTTTCATGGTTAATTGGATGTTATAGTAGTTAATATGTGTTTAGGTTTTGAATTTTTTCTGTGTTTCATGAATCTGTAAAAACTGTATCTTCTTAGTTTTTGGATTTCTTTGAAGCACAGAACTTGTTTGAATTTTAAGAAAACATTTATTTTTGTTATACTGCCATTCTTGATATCTAGCTAGATAGGTATTTTGATCTATTTTTTTGTATTTTGATATTTTTTAGCTTAATATTAAATGATTTACTACTTCCATGATCTTTGTAAATCATATTTGAAAATTGAATCTTGTTCTGTTTTGTAGCATCAGGATACACAATTTGGAAGTTAGGATTCAAAAAATCTTGAATCTTGGTTTTTAGAATATTTTTCTGTTTTGGAATTTCTGAATTGTACCAATCTTCAAAGTTTTGATGAAGTTCAATGATTGATCTTTTACAATTATTACAATTCTTCATTTTCTGGTAAATCCTTAAAGACTTTTTTCAATTCTTTTTTACTTGGTTGTTTGCCTAAATAACTTTCAATAATGATTGCGGCAAGTGAAAGTACCATTGGACCAATGATTACTCCAAAGACACCAAAGAGAGCCATTCCACCAAAAATTCCAATTAAAATAATCGCAGGATGAATCTTGGCTTTATCACTAATGATCTTTGGCCTAATAATATTGTCAACACTGCTAACAATTAAAAGACCATAAAGAAATAAACCAGCCCCCTTGAAGATTAAAGAATTATCACTTTGTGAAAACCCGTTAAGCAATAATAATAAAGCTGTTGGGCCCCAAATAACTCCTGTTCCAAGATAAGGGATTAACGCTAAAAAACCCATCACAATTCCCCAAAAAATAGCTGAAGGAACTCCAAAGATTAAAAAACCAATACTACCTAAAATACCTTGTAAAAATGCTACAAGAACATAGCCATATAAAATCCCCTTTGTAACTTCTCTTAACCTGGTGATGATTTTAGCGTACTCTTGTTTTTTCATACTCAGGTAAAAACCAATTCTCTCAACTAACTTTGGTCCTTGCATGAACAAATAATACATGGTGAACAACATTAAGAAAATGTTTACTATAATAGTTGGGATACTTGCAATTAAGTCTGAACCTTTTTGAATCACATAATTTGTGATGTACCTTGATGCTCTCTCAATTTGAAATTTGATCTCTGGAATATTTAGGATTTCTTTACTAGCTTCACAAATGCTTGCTTCACATCCCTGAATAATCCCAGTAGCTAGACGTTGTTTAATTGTGATATAAATTATATAAGACTCTTGAACTAATGTTTTAAAGAAATAAATTGAAGGGAGAACTAACAGTAAAAAGATTATTATACAAATTATTGCTGAAGTCAATCTTGGCTTTTTGATTTTTTTGTTGATCCAAATATATATTGGAAATAACATGTAAGTAAGAAGTGCTGCTAAAAACAAAGCTAGGAAGTATGGTTTAACAATAAAATATGATAAGACTAAGAGTAAAACGAACAATGTAATCAGAATGAATTTATTGTATTTTTGACTCATAGCAGTTAGATAAGTTTTTTTGTATTTAAAAGTATCTTAGGATATCTATAATAGAAGAAGGGTTATTAGGCTAAATTCGCGAAATCTTTTTAATAGCTTTCAATTTATAATGAGTTATGCAACTTTGGGAAACAATAGTTCTTTGGATAGTTTATGGGATCTCTTTATATTTCTCAATATTTTTGGTTTTAGTATTTTTTGATACTAGAAAACAATTTGAATCTGAAAAATCTTCTATTGAAGTAAATGATTATCCATTGGTTTCTATTTTTGTGCCAGCTTACAACGAAGAGGCAACAATTTTTGCAACTATGAAATCTGTTTTTGAAATTGATTATCCTAAAGATAGATTGGATGTGATTGTAATTAATGATGGATCAAGCGATTCTACACTTTCAAATATGCAAGCATTCATTTCTGAATATAACGCATCACATTTTAGAATTTTAAACCATGATAACATGGGGAAGGCGGCTTCACTAAACAAAGCCATTGAACTTGCCAAGGGGAAATATTTTGCTTGTTTGGATGCAGACTCATTTGTAGATAAATTGTCTCTTCGAAAAATGCTTGCAATGTTTGAAAAGGAAAATGATTCACAACTTGCAATCATTACTCCTGCAATGAAAGTTCATGCACCCCGGGGTATTTTACAGAAAATTCAATGGTTCGAATATTTGGTGATGATTTTTGTTGGTAGATTAACTAGTCATTTAGATTCATTATATGTAGCACCTGGACCTTTTTCATTATACCGATTAGATGTGATTAAAAAATTGGGTGGATTTGCAAAAGACACTTTAACTGAAGACCAAGAAATTGCATATCGGATGCAAAAAGGACAATACCGAATTAAACAATGTTTTGATGCTTATGTTTATACTGTTGCACCAAATAAATTACCTGGATTCTATCAACAAAGACGTCGGTGGTATATGGGGAGTATGCAGTGTGCCTATAAATATAAGGATATGATCGCAAATAAAAAATATGGTGATTTTGGAATTATCCAGATGGTCAAAAATGTCTTAGGTTATGGTTTAGCCATCTGTGGAATTGCGTTTGCATTGTATTTTTTTATCTGGCCATTGCTTGAGAAGATGCTTAATGGTTTTAGTATTGGTTTTAATATCTGGCCGTACTTTCGGCATTTGGAAATTATCACTTCACCATTATTGTTAAATGTTCAACAATTGTCTGTGTTAATTGTGCTGTTTGGAATATCTGGATTTTTCTTTATTCAAGCACATCGGAACGCTCGTGAGAAAATTCACTCTAGATACTATTTATCAATAATTCCATATTTTGCATTTTATTATTTATTGAAAGGTGGAATTTTATTGATGTCGATGCTGGAATTCGCTCGGGTTAAGAAAATTAAGTGGTAGATTGATTTTTCTTGTGCTATTTTTTATTTGTTTTTTGTTTCTTTTTATGTTCTTATCCACGAAAGTTTTAAATACGTTTATTGCTTAAGTTAAGGTTGATGGTTAAGATTATTATTTTAAGAGGTGAATTATAATGCGTAATGTAAAAAGATTTTCTTTAATTTCAAGTGTGATGGCAATGTTGTTATCAGTTTTTGTTTCAGCAACTTTACTCACTACTATACAAGATGGATGGACGAATGTTTTAAAAATTTCTTCATTAAGTTTTTTAACTAACACCACAGGGGGGGCCCTTGGTGACTTAGAAGGATTACTCAGACTAGTTGTTGGAATATTAGTATTTACAATTTTGTATGCTGGATCAGTTACAATTGCGGACTTTACAACTAAAAATATTAGAATTGCACTTTCTGCAGTTCTTTCAATTTTATCAGTTATTTTAATGCCAGGAACAATTTTAGTTGCTATCGCAGGATCATTTTCAGGATTCTTTGGATTTATATTTTTGGCTTTACCACATGCTGGGATTGGATGGTTTTTCTTTAAGACAAAATCAGAAACTCGTGGCGAAAATGCAATGAAACTGGGTGCGGCTTTACTTGGTGTATTTTTGGCAGCAAATATTGCAAAGCATACAGGGAGTATCGGTGGATTGACTGGTTCTAGTGCTGGTGTGACTGCTCCATGGGGTGGAACTGTTGTGATGTTACTCGGATTTTTTGAATACGTAGTTTTTGCATACATTATCTTAGCACTCTGGTTTGGTTATAAAACAGCATTTCCGGATGGCAAAAGTACAAAAGGTCCTGATGGAAAAAAAGCTCGGGCTAATGCAGTTAAATTTTTGAGTAAATTTGATAAAGATAAAGCTAAAACTGTTAAGTGGGAACTAAGAGAATGGGTTGATATTCAAGCTCTACAAAACAAAGTAAACTCAGCTGCAAACGTGGCAGATTTGAATAAACTTAAACGAAATACTAAACAAGTCAAAAAAGATGAAGTAAAAGCAAATAAAAGTATTTTTAGGTTAGAAAGCGATGCTAAAAAAGTACCTAAAGGACCTTTGAGAAAGAAGCTTTTGAAGATCATTAAAAATGAGATTGAAGTGCAGAACAACATTATCATTGTAGAGATGAAAAAACTGTTTACTACACTAAGGTCAACTAGCAAAACTTTTACTCTGAAAAAAACTGAGGCATCGACAAGTTTGAATGCAATGGTCGCAGCGAATATTTCAATTCATACGTCTTTGAAGAAGCTGAAAAAACAAGCTAAGAAATAAATTTTATTTTTTTATTTTCTTTATTTTTTTGTTCTAATTTTATTTTGAATTTTTACTATCTATAAACATATATTTTACTTCTATACTTAAACCAAGATATAGTTAAGTTTATTAACTAAAAAATACTTCTAAACAATATGAATAAGCGGTGGTTAGTTGGATTGGTAAGTTCACTACTTGCTATGCCATTTGTACATGCTAGTTTAAATGGCAGAATTAGAGGTGTTTTTAATTCAGTTGTGGAAATTGGCTCACTAAATTTCTTAGGCGTACCTAACGGAAGTATGCTCTTAATGTTTACTCGTTTCTTAGTTGGTATTTTAGTTTTTACAATTATGTTTGCACTTAGCACATTCTTAGGTGGTAATGGTAAACAATTACAATTCTTAAAACGAAATCACGCAATTGTGATCTCAGCTTGTATTGCACTAATTACAATGATCTTCTTACCTGTTCAAGTATTACTGGCAGCTGGTGGGTCACTTGGAGTTGCTGTTGGAATGGCATTAGTTGCTGGACCAATTGTGGGAATCATTTTGGTGATTTTGGCAATTCCTGGTAAAGGTAAAGAGGAAGAACGTGGGGATATTTTTATCAAACTAATACTTTGTATGATCTTGTTTTGGATGTTAACTGCAATGAACTATCACGTTGGGGTGATTGGATAAATGGCATTCGATATTGTACTTGGAACTGTAGGGGAATTTATTGAAATTGCTCAGACATTTGTAGCATTATTCATTATTTATTATTTGGTCAAGTTTGTTTTTTATTCACCTAAAGGTGCTGATGATGACTGGGGCGCTAAAGGACCAGCTGTACGTGAAGCTATTGGTAAACTCTTAGGTGAGCGAAAAAAGAATCAAGAAAAGCAAGATAAACTAGAAAACCGAAAAAAATATTTGGAGAAATGTTTAGGATTTTTACATCGGGCTTTGTCAAAGGCTCAATCTTTACAAGAAAGATTACATGATGATACTAAAAGAGAAGTTAATAAAACTAAAGAAGCAATTGGAGATTTAAGAAGTGCACTTTCTTCTGCTCGCCGTAATGCTAGAGGCGCACATAGACATCATCATGATGATTTAACTGAGAGTTTGCATAAAACACATGCAGCAATTGATGCTGTGTTTGAAAAAGTTGATGAATTATTAACTGATGAAATTCCAAAACATGGTGATAAAGATTTCAAGGTAAAGGGAGCGAAATTAAGGCAAGGTGCTCAGAAGATGTCAGAGTATATTGCTAGTTTATATCACAGTGTGAACAAATATATTCAAGCGCATGATGATAAAAAATTACAATTAAGTGCATTAATTGATAATTTAGAAAAGGAAGTTGCTAAGAAACATGCTGCAGCTTCAAGTGGCAGTGGATCTAGCGGTGCTAGTTCTGGTGGTAGTTCAGGAGGCTCTAGTACCAGTGGTAGTTCTAGTGGGTCTGGAAGTAGTAGTGGCGGATCTGCTAAACCTGGACCTAAGAAATCTTCAAAATTAGTTCCGGTTGGTAAACTCAAACCAAAAAAGAAATCATGAATAAATTGATAAAATAAAAAAATCTTCTTATAAAATAATTAAGCTGCTTTTTGCTGAACTTGGTACATGATTACTTCCTTTACTTTTTTGTTTGAGCCATAGACAACTTCAAAAGCAAATTCAGTTCCACCATTTAATTGCAAAGCTTCATCAGGATCAAATTCTAACACTTTTACTTTGTATCCATCAATTTCTTCTATCTCAGTTGAACTTCCAATAGCTTGATTTAACTCTTGTAGATTGCTAATTTCTCCAATTTGGATGCCATGTTGATGTCCTGCTAAGACGGTAGCCACAGCCTTGGAATATTCAGCTGCAACATCACCAGTACCATATCCTGTGTGTTCAGTAATTTTGTGAGTAAGATAAATGTCAGCAGTGCCAGCATTCCTCATTCTATCTCTAGCTTCTGTTTGATAATTTTTAATTTCTAATGCTTTTCCTGATTTTTGATCTGCCTCAAGATTATCTAAACCCATACGGTTAGGCTTACATTGATTTTTTGGGTCTAAACACAAACCAGAGTCATAGTTTAAGAAAAAATCTTCAGCTGATCTTGTTTCATCTTTATGGTTAAACATTTTTGCTAATACTCTGTTTATATATGGTGGAATTTCAAATGTGTTCGGGTCTCCTTGTACTATAAATTCGGTTCCATCATAACCAGTTAAAGTTACTTTTTCTCTTGTATCAACAAATGTGAATGGTCCATTATTCTCGGTGTCCATAGCATATACATGCTTAGTATCATGATTTCCTGGAACTGCTAATAATTCAATACCTAGGTCCTTTATTCTTTGGAATCTGTTTCCAATTGCTTGATAATCATTTTCGATTATAGGAATAATATCATCAAGTGTGAATTCTCTTGATGTAATCATATCGTCAATTAAGCCTTGTTTAACTTGTTCAACATATTTTTGTCTTTCTCTTATAATATCTTGGATTTCGGACATTACTCTTTCGTCGATATCTTTGACTTGAGTTTCTCCTTCTTTGATATTATTTCGTTTAAAAATATTTTCAATAGTTGAATTATATCTTGAAAGTTGTCTTTTATGATGTTCCTTTGTTTCAATTTCTTTTATCACATTTGGGATAACTTTTTCTAAAGAACGATTAGCTGTACCAGGTGCAGATGAATGTAGTTGAAGAAAATCTCCTGGAGAAGTCATAGCATGATACTTAGTAGATTCATCTTTTTGCCTTTCTGCAATATGTTTCTCTATAGCTTCAAGGTAATGGTTGGTTTCAGGATCATCAATATGAGTGTCTCCTATATGAAGAATTCTAAGTGAAGCTGCATCCTTTACCATACTACTTGTAAGGGACTACTACTATATAAACTTTCCTATATTTTTGTCACTAGGAAGTAACAAACAGTCTGGATGTAAGGGAAAACTGTTAACAATATGTTTATAGTTGCCATTATTTATGTTTTAGAAGTAAATTTTACTCTATTTGGATCTTTGTACCTAAAGATTGTCCTGGAAGTCCTTCATTAGCGAAAATTGATCTCACATTTCCTTTTCTACCATGTAGTGCTGAGACTGTTCCAGTGATTTTTTTACCTGCTGGGCTAGTCCAAACTGCTTTCTTTCCAACGACTTTTTGAGCTTCTTCTGCGGTATCAGCTACCTTTAAGATCATCTGTTTGGAGTTCACATGGTGACGTCCTTGTCTAAAATGCATTACAATTGCTTCCATAGTTGGGTTAGGATCGGCGGTGGTTTATAAAGCTTGCTATATCAGAGAGGTCTTTTTCAATTAGCCACTAGTTCTTAGATTCAGTAGTTACAATAGCTTCTTATAACAGCAGTTTCTAGGTAGATGTTGATGGTAATAAAAGGGCAGATTGTTGCAGGAGATTATTCTAAACTTTTAATGAGAGTTAAAAGCGATGTAGAAATTGAACTTGGTGAAATTGTGGCAGTTGATGCTGGCAAAGAAACATTTCTTTTACAAGTTTATGATTTAGCATATTCTTCTCAAATTTCATCTTCAAATTTAGAAATGATTAGTGGAATGAATTTGGAGGATAATGGTAATTTTGAATTAATGGATCCGACACTTCGAAATTATCGAATCGCAGGATTAAAGCCACTTTTAAGCGTGAGTGATACTTGCAAAACCTGTAAACGAATGCCTCCATTTTTTGCAACCGTTCGTACCGTCACTAAAAATGATTTACGTTTTATCACAACACCAAAAAATCCTCTGTATTTAGGCGAACTTCGAAGTGGATCAAAATCACTTGGATTTGATTTATTCTTGAATGGTAAAGATGTATTTAGTCATCATATGTTGGTTGCAGCGTCAACTGGAAAAGGAAAATCAAATTTAATGAAAGATATTTTGTGGGACTCATTAGATAAAGAATATGTGGGAATGTTAGTACTTGATCCGCACGATGAATATTATGGAAGAAATGATCTTGGTTTGAAAGATCATCAGTCTAGAAATAATGTAGTTTATTACACGCCAACAAATCCTCCTCCTGGTGCGAGGTCTTTGGTAATTAATTTGTCGACGTTAAAACCAGAATACTTTCAAGGTGCAATTCAACTTAGTGATCCGCAACGTCAAGCATTATATGCATACCACCGTAAATTTGGAAAAGCATGGATTGCAGCAATAATTGATGAGCTACCAATTGTTGGAGTTCGTTTTCATGAAGACACAATGGCAGTTGTGAAACGAAAACTGCTTGGACTTTTAAGTTTAGATTTACATGAAGGTAAACTAGAAACTGGTGGAATATTTTCTGAAATTGGTGGAGAAAATACCATCAAAGATATTTGCCGAGAACTTGAGCAAGGAAAAACTGTAATTGTGGATACTAGCTTTTTTTCAGGGGCACTTGAAGTGATGGTTGCAGGAATGATCGCATCAGAATCACTTTCAATGTATAAACGTTACAAACGAAGTGGAGAATTGGATTCTAAACCAGTAATCTCAATTGTACTTGAAGAAGCTCCGCGAGTACTAGGTAAAAAAGTTTTAGAACAAGGGTCAAATGTGTTTGATACACTTGCGCGTGAAGGCCGGAAGTTTCAAGTTGGCTTAATCGCAATTACTCAATTGCCATCAGAAATTCCAAAATCAGTTTTGGCAAATATGAACACTAAAATCATTTTAGGAATTGAAATGGGGTTGGAGCGACAAGCTGTAATTGAAAGTGCAGCGCAAGATTTGCATGATGATTCACGAACAATTGCAAGTTTGGATAAGGGTGAGGCGATTGTAACTTCAATATTTACTAGATTTGCTGTTCCTTTGATAATTCCATTTTATCCTGATTTTGTTGCTAAACGAAAGAAAGAAGCTATGTTGAAACAAGCTGTTTCAGGTAATGGTGGAACAGTTACACCTGGGTTTATGGGGATTTGAACTAGTTTTTTACTTTACAATAGTAATTAATTTAAATGGGGTTCATTTTTTTCTAACATGTCAAAAATTGTCTTCGGACCGTCAATAACACTTGGTAGAAAATTAACTCAGTCTGATTTTTTAGCATCTGAATCCTCTTTAAGATCTTATACAAATCTTTTAGATTCTGGATCTGATGTTTCCTACGCTGTACTTGTTAACAATATTGGATTTTCTGATACTTTGGCAAAATATGGATCTGGTGGAGTTGCAGAACTTGTGGATGAAATTTCTGAGCGACGTGATGATTGCAATGCTGAAGGACGTTTATGTCAGATTGTACAAATGCCAGAAGAAGGATTTGAAGCAGAGTTGTTTGATAAAGATTTATTATCTTATTCTTTGGACTTAGCTGATGGTAATTATCAAGGAGAATTTTTACGAGCGAACGTTGAGCCTGAACTGTTAAAGAGATATATTAGTCAACTTGGTTTGCCAGATTCGTCTGTTTTGTTTTCAGAAACTAAGGCTAAAAATCTTGTTAATAAAAGAATTAAACAGTCTTGGAGAGGCATTGTTCAAAAGGTAGAGGGTTCAAATTCCGCTTATATTGGGACTCAACAGATTCGAAGTCGCAAGGCTGTACCAATGTGCCGAGGAATTATGCTGGCATTTTATGAGCGACTTGTGATGCAAGGTTATGAAAAAGGAGAATTTTTTTTAAATAAAAAAGAGAATATTGCTTTTGAGGAAAGTTTTGCTCTATATCGAAGAATTGCTCACTTGTTGCCAAATACTGCAGAAAAACCAGTACTTGAAATAAAAACTCATTTTTTCTAATTTAATTAATACTCACTCATGCCTTGAGTCACCTGTGCTTTATTATAAGAAATCAACCTCTGCAAATAACTATGTAAATCAACAGATATTGGAATAGCATCTATCTTTAGTTTTTTGCCAAGTTGTAAAGTGTAAGTGTCGAACTTTTTATCAAGAAAATTTTGTTTTCTTTCTAACTCAGGGATTGTTATATATTTGATTTTTCGATGGCCAATTTCTAAATGATCACTAAAGAATTTAACTCCATGTTTTACTTTGTTGCTGTTTAGAAAAATTCCTAAGATAATTAGTAAAAAAATAATCCCTGCTGCAGAAAATTTGATGATTCCTTCAGTACTTTTGTCTAAATCTAATAAAGAAATGTTAACTAAAATAGCTAAAAAGAATAATGTAGATAGGATAACTAGTGAAATTGTTTTTGGAATTAAGATTCGTGACTTGTGAAGTGGTAGTTGGTACAAAGGTTTCTGTGCTTGCATGAAAAAATAGAATGTATTTGTGGTTATAATAGTTTCTTTATTAATGTGGTATAGAAAAGTTTATAACTAGCTCATTGACTAGTAGTAACATGAACCAATATAACATGATGATTTTAGAAGATGGACCAATTGTAGGATTACACATATTACAAACAAGCGCCTATGTTACAATGATTAGAGAAAATCCAGGACTTTTACATGAAAATGTGGGGGATTTTTATTCAAATACAGCAGTTGAAGATTTGGGAACTGTAATCCTGGCTACCGATGTGGAACATCAGGGAGCTTCACTTATGGATGATGTGGTGTTAGTTAATGCAAGTGAAGTTGATTCTTTGGATTGTAATACATCTACAGATTATGTGATTCAAGGGGAAACTGGGGTTAGACTCTATTCACCAGATGCACAGCTATCTGGAAAGTCAGATGAAATTAGAACTATGTACAGTATGATATCATTGCCAGTTTTGGAAGCTTTATCAATTGATATGGAACGCGGATCAGTTCCACCACAATTAAAAAAAATGGAAGCTACACTTGCTAGATTACTGAAGTAGGAAAACTTTTTTTATTTTAATATTAACAGCTATTCTTGAAAAACACTAACATCTCATCTATTTTTTAATATAGTTATCTTTTTAAAATAATTTTGTAATTTGAACTTATGACAAATTCAAATGAAAAATATGGTAAACACTTGCCAATAATTAGACTTCTTTCAATTCTGATTGTCGGAATAATTGTTCTTTCCGGAACTACTCATGCAAGATTTGCAGTACCAGGAGCAGATAGTGATTCAGATGGATTATCTAACCTTGAAGAACGATTTTTGTATGGAACTGACCCATATGATTGGGACACTGACAATGATCATTTAAGCGATGGTGATGAGTTAAACATTTATTTTACAGATCCTCTTGATCAAGATATGGATTCAGATAGATTGTATGATTATGAAATTTTACAGTATGGGACTTCTCCATTTAAGGCGGACACAGATTATGATGGGTTATCTGATTATGAAGAAGTAACTCGTTATAACACTGATCCTAATTTGGCTGATACTGATAGTGACTTGTTTAATGATAGAGATGAGTTAATCTTGTATATGACAGATCCATTGGATGTAAATGATTTTCCAATGCCAGATTTAGTAGTAAATAATTTTTTGGTAGAATTTTTTGAAAATGAAACCAGTGAACTAAAAGGAGAATACCCACAAACAGTTGGAGTTACTGCTATAATAGAAAACCAAGGAAATTATCGGACTAATATTTGGCCTAATAGATTGTTGATGGATTATTATATAGAATATACAGATTATGATTCTCAATTAGTTAGTTTTAGAGGAACTAGAACTATCTCTTTAACTGATGCAATTATTCCAGGAGAAATGCAAGTAGGGGAAGTGATTACTATCTCAGAATTTTTAGTAACCTCTTTTGATGAAGCTACTTATGATGCGTTAGTATCTGGAAGTTTTTTGATTGTGTTTGATGTGGAATTTGAACTTGATTCAAGTTATATGGTAATTGAAAGCGATGAACTGAATAATGAGTATACTGGGTCTTATTCGTTTTCTCCGAGAGGAGTTCCAACAATTTCAATGAGTTAATTTTTTTTATTTTTTATTTTTATCTTAATTTTTGTGTTATTTTTTGTTTTTATCAATTACAAACATTTAACTAGTCAAATTTGTTAGTTGTAATTATGCCACACTCAGATTTACATTTACCACACACTTGGAAATATTTTATGCATTCAGAACTTAATCAACTAAATATTTCTTTGGCAATTCGAGGATTTGCTTTTTCGATTTTATCATTATTTGTTCCTGCTTACTTACACAGTGAACTTGGTTACGCTGTTTCTGAAGTGTTATGGTTTTTTGTTTACTTTGCATTAGTACTTGCAATATCGTCTCCATTTTTGGTATTAATTTCATCAAAAATTGGGTTTAAACATATGATGATTCTTAGTATGCCTTTGCAATTAATATATCTATTTTCATTACATTTACTATCAACACATACATTCTCATTGTTTTATGTGGCATTGGCGTTAGGTCTTGGTATTGCAAGTTTTAACATTGGTGTGCATTTAGAATTTCAATCAATAAGTCACGCTAAAAGTCGAGGAAAAGAAGTTGGTTCAAGGCAAGCAGCACGATTACTTGGTTTATTATTTGGTCCACTTCTTGGTGGAGGATTAATTCATTATTTTGGTTTTATTATTGTGTTTTGTATTGTTGCTGTGTTGGTTGCAATTTCATCATTATTTTTATTCATGAGTAAAGAGCACCATGGGAAATTAAACGTATCTTGGAAAAGATTGGGTAAAGCATTTGATGTTAAATTGGCACTATATTATCTTTATCGTGGGTCTTGGATTATTGCAACCGGGGTACTTTGGCCTTTATTTATTTTTTTACAGCTTGGAAGTTATTTGGCGCTTGGAGTAATTGGAACATTGATGTCATTAATCACAGTGTTCTTAGTTTTTTACATGGGAAAGAAAAGTGATAAAATTGGAAAACATAAAATTGTTCATTTTTCAGCAGTCCCTGAAGCAATAGTTTGGATTTTTAGAGGATTTTTTGCAAGTTTAGGTGGAATTGTCGGAATGTCAATATTTCAATCTTTAACAAGCAGTTCATTGATGGCACCACTTTTGGCAATTGAATACAACAAAGCTAAGAAAACTGGTACTGTTTTAGAGTATTATATCTGGAGACAATTATTTATTGGCCTTGGAAGAGCATTAATACTAGGGTTTACTTTAATTGTTGGAAGTTTTGTTGCTAGTTTTGCTTTTGTTGGTTTAGGAACTTTCTTTGTATTTTTACTTTAGATTTCTTTTTATATTAGCTTTCTAATTAAAGTGATTATGATTAATGAATTCGAAGATAAACTGCTGATACAACTATTAGAACTGCAACATGGGGCAATTGAGATTTCGGAATTAAAAGAGACTTGCAGTCAGGTTGATTGGGCTAAAGGTTTTCCAGAATCAAAGGAGGCCTTTTGGAATTGTGCAGCTTTTATGTGGCAGCGAAAAATAAAGAAAGATAAGAGGGAGATGATTAAATTAGAGATTCAAAATTTATTAGGAACAAGTAAACATAAGAACATTGATATTGGGAGTGGAAGCTATTCTTACATCCCATCTGTTGCATTTGATTGTTCCAAAAAGATGTTGGATTTTAATGATTCTGTTTTGGAAAAAGTGCAAGGAGATATTGAGGCTAAGTGGCCGTTTGAAAATGAATCTTTTGAAACTGTGACTGCCGTGTTTGTTCTGAACTATTTGAAAAATTTAGATTTAGTATTCTCTGAAATTAAACGAGTATTAAATCAAAATGGGAAACTCATAGCTGTGATCTCAGCTACTGGGGTAACTGGACTTCATAAGGCACAAGAGAAACAACAAAGAAGCTTTGAATCTTGGAAGGAATTATTTAGTAATTATTTTGCGGTGGAAAAAAGTTATAAGAAGGATGGGCTGTGGTTTTTTTGTTTGGAATTATAATAAACTGAGAACATTAACGATACAAATCTGACTGAGAATTATCTTTACTTGCAACATACATTGCACTAACTTTATCCTTTAGAGCCAAAGATACACTAGCTGCTTTTGCAACCCGATCACTTTCGAATTGATAGTTACCCGCCTTTACATCAGCTAATTTGCGCTCAATTGCACTTTGTAATTCTACTGCTTGTTCAGCTGAGTTGGCTGCAACATAACCCTTAGCTACACTAGTGTCATAAATATTTTTCATCTGGTCATAAAGTTGAGTGATTGGCTCTTGACTCATTTGAAGAATTTGTTGTTGATACTGCATAGATAATGTATTTTCATGGGGGATATGACCTGGTATTCCAAAAGTCTCATCAGCAACAGTAGCTTCTAAAGAATTATCTTTTTTTGATTTAGTTTTTTCTTCAAGAGATTTTTTTTCTTGGTCTTTTTCTTCTTCTTTTTCAGTAGAAGATCCTCTATGAGCTTCAAAGATTTCTTTCTCAGCTGCACTCATTCCTTCAGAGGATGTAGCTGTAACTTGATCGATTGGAACTTTTTCTTCTAGTTCCTGTTCATCACGTAGATTTTTCTCAGCAGATTTTATTTTTGCTTTTAGTTTTTCAAGTTCTAATTTTTTTTTAAGCTGTTCTGCTTCTAATTTTTTCAAATCTTTTAGTGCTTGATTTGCGTCTTCAGTTGACATACTATTTAGAAGGAGAGGAACTTTAAAAGAACTTTGTTAAGTTTACCAAGTTACCATTCGGTGAGCTTTCTTAAAATAATGATAAGATGCCCAGCAAACTCCATGCGCCATTCCAGCACCATTACCTAATTTTTTGCTTTTTGTGGAAGAAGATTTATTCTTCTTTTTAGGTGGGTTTAAAAAATCACCAAAAAGTCGATGTAATAAAGGAAGTTGTTCCTTTTCTTTTCTGGAATTTTTGTTCTTGTTAAAAGGACTGCTATCAGAATATTTTCCTTTGATATCTAAGCCACAAGCCTCTTGATAGTATCTTTCAAGTTCACTCCCAAGCCCATGCATAGCAGTTAAAACTGATTGAGAAACATTACCAAGTAATTCCATATTCTCGTCGTTTTTCATTTTTTTGTATTTTGCGATAGTCTCTTTATCCCAATCATAAACCCGGTATTCCATATTTAATTCTCCAACATGGACAGGACCCCTTTGATAACCATCTTGAACAAATTTCATATGAGGACGAGTTCGATATTGAAAAGTAATTAACACGCAATGTGATAAATCTGGATGATGAGCTACAATCTCAATATCAATCATAGCACTTTCGAAAGCTGAAATTAATGATACAGAATCTTGATGGGAACCCTTCATCTGTAGACGTTGAACTGTTTTCAAATAAGGTTTGATCCAAGTTACATACATTTGAATGATATCAAAATGTTGACGAAGATATTTTAACTGAAATTCACGTCTATTTTCATGTTCTTTCCATGTACGCTTTTTCCATTCGATAAAGTGTCTTAAATGTCTAAGCAATACTCTTCTAACTGACATGTTAAAGTCAGTTAACCCATCAACGTAATCTTCCATCTCTTTTGGATCTTTGAATGGTGGTGCATCAAAAAATAGATCTGGAAGTGCAACGAATTCTAACTGTGCTGCCATTCCAAACACACTACTTGGACTTTTTCCACCACCTTGAACTAAATCAACAAACATTCCTTTAAGTGTGATTTCATCTGAGTTTTTTCTATCCTTCATAGCTTTACCTTCTTGAGCTCGGCTTCCACGATAGTATTCTCTTCTTTCATCAATAATTCTAAGTTCTCGAACCATTTGAAATAATTCTTTCACCATTTTTCCGATAGTTGCTAAATATTGGCCTACTTTATCTTGTTGAACTCCAAGACGTTGTTGTGTTACACCAAAAAAAGCGGAATTTTCACTAGCTGAAAAACTGTCTTCAATTTTTTCAATTAAAGGATAACTGTGTTTGAGCAAATCTAAAACCCAATAATAAGGTTCTTCAACGCTTAAATCTCCAATTTCATATCGAAGTTGGTAACGTTTTTCTGATTTTGGAAAACCAGTTTTTAGAAATTGGCCATTAATAATTTCATAGATTTCTTCTTCAAAACCAAATTCCTCTAGAAGTTTGCTACTAACCATTTATACCTCAATGAATAATAAAGCAGTTTGCCTTTAAATCTCTTTCTAATATGAACTTGCTTTGAAAGAAAATTCTTATATAGTTGTTTGAGTTATTTAATCAAGTTTTGTAATATTTATCATTCAAAATTAACTTTATTGAAAATTAACTGGTGAAATAAAAATGGTGGAAATAGGTTCTGGATCTGGGTTTACAACAGGGTATCTTTCTGCTATGGATCGTGATAGTGGAGGGTCTGATCATGGCCCTAACAGTGGTGGAGGACATCATTGCGGTGAAGATCATGGAACTGGTGGATCAACTGGTGATTTAGGAATTAAAGCCGGAGATTTTGGAATGAGTTTTTTGATGGGAATTGGATCAACTTCTACTGTGCCAGGAATTTTAGCAAAAATAAGAACAGGGGCTAAAACACTTGAGCTTGGACTTGGAAATCGTCCAGGTGGAAAAGGTGGACAAGGTGGACATAGTGCAGGAATGTATGGAAAAAAACAACGTCAAGCATTAAGAGAAGCTGCTAAAGCAAACAGAGTTGATTTTACATTACACACTTCAGTTGGAGTTCAAGGTTTAGCAGGACAAGGACAACAAGGTTTTTCTCGTGAAACTAAAGAGATGAGTATCCAAGAAATTAAACGGGCATTAGAATTTGCAGCAGATGTTGGAGAAGGTGGACCAGTTGTTGTACACACCGGTGAATATCAACGTCCAATGAAAAGTGCTAAATGGAATGAAGATGGAGAATGGAAAGATAAATTTGAGTGGTATGATAACGAAGATCAACGTGGAAGTTACCAAGTTGTAGATACTAGAACAGGGCAAGTGATAACTGAGGCTAGACGAGGAAGAACTATTACAAGGCCAGTTTGGAAAAGATTTAATGAAAAAGATAAACTTTGGGCTGAGAAAGAAGGAAGAAGTTATACAGATTCTAACGGTACCAAAGTTGAAGAGGGAGATTACATTGATTATTGGGGTAATAAAGTTGAGAGGGCAACCAGAGTACCTGTATGGAATGAAAACAAACAGGAGTTCGAAACTAATCAACTAACTTGGGATAAACTAACTGAAGAAGCTGGAGATTTAACTTTTGAAGCGAAGGAATTTTGGAGAGAGAATCGTAATGCAGGTGATAAAGTCTGGGATAAATCAATTTGGAAGAGATTTAAAGATGTGAAAGATGTGAATGAAATTAATGTGTATGAAGAAGAAGCGCATGTAATTAGTTCACTAGAAACACAAGCAGCAAGTTCTAGAGCTTTTGCACAGCAGTATGTGCAGGATTTTAATGAAAATATTAATGATCTTGAAAAACTAAAGAAGACTATGGAGATCTACAAAGAGATTGAAGAGACAACTGATGAAGATGAGAAATGGAGATTGTTAAAAGAAGTTCAAGTTGATAGATATGGTTTTGTTCCAAGAGATAAAAAATTACCAACAGAACTTTTACTCCAAGACATTAAAAGTAAAGAAAGTAGAATTAGACAAGCAAGAGATTCAGCTGCAGGACAATTTTCTCAAGCACAAGATCAGATGGAGACTTTAAAACATATTCAAAGTGCTCAAACTTACGCATTAAGTGAAGCTTATGACAGTTATGCAAGGGGTGGAGTTTACGCTTGGGAAAAATCAAAAGAGCTTGAGAGAAAAGGTAAGTTAAAGAAACACCTAAATCTTGCTATGGAAAATTTATTTCCTGAAGCGTATGGTGCGCACCCTGATGAGATTATTGATCTTGTAAAGAGTTCTAGGGATCGAATGCAGACTTTGATGATGCAGAAAGGATATAACGAAAAAGAAGCGAAGGATGCTGCTAAAAAAAGTTTGTCAATGACCTTTGATACTGGGCATATGAATATGTGGCGAAAATATTGGAAAGGAGACCCTAGCAAAGATCCAGCACAAAATGATAAAGATTTTGATAAATGGGCTTTGCAGATGACTGGAAAAATGGTGAAAGCAGGTGTTGTAGGGCACGTGCATTTAGATGATAATTATGGGTATCAAGATGAACATTTGGCACCAGGTGAAGGCAATGCACCAATTAAAGATATGGTTAGAATTTTAAAAGAAAATGGTTATGAAGGTGAATTAATTGTAGAACCAGGAGCAGATTTTACAACTGATAATGGAGGGTTTCAATCAGTTATGAAAACTTGGAAACATTTTGATACTCCAATTAAAGGAACTGGAAGCAATTTTGGTCGAGCTACAGCACAAGGAAAAAGCTGGGGTAATATTCAGTATGGATTTTTTGGGCAGAATGCACCTCCATATTTTACCTTTGGTGGATATTCACCATCAGAAGATTGGACACTTTGGACTGGAGTTCCTTTGGAATAGAACTAGATTATTTTTTTCGCTTGTTTTTCTGAACTCTTTTTGTTGATTTAATAAATAATGGGACTTGTTAACCTGGTTTTAAATTTTAGTTATTTTACTTTTAACTAGTATATATTTATAAAGTTTTAATGTCCGTAAATATTCATAAACATGGTAGAAACTATTGAAAAGCGAGATGGCAGAACTGTTCCTTTTTCACAGAGTAAAGTGACCACGGCTATTTGTAAAGCGTTTGCTAGTGTTGGGAAGGAAGATGCTCAAATTTGTCAATTATTAAGCGATATGATTGTTGATTATGTAGAACTAGCTGGAAACGAACCAACTCATATTGAAGATATTCAAGATTTAATTGAAAAGGCCTTGATGGAAGAAGGTCACACTGATGTTGCTCGAAATTTTATACTGTACAGATATCAACGAAAACAATTTCGCGAAGCAAAAGCTCATGCGGGCGTAACTGATGATTGTAAACTGGGACTTAATGCAATTAGAATTTTAGAATCAAGATATTTGCATCGAAATGAAAAAGGAGATGTTACCGAAACACCTCGGCAATTATTTGAACGGGTTGCAAGACATGTAGCACTTGCTGAGCGTAAGTTAAACGGAGATGAAGGAAAATATCGTGAATTATTTTTACAGATGATGCTCAATTTGGAATTTTTACCAAACTCTCCAATGTTTATGAATGCAGGTAAACGTGGAGGATTGTTAAGTAGTTGTTATGTTCTGCCACTTGAAGACAGTACCGAAGGAATTTTTACAACTCTTAAAGACGCAGTTATTATTCATAAACGAGGAGCTGGAACTGGTTTTAGTTTTTCTTCTATTCGACCAAAACGTGATAGTGTTCGTGGAATGCCAGGACTTGCTTCAGGGCCAATCTCTTTTTTGAAGATATTTGATAGAGCAACTTCGGAAATAAAACAAGGAGCACGTCGTGCTGGTGGAAATATGGCTATTCTCAGAGTTGATCATCCAGACATTATTGATTTTATCACAATAAAGGATGAAAGAGATACAGTTTCAAATTATAACTTGTCAGTTGGAATTACAACAGAGTTTATGCATGCGTTAAAACGTCGTAGCGATTATAATTTATATGATCCAAGGACAGGTGAAGTTTGTGGAACACTTAATTCTAAACGTATTTTTGATCTAATTGGTTTGATGGCTTGGAAAAATGGAGATCCAGGAATTGTATTTTTGGATCGAATGAATAATGAGCGAAGTAATCCAACTCCAAACCTTGGTGTTTGTGAAACTACAAGCCCTTGTGGTGAATATCCACTTTTAGCTTATGAATCTGTAATCTTAGGTTCAGTTAATTTGTCAAAACATTTAAAGGGAGAAGGGTCTGCGCGTGAAGTAGACTTTGAAAAATTAGGACGCACTGTGCATTTGGCAGTCAGATTCTTAGACGATGCAACTGAATTAAACGGATTTCCATTAAGGCAAACACGTGAAATTGTTTCTGGAAATAGAAAGATTGGGCTTTCTATAATGGGATTTGCAGATTTATTATTTATGCTTCGAATTCCATATAACTCCAGAAAGGCTTTGAATTTAGCTGAAAAAATAATGGAATATATCCAAACTGAAGCTAGGGCTTCTTCAAGAGAACTTGCTAAAGAAAGAGGAGTGTTTTTGAATTTTGATGAATCTTTACTCAAGGATAAAGGGGCTGAGTATAAACAAAGGAATGCAACTCTCACAGCTATTTCACCAACTGGAACAATTTCACTAGTTGCATCATGTAGCCCATCAATTGAACCAATTTATGGAATTTCTTTTTTGCGTAAGACTGCTCGTTTTGAATTTTTAGAAGTGAACCCTTATTTTGAGGAAGTAGCTAAAGAGCAAGGATTTTATTCAGAAGAAATGTTTAGGAGAATTGCTGGACGATCATCCATTCAAGAGGTACAAGGAATTCCAGATGACGTAAAAAAAGTGTTTGTAACAGCAATGGATTTATCTCCAGATGATCATGTTAAAATGCAAGCTGCTTTTCAAAAACATTTAGACTGTGCTGTTTCTAAAACAGTGAATTTTCCAAATAGTGCTTCAGTTGATGAAATTCAAAGAGTGTTTATGCTTGCATATGAACTTGGATGTAAGGGGATTACAGTTTATCGAGATGGAAGCCGAGATGTGCAGGTTTTGAACAGTAGGTAATTTTTGTTTATAATAAAAATAATCATAATAATAAAATGGAAAGAGTAGGAAAAGTTCAGGTTTATACAGGAGATGGGAAGGGTAAAACTACAGCTTCACTAGGTCTTGCTATGCGTGCCATTGGTCAAGGATTCAAAGTTTTTATGATTCAATTTATGAAAGGTGGCTCTTACACTGGTGAGTATGTAGCAGCTTCTAATTATTTGCCAAATTTTTCGATTGTTCAATACGGTAGGCATTGTATTAAACAACAAAAGCAAATGAAAATGAAAGGATTTTTTGATTTGACTAAAGTTGAGCAGAAAAGTAAATTGTTTGATTATATTCGTGATGATATTGAATGTGGAAGTTGCAGATTTTGTTTTCTAAATGATGATATTCAAAAGGATTATTGTGAGGAAGCTTTGAAGCATGCGATGGAAGTTGTAGAAAGTGGTGAACATCATTTGGTGATTCTTGATGAAATTAATGTGGCCCTGCAACTTGGAATGATTAAAGAATCACATGTTTTGGATTTGATTTCAAAAAAACCAGAACATGTAGAATTAATATTAACTGGCCGAGGAGTTCCTGATTCAATAAAGGAAGCAGCTGACTTGGTGACTGAGATGAAATTGCATAAACATTATTTTAATGATGGTGTTAATGCAAGGCGCGGGATAGAGTATTGAGAATGGTTTCTTTAGTTAATTTTAAAGATGATTTAGGATCAATTTTGTCTGGTGCAAGAAGACTTAGTTTGGCAGTTTCTACTGGAGATGCTATGCCTCAAGTTTCATTGATGCAATTTGTTGTTGGTTCTGAATTTAGAATTTTTATGAAATTTTTTAGTAGTTCTAGGAAATTTTCTGTCTTGAAAGAGAATAAAAGTGCTGCAATTTGTGTTTATGATAATCCTAAATATACTCAAATGGAAGGCACTGTTGATTTTATTGATTCAGTTGAGGTTATAGACGCTGTGAAGAATTTATTTTTAGAAAAGTATGGTGATTCTGAGCAAATGAAATTGTATCTTGCAGACAAATCTTTAGTGTTTGTGGAATTTGTTCCGAAAGCAGCAAAATGCAGGTTGAGGGAAAGTTATCCGTTTGGATCAAAAGTATTATTTTAGGTGAAGGAAGATGAAAAAAGGAATAGATTACCCCGGAGTTACTGTAGTGTTTATGTGCCACGATGGTGCTGGTAACTTTCTTTTGAATAAAAGGTCAGTTAATTGTCGTGATGAACATGGGAAATGGGATGCTGGCGGTGGTGGTGTAGATTTAGGAGAAGGTGTTATTGAAACTTTAACCAAAGAAATCACTGAAGAATATGGGACTGAAATTTTAGATCATGAGTTTTTAGGATATCGTGATTGTCATCGGGTACATAATGAAAATAAGACTCATTGGATTGCATTGGACTTTTTGGTACATGTAGATCGTAGCAAAGTTGTAAATAATGAACCTCATAAATTTGATGAAATTGGGTGGTTTAAGTGGGGAGAGTTCCCTGAACCTCGACATTCATTGTTTCCTCTGTTTTTTGATACACACAAAGAACAGTTGAGTCGGTTTGAGAAATGATCGTGCTTATTTTATTCTTTTGAGTAAATTATATAAACGAATTTTACTTTCTTTTATTATTAGTTTTGTAATATTAAAAATAATAACACTTAATCAAATAATAACTAAAACTCTTCAATCTCAAGCTTTCCTTTCTTACTCTTAATCACATAATTTTCAAGTTCGGAAAAACCTGTCATCTCAGTAACTAATTTTGGTAAGATAATTCTTTCACCTTTAAACTGTAAATTTGTAATTAATTCACTCTTATTAGCTTCTTTATTTTTCATCTCTTTAATCACAGCCTGTTTGTGCATATCAGCTTCAGTACTTAAATTTGCAATTGTTTGTTGGTACATATGTTTTGCAATTTCTCTTGCGACATTAATTCCAGAAGCTGCTGTGATCCCTTGCAGACCAGGGGAGATATTTGCTTCAATTACAACTGAACCAAGTGGTCCTTCTAAAATATCAACTCCACAAATATCTGCACCTAATGCTCTGGCGGTCTTAATTGCAAGAGTTTTTGTTTCGCGATTAACAGCAACTAATTGTCCTGATCCACCTGCATGAATATTTGCACGCTTTTCATCAGTTGTTGCTTTTCGCTCCATTCCAGCAATAGCTCTGTCACCAATTACAATTACTCGCAAATCAGTTCCACCAGTTTCGACGTACTCTTGGATGATAAATGGTTGATTTAATGCACCTAGTGCATCTAGTAATGAAGATGCTGAAGAAATACTGTCTGCAAACATCACGCCTTTTCCTTGTGTACCTTCTGGAAATTTCATTACAATAGGATAATTTACTTTTTTTAGAAGTTTTTTTGCGGATTCAATATTAGGTGATACATATGTTTTTGGCATTGGAATATCATGTTGTTGAAGTGCCAAATGCGTTAGAAGCTTATTATGAACAATTGTAAAAGATGCTGCTGGCAGAGGGATAAATGGTACTTTCCCTTCTAGCATACTAGTTATTGATCTGAGTAAATGTTTGTAGCGAAATGAACCTTTAATGTATAGACAATCATAGTATGGTAGATTTTTTCCCTGATAGAATACTCCTGCGTTTTTTCCGAGAATAACTTCCATCTCCTTTAGTTGGATCATATCAACTTGTTCAAAGAATTCACCAAGTGCTTCAGCTGTCATTTTTGAACTTTTGGAACCAAGAGAAATAACTCCTGCTTTTAATCCATTTTGAATTTGAGGGGCAGCAGTTTTTTTCTCAGAATTTTTTGATGCTTCTAACTCTTTAGCATCATGTGCCCTTGCTTCTTCTACTAGTTGCTCTGTTGAAAGTCCCATATTTTTTCTCGTTATTTTTCTGGTGAAATTTTTATTTTTTTATTTTTATTTTTTTAAATGTTTTATTAATCAATTAATGGATCAACTAAAAATGTTCCTTGTTTTAGATGATTCTGGCCGATTAGTACAGGATACTTCATCGCTTTTCTGTCTGCTAATGAAAATTCTCCTTCAATATTATTCCCTTGAATCTTGGCAATTGCTCTAACTACTGGTCTGCGTTTTTTTCCACTAGCACTTTTGACTAATTTTTCTCTAATAATTGGACCAATTTGAAGTTTTCCAGCCAAATCAATATCAATTGAGGAAATAGTAGCCCCAGTATCAATTCTTGCGATAACTGTTTTTGTTGGAGCGTCTTTTTTATTGCTTGCAAAGATAGTAATCTCTGCTGTAAGGCCTAGGATTGGTCTTTTTGTCATCTTAGCTTATCTTTTGCTTATAGCTATTTAAGGATTTTGTCTATATCATAAATATATCTGCATTTTGTAGTAATGTTTTTTAAAGAATACTGAATTTTGAGTTAAATATGGCAGAACTTGAAATGAACTTGGAGATGGAGCAGCTTTATGATTCGATAGAATCTGAGGGGCATCAGAAAATTATGATCCAATTGCCAGATGGTTTGAAACCAAAAGCAAAAGAGATTCAAATTGACTTGTTATCTAGGTTTCCAGAGTTAAAGATTACTTTTTGGGCAGGAGATTGTTATGGTGCTTGTGATACACCTCAGGTTACTGGATTTGATCTGTTTGTAGCTTTTGGGCATTCTAAATGGAAGTATTGATTGGATTTTTTTGATGATTTCTTTGTGTTCTATAGTTGATTAAAAAGAAATCTAATTAAATAATATCTGTAGAAGAAAATAATCAATAAAAAAAATAATAATTATACATTAACCATTTCAATCTCAATGTTAAGACCTTCTGGAATAAGAACTCTCATAATAAGACGTAATGTTCTCTCGTCTGCTGAAACATCAATTAGACGTTTATGAATGTTCATAGAATATCGCTCCCAACTTGCTCTTCCTTCACCATCAGGTGATTTACGAGTGGTTACTTTAAGTTTCTTTGTTGGAAGTGGAATAGGTCCGCGCATATCAACGCCAGTCTTTTCCACTATCTCTTGGATAGAAGAGGTTACTTGATTAATTTTTGCAATCTCTGCAGATGTTAATTTTATTCGTGCTCTTGATGCCATTATGCGTTTTCCTCTGTCACTTGTATTTAAACCTTACTGTTTAACCTTTGTTTTTGGTTAATTTTTGATCTAAATACGTATTTTGTTTTGTAATTTTGTTTGTTTTGATATTATAAAAAAATAAATAAAAAAATAAAAAGGTAAAAAACCTTATTTTGCATTAAGATCTTTTTTAACAAGATCAATACACATACCAGCTGCTACAGTTGTTCCGGAATCACGAATAGCGAATCTTGACATCTGTGGGATTTCTCCTTGCTTCTCAATTACTACTGCCTGAACAGGTCGTAATCTAACAATAGCTGCGTCTCCGTTACGTAGGATATCTTTTCCTTCAGTAACTTCTTGACCAGTAGCTGGGTTTAACTTTTTCACAATCTCAACAAATTGACAAGCAACTTGTGCGGTGTGAATGTGGAAAACCGGTGTGTATCCAACAGTTACAACAGTTGGGTGGTTCATGATAACGATTTGTGCAGTGAACTCAGTTACTACAGATGGTACATTATCTGCGTGTCCAAGAACGTCTCCACGGGCGATATCTTTTTTACCTACTCCACGTACGTTGAAACCGACATTGTCTCCAGGACCAGCTTCGCTGTGTTGTTCGTGGTGCATTTCAATTGTTTTAACTTCACCAGAAACTCCTTTACCTTCACGGCCAGGAACGATGATAACTTTGTCACCAATTTTCATTAGTCCAGTTTCAATACGTCCTACAGGAACTACTCCAATTCCAGTAATGTTATACACATCTTGGATTGCAAGTCTTAAAGGTAAGTTAGTTGGTTTACCAGGTACTTCAAATTTGTCAACAGCTTGTAATAAAGTGTCTCCAGTCCACCATGGCATGTTCGCTTCATCGTTTTTAGTGATGTTTGAACCAGGTAAAGATGCGATTGGTAAAAATCGAAGTTTGTCTACAGGCCATCCTGCAACTTTTGCTTCATTTTTAACTTGTTCAACAACTTCGTTGTATCTTTTCTCACTCCAGTCTACTCCTGAAATGTCCATCTTGTTAACAGCAACTACTAATTGTCCAACTCCGAAGATTCTGGATAATTTTAAGTGCTCTTTAGTTTGTGAGTTAACACCGTCGTTAGCTGCAACTACAATAACTGCACAGTCTGCTTGGGAAGCTCCAGTAATCATATTTTTAATGAAGTCCTTGTGGCCAGGTGCGTCGATAATTGTAAAGTAATATTTGTCAGTATGGAACTTTTTGTGAGCAAGATCGATGGTTACTCCACGTTCTTGTTCTTCTTTTAAGTTATCCATTACGAATGCGAATTCGAAACCTTTTTTACCTAATTGCTCTGCTTTATCTTTTAATTTACGCATAGCTTGTTCGTCAACGTTTCCTGTATCAAACAGTAATCGTCCAACAGTTGTTGATTTTCCATGATCTACATGACCGATGAAAACCAAGTTAATATGTTCTTTTTCTTTTGCCATTTTATTCTTATTTCCTCCAAAATCGGGTTGGTTGTTTATTTTATTATACATAAAAACGGTTTGAGCCGTTTTTGGTATGCTAAAAATCTTTGATTTTTAACATGATTATTATTGTAACCCCTTTCTAACTCGGTTAATACCAGAAAAAATACGAATTTTGTGCATAATTTCTATATAATTTGAGTATAGGCGGTTGGGCTTGGGATGGTTTATAAAGGTTTCTAACAATTCCGTATAAAATGGTGATTTTAGAACCTCAAAATTTTTGTAATTTTTGTAGGTTTCTCTTGTTTTGAGTGGTTTTTATGGGAGAATGTTTGGTTTTTAATGATTCAAAATGATTGTATGAAGATTCTAGAAATTTGAATAAAATAAAAAAAATAAAAAAAGAAAGCTTACTCTTCTACAAAGTCCGCAATTTCATAATTTTCAAGCTCTTGGTCACCACGAAGGATTCCATTTGCTCGTAAATATTCACGGGTTATAATATACAGTAATAATCCAATTGATTTTTTTCCTTTGTTGTTTGCAGGAATGATCAAATCTGAATTATTTGGTTCGTTGTTAGTGTCACAGAAAGAAACTACTGGGATTCCTGCTTTACTAGCATCGACTACTGCGTTTTTATCTGGCCAAGGATCACAAACAATCATCACTTTTGGTTCGAAAAATGTTTCTAAATTTGTGTTGGTTAAGATTCCCGGCGGATATCTGCCAGTAATAATATTGATTCCAGTTAACTTTTTTAGAATTCTAAGTCCTTTCCAACCGTTTTCACGACGGGAAACTATTAAAATTTCTTCTGGTTTGTAGTTGCTTAAAAATTTACAAGCAACTCTCATTCTTTCATCAATTTTTTTAAGGTTTAATACACTTAAACCGTCAGGTCTAGTTTTGTAAATAAACTCTTTCATATATCTAGTTTTAAACTTGGTCCCGATATGAACTCCTGCTTTGAGGTATTCATTGGTATCGACAAGCAAGTTCTCTTCTTGTTGTGGTTGGTCTGTCATTTTTTGTTTACCTTTTTTGTTTTTATTTAAGAGTTGTATAGGCGCTGGCCAAGACCGGACTATTTCATTCGACTACACAAAGATTTTGATATGCTTTGCGTAATCAAAATGTTTGTCGAAAATCGTTGGATTTTTTTGATTTTCCGGTGAGGAGGCGAGCGCGCCTACAACTCTTGATATTAGTGTGCAAAAGATGCTTAAGAATTAGGTAACGATTGTCACTTAGTTCTCTGCAGTTTCTTTTGCCTCATGCAGCAGTGTAAATCAGCAATTTAGATTTACGTTGGCTATGATGTGGCTAGAATCAGTTTGATTTAAAAATGTTGTGTTAGAAATAAGAGTTAAATTTTTGCTAATAAATTTTCAATGTTTTCATTAGCAGATCCAATTTCGATTCTTTCAATAATTTTAGCATTGCTTCCAAATTTGTTCACACCAACAACTACTCGAATATGAACTGGGCTGTTATCAATTTGGTTGTGTAAATCTGAGAGATAATATTCAACATTAATTTTTTGATTTGTTCTGATTATTATAATAGGAGCGAGTATTGCCATTAACAATAACGAAACGATGATCCAAAACTGAGGACGAATATTTTGGGTGTTTGTTGCCCAAGCATTTCCAACAATGTTTTTTGTAAAAGAAAATGCTCCGTCTTCGCCAATAATTTTTCCATCAGCAAGTAATCCTAACAATGTATCACCACAGATTTTTGATTCAACATTCACTGCATCACTACATGCATTAGCATCATAACAGGTTCGTTGAATTGTTTCTCCTTGTATACAATCTTCTGGTGTCCAGCTAGTACATTCAATATCACTAGTACATCCAATTAAAGTTTCTTTAATTTGATCCACCAATGTCTCTGATTCTTCAGAACTGCTGTCATCTGACTCAGATATTTCTTCTTCTTCCTCCTCCTCTTCTTCTTCTTCTTCACCTTCTTCTACAGTTGGGTAACTGGATGCTCCACGTCCACCACTAACTTCTGGAACATCACTATCTGCACAGGCACCGCAATCTTCACTACAAATAGAACAAGTTTCATTATTATTACAAATAGCATCTCCACAATAAATACCCACTGAAATAGACGCTGTACCTGCAACAGCACTAGTTGGATCTTGATTTAATTCATAAATTATTGTTCCTGCAACATTGAACACTGTGAGTGATAAAACTAATAATATTAACACAGAAACTAAATTTGTTGACTTCACCTCGTTAATCCACCAATAAAAATTCTTTTTTATGTTTATATATAATTATTGTTTTTTAGAAGGTAAAATATACAAATATCAAATAATAGATAAACAAGGTAATGGACAAATTAATTAAAAATAAAAAATTTGATTAATCAACATAATCAATACCAAGTTCTTTTCCCATCCCCTCACGGCGCCTGGAAAAATAACTGCTTTCAGGACCAAATATTTGAGATGAGTGAACTCCTGTTATGATTACCATTGTTCTAATTGTGTTTTCTAAATCTGGATAAATTTGAGCTCCCCAGATAATCTTTGCTTTATCATGAAGTTTATCGGAAACAGTTTCTACAATTTTGCGACTATCTTCAAGAGTTAAAGTTTCACCACCAGAGATATTTACTAAAGCTCCAGTTGCATTCCCAATATCAACATCAATTAAAGGATTTTCAAGTGCTTTATCTACTGATTCAATTGCTCTGTTTTCAGTATCACTTTCTCCAACACCAATTAAAGCAACTCCACCTTCACCCATGATTGTTTTAATGTCAGCAAAATCTAAGTTTACAAGTCCAGTTTTGGTAACTAATTCTGCAATACCCTTTACTGAGTTAGTTAAAATCTCATCTGAAACTTTAAAAGCTGTATGGAGTGGTAAATTAGGGGCTAAATCCAATAATTTTTCGTTTGGAATTACAATTAAAGTATTAACAGCTTGTTCTAATTTTTCTAAACCAACAACTGCGTTTTCAAATCGGTGATTTCCTTCCATCTGAAAAGGCATTGTTACAATTGCAACTGTTAAGATACCCATTTTTTTTGCAAGATTAGCTACAAATGGAGCTGAGCCTGTCCCTGTTCCACCACCAAGACCACATGTGATAAAAACAATATCTGAGTTTAGAAGAAATTTTTTGATGTCGTGCTCGTTTTCACGAGCTGATTCTTCACCAATTTTTGGATTTGATCCAGCACCTAAACCTTTAGTTAGTTCTTTACCAATTAGAAGTTTCTTTTCAGCATTACAATACAAAAGATCTTGAGCGTCAGTATTAATTGCGATGGTTTGAACTCCTGCGATTCCAACTTCGTTGATTCTAGTTACAGTGTTATTCCCACCACCACCACAACCAATTACTTTAATTCTTGTCTTATTCAAAGCAATCATTTCTTCTAACTCTTGATCAATATTAGAATTTGCTTCTTTGTGAGAAATTTCTTTCAGCGTAAACTCTTTACTGGTTCCTTGAAGAGTGGAAACTTCATCTGATTGCGATGAGTATGTGCTTTGCGGTTGAATTTGAGCAGCTTTATCTGAATTTTGTTTGGAATGTTGTGACTGCTGTTGCTGATTGTTCTGTTGATTTTGTGGTGATTGATTCTGATTATTTTGTCCTGAATTAATGTATGTATCCATAGTGTTCACCATAATATAATAAATTGAAGAAAAAAGAGACCCTCAAAACCACTTCTTTCCTCTTTGGATTTAGGCATCTTTTGCGTATTTAAAGTTTATTGTACTGTAGGCACTTAAGAAATCACTTAAGAAATTCTAATCTATTTGCAAGAAGGATTGTATTCATCTAATGATGACAATTTGGTCCATGAGTATGTTCGCCCTTTAAAGTAGTTGGATTTTCTTTTGATAAATCAACTAATTTTTTAGTGAACTCCACTTTTTCAATGTCACTTAGAACTTTTTGAAACTTTTCAGTCATAGCTTCACGAAAAGAATCAGGTAAATCAAAAGGAAGACAAAGTACTAATGTTTTATCTTTTACAGAAATATCTAAATGTTCTGGTTTAATTGGCATAATATGGCTGATATAAGCTTTAGCTTGTTCAGTTGTATCTGTAATTTTTTTAAGAACCTCAACATCATAGACTAATTCTTTTCCAGATAATGGATGATTAAAATTAACCATCACTCTGCCACCACTAATTCTTTGAACAACTCCAATTTGTCCGTCGAAATCAACTTGTAAACCTTTGAAAGGCTTTACTTTATGTTCATCAAAAGTAGTCATTGGGACTAATTGAACTTTTTTAACATCACGTTTTCCAAAACCTAACTCTGCTGGAATGTTTAGAGTAAATTTTTGTCCTAACTCTTTGCCATTTAAAGATTGATCAATACCTTCTAGAATTTGGTGTTCTCCAACACAAATTTTTACTGGATCATATTTTTGTTTTGCTGAAAAGATTTTTTTCTCTTTTGCAATAGCTTCAACATTAGTATCAAAAGTTACACCATCATTGGTTGAACCAGTGTAAATCACTTCTATAAAATCTCCAGTATTAATTGTGTTTGACATTTGTAATAAGATATTTGTGATGAATAGTTTATAAGTTTTACTGATCTATTAGTGGGTATTAATTATCCATTGTTGGCATTTAGAAATTCTAACACTTTATCTGTTGCTTGATCTGCTGTAATATTCTCAGTATCAAGAACGAAGTTGTAGTGAGATAGGTTAGTATCATCAACGCCATAATATTTAACGTATCTTTTTGTGTCTTGGGCTGTTCTAATTTTGATATGAGCTGCTAGCTCCTCAACAGAGTTGTACTGATTTTCATTTCTGGATTCTTTGGCTACTTGATTTTTTGTTTCTTCAAAGATTCTTTTGGCTGCAATCATCGGATCAACTGTGATGTATAATTTAACTGAATTTGGTAAAAAATGAAATTGGATTCGACCTTCAACAACAACTGTCTGCCCTTGTTTTTCAAGATCTAGTGCATGTTTTGCTGCTGCTTTATCAACATCAACATCGGTTTCAGGATGAGTTTTGGCATATTCATTTAACTCCTCAATTGTCATCCCTTTTTCTCTTGCAAGCTCCCGACGAATTCCACCAACATAAATTCTTTTTGCGTTTAATATTTTGATAAGATTTCTTGCAATGGTTGATTTTCCAGACCCTGCAGTTCCAGCTATTGTGATAATCATATTTAGTAAGTAGAATATAATGATTATAAATATTTGTATTAAAAATTTGTGTTTAAGATACTAAAGAAATAAATACTACTAACATGGCTTTACCTATATTATGATGAATCGAAAATATAACAGTGTTGAGATTTCAGTGATAATTCCAGCTTTAAATGAGGAAAATTACATTTTGAAGACTCTGCAAAGTTTGGCTCATCAAAGTTTTAAAAAATTTGAAATTATTGTTGTTTTATCCGCTTGCACTGATCGAACTGAGCAAGTTGTGCAAAGGTTCATTAAATTGCGACCGGAGCTGCAAATTTCTTTAATCACAGAACATGATATTGGAGTTTCTCGTGCTCGGAATAGGGGAGCAAAATTTGCTAAAGGAAATTTACTATTCTTCTTAGATGCCGATACTACTCTTGACCATAATTGTTTGTTTAAAGCTAGTCGATACATGACAGAAAAAAACTCTGTAGGAACTTGTCATAGTAAACCAGAACCTTGGAGCCTAATGTTTTCAATGTTAATTGGATTTAAGAATATGTTTCATCGGACTGGTTTAGTTAAAGGAGTACATGGAACTTTGCTTTGCTGGCGAGGTCATTTTGAAACTGTGCAGGGTTTTAATGAATCTCTAATCGTAATGGAACATTATGATTTAATCAAGCGATTGCTTGAGCATGGAGCTTATATCTGGATTCCAACTGCGTTTGCGAAAACTTCTATGCGAAGATGGCAGCATAAAGGAATATTTGCCTTGTTTTATTTTTGGTTAGTTCAAGGATTAAAGAAATTTATGGGTAAAGATACTTTGAAGTATTATGAAGCTGTTCGTTAGTATGGTATCACACTAGAATCAAATTCGCGCCAAGCTAAAATCCCAGCAATAAGATTCTTGACATTTTTGAAACCTTGTTCGGTTAGAAAATCTGTAGCAATTTTACTTCTGCCACCAGTTCTGCAATAAACCACAATTTCTAGGTCTTTAAATTTTTCAATTTCTTTGAATCTTTTTTTTATCTCAGGGAGTGGGATGAGAATTGACTTTTTTGTGATTCTACCATATTGTAATTCGTTTTCATTTCTAACATCAATTAGAATAGGAGCGTTACCTGAATCGATGAGTTGCTTTAGTTCGTTGCTTGTGATTGTGGCTGTCATGTTGTTTATTTTTTTAAGATTTTAATTAACAAAAAAAGCGGGCCTGGGGAGACTTTCAGGATTCAAGATTTAATCTATATCTTGGATCTTTTGAACTCCCGGTCTACAGCTCTCTCGCAGTATCTCCGATAACTCTCTTAATGCCATAGTGGCAATATTTCAAGACTCGTCACTGATACTATAGGAGGCTGTCGCCCTATATACCTTACAGCAAATTCGTTAAATTTTGTGAATTTGAAGTATCCAGGCTAGGCTACAGGCCCGCAAGGTTAGAAATGTGGGTTTCTTTTTTAGTGTTTTGTGTATTTTAAATTTAATCTAATTAAAAAGACATATAAAAAGTGAATAATTACAATGATATTTAGAAAAAAGTTAAAACGATTGTACTTGATTGAACTGATTTGACCAGGCTGAAGGAATTGATTGATAGACTTATGGTTATTGATTCAAGTGAAGCTTTGGCAGCTGGATTAGTCAAGAAGTATTTGGAATAAGAAATAATCAAAATTGATAAGATAAGTTTTTATATTAAATAATATGAGGAAATAACAATGGTAAAGACAGAATATATCACAGTACAAGACGCAATTACTAAGGGCAGTGGAGAAGTATCACTACATGGATGGGTTCACAGAGAACGTGGTTCAAAAAAACTTAAATTCATAGTTTTAAGAGATTCAAGTGAAATTATTCAATGTATCTTAAAGCGAGATGATTTTGATGAAAAAACTTGGGATAGTATTGATAAAATTCAAGTTGAAGCATCAGTTGAATTAACTGGAACAATTGCAAAAGATGAAAGAGCACCAACTGGCTATGAATTAAAGGTTAGCAAGTTCACATTAGTTGGAGAGAGTCATGAATTTCCAATTCAAAAAGATGCAAGCAAAGAGCATTTAGCGGATCACCGTCACCTTCACTTAAGGTCACGTAAAATGACTGCAATTCTAAAAATCCGAAGTACTATCTTCGGTGCAATTGACCAATATTTTAGGGGAGTTGGATTTTATGAGTATCATTCACCAACTTTGCAAGCAGTTCAGTGTGAAGGAGGATCAGATTTATTTGATGTAGATTATTTTGGAAAAAAAGGAGTGTTCTTAGCACAAACTTGGCAATTGTACGCAGAACCTGCAGTATTTGCACTTGAAAAAATATATACTATTGCTCCAAGCTTTCGAGCAGAAAAATCAAAAACTTCAAGGCACTTAACAGAATATTGGCATGCTGAAATGGAAATGGCATGGTCAAATTTTGATGATATTATTGGGCATGGTGAGGCGCTTTTGAAACATGTGGTTGCAGCAGTATTAGCAAAACACAATAAGGAATTGGAAATTTTAGGTCGAGATCCTGCAAAACTCCAACCAACTGTAGATAAACCATTTGTTAGAATGACCTACACTGAAGCACTTAAAATCTTGAAGGAAAAATGTGATATGGAAATTGAATGGGGTAAAGATCTTAGAACAATTGAAGAAGATAAACTCTCTAAATTGTATGATGTACCAATAATTTGTACACATTACCCTAAGAAAGTAAAAGCATTTTACATGATGGAAGATCCTGATGATCCAAGAACTGTACAAGGTGTTGATTTTATTGGAACCGAAGGATATGGAGAACTCATTGGTGGAAGTCACCGAGAACATGACATTGAAAAAGTAAAAGCAGCTTTGATCGAAGACGGAGAAGATCCAAGTGAGTATGAATTTTATTTAGATACTCGTCGCTATGGGACTGTTCCACATGGTGGGTTTGGAATGGGTGTTGAGAGAATCATCTCATGGATTTGTGGTTTAGAAACTATCAAAGATGCAATTCCATTTCCAAGAACAATGGAACGATATAAACCATAGAAGCAAAATTCTTTTAAATTCTTTTTTCTTATTTTTTAATTATAATGGTACTTGATTTTACACGAATTCTCAATGATTCGTTGTTGACTATTGGTTCAACTAAAGAAACTGCGGAGTTTGTAATATTTGACATGGATCAACCATGTTCGCCAGAAGAGATTCAAATTCGATATAGTAAAGCTCTTTGGACAGTAGTAGAAGTGATTAATGGTCGTTATGCTTCTAAATTACCATTTGAATTCAATTTGTACAACTGGATAGAACATAATCATAAAGATGAACTGGCATATTTCTTAAATGAGGCAAGTAGTAATTGTATGAACTATTCTGATTATAAATCATCATATAAATTTGTAATACATTTTGGAGAGAAAGGATTCATTGTTGGAGTTTTACAGCAAGGGAAGGGATTTAATGCAGAATTGATTTTTGTGAATAAAGTAAAGAGTAATGAAGGCGCAGGTTTTAGGTTTTATTCTGATTGTCCATCTACTGTGTTTTTTGATGATGCCAAAAATGCTACTGGATTGTATTTTGAATATTTGTTTAGGTAATTTTAATAATGGGCTGTCAATTGAATTATTTATGTATAAATTAAAGCAAATTCCTTCGGATTTCATAGTAGATGAGATTGCTGATTTTGAAGTGGAATCACTAAATCAAAAATCTGGAAAATATATCTATCTCAAATTGAACAAAGAAAACTGGAATACAATCTCTGTTGTTCGTGAGATGGCAAAGCTGCTAGGTATTGATGCAAAAGACATTAATTTTGCTGGGACTAAAGATAAAAATGCAATTACTTCTCAATTTGTATCGATTAAGACAAGTGGTAGAAATTTACTTGATAAATTACCTTTAAATTTGCCCAAGGGAATTTCTTTGCGATTTGTTGGATTTGCAGACTCGCCGCTTTCTCTTGGAAAATTGCTTGGAAATAAATTTGGAATTACAGTTCGTGGATTGGATGCAAATGAATCATTTATTGATCGAAAATTTTTTGTAAATTATTTTGATGAACAACGATTTTCAACTAGTAATGTAGCAATTGGTAGGGCGATTATTAAGAAAGATTTCAAAAAAGCAGCAGAATTAATTAATGATTTTAAAGTACAAGGACAATTGAAGGATAGTCCAAATCAACCACTAAAGGCATTGTTAAAATTGCCTCGTAAATTGTTGATGTTGTACATTCATGCTTATCAAAGTTATTTATGGAATGAAACTGTTAGTGAATATTTGTCTATTAAGTATGGCGAAAATTTACCTATTATCAATTATAGTCAAGGAAAATTAATAATTTGTTCTGATTCACAATTAACAGATTTGGTTGATTTCCAAATACCTTTAGTTGGTGCATTGCCATTATCAAATACTTTAAATTCTGAAATTAAAAAAATTGTAGAGACTTTAATGTATAAAGAAAATATTGATAGGTATGATTTTGTGATCAGACAATTGCCAAACATGACTCCAGAAGGAGGAATGCGAGATGTGGTTGCTAAGATTCAGAACTTGAGTGTTGGTGAGAAAGAAGTAGATGAGCTGAACAAAGAACTGATGAAAATGACAGTGTCATTTGAACTTGGAAGGGGATCTTATGCAACTATGTTAGTAAAATTTCTATTGGATAACAAGAATGTTGACTAATTAAAAAATAATTAAAACAAAAAGAATTAATTAAAATAAATTAAAATTAATAAAAAAAAACCAGAAAAAATTAAAAATCTGGAGAGATAATTAGACTATTTATTGGGTATCTGACTCCTTGATATCCAACAGTAACCACTCCATCTTCTTTGAAATTTCCACTTGCAGTTCCAGTCACTTCGTTTCCTTTTATATCATAAAAAATTAGTGCCCAGGTGCTAGTTGAAAGACTATTAATTTTAACATTTTTAATTTTTAAATCTTCTACTACACTGTTAACATATGCACATCCGCCTGGTGATTGACAGGATGTGAGTGATAACCTACTGATGTCTTTTTGATCTTGTAGCTCTAAATTAATCTGATATGCTTGACCTTGTGCTGGAAAATCTTGACTGGTCCAAACAACAAACCCAATTATAATAATTGAGATTATTGCAGTAATAATCATCTTTTCGTTATATTTATGAGCAGAAGTTTTTCTGGGACTAATCATTGATGCTTTTGATCTGGATGATTTTTTAGATCTACTTGTTTTTTTGTTTGTTGTTTTGCGTTTTGCCATTGATACACCTCTTTGATCAATTCAAAAATTTGAACTGAGTAATAGCCTCTTTATGTTATTGATAATTATGAAGTATTGAGAGTATTTTAATGTTACTAAAATTATCTCTTGCTTTTACTTTGATTTTTGCCTTTGCTAATCTTGTTTAATTTTTTGATAACTTCTTTAATCACTTCTTTTGGATTTTTACTAGCATCAACTGTGTATAAAATATTCTGATCTGAATAATGTTTGATCAATGGTGCAGTTTTTTGATGATATACTCTAAACCTCTCTTTAATTATTTTTGGATTGTCATCATTTCGTCTGATGATTTTAGTTTTACATTTGTCACAAATATTTTTATTTTTTGGTGCAAAGAATTTAAGGTGATACTGAGTTCTACAATTTGGACAAACTCTTCTTAAACTTAAACGTTTGATAACTTCAGACTCTGGAACTTCAAGCATTAATACACAGTTGATATTTATTTTCATATCTTGAATGTACTCTGCTTGTTGTACTGTTCTTGGAAATCCATCTAACATAAACTTGGTTTTTTTGTGTACAATTAAATATATCAAATCTGAAACAAAATTTCCTGGGACTAATTCTCCTTTGTTTAGGTATTTGGCAATTTCTTTTCCTACAATGGTATCTTTTTTAATCTCATCTCGTAGTATTTGACCCATATAAACATCTTGCAGGGAATATTTTTTTGAGATCTGTTCAGCAACTGTGCTCTTGCCAGAACCAGGTGGACCCAATAAAACTAATTTTAGTGATTTTGCCATCAATTACAATGTAGTGTTTAAGATTTAAATAATTGTTGATTTTTGTTGATATTTTTAGATTTATATTCAGAAAGGTTTATAATAGACTAATTTTCCCATAATAATATGGGATTCTACGGTGGAAGACATGATAAACGAAATGCTCGTCCAAAAACTGCGAAAGAATTGCAAAAAGATATAGATGCTCTTGATTTTCGATTGGAAACTGAGGCACTTAAATTCTCTGAAGAAAAAAAACTTCGTGGAACAATTCGTGATTTAAAGAAACAAAAAGTATTAACTTTAAAGAAAGTTAAACTGGCAGTTGAATCAAGAAACGCTAGTAGACCAAATTCTTTGGTTGGCGGAAGGGTTTCAAGACAGGCACCAGAACAAGTATTGTCAAAAGATTTTTCTAACAAGTTGAAATCTGCAAGGATTGCAAAAGGTCAAACTCAAGAGGAGTTTTCTGCATTTTTGAATGAGCGTGAGAGTGTAGTCTCTAAATGGGAAAATGGGAGTTTGAAACCATCAATTGTAACTGCTAAAAAATTAGAAAAAATTCTGAAAATCACTATCGTTGTTGAAGCTGGAGTTGAGGCTGCTGATGCAAATGATATTTTGAAAAGTTTGAACCCAGCTAAAGGAAATAAGACTGCAACTCTTGGTGATTTAGTGAAAGTAAAAGTTAGAAATCGCTAATTTTTTTTTTTAATAGTAATTACACTTCAGATTATAATTCAGATTATAACATCATTCAAATAATTCTGTTAATAATTAAGAAAGTAATAGTGCCAAGTGTGATCCCTGCTAAGATGTCAGGAATGTCATGACGTCTTAAATAAATTCTAGAATAACAAACTGCTAAAGCTGAAACTGTTAGAAGAATTGAAACCCCTATTATTTGATAATATGTTCCAAAAATTAATGCCAAAAAAATAGCTCTGGCAGCGTGAATACTTGGAAAACTACTAGCTTCAATCCTTTCGATCCATGTTTTGTGAGGTAATTCTTTTGGTCTTGCTTTGTAATAAAATGTTCTGATTAAGACAGCTATAAAAACAATGATAATCAGACCAAGTATTAACTCTATCACTAAACTGATTTGCTGAATTAATAATAAAAAAATGACCAGTGCAGCATAAAATGGGGAACCACCAAAGGTTGTAATATCACGGACCACACTTCCATAAAATGATTTGAATAATTGTTTGCTCATAAGCTTAGAAAAGTTTAATCAACTAAAAAGCTTTTGCATATCTATTGGAATTCTTAATGAGTACCTTACTTCATTTGACACATTTAAGGTGATTCTGAAATATTTGTCCTATTTTTGTCACATAGTTTATATACCATTTTAGTCTTTGTTATTATTGAAATGTCTATAGAATATATACTGGGAAATACAGATGGTTGTGTAGAGGTACCTGTACCTTGGGGAAGAATAGGAATTGAATGGAAACCTAATTACCATGTACCGTCGCCTCCTGAAATTGGACAGTCTACTCCTGTAGATAAAAGTGAAGGTGAGTATGCTCCTTTAGGAATTGGTCAAAATGATCCAAGAAAGGAAGCATGGGACAAGTATCAATGGGAAGAAGCCCAAAGGAATAGGGATGAAGCAAATATTGATGGTTATGTAAATAATCAAATTAATTTTGAGATTTAATTTTTTTTGTGATTATTTTTTTAAACTAATCATTGCTTTATGAGCGGCTAACAGATCGGATTCATTGACATAAAGTAGAATTTCAGGAATAGATTCAATAATTCCTTGGATATTTACACCTTCTAAACTAAGCTCTAATCCAATTCTTGCGAGAAGCCCAACAACCTCTTTATTTTCTTTTGGAAAAGTTAAACGAATTTCAGCTAAGTTTTCTATACTACTCTTGATATTTTTTGCTTGAAATATTTTCTTTTTAGCATCATAATCTTTTTGATTCATGAAAATTTTAATCTGCTCTTTACCTTTAATTAATCTAAAATTTTTTTTAAGAATATTTTTTGACAAATAATCTTTACAAATAGATAAAAACTCTGCATCCTTTAACTCAATCAGTAAAATATTATTTTTAGTTGTAATGATCATGGATTGAAGATATTTTTTTAAATTTTTTTCTTCAAAATTATTGTTTTTTTGATTTTCAAATCTTCGAATTGCACTAATAATTGCATCAATTGTACCATCTACTCCTTGATCTTGTAAATATCTAGCTAAAGCCCTAGAATTAATTAGATCTCTTTGAAGATTTTTTTGAATAGCTCTATCACTTGTTAGAATTGTGTGAACTTGATGATGGATGTTTGTCATATAAGTAGGTAGACTGAATTAGTATTTTAGTGTTTTGGAAATTATGATAATTTATAATTACCAATGGAATAAAATGACAAAATACAGATATTTCTTTTAAAATTATATTCTACTTGTTGAAGAAGATTATTTTCATTATCTATTCTGTTTAGAAATTTTTCTTTTTCTTCTTTACACTCTGTATCTGAACTATGGCAAACATAATCACAATCCCTAACTAAGATATAACTATAATCTCCAGCCTTTCTTTCATAAACAGCATTGGCAAGAGAAATGTCAGCAGTTGGGTAAATCAAATTATCCACATGTTCTATGATGTAGGGACTTGAAGATAATATTGGTTCAGTAATTTTATTTTCAATAATATAATCACCTAATAATTCAATTTCTGAATCGTAGACAGTAGTTGTATAACTGATATTAGCAGCTGGAAAAACTTGAGCACCAATGATTGCAGTAATTATAATCACTACAGCCAGAAATGGTTGAAACTTTTGAAAAATTGATTTCTGAGTATTTGATTTTTTTTCTGAAGGATCTAACTTATCATTCTGAAATAATAACTGAGATATTCTGGTTTCAACTTTTGCAATGATGTCTGAGATTAAAATTATCCAAAAAGGGTATAACATGATTAAATATCTAATCTCTTTTCTTGGAACAATTAACCAGAAATATAAAAATAATAACGTGCTACTGGTAACTATTAATGTTTTGGATTCATTTTTGTAATCTTTATTTATAATAAATAATATTATTGCAAATGGAATAATTGCAAACAGTTGATAAACAGGGAAAAAGTCTGTAAAATAAAACCAAAAATTAGTATCATACTGCCAAAGAAAGGTTCCAACAATCCAAGACCCACTTGTAAATGGGAGTAGTGGGTCAGAATATAGAATATAATTTAAAATCAGATATGGGATAAATGGAATTGAAAATCCAAATAATAAGAAAATACTCTCCTTTAATTGTTTTATTATCTGATGTTTAGTAATAACTTGTTTCCTTGCAATAATTTGTCTTGCAATTAAAGTTGAAAAAAAGATCATTGCTAATGGAAATTTTGTTAATGCAGCGATGGCAAAAATTGTTCCAATCATTAAATTTTTGTATTTATTTTTCCATGATGGAAGAATTGTCTCTCTATTAATGAATAGATAAACTGCAGCTAAACAAAGAGTTAAAGCTAATGGTTCGGTTAAAATCAAACCTGTGAACATAATGGAAAGTGGTGCGATTGCTAAAATAAAAGCAGTATAATATGCAGCTTTTTTTGAATATACTCTCTTGGCAATTTTGTATGAAAGGATGATTGTGGTTAATGAAAAAATTAAATCTAAAAATTTTCCAACCCACACAACATTAGCGCCAATTTTCCAAAAAAATCCAAGTAATATTGGATGAATCAATGGACGATATGGTTCCCAAATTCCACTTGACCCTAAGGTGTAAATATATTTTGAGACTCCTAAATAAATTGAGGAATCCCACCACAAATTGAAATTTTGATTCAGATGTACTAAACGAAATACCAAAGCTATAATTAATATGGATATGATGATCCAATTATTTTTAACAGTTTTAAACATAGAACTAATTTTTGAATCCATTTTTAATGTTGATTTGTTGTAATTGTTTTTTTATTTTTATTGATTTTTTTAAATTTTTTATTTTTATCTTAAGCTGGGTAATAATTGTTTTATAATAATTGTCATTTTTGTCATGTTAATTATTATTATATTAATTTTAACCATGTGGTTCATGAACAAATACTGAGATTTTCTTGTTCACTGCAAAATAACTCTTTTAATTCATCTTTATTAACATATCCTATATGGGTTGTGTCACCAATAACTACGCTTGGGAATTCTTCTATCTCATATAGTGAAAATAATATCTGGGCTAATGGTTCTTCACTTGCTAAAGCTTGATCTATTGGAAATACTAAAAGTGAATCTTCTAATATTGCTTTATAATAACTAAGAACTGTTCCTTGACTTGGACAATCTGGACATCCCTCATAATAAAAATAAAGAACCGTAACAAAATCTTTTTCACATTTTTCGGCTGCTTGTTTTGCTAGCATCCAATATCTAATATTATCAAGGGTGTATCTTCTTTTGAGTAAAATAAATTCTTCATCTGGTAAGGTGTTCTCTTCTTCATATTCAACTATCTTAGCAAGAGAATCAGATAAATCATTGACTGAATCTTGTAGAGAAGTAGTTAGAATTGTGCAACTATCTTTATTTGGAGTGTTTGAATCTAAAACAGTTGTTAAAAACAAATATTGTAACTGAAGGGACAAGTATTCAACATCTTGAGCTTGATTAATGTCTTCTGCCCAGTTATATCTCTCATCTTCTAAAATTATCCCAAGAGTTAATCCTAAACTAAATATCAGAAAAGTTAAAATTGCTGCAATAATATACTTGTCTGTGCTAATTTTTCGAAAATTTCTTGACTTTTGTTGATCTTTTTGATTGTTCATATTATCTTGTTTATTATAATGCTGATTGGGAGAATTATTATTTACTACAGCTGAACTGTTTGATTTATCATTCTCTGAGTTAATTTTGTGAATTGATGTCATATAGAATTGTTGATTCTTTACTATTTATAAGGGTAGTGGAAATGAAGATAATACTCAAAATAACAAATTAGTATAAACTATTATCAGAACTATATAATCTAAAATATGGTCTAAACATTATCTAATCAAAATCTTTGTTTTATCATTGGATCTAACCTATTAAATTATAAAAATTTATCATCTCTTATTTTTTTATTTTTTATGATTTATTTTTATTTGTATGATCATAGATTATTTGTTTGTTTATCACGAAAAAATCTTTTTTTTGTATGCGATATTACGAAAAATATATAAAGCAAAAATGCTTTGTAAACAGAATAGAGGAATTGAGATTAATTAAAATCTTAAACAAATGAGGTGAGTGAATGGTTAAATCACAAGAAGTAAGTAATAAAACATTGTTGATTCTAATAGTTGCAGTAACAGTTGTAACAATTGTAAGTACATGGTTTATAGTAGATTCTGTTTTTGATACTAAAGTATCAGTAGGAGAACCAGTTGGAAGTGCAGAAGTGTCATTAATAATTGAAGATCCTAACACAGAAGTTGTAGTTGAAGAAGAAGAGGAATCAGATTCTGAAGCTGAAGTTTCTTTAACAATAGAGGAATCAGAATAAAAAATAGTTATAATAAGAGGTATGGAAAAAAATGGAAGAACATAAATTATTAACAGGAATGCTACTTGTTGCTTTAGTGGTTTCAATTGTTGGAACTGTAATCACAGTAGATAGATTAGGTGCACTTGGTGGAGGAACAGACAGTTCATTTACTGGTGCAATTACAGGAAGTGCGAATTTAACAATTACTGTAGATACTACAATTAGTTTACCAAGTTCAGAAGTAACTCTTGGTAGTGGGAATGTAGCAGCTAATGCATCATTTGCAACAATTGACACTTCACTTCCTTTAAGTGTTGATGATGGGACATGGGCGAATCAATCTTATAACATCACAGTTAGAAATGATGGGAATGTAAAAGTTAATGTTACTATTCAGTCAAATGTGACTAGAGGAAATGGAACTGGAATTGTGCCAGATTCATGGAGTTTTGCTTGTTCTGGAACAACAGAGAACACTTGTGGGCTTGGTTTTAATAATGAATCAGGAGAGGAATTAGAGTTTGCGTATAAAGGAGCTGATAATGAAGGGAATTCTTGTAATCCAAATCATCTTAGCACTGAATATCAATCTTTTAATAATTCTCTAGTAGAATATCCATTATGTGGATGTCTTGACTATGCTTCACAGGTTGACGAGGTTCTAACTTACTTAAAAATAGGAATTCCTGGTGATACTACTGGACTTAAAGAGGCAACAATAACATTTACTGCAGTTCAACCTGGGCCAACATGTCCGAGTTAATTAGTTAATTAATTTTTTTTTTTTCTTTTTCTTTTTTCATAATTTCTTTTTCTGGATTTAATTGTGTTCAAATTAATTTGAGTTTTGGTAGTTCTAAAATAAAAACGAAAATTTAATAAGCTAATTTTATTTACTTAAGATATAATTAATTTTTTGAATAATTAAATTATTGGGTGGATAAAGATGGATGAACATAAATTGTTAACAGGGATGTTATTGATAGCTTTAGTAGTTACTGTTGTAGGTACATTAGTTACAGTAGATAGGTTAAGTGTAATTGATGGTGGTAGTGTTTTAACTGGAGCAATATCTGGATCAGCAAACTTGTCCATTACTGAAGATATTACAATTAGCTTACCTTCAAGTTTGGTTGAGATTGGTTCTGGGAAAGTAGCAGCTAATGCAACTTTTGCGGTAGTTGATACTAGTAGTACAGTTGGAGTAGAAGACGGGACTTGGGCAAACAGTTCTTATAATATCACATTTAGAAATGATGGGAATGAAGGAGTAAATGTTACTGTTCAGTCCAATGTGACTCGAGGAAATGCATCTGGGGAAGATGGACTTACCTACAGCTTTGCTTGTTCTGGTGATACTGATGATTGTGGAAATGCGTTTACTAACAATACTGGGGATGAACTGGATTTTGCGTTTAAAGCATCTAACAATGAAGATGGGTCTTGTGCTGCAAGTTTTTTAACTAGTGCATTTCAATCATTTCACTCTGCAGACTTGGATTACAAACTTTGTGGATGTTTATCAGCTGATAACAGTAACGATGAAGTTGCAACTTTTTTTAAGATGGGTGTGCCTGACGACACTACAGGATTAAAAGAAGCCACATTAACATTTACTGCAGTATCCTCAGATGAGACTTGTTGATTAATGTAGTTGTATTTTTTTTATTTATTTATTTTTTATTTTATTTATTTTCTGTTTGATATTTTTTAAATGATGATATTTTTTTTTTTTT
>Ga0233439_10000440_pt1 | contig 63196 bp, 60 predicted proteins | sample SI_123_September_6_FD_182713 | JGI IMG/M metagenome (GOLD analysis project Ga0233439, IMG submission 182713) | Seawater microbial communities from Saanich Inlet, British Columbia, Canada - SI_123_September2016_100_MG | ecosystem: Environmental > Aquatic > Marine > Inlet | place: Canada: British... | reverse complement strand
TCTGCTTTTTCTAGGAGAAGTAGTTCATATCCTGCCCCTTGATTGACGCGGTCCAATTTTCTTATTTGCGAAAGATGAAACCAAAACCCTCCGCATGAATTTTGGCATACATTGATGGAGATACCTGAAGCTTTATGTTCGGTAAGTTTATTTTCGCAGGCGGGACATTTCATAGGTCAATAAATTCGTGTGCCTTTTTCTTCTGGAGGGCGGGTTTTCCAGCGTCGATGGCCACACATCCAAGGGGTTGGATTTTTCAGGATGACAGACTCGATAAAAGCTTCCATTTCTTGAGTCCAATCCAGGATATCTTGATCCTTGTTCCCCGATTTTTCCAATATCAATTCAGGGCCATATTCGATTTTATAGGTTCCTCTATCAGTGGGATAGGAAAACAACGGAAGGATAGGGGTTCCCATTCGATAACTGAGTTGTGCTACTGCTCGTGGAGTAGCGGCTTTCTTTCCAAAAAAATCTACGAAAATTCCACCTCTCGCTGTATTTTGATCCATCATGACTGCAACACTATTATTGTTTTTTAATTCACGGACTATTTTTATAAGGGAGTCGTCACGATAAAATACTTTGTTGCCTGTTGAGGTTCTTAACTTTGCTACAAAGGTATCCAGATAGGGATTGTCAAGTTTGCGAACAATCGAAGATAAAGGGCAGATTCCCAATAGACCGTGGTGTAATCCCATGATTTCCCAGTTTCCGTAATGTGCGGTTAAAAAGAAAATCCCCTTATTTTTATCCAGGCAATGTTTAAGGATATCCAGTCCCTTGGGTTTTCCTTCTATTAAACTTTGAACTCTTTCCTTTGTCTTGGTGATGACCCAAATTGTTTGAAGAGCTGAAACCGCAAGGGTTTTGAATGAGTTTTTTATGATTTGTTTTTTTTGTTCTTTAGATTGGCTATTGGAAAGTATTATGTCCAGATTTATGAAAGCCGCCTTCTTTCTATTTCCAGAAAACTGAAACACCAATGCTCCAAGACTTCTTCCAAGAAAAACCACTTGTTTATGCGAAAGAGGTTTCACAAGGAGTATAAGAAATCGGACCAGAATGTATTCTAGGAAATGCCTGATGAATTTCAAGGGTCTTCGCTTTACTTATTGTTCGGCAATTGCATGGGCGATTGCGTGGGTACGATCGTGAGAAATTGAAATGTGGATGGTTTTGAGTTCTAGCTTTTTGAACAGTTCTTTACCTTTTCCAGTCATTATTAATACCGGCTTGCCGGTATCTTCATTGACTACTTCCATATCTTTAAAACTCAAACCTCCGGTGATTCCTGTGCCCAGACATTTAGAGACGGCTTCTTTAACGGCAAACCGTGCTGCGAAATGTTTTGCCGGATCTCCTTTTGATTGGCAATAGTTTATCTCACCGAGAGTGAATACTCTTTGCTCGAATCTTGGAGAATATCTTTGGATTGATTTTTTTATTCGCTCGACTTCAATGATGTCCAGTCCAGTACCGAATATCATAAGGACTCCTGAGTTTGTAGTATCCCATTTAACGACTCTTGGATTTTCTTAAAGCTTATAGCTCCCTCTCGGATTAACTGGATGGGAATTTCCGTTGCGTCAATAAGGGTCGAAGGTTTTCCTCCCGGTAATGTTCCTGCATCAAGAATGAGGTCTACTTGATTACCAAGTTTGTCTTTAACCTGGTGCGCAGTGGTAGCAGGGGAGGTGCCGCTTAAATTTGCGCTCGGTGCTGTTAAGGGGTGATCCAATGCAGCCAATAACATTCGAGTTATTGAGTTTCCCGGCTGTCTTATTGCTATTAAACCTGATGTAATGTTTTTGTTGATTAAAGACTTGGGTTTGAAAAGAAGTGTCAAAGGGCCTGGCCAGAATGAATCTATTAGCTTGGCGCAAACCGCTGATGGTTTTTCAACCAAGTTTTCTAGTTTTGCAATTGAGTCAATAAGGAGAAGTAGTGGTTTTTCTTGTTCACGGTTCTTTATATTATAAATTTTATCAACTGCAGTTTTATTATAAGGGTCAACACCCAAACCATAAAAAGTGTCTGTGGGAAAAGCTATAACACCTCCATCCTTCAAGATGCTTTGGGTCTTGGTAATAATGCTTTCCCATGAATCTGAATTTAAGTGATCAACCTTTAAAATTTGCGGCATGAGGTGTTTTCAGTTTTTGGCTTTTTTGTTCCACAGCCTTAGCCTGTTGTTTTCTAAATTTGACAAGTTGGCTTGCAAGTTTGTCATCCGCAAGTGCCAGAATTTGTACAGCTAGAATACCTGCATTTTTTGCTCCCCACTTCCCTATACTTACCGTCGCAACAGGGATTCCGCCAGGCATTTGTGCTGTGGATAAAAGGGAATCCAATCCATTTAAAGGAGTCGAATTGATGGGCACACCGATAACCGGTAATGTGCTTTCGGCGGCAATCACTCCAGCAAGATGAGCTGCACCCCCTGCTCCGGCAATAAAGACACGTAGGCCTCTCCGCTTTGCACCTGTTACATATTTACGGGTTCTTTCAGGAGTCCGATGTGCAGAAGTTACCAAAACTTCATGTGCAACGTTGAATTGCTCCAGAATCTTACTTGCTTCTTCCATTATGGAAAAATCTGAATCACTTCCCATAACGATTCCGACCAATGGCTTGCTCAAAGCTTCGACCTCCCTCAAAAATTACTGGAATAATAGAGCAACTTTTATATCAATTTTTACGAATTGGATCAAGGTGAAGGATGCTTCTATTCTTCACAAACTGTCCTGAACCCAAGAAATGAGGTGCAATAGCTTTGAATGAATGAAATTCGGCGCCAGGATGCAATATGCTTATAGTGTGTTATAAAGCTTCCTCCCCGCGCTATTTTATAAGTCAGCCCACTGGAGGAGCCGTTCTTTCCATTTGTTGGCTGGTTTTTTTCGTGATCATTTTCTACCCATTCAAAAACATTTCCAAATAACCCTGTGACTCCACCGGAATATTCATTTTCAGGGAAATGATCAACCGGCAAGGTATCGCAAATACCAGTTTCTTCAATATTGCAAAATTCTACTATCCGGTCTTCATCCCAGAAAAACTGGTCGGGGGTTAATTTCCCAAAGTTGCTGGCAACATATTCCCATTCCTCTTCAAGGGGAAGGCGAATAGTCTGACCGGTTGTTTCGCTTTTCCATTTACAAAATGCTTTGGCATCGTTCCATGTGATTTGAGTAACGGGATGGCTATGTTTACCATAAAGAGAATCGGGTTGACCGTTGGGACATAACCAGAAAGCATTTTTTTCTGGAGTGAGGCTGGGATTTGAAAATGAAGCGTTGGGTTCACTGTTGCCATGTAGAGCCAAGCTTCCATTATGGTATACGATCGCATCGACAAGAGATTCAGCCTCTGTTTTGTATTGAGTTTCGTTAACGAACTTAAAAAACTCTACATTTGTTACAGGGAATTTTCTTATTAAAAAGGGTTTTTCAATTTTTACTTCCTGGTGTAGTGCCGAATCTTTTTGTCTGGGATGACCCATAACAAATTTTCCTGCGGGAATATTTATCCATTCATCCCATTTCTCGCTGAATTTGTATAAATATTCAGTGATGTGGGCATTTTGTTCACTTGCCTTGGCTGATCCCAGAGACTGGCGAATAGCCAGGGGCCATTCTGCTTTGGCCAGCGCATCGTCATATTCCAGAGGTTTTTTATCATCCTCTTCAGGGACTATTTCAATTTGCCCCTTCGATTTTTCTACCTGGAAAGCTTCAGAAAGTTCCTCGAAGGCTTTGCCAAGGTGTGTGAGTTTGTCTTCATATTGAGTCAAACTATCCATTAACTCTGCTTTGCGAGATTCATCTTCTTCATTCATTGATTTTTTTACTTCCGCCAGTTCCTGGACGAAGCTTTGATATTCCTCCACACGTCCGCGTAAATCTTTCTCCATTACATCCACCATCGATTCACGATGCTTTAATCTTTCTTGAAGAACCTTTTCTGCGGCCACTGTTTCTTCTGTTATTAGCTTCTCTTTATCCTTCAGGCTGGATGTAAGTCGGGTAGCTTCCTCTTCCATGTTGGAAATTCGTTTTTTGAATTCTTCGTACTCCGTGCCTTGCGATTGCAGGATTTGGTTGTAGGTTGTTTTGAAATCGTCCAGAAAGTTTTTTACTCCAACTTGATGTTGCAGTACATCGGATTTTATCAATTGTATATCTTGTAACTCTGCCATGATTTCGGTTTCAATCTCTTCATTCTTTTCTTTGTTTGTTTTTTCTTCGGCCATTTGTGCTTGTTGAAGTTCTAGTAGCTTTTGTTCTTCGGCTTCCAGCTTTTCCTCTTTTTTGTCCAGGGCCATTTCTTTTTCGATTTGCCCAACTTCCAGGGAGTTTTTAAATTCTTCGAATTCCTGATTCATTGTCAGGAGTTCATCAGTTTCCCTTTCCAACAAAATTTTCTCTTTTTCCCGGAGTCGTTTTTGGTTTTCGTGCAGGGTGTCATTTTTTTCGGCCAACTGTTTTTGCGCTTCTTCAAATTCTTCCTCAAGCTCTTCAAGTTTTTCTTTTATCTCTTCCTCAACCTTGGGGCGATCTTCCTCCATAGCCTTTAATAATTTACGTTTTCTTTTTAAGAGGTCCTCCTGTGTTTGGGCAGCGGTTTTGATTTGGTCGACTGCAAATTTCCCCCCTTCAATTCCGCTCATTTCCTTTATGAGTAAGGTTTTTTCCAGACCATTTTCTTTTTCCTGTTTGTTAAGAACTTTTTGTTGTTTGGAAATGGCTTTTTCCCATTTCTCTATTTCAGCAAGCCTCTTTTTAGTTTGTTCATCCGCCTTCTTTTGAGCTTCCAGGGCAAGTCCCTGTTCACGAATTCTTAGTTTTTCATTTTCTCGACCCAGGCGTTCTTCATCGGCTTCGAATTCTTCGAGCCGGCGGATATGATACTCAGAACGCCGTTGATACTCGGTTTCCAGCTCTTCTTTTTTTAGGTCGAAATCTTCTTTGAGTCGTGCTTTAAATATTTTTTTTTCGTTCTCTAAGGATTTTGATAGTTTTAATAATTGTTGGTTTTTCTTGATTTGCTGATTGGATGTCTTTTTTATTTGAATCTGTTTTTCTTTTGCTGATTTAAAAGCCCTTTCCTTGTAGGTTTGGACTTCTTTTTCATCCGCAGTCAATTTTCCCATTAGCTCCGTTAATTCATCAAATTTTGCCCGGAAAATTTGGTCTCGTCTAGTAAAGTCAGTATCTAAGCGCGAACGATTGGATTCATGGTCTGTGAGGAATTGAGTTTTTTCTTCTCTCAATTTATTTAATTCTTTCTGAGCCTCTTCTAACTCAGTGCGAATGCGGGATGTTTCCTTTTCCGACTGACCTTTTGCCTGGTCAATATGTTTTTGTTCTTCGTCTCGCAGCTTCTGAATTTGTAGTCGGAACTCTGATGTTTCTTTTTCCATTTGCACCTTGGATTCTTCAAGGTGTTTTTCTTTTTCAATAATATCCTTCATTTGTTGGCTTGCGAGTTCTTCTCTTTCTTTAAGTCTTTGCAGTTGGTTTTCAAACTCTGCTTTTAATTCGTCAGGAAGGTTGAACGTTATTTCTGATTCCTTGAATTTCCGTGTTTGTGCTGTTGGTTCAATTTGCGGAGGAGGAGGTTCCGTCCCATCAAACTGGATAAAGTTGAAGTCGCTATCCACGGATAATGAAGAAGGGTTTCCTCGTTCTGACATCAAAGCAAGTAATTCGCCATTTAGTTTTTCACGCAATGAATTGAGCCATGAACTTTGCTTTTCACTTTGCTCAGGAAGCGAAGGAAAATTGTCCGATGCCTTAATTTTTTCGATTAAAGTTTCAAGGGGAATAGGGCGGACGGAATCGGGGGATTGTCCTGATGGGTAGAACCCCTGAATTATTTGCAGCAGCGCTACAGGTTCCGCACTTCCCGATTGGGAGTAATGGTCGCTGAGCAATTGGATATCTTTTAGACTAAAGTTTTTCCGGGTCATAGGAGATATGAGGCATCCCTGAAAATTGTTTTAGGCCTCGAGCAACCTTTATAGGGTTGCGAGTTATCTTTAAAGAGGTCATAGCCAAAATAGTGATACTCTAAGGTTCATTTATATTTCAACGGAAAGAACAGGGCAAAACCTTATATTTATTATAACAAACAGTCCTTTATTTATAAAGACTTACCCTTTAGATTCGTTTCACGCCCGTGTTTTATTTCTGGAATCAGCATTAGGGTGGCGAAAAACATCATGGCGCAGGAAAGAATGCCTATATTTTGTGCTCCAATTATACCTACGGTCCAATAACCTAGCATCGGTCCAATTGTTCCACGAATACCCGTTAGACTGACATGGACGGACATATAAGCCCCTGCTTTTCCAGGAGGCGCATATTTTGTTACCCAAAGGTTCCAGGCGATGCTGCCACCGGCAAATGCTGCCCCAATTAATGCAGAGCCCAACCCGATCACCAAGGGGTTTGACGTTACGAAAAACAGCAGAACTCCTAAGCCGAAAAACAAGTTGAGGATCATTCTAAGAACGACAAAATTCATTCTGTCAAAAAGAGACGCCCAGTAAGGAATGAGAATCATTCGCATCGTTTCTGGAATGATGGTAATTATCATTGCAACAAATATGGCAGATCCTTCAATTCCCCATTCGGGTGCAGTGACATAATCCACTCTTAGAGGTAACGTCCAAAGATTTGCAAAACCCATAATGAACCAGGTCAGCAGCACATATCCGAAAGACTTGTCTTGGACTACATATTTCATGTTTCCAAAGGGATTGACATGGGGAGTGTCCAGGATGGGGTCCGAAGGCATCAAAAAAATTGCCACAGCTTTTGCAATGGCGCAAAAACCGAGAAAGGTAAATAACCAATGGTAATTGTTGATGTCCAACTCAAGTACCCAGGAGCCAATAAAACCTGAAAAAGCAGCAATTCCTACTGAAAGTAAAAGAGGTTTGGAAAAATAAGTGGCACGTTTGTCAGGCGGATAATTATCGCTGTAGATTTCTGTAATAAACGGAAGAAGTGCGCTTCGACATATATAACCTGTAATTACAAAGCAGGCAAAAAGAGTGAGAGATTGTGCCCATGCTCCGAAGATCAGGCATACCCCTGTGATAAGTGATGGGAGCGCTCCCCAGGTTGACTTCTTCCAATGGGTTAGAGATGCATAATGCAAAAGTACCATGGATAGGAACATGCCCATAAAAGGGGCAGCGGCGATTAATGCCTTTGTAGTTTCACCCGCATTGAAAAATCGAATTGCAATGAACAGGCAAAATGTCTGTGCCCCAGAAGAAAGGACACCTTCGAATCCCCCTCGCCACAAATCGCATCGGTAAGTTTTTTGTGTTTTGTTTTCCAGGCTTGTATCGGTAGGCTCCTTCAATTCAATTGACCCCTGCACTTGGCGATATATATTTTATTAAATTCAGCAAAGGGTTGAATGGATAAGGCCATTTTGAAACAGTCAATTGCTTTTTGATAATGGGCAAGTCGGTAATGGCAAAGACCGAGGCCATTCCAGGCGCCAAAGTGGTTTGGGTTCAGTTTCAACGTGACTTCGCATTCATTTATGGATTGAGAATATATTCTTTGCATATAGAGTACTGTGGCGAGTTTATTGTGAGCTTCTGCAAAATCTGGGAAATCTAACACCAGGCCTTCAAATACTTCCTGCGCTATCTCATAGTGGGCCTTATCCATTTCTTGAGTCCCTCTGCGAATTCGGGATTCTGCTTCTCCTCCTGCCTGGCACAGCCAGAGATCCCATAAAGCACGGGTCGCGGTTTGGCGTATATCAGAGTTGTCACTCAACAAATTCTGTAAATGTTCTTTTTCATTCATCGCAAATATAATTTTGTCAAAAATTTCTGGAAACATATTGTATCAGGTAAATGCTGGATTTGGCTTTGCTACACAAAAAGGAATTTTTTCTCTCGTACCTGGCTTCTGGTAAGCGTAAAATCATAGACAATCGAAACATCACCGCTAGGGAAACATATGCTTTTTAAAGATTCAATTTCGAAGCAGGCTGAAGTTCTGGTTATTGGAGATGAGGTGGTAAGTGGTTTGATAGTCGACACCAACTCTAAATACCTGGGAGAACAAATACATGCTTTGGGTATTGGAGTTTCACGAATAACGAAGGTGGGAGATGATCCTTCCATCATTGAGCAATGTGTCACCCAGGCTTTGCAGCGTTCTAGATGGATCATTCTCACAGGAGGATTGGGAATAACTCATGACGATATTACCAAATCTGTGCTGATTAAAGTTTTTGGTTCTGGTTTGCGTAAGGACAAAAAAGTCGAAACAATGTTGCAAGAGGTTTTTAGTAAAAGAAACCGAGAAGTCCCAGAAAGTGTGCAATCGCAATGCGAAGTCCCGGATAACTGTCAGGTTCTTTATAATGATGTGGGAACCGCACCGGGTTTGCGATTTGAAAAGGATGGAAATGTTTTATTTTGCCTGCCAGGTGCGCCTCATGAGATGAAGCATTTATTTGAAGAATATATTTCCCCTGAGATGGTTAAACATTCATCGCAAACTTTCTCTCAACGAATACTAAAAACCACAGGGGTATCAGAAGCTGACTTATGGGAGAAGATTGGTTCTATTTCCACTCTTCAGGAAAAAGCGACTTTGGCTTCTTTACCTTCTCACTTGGGAGTGCGAATTAGACTTTCTTGTTTGGCAGAAACAAAAGAAAAAGGGGAAGCGGTTCTTGATGAGGTGGAACAATCTTTGATGAGCCGTATCGGTGAATATGTTTATGGGAAAAATGAAGAAATGCTGGAGGCTGTTGTCGGGCGGCTGTTAACAGAAAAATCTATGACACTTGCTACGGCTGAATCTTGTACCGGAGGACTGATTGGGCATCGCCTCACTCAGGTATCCGGCAGTTCCAGTTACTATAAGGAAGGTTTTGTTGTGTATAGTAACGATGCCAAGGTTTCCCGATTGGGTGTGGACCCAGAGGTCATTAACGATCATGGCGCCGTCAGTGAGCCTGTGGCTAGATTGATGGCCGAGGGGGTATGCCGGGTAACGGGCGCAGATATAGGGGTTTCTGTAACCGGAATTGCTGGCCCAACCGGTGGCACTGAAAATAAACCTGTCGGGTTAACTTATATTGCTATTAGTGATTCCGCTGGGACATGGTGTAGAAAATTTATATACACGCATGACCGTATTAAAAATAAAGAACGTGTTGCGCAAACTGCATTAAATTTTGTGCGTCTTAAACTGCAGGATCAATTAAGGGAATAGAATAAAATGCGGAGCTGTCCTCATTGTGAGACGAATATTGCAAATGAAAGTAAAGTTTGCTCAAACTGTAATAAAGCTGTCCCGCCATTACCCAACTACCCCAGTATTAGTCCGAAATGGTTTATGGTTTTTTGGGTGTTTTTTGTCGTCCTCGTTGTAGCTCTAATGGTTTCTATGTTTGGTATGCGTTAGCGACTTGCAAAGTTTTTAAAGGGGAGGATAAGAAGGACGCCTGCTACGAAGCCACCAATATGAGCAAACCAGGCTGTGCCTCCGGTATCGGAAGAAGCGCTATTCCAGATCTGCAGGAAAACCCAGAACAATAGTAAAACGATTGCGGGGATTCGGGCGATGGTCCAGAAAAATCCCAGAAAAATAAAAGTTCTAATCTTGGCAAAGGGAAATAAAATTAGATAGGCTCCCAATATTCCAGATATAGCTCCGCTGGCCCCTACCATGGGAATTTTAGAGTCCATATCAGTAGCAATATGGCCGAAGGCGGCAAGGGTTCCACAGACAAAATAAAATAGTATAAAACGGAGTTTGCCCAGGACATCTTCAATATTGTTTCCAAAAATCCAAAGGTAGAGCATGTTTCCGCCGAGATGCCAGATACCGGCATGCAGAAACATGGATGTATAAACTGTAGGGTAAACTGTGAACGGGTTATTGAATAATTGAGCGGGAATCAATGCATAATCTGCATAAAGAACGCTAGGGTGAACCGGTAAATTGGCCCCATAAACAAAAACTGCCATATTCACTATGATGAAGAGCAAAGTTAAAAATGGAAAATTTCGTGTTGGGTTTTCATCTTTTAGGGGAATCATCGGTTACATTAATGCAATATGATAGAATTCAAAATGCGAGTTATTTTAGAATCGGAAATTGTATTTAGCAATCTTCGATATTATAAGCAATTAAATATAATTGACCATGAATGATATAGAAGGCCTGATTCCATTATCGGATGGAGAAGAGCTTCCAGTTGCTCCTGAACGACCCGAAGAATCCTTGGAGTGGGTGATTGAAACTTATCGCAAACACCAGCTGCCTCAGGTTACTTCGTGGCTCAACGAAGACCTGGTGAAGGGAAGGAGGAATAAAACTTTAATACCCTTGACCTTGCTGGACGTTAACCCGATTGACCACCGACAAAGCCTGCTGGAAATAGTTTTTCCCGCACCCCGAGTCATCAATGAAAATTTGTTGGATGTGAACAGCTTAAAAATTATGCTCGACGCAGGTTCCGGCATGGGTAAAACCACCTTTCTCATGCATTATCTTGAAGAGCTTCTCGATAAGCCAGCCCATCAAATTTACTCCCTGCCAATATATTTTCATTTAGGAAACATTCCAGAAGGCGGAGGTTTTCAGCAGTTTCGGGAATCCGTCAATCGTCAAATTATTGATGTGATCCTTCTCGAAAAAGAAGAAAACCCTGATTTGTTTCTTGATGAAGATTTACTTCAGATAACTCTGAATTCTATTTTTAGCTACAGTAAATTTATGTTTTTGTTAGATGGTTTTGATCAGCTTCATCCTCAAGATCGGTTTCGCTTTTTTGTAGATTCCTTCCTTGAAGATAATGCTTTTCGAAGTAATTTCGTTTTGCTTTCGAGTCGAAAGTTTGAATTTGGTTCTTTGGCTACAGATGCGGTGGTCAAGCGTGGTGAAGGTGCAGCATTTCAAATGGCCTTTCAAGAACTTTCTGCTGAAGAAAGCAGTCTTTATATAGGGGGAGCCTCAAAAAATATTGCTGTTAAAGAGCTTGCCGCCTATACCCCGGAAATTTTACTGACTCCTATTTTACTGAGAATGATTCGCGGTCTTTCAGAGATGGAAGAGCTTGAAGGACTCAATAACAGAGATGAAATATATTCAAAATGGTTTAAACATTTATTGTCGCAGGATGATTTGGATGCAAAAGAAAATATTTTAGATAAATGTATCAGTCAACTTGCAGAAATCTCATTTCAGCAGATGGTTGATGGCAAGATCCAACGTTTTCAAAAGGAGGAGCCGGGTTTCGATAAATCCGAAATCCAAATGGAAAAATTTGATCTGCTGATGCAAGGAGATGATATTGCCCCGGGATGGAAAGGAATCATCCAGCAGACTCCACGCAGATGGGAGTTTTGCCATCCCTCTTATCAGGAATATTTTGCAGCAAGGCATCTGGCAAATATGCCGGACTGGCAGGAAATAGTACGGAAAAATTGTGGAGATGAGAAATGGCATGAGGCTTTTAAAATATTAGCGGGTATGGTTTCTGGAAAAGAGCTTTTCGATATTTTTATCGAAGAAGGGGCTGTCATGTTGGCGGGAAATTCTTTGGCGGAAGTTCAGGATCTTCCCGAAGGACAAAGTTTGCTCGTCCGCCAGTTATTAAAATATCAATGTCATGAATCTTTGCCCCAATTCAAGCCTTGTCGTTTGATTCGCGTTAAAGATGTTTGGAAATCCAATGACGAAGAATATTTGCAATCCTTACTGAAAAGATTGTTAAAACGCGAGCATCGAGATAGCCGAATATTGTTCAGTGTGTTCGAACTGGTTCTATTCAAAAATGATTTAGATATTCATGAGTTGCTGGATAATTTTGATTGGGAGCCTATAAGAAAACTCGAGGAACTGCAGGCGTTTTTAAATGAGTCAAGGGATGGAAATCAGGTATCCCTTTCCAAGATCAAAAAATTTGGGGAGATGGTAACAGTGCCCAAAGGAAGGTTTATTTATCAGGAAGAAGATGATGAAGAAGATAAAATCAACCTGGAAGAATTTTCGATCATGAAATTTCCTGCCACCAATGCCTTGTATGCCCAATTTGACCCTCAACACAAAACCCGTTACCCACGATATTCATGGGAGGAAGATCAACCGGTAATTGGAATCAATTATTTTGAGTCTGTAATTTTTTCTCTTTGGTTGGGCCTCAGATTGCCGACAGAAAAGGAATGGGAAAAAGCCGCAAGAGGAACAGATGGCCGGGTTTATCCCTGGGGAGAGGCCATGGGTTATGAAAAAGGCTTTGCCAATACTTGTGATTTTATGGAATGTAAAACGAATTCAGTGACCGAATTGGAGCCGGGAATGTCTCCTTACGGGTGTTTTGATATGGCGGGAAATGTATGGGAATGGTGTATGCAATTGAATGCATCAAAACATTCAACGACCCGGATTGTCAGAGGCGGCTCCTGGATGAATTATCTGGTGCATGCAAAATGTTTCTTTCGAAACTCGTTTGATCCTGCTGAACGATATCTGGCCGTTGGCCTGCGCTGTGTTTCGGGCTCACGTTTCACTGAGATTGAATCTGAGGATACGGATGACGAATAAAAAAGCAGCCAGACCCCAGGTGCCCATTTTTTATCCTGAAAACATATAAAAACCATTTTATATTCAATAGCTTACCTGATAGAATAAACCCACTAAAAGTTAAAAACGGAAGTTAAAAATTTAATCGGAATTAACTATTAACAGGCAATTTCGAGTATTTTTTGCGAAAATAGGTTAAAATTGGCGTTTTTCGTGCCAAGACACGATTTTCTGTGAAACAAGAGATTTTGTATATATGAACAAACACGCAAAAAAATTCCTCAGTATTGATGATGATCGGACTTTGCAGATGATCGTCAAACAGATTTTGAGCAAATCGTTTGGCCCTCAGGTGCTTGAGGTATTTCAGGCAGGTACCGGTGAAGAAGGGTTGAAAATGATGCGCGAAATTCAACCTGATATTATTCTTTGTGATATCCACATGCCAGGAATGGATGGATTTGAGGTTTGCCAAAAAGTACGTGAACTGAAATTGCGCTCCGCTGTGATTCTCATGTCCGCTTATGACTCTGAACAGGACAATGCCATAAAGGCCAGCGAAACCGGTGCCGATGCCTATTTGTCAAAACCGTTAAAAAAGGGCGAGCTTCTATTTGTTGTAAATTTTGTCATGCGGGTTGCTCATCTGAATGATGCGGTGTTCGAAAAGAACAAACAACTAGAGGCCTCTTTAGGTCAGTTAAAACAGTTCCACCAGAAATTGGCCGCATTAAATGAGGAACTGAGGAATGACAAAAGACGTCTTGGCGTTAGCCTGAAAGAAATGACGGAGTTGAATGATCAACTGGAAAATAAAAATGCGCAGATATCTTCTATGGTGGAAGAACTTGCAAGCCGTTTTGATTCTACTGAAGGGCTTTTAGCGACTATCATTGAGCTTCATCAAACAGAACATCGTGGTCACTCGGAAAGAGTTACAGAGACCGCGGTTTTTATTGCAGAAAAGCTGGGTCTGACGGATTACCAAGTCAGAAATGTGAAATCAGCAGCCCGCCTCCATGAACTAGGAATTGTTGCCATGCCAACAATTGAAAAGAGAAAAGAGGCGATGGATGATGAAGAATTGGATGATATTAAAAACAAACCCAAAACAAACCATCCTCTGGTAGGGGAAATGTTACTCAAGGAGTTTCCAGGGTTTGAGATGGTTGCAGAAATCATCCGGCATCTTCATGAAAATGTCGATGGTACTGGTTCTCCAGATGGAATGTATGGTGACCGCATTCCGATGGGTTCCCGAATTATTTCGGCGGCAAGTTATTTTGACCACAATAAGATGGCGCATCCGGATCGTCCCAATGAAGAAATTCTGGCTAAAATGGATGAGAAAACCGGAATGATTTTTGATGAGTCGGTAATGCGGGCCTTGCAAGACTTTATCGCCCAACAAGGTGAAACTGAAGAAGTAGCCACGATGGAATGTTCTGTATTTGCCTTGACAGAAGGAATGGAGTTGGCGGTCGACATTATTTCGGCTTCTGGAATCAACCTTCTGAGAAAAGGCACTGTTCTGGATAAAGAAACTCTGGACAAAATTTTGAAGTTTCATAACGTAGATCCTATCTCCGGGATCATTAAAATAAAGCAACCTTCTTAAAAAATGGATCTAGCTTCCTTAATAGGTGTAATCGCCGGGGTGGGACTCGTTCTCGCTTCAATTCTGATGAACAGTGGTTTGGATCTGTTTATCAATATCCCTTCCGCTATGATCGTTATAGGGGGCACTCTTGCTGCAACCCTGATTGCTTTTCCCATCAATGAAGTAATGAAAGTGATGGGCTTGTTTTTAAGAGTATTCATGGTTAAGAAATCCGACCAATATGCCCTGATTGAAAGCATGGTAGGGATATGTAATGTGGCCAGAAAAGGTGGAGTGTTGGCCATCGAGTCCAAACTTAAAGAAATCGATAATGACTTTCTTAAAAAAGGATTGGAACTTACCGTTGATGGTAAAGATGAAGCCACGGTAAATGCTCTTCTAAAAAGGGAAGTCAAACAGTTGCAGAATGCCCACAAGGACGGTTGGGAAATTTTTAATCAGATGGGGGCTTTTGCGCCGGCCTTCGGAATGGTTGGAACCTTGATCGGTTTGATTCAGATGCTTTCCGATTTATCCGATGTTAGTTCTGTTGGACCCAAAATGGCTATCGCATTGATCACTACATTTTATGGGGCGGTGGTAGCCAATCTGATATTTATCCCGATGACCGTAAAACTAAAGCGCAGGAGTGCTACCGAATCCCTCGAAATGACGCTCATACTTGAAGGTATTGGATACATCCGAAAAGGTGTCAATCCGAGATTCATGCAGGATGTGTTGGAGAACTACCTCGATACCTACCACGGTAAAGATAAGAAACCTGCGAAAAAGAAATAACTAGCCATGGCAGAAAAAGAAGCTAAAAAAGAAAAGAAAAAAGCCGAAGAAGAAGAAGACGAGGAGGAACACGAGTGTCCCGAAGGGGCACCTGCATGGGTAATGACTTTTGCTGATCTTGTTACCCTCCTAATGGTTTTTTTCATTCTTCTTTTTGCGATGGGCTCTATTGAAGAAAATAAATGGAAGCAGATCAAGTCTTCACTCCGCGATGCATTAGGTCAGGAAAACATCCCTGAACAGGGAATTCGTGAAGGTCTGGATGTAATCAAAGAAAAAGTTTTGGATGAGAGCACCATTCACGCCGTCGATGAAGTTGGTGCTATGGTTGCTAAGGAAGTTGAAGAAATTGCATCTGAGGTTGAAGAGTTCGTTTTCAAAAATAAATTGGCTGGACAGGTTGATGTTTCCTCGGATGAAAGAGGTGCCATCATTACCCTTTCTGATACAGTTTTGTTTCCAGCAGGAAAATCTCGCATGACCAGAACCGGAAACGATATTATCAAACAGGTTTTCGATTTGTTGCAGCAGTTCAATTATGACGTGAAAATCGAAGGTCATACGGATAACGCCCCCATCAAAACAGAACAGTTTCCCTCGAACTGGGAGTTGTCGGCGGCACGTGCAGCAGAAGTGGCCCGGGAGTTAGTGGAGGCAGGGTTTCCCCCCACGCAATTATCCATTGAGGGTTTTGCTCAATACCGTCCAAAAGTTCCAAATGACAGTCGTCAGGCTCGCGCCACCAATCGTAGGATTGAAATTGTTTATCAGCGTGGAAGCGTTCGCAAGCATATGGTGGATATTCTTCGTCGCAATAGATAAAAGCCTTCGCATTTATTCTCCCTTTGTTGAAAAATATGAATAACCCATTTATGCTCAGAGCTCTGGAATTAGCTCGCAAGGGGAAGACATCACCGAACCCCATGGTCGGGGCGGTGTTGGTCAAGAAAGGACGCATCATCGCGGAAGGGTTTCATGCTTATGCCGGAGGCCCACATGCAGAAGTGGTGGCCTTAAAAAAAGCCGGTAATAAAGCAAAAGGTGCTGACCTTTATGTGAGCCTTGAACCTTGTTGTCACATGGGCCGAACCCCGCCCTGCACCGATGCGATTATACAAGCGGGTGTGAGCAGAGTTTTTGCCGGAATGAAAGATCCTAATAAACTCGTTCAAGGTAAAGGCATACGAGCATTAAAAGCTGCTGGAATAAAAGTTTCCTATGGCTTGATGAAAGACGATTGCGAAAAATTAAATGAAGTGTTTGTGAAATTTATGAAAACTGGATTGCCGTTTGTTTCGGTTAAAACAGCCATGTCACTGGATGGGAAAATCGCCACAAGGCAAGGGGATTCGCAATGGATTTCGGGCGTAAAGGCGCGAGACTTTGTGCATGAATTGAGAAGCCGAAACGATGCTATTCTTGTAGGAACAAATACCATCCTGAAAGACAATCCACAGTTAACATGCAGATTGAAAAGAAAAGGAGTTCGGCATCCTGCACGTATAATCTTGGATCGAAAAAATAGAATTCCCTTAAAAGCAAAAGTTTTTTCCAACGGAAAGACACAAAGAGTGATTTATGTTTCTGGGCCAAACCTCTCGGCAGTTAGGGAGAAATCATTGGTAGGAAAAAGTGTCGAAATTATTAAAGGTAAAACTGGCAAGTCTGGGTTTGATTTAAAGCACCTTATGAAAAACCTGGCTAAAAAAGATCTGACATCGATTCTGATTGAAGGTGGAGGCGAAATCAATGGCAGTGCTATTTCAGCAGGAATTGTTGACCGGGTCTACGCATTTATAAGTCCAATCTTGATAGGAGGGCATCAAGCCCCTGGTCCGATAGGAGGAATGGGAGTGTCTAAAATCGCCAAGGCAATAGGGATGAAGAATGTAAAAGTTAAAAAAATTGGAGAAGACCTACTGGTGGAGGCAGAACCATGTTCAGTGGAATAATTGAGTCTATGGGAACCGTGCGTGAATTCGTTCATGCTAAGGAAAGCGCGGCGATGGTTGTCGAAACCGATAATAATTTCTCTAGTTTGGAAGATGGGGAGAGTATTGCGGTCAATGGAGTTTGTCTCACTGTCGTGGAGTTTAATGATTCTACGTTTCGAATGGATTTGGGAACGGAGACTTTGAATAAAACCAGTTTCAAAAACTCCAGGGTTGGAGACCGGATAAACCTGGAACGATCGTTAACGCCTTCCACCAAAATCAGTGGTCATTTTGTAAGCGGACATATTGATCAGGTGGGGGAGATAATAAATATTGAAGAAAAACCAGGGGAGGTTTTATTGCAGTTTTCTCATCCCTCTTTTCTCAGCCCTTATATTATGGAGAAAGGCTCCATAGCTTTAGATGGAATCAGCCTCACCGTTTTTAATTGTAAGGATAATCATTTTAATGTTTCTATCATTCCGTTTACCTGGAAACATACAAATTTGAGTACCAGAAAATTAGGCGATTTAATAAATATCGAATGTGATATGATTGGTAAATATGTATATAAAGCCTGTGAAACTCTGATGAACCCGGAAGCAACCGGGCCTGTATTGGATTTTTTGCGGCAACAGGGGAAGGAATAAATGGGGAAAGAATTTAGTACCATAGAAGAAGCCCTTGAGGATGTTCAGCAGGGGAAAATGATTGTCATTGTTGACGATGAAGATCGTGAAAACGAAGGCGATTTGATGATTGCTGCAGAAAAAGCCACTCCGGAGCTTATTAACTTTATGGCTCGATTTGGGAGAGGATTGATCTGTTTGACCCTGACCGAAAAGAGAACCAACGAGTTGGGGCTATCCATGATGGTGGATGACAATCAATCGGCTTTTGAAACACCCTTCACCGTTTCCATTGATGCACGGCATGGAATCAGCACAGGTATTTCGGCTGCTGATCGCTCTCATACTATTAAGGTTGCTATTGATCCTGATACTGCCAAAGCTGATCTGGTAAAGCCCGGCCACATTTTTCCTTTAAGAGCCAAGGATGGAGGAGTATTGGTGCGGATGGGCCAAACTGAGGCTTCTGTTGATATCGCCCGGATTGCCGGGTTAAATCCGTATGGAGTGATCTGCGAAATTATGAATGAAGATGGGACCATGGCGCGAGTCCCGCATCTGACTGAGTTTGTCAAAGAGCATGGTCTGAAAATGATCACAGTAAAAGATTTGGCTGAGTATCGTCTCATGAAAGAGGCATTGGTAGAAGAAGTTACTTCGACTATTTTGCCAACGCATTCGGGGGAATTTCGGTCAGTGGCTTTTAAAAATTTATTGGACGATCAAATTCATATCGCTCTGGTAAAAGGAGAAATTAATAAAGAAAAACCGACATTGGTTCGGGTGCATTCGCAATGTTTGACAGGTGATGTTTTTGGTTCTTACCGTTGCGATTGTGGAGAGCAACTCCAAAAATCTATGGAAATGATTGAGGAAGAGGGCTCAGGTGTCTTGCTTTATCTTTATCAGGAAGGCAGAGGCATTGGCATTGTTAATAAGTTAAAGGCTTATGCGTTGCAGGATGAGGGAAAAGATACCGTTCAGGCAAATGAAGCATTGGGATTCAAACCCGACCTTAGGGATTATGGAATTGGCGCTCAAATTCTTCGTAAACTTGGTCTGGGGAAAATCCGCATCATGACTAATAACCCCAGAAAAATTGTGGGACTGGAAGGGTATGGACTGCAACTAGTAGAACGGGTCCCTATAGAGGTGCAAGCGAAAAAGGACAATCTCAAATACCTTCGCACCAAGCAGGAAAAATTGGGCCATATGTTTCAGAATATCAAGTGAGCCTGGCTAATGGTTGAGATTATTGAAGGGGACCAAAATACCAAAGGCCTTCGCATCGGAGTAGTGGTCAGTCGTTTTAACGATTTTATTACCAGTAACCTTTTGACCGGTGCTTTAGATACTTTTAAGGAGTCTGGTGTTGCAGACGATGATTTAAAAGTGGTTCGGGTTCCAGGTGCTTTTGAAATTCCTCAAGCGGCTAAGAAATTATGTTCCAGCGGCAGCTTTGATGCGATTGTTGGTCTTGGTTGTGTGATTCGAGGTGAAACTTCGCATTATGATTATATATGCAATGAAGCCAGCAGGGGCATAGGCCAGTTGGGTCTGGATTTTAATATTCCTGTTTTGTTTGGAGTCTTGACGACTGAAAATCTGGAGCAAGCGGTTGCGCGCTCTGGGCCAGACTCATCTAACAAAGGTCGCGAAACAGCTTTGGCTGCAATTGAAATGGCTACACTATATAAAAAGCTATAAAAATGAAAATGGGAAAACGTCGTGCAGCCAGAGAATTGGCATTGAAATTTTTATATCAGACCGAATTTAATTCTGAAAATTCCGATTCGGAGTTGAACTCCTTTTGCGAAAGAGCAAAAGTTAGTGAAGAAATTCAAAATTTTACACGGGCCTTGATTAAAAGACTTTTATTGCATGAACAAGAAATAGATGAATTGCTAAAAAAGATAAGTGCTAATTGGGCTCCGGACCGGATGGCAATTATTGATAAGAATATTCTTCGACTGGGAATTTGTGAGCTTTTGTTTGATTCAACGACCCCTCCAAAAGTTGTGATTAATGAGGCAGTAGAAATAGCAAAAAGGTTTGGAACCGAAGAATCCCCCGATTTTATAAATGGAATTTTGGATAAGATATTTAAAGACTCAAAGGTAGTTCCCTAGAACTCGCAATATGCGATATATTGTCTTCTCAGACCTCCACAGTAATCTCGAAGCCTTACTTCAATTTGAAAAAGAGATCGCCTCGATAACCTATGATCGCCTCGTCTGCTTGGGGGATATTGTGGGCTATGGGGCCGACCCTAACCTTTGTGTTGACTGGGTCAGAAAAAATGTAGATTTCACCATCGCGGGAAACCATGACTTTGCAGTGGTGAAAAAAACGGATGCTTCCTATTTCAATTCTTATGCGCTTGAAGCCTGCGAGTGGACTCGAAATATTCTAACCGCGGAAAATAATGAGTTTCTTGAGTCTCTACCCATGGATAAGGAAGAAGATGGTATTTACTGGGTGCATGCTTCTCCTTACCATCCCGCAAGATGGCATTATATTGTTAACCGAAAGGGAGCAGAAAAGCATTTCTGGAGTTTTGATGCGTCTATTTGTTTTGTGGGTCATTCTCATAAGCCTGTCATTTTAGAACAAAAACCCAATGGTGAAATCAACGACTATTTCGCTGATGTATGGGATATCGAACCTGAAAACCGTTATATTTTTAATGATGGAAGCCTGGGGCAGCCGCGTGACGGAAACCCAAAAGCGACCTATATCCTATACGATTCGGATGAACGCACTGTTGAATTCAAGAGATTTGATTACGACTTTTCACTCACCCAAAGTAAAATTATTGAAAATGGACTTCCTGCCTACCTAGCCGATCGCCTTACTTTGGGGAAATGACTGAGGCCATCCTTAATTTTATTGACTGGAGTTCTATCAAAACTCCGTTAAGTTAAGGAAAAGGTTTATTGACCCTGAAAAGGGGAAGTGGTATATTTAAATCAAGAAACTTCAATAAAATTAATAACTTAAGTGGTATTTCTACCCTCGTTTTAGACGAAATGGCTGGTATGCGTTCTCTAATATCAAAGATAAATATAGCAGTTTTTGCTTTTGGGCTTATTTTTTCCCAGGCAAACTTCCTTTACGCGGCTTCTGCGGGTGATTTGTATTTTCATGCGCAAAAATCTTTTTATGCGCTAAAGGCCTCTCCTGAAAAGAAAAAGTTCAGGCACCATTGGATGAAAACTATAAAAATGTTTTCAAAGGTGGTGGACCGTTTTCCACAAAGTAATGAGGCTTACAAAGCTGAATTCACAACTGGAAAATTATACGAAGGGTTGAATGCAGTTTCTAAAAATCCCAAAGATCTGGATCGGGCGATTCATCATTATAATAATGTCTCTTCCAATTTTCCTCCCGCAAACCTTTCTGATGATGCTTTGTTTCGAGTCGCAGAATTATATCTAGAAAAAAGAAACCTGAACTCAGCATCTGAAACTTTTAAAAGAGTAGCACATAAATATCCTGAAGGGGATCAAGCCAGGAAAGCTCAGGAAAAATACAAGAGCATTAAGGTTACGCCAAAAAACAAAGATACCACGAAATATTCAGCGATAGTTATACCTAGCAAGCCAAAACCAATTGCAGCTCCTAAGCAAGATATTCAGATTAAAAGGGCATCTGCTGTTGCTGTCGTTTCAGATAAGAAAAAGGTTGTAGCGGAGTTCAAGGAGAAAACTCAAAAGCCGGTTATAAAAAAAATAAAACAACCTGTGCCCGCTAAGCCCAGAAGAAAAGAGCCCGAGAAAGTAGTAAGGAAAAATAAAAAAGTCCAACCTGCTTCTGCCCCCAGGAAAAGGGTTTATATCAAAGATGGTTTTGGAAGGGGATATTTATATAACCCTAAAATACCAAAACGCAAACAAATTGCGGCGCCTTTAATTGTCGTAGATGCCGGTCATGGTGGCAAAGATCACGGTGCTATGAGCGCATCTGGAATCAAAGAGAAAGATGTCAATATTAAGATTGCTAAACATGTGAAAACAATTCTTGTCAACCGGTATAAGTATCGGGTGGTGATGACGAGAAAAGATGATACATTTATCCCTTTAAAAGATAGAAGCAAGATTTCGAACAAGCGGAATGCGGATCTGTTTGTATCCATTCATGCGAATGCTGCAAAAAGGAAATCTGCGCATGGCATCGAGACCTATTTTCTGGGGACCTCTCACAATAAACAGGCTTTGGCAACAGCTGCCCGTGAAAATGGGGAACTGGTTAAATCTGTGAAGGATAATCAGGTGCAGCAGATTCTAGCCAGCCTGATAACCACCACAAAAATTAATGATTCTTCACGATTGGCTGGACGGGTTCAGGAAAATTTATATAGATCTTCTAAAAAGAAAAATAGAAGCCTGAAAAACCTAGGTGTTAAAGAAGGGCCTTTTTATGTTCTTCACGGTGCCGACATGCCCAGCATTCTTGTAGAAGTAGGTTTTTTAACTAATAAAAAAGAAGCGAGAATGTTATCGAAGTCAGAATATCTTTATAGGCTGGCGTCATCCATTGCTGAGGGTATTCATAAATATCTACAGGATAAAGGTCCTTCAATTTAACGCGCATGCCATCCCCCATTATTGCAATCGTTGGAAGAGCAAATGTCGGAAAATCTACTCTCTTCAACAAACTAACTCAAAGTCGATCAGCTATTGTTAATGACACCCCAGGTGTCACCCGGGACAGGATTTACGGTTCCGCCGAATTGGGAAACAGAATTGCCATGATCGTGGATACGGGTGGTGTGGATGTTGACCAGAATAACCCGATCGAACTTCAGGTGGTGGAACAGGGGAAATGGGCTAGAAACGAATCCGATTGTGTGATTGTGGTTGTGGATAACCGCGCAGGACTGACCCCGCATGATCGTGAAATGGTCGATGAAATTAGAAAGTCTGGGAAGCCTTATGTAGTGGCAGTAAATAAAATTGACTCTCCATCTCAGCACAGCATCCTTCCTGAATTTAATGGGCTAGGAGTGAACAGTTTATTCCCAGTCTCGGCGGAACATGGGTACGGTCTATATGAATTGATTGAGGCGGTGTCTGAACTTCTTCCAGAAAACATTGAACCTGAAATAGATAGTAAAGCGATACGAATCGCTGTAATAGGCAGGCCTAATGTTGGAAAGTCTTCTCTAATTAATAAACTTCTGGATTCAGAGCGTTGCATTGTTTCAAATATTCCTGGAACAACCCGGGACTCTATTGACACATTCCTGCAAGCGGATGGTCAGGACTTTGTGTTAGTGGATACAGCCGGTATTCGTCGCAAAGGCAAGACAAAGCAGGTTCTGGATAAATTCAGTGTGATCATGGCACTAAAAGCCCTGGATCGCTGTGATGTGGCTATCATGTTACTAGATGGAGTGGAAGTGGTTACCGATCAAGATGCAACCGTTGCAGGGTATGCTTTAGATCGAGGAAAAGGTTGTATCATTGTTGGAAATAAATGGGATTTGATGCGAGAAAAGGAATTGTCTTTTGAAGAATTTGAAGAGAGAGTTCGCCATAGATTAAAGTTCCTGGAGTACGCCCCGATTTTAACGGTCTCTGCTAAATCAGGGTTACGGGTTGATAAAATATTGCCGCAGGTTGAAAAAGTTTTTCAAGAATACTCTCGTAGAATATCAACCGGTCCTTTGAACGATTGTTTTGAAAAAGCGACTCAAAGAAATCCAATGAGCAGTTATCGTGGGAAATTTTTGAAGATTTTTTATTCCACGCAAATTAAGAGCAAACCTCCGACAATCAAATGTTTTTTAAATTTTCCCGAAGGTATACATTTTTCTTACCGGCGGTATTTGGTGAATAGTATTAGAAAAACATTTGGCTTGATAGGGACGCCGGTTCGATTAATTTTATCTCGCAAAAGAGAGGAACCTTGATTTTTTGTGGTTCTTTTTGCAATGAATTCATAAACTCTCAAAATACAAGTTGGACGGGTAATATTCGCTTTAACCTCAATAAAATGAATTGTGTTTACTAATTGATGGGAAATATACCGCGCAACCTGTAGCATTATCTCTTCTAAGTCCCCAAATTTATTCAGTTTTTTTATCCCGCCAGTCCCCATAAACCTTTGACATTTGCCTCGAAATTTGGAATGGTTAAGGTTCTCAAGTTGATTGGATTTAGATTTTTTGTGGTGTTTTCATTCCTGATGAATAGGTTGGTTGCCGAACTCTTACCCAGCGAGGAAATATGAAACAATACAAACTTCAAGACATCCGGAATATAGGGTTGGTAGGGCATGGCGGTTCGGGAAAAACATCTCTGGCCGAGTCGGTCTTATATTTAACAGGAGTGGCTGATCGACTTGGAAAAGTTGGCGATTCTTCCTCGGTTATGGACTATGACCCCGATGAAATTAAGCGCGGCCATTCCATAAACGCCTCTGTCGCATTTTGCGAATTCGATTCAAATAAAATAAATCTTCTTGATACTCCGGGAAGCAATAATTTCATCGCCGATACACCTGCGGTTATAAGGGTGGTTGACGGTTTGGTTTTTGTGATAAGCGCTACTGAAGGTGTGCAATTCTATACTGAAAAAATATGGAAGTGGGCTGATGAGTTGAATCTTCCCCGAATCATTTTTTTAAATAAGATGGATCATGAACGGGCTAATACAGGACCTATATTAGAAACTATTAAAACGAAATTTAAGAAAACTCCTATTTTTATCCACCTTCCCCAAGGTGCTGGGGATAAATTTTCAGGGATCGTGGATCTGATCGAAAATAAATATCTCTCCTATAATAAGGGAGGCGATGGCAAGGGGAAAGACGGAGATGTGCCTGGTGATATTACGGATGAAATGGAACTGAGTCATGCCGAGCTTATGGAAGCTGTCGCGGAAGTAGATGATGAATTGATTGAAAAATACCTCGAAAGCGGTGAGTTGACAGCAGAAGAGTTTTCACGAGGATTGAAAGAGGGCATTCAGAAGGGAGAATTGATTCCTGTTTTATGTGGTTCAGCAGCAGAGAATATAGGTGTGGATCTTTTATTACAGGCGATGGTTAAATACCTTCCTTCTCCAGAAAACCGGGCTCCAGTAACTGCTACAAAAGTAGAAGATGATACAGAAGTTACTCGATCTGCAGGTAGCGGTGAAGCCACTTCGGCTTTAGTATTTAAAACAATCGCCGACCCTTATGCTGGCAAGTTAACTCTCTTTAGAACATTTTCAGGTACTATTAAAGGTGATTCTTCGATATTTAATACATCTCAAGGCGTTTCCGAACGTGTTGGTCAGCTATATATGTTGCAAGGCAAAACTCAGGTTCCCGTCTCAGAAGTTCCTGAAGGAGAAATTGGTGCGGTGGCCAAGCTCAAACAAACGATCACAGGAGATACTTTTTCAGATTCCGATGAAAAGGTAAATTTTGCTCCCATCATTTTTCCTTTACCTGTTTTCTCCAGAGCTCTGATGCCCAAGACTCGGGCAGATGAAGAAAAAATTAGTCATGCTCTTCAAAGGCTTACTGAAGAAGATCCTACTCTTAAAGTTGAGCGAAGTTCTCAGACGGGTGAATTGTTAATATCCGGTTTGGGGCAGGTTCATTTTGATGTTGCATTAGAAAAATTGAAAGCCCGTTTTGGTGTGGAAGTTGATGTTAAGGAGCCGCAAATTCCTTATCGTGAAGGTATAAAGGGAAGCACAAAGGTACAGGGGAAATATAAAAAACAAACCGGAGGCAAAGGGCAATTTGGAGATACCTGGATTGAAATATCTCCTTTGAAAAGAGGTGAAGGTTTTGTTTTTGAAAATAAGATTGTAGGCGGAGCGATCCCCAAAACTTATATTCCTGCAGTTGAGAAGGGGATTCAGGAAGCGATGGCAAATGGAATCATTGCTCATTTCCCCATGGTCGATGTAAAGGTCAGTCTTTATGATGGCTCGTACCATAATGTGGACTCATCAGAAATGGCGTTTAAAATTGCAGGCTCTCTGGGATTTAAAAAAGGAATACCGGATTGTAAACCTATACTGATTGAACCTGTTATGAATATGGAAATTGTGGTACCTAACGATCAGGTAGGTGATGTTATGGGTGACTTGAATTCCAAACGAGGGAAAATTCAGGGGATCGATCCTGAAGAGGACATCCAGACAATTCGTGCTCTTGTTCCCATGGCTGAAGTTTTGAATTATGCTGCAGATCTAACTTCCATGACTGGAGGAAGAGGAATGTTTGTCATGGAGTTTGACCATTATGAGGATGTGCCTGATCATTTAATGAAAAAAATTGTCGATGCTGCCAAACAGAACTTTGAAGAGAAGCATTGACTTTCAAGGTTTTCAAGGAAAAGTAAGCTCTCCACTTTTGAGGTAAAAATTTTGAAAAAAGCAGATTCAAATGGAACTCTTGTTAAGGCCGATATTGTTGACCTTGTGTATGAAAGAGTCGGGTTTACACGTCAGGAAGCTGCCGAGGCTGTGGATATCCTTTTTGATGAAATCAAGAGTCGGTTGGCGGATGGCGAAAATGTACGTATTTCCAGATTCGCAAGTTTTATACTAAGAAAAAAAAATGCGCGTAATGCGCGTAATCCGAAAACTGGAGAGTCAATCAGGATCAGTCCCAGGACGGTCTTAACCTTCAAACCAAGCAAGCAATTGCTAGAATCTACAAACCAAAGCGAAAATGAAAATACCTCCAATTCCTGACAAATTATTTTTTAAAATTGGTGAGGTTGCTGAGCTTGCCGGTGTGGAACAGCATGTTCTTAGATACTGGGAGGATGAAATAGAATCCCTCAAACCCAAAAAAAATAAATCCGGCCAGAGGCTCTACCAAAGACGGGATGTAGAGCTTATTTTTGAGATCAAACAATTACTTTATGCGGAAAAGTTCACGGTTGCCGGGGCTAGAGAAAAATTGAAAAAGCACAAGAAAAAGGAAACTCAATTGGATATTGCCTTTGACCGCGAAGGCTTTGTTGAGTGGAAAGATGAGATAAAGCAGGGTTTGGAATCGATTTTAAATACTCTCGATAGAAAGTGAGAGTGTCAAGGTAGTTAATTAGAGGATGGAAAGAAATTTAACATCCCCGACCAAATGGTCAGGGATGTTAAAGAAGGGAACTCTCTTATGAGAATGCTTTTTTGGCAACATCTACTAGAGCATCCACAGTTCTGCAACCCAATAGCTCTGCATCTTCTCTAGCTACTTCTTCCCCGTTTGCATCTACGGCGATTACCGCACGATTGAGATAGCGACTTTTTACGCCTTCCAAGGTCAGCTTGTTTGCATTCCCAAAACCCTGGCTAACATCTTGAAGCAGGTTGGGTAGGCCTCTTCCTGCATTTGATAAAATATCTGTCCCGACGACGACAATGACTTCATCGACTCCGGCCGCTTTGAATTTATCTGCATTATCATTTACTAGATCAAATTCCTTATTACAGAAACCACCAGCGCCTGGCAGAGTTATAATCAGTCTCTTTCCCTTGTAATCATCTATCGATAATTCCTGCTCTATTGGGGTGCTAGCCGCTTTTTCCACGGACCATTCCGGATTTAATTTAATCATTTTTACATCACTGCCAGCCAATTTTGCCATGTAGAAACCTCCTGTTTTAGGGTTTTAATAGAGACATTTATTAGATGTGCTACTTCTTATAAAGATGCGAAAATTGTACGAAAAAAATAGCGCCACTGCAAGCAGGCAATATATTGAATTTATTGAATAAACGATCTATAGCTAAAGACTCTTGGATTTGTTAACCTTAAAACATAGAAACTGACCAGGGAGTAATACGAATATGGCAAAAAAGGCTACAGTTGCAATTATAAACAGCATTTTTGCGATATTTCTTTTCGCCGAGGTTTTGTGGGCTGAGGAATCCAAGCGTCCCGTTTATGAGCATCCTGGGAATTATCGTGATGAAATTAACCAGCTAAAAACCGATTTCAAATCTCGGTTTGGGTATGAATTGATCGATCTGGAACACGAATGGAGGTCTTGGGAAGTGAAAAAACTGACTGCTGCTTTTTCACACCTACCGGATACCTTTTTAAAGATAAAAGGTCCTAAAGGATTTTACCATCTCAGTCAATTTCGCGGTGGCCCAGAAGGAATGCCGGTGGATGATATCCCGGCAGCCACTTTTCCCAGTTTTCAAACGGTTTATAGAAATGCCAGAATGGCATATCAGGTAGAGGTGGGAAACCAGGAACCACGTATAGAATTTTACTCAAAGCTTTTTTATGAAGATGAAGAAAATTTAAACAATATTGTTCAGCATGAAATGGCTCATATATATGACATGTTTAAGGGCTATCTTTCCTTTTCAGATGAGTGGTTGCAAATTACTAAATTCAAATTGATTCACCTTCCGGCTTTGGATTCTCGTCCGGGTGATGATTATTTGTTTGTGCCATTAAATTCCTCTAGTGAGCAACATTATGCTCCGGTTTCATCGCTCCAATTACCTACTTATTCCAGGCAAAATCCTCAGGAAGATTTTGCCAATTCGGTGGCAGCCTATATTAATTACCCTTATTTTCAGTACAGTCACCCCAAACGATATCAATTTTTAAAAGACAAAGTGTTTGGAGGTAAAATGTATTTTTCGGAAGAAAAAATGGGATATAAACAAAAAGTGACTTCTGAATTTTTGCAGGCAATTAATAATAAAAATTGGGACCAGGTAATTGAAATTTCCAGGGAGGTGGCACGAGACCATCATTCAGAAATAGAATACGAGCTAGTGCAACAACTTGAAGAAGCTCTTCATAACACACCCGACTCAGTGCGTGATGTGAAACTTGCATTAGCGAGCTGCAATTTTGTTGATCCTGGCGCTTTAAATATACGTAAAAACCTTATTCGAAAAAAACGTGTTGCTTTGCAAGTGCTTCTGGAAAACCGCAAATGCGCTTTAATGGCCAGAAGGTCATTTGAAAAAGATCTGGGAATATGGTCTATGCGAAATATTTATTTTTATAAAAGTAAAGGACAGGCCTATATTCAATTTTTAGATCCAATATCCTTGACGTCAAGAGCCAGAGGTTTCGAAACGCGATATACATGGAGAATATTTAATGAGGGCAGCAGCGTTCACTTGGCTGAGGGAAGTTTCATTCGTAAGGAAGTCAACGCGGGATCGATTAAAATAAATCTTTCAGAGACTGCGGTAGGGAATTTGAATCTCCCAACGGGAAGGCCGTTAACATTAGAGCTCGGTGCTCAGCGGGTTCATCCCATCGAGTTTAAAAGATTAAACTCAAAAATTGCTAAGATTAGATTTGTTATACCTGCGGGGTTCAATTACGATGGCGCCAAAAAGCCTGGAGTAAAAATTATTTATCCCTTGCGCCCTGAATTTCAAAGTTTGAACTGATATTTAATCCAGTTCCCTGACCATTCGATAAGCCATGTTCAAGTGGGCATACTTCGATGGCCATACTTTCATTCCATCTTCATACTGAACAACAAGAGCTGAAGAATCTTTTTCTTCGTCCGTCCAGGTTGTTCCCGCGCTTCCAGGTTCAAATATAGAGGGCAAATATATTTCATCTCCATATTTATCAGTATTTTTGAATTTGAGATCGAAAAGCGACCATGCCTCGTCCTGTTTCGGATAGCGCCAGCTTTCGTACCCCGAAAGTCTTTCCAGATTGGAGATTTCTACGTAGTCTTGTCCCTTAAACCAGTTCATCCACTTTTTCGTGTCTTGGAATGAATCTGTTTTTCTCCAGATTAATTTTAATTCATTATCGGTAATGGTTCCGTTACCGTTGTCAATAAATCTATCAGCCATATTTATATCTCAACTAAATTTATAAGGGTTCTGAATTAAAAATGGAGTGAAGTATATTTGGTGTGGTAAATGTCATTTACCAACCTTGCCCTTTAACTCCATAGTTTCGACTTCCAGATTGCCCTTGGTTTAAATAATTTTCTAAACTTTCTTTTTCTTCGGGTACATTTGGAGACTTGTCTTGTTTAACATGATTTTTCAGAGCTTGGATGATATATGCTTTCATAGCATTTTCATCTCCCTTGCATAGCACTTTTAATTGCTCGAATATTTCCTCTTCCAAATCAATATTTAATTTACGCTTCATTTTTAAGTCCGAAAATGTGTTGTTCCTGCGTATTGTAAAAGATTTGGCAATTGATTGAAAGCTATTGCTTCATCCTAAATTATATCTTGAAAAGGCTTAGGCAAGGATTTTTTTGGTTTCCAGTGTTGTTTGTGAATAAGGAAGGTCAATGATAAAAGTGGTCCCTCTGGGTGAATTGTCCTGAACCCGAATGGTTCCATTATGGTCAATGATAATTCGATTTACAATTGCCAGACCAAGCCCAGTACCTCGTTTTTTGGTAGTGAAGTGGGGTAAGAATAGTTTTTCCCGATCGGTAGATGAAATCCCTGTTCCATTATCCGAAAATTCAAGACGGACCGCTTTTTTATCACTGAGAATCTTGGTTTGAATTTGAATTGTTCCTCCCTCGTCAATTGCATCTGTAGCATTTTCGAAGAGATTTATAAGCACCCGCCGCAATTGTTCAGGATCAATTACCAACTGAGCTAAATTCGGATCAAAACTCTTTTTGATTTTGATATTTTTTTCATGCTCCGAATAGGAAATAAGAATATCATCAATGATTTTGTGCAAAGACGTTAACTTGGGGTCTGGAGCCGGCATCCTCGAAAACCTTAGGAACTCGTTGAGAAGGTCCTTCATGCCCTCGACTTCCTGGGAGATAATATTAATACTTTCATCAAAAACCCGAGCAAAATCCTCCTTGTTTTCGTGATATTTTTTCTTCAGCCGTTGGGTATTGAGCTGTATAGGGGTGAGAGGATTTTTTATTTCATGGGCAATTCCCTGTGCAACTTCTTTCCATGCTGCAACTTTTTGAGTTTTGATCAGCTGGGTCAAGTCTTCAAAAACTATGACCATTCCTCTGTATTTTTTGGAAACGCCGGCTAAAATTTGAATGTTTATAAGGAGAGTGATATTTGTGTCATAGACTCTTAGCTCAATTTGTTCTTCAATTGAACTTTGTCCCTGCGCATTCATTTTTTGTATCAACTTTCTGATGGGCTGGTGGTAGGAGTAATCAAAAGCATCTCTGTAATTGGAGCCAAATATGTTTTCGCTATATAAATGTAGAATGCTTTCCGCAGCTTTATTGAATGTTGTAATCCGGCCTTTTTTGTCTATTGATATAACTCCTGCGCCAATATTTTCGAGAATGGTTTCGATATAATTTCTTCTGCGGTCTAATTCAATATTAGTTTGTTTTAGATTCTCATTAGCTTGCTGGATATCTATTCGGCTTTCATTTAATTGTCCCGTCATAGTATTGAAAGAATCAACGAGCAAGGCTATTTCGTCCGTTGCTCGTACCCCGATCCTGAAATTCAAGTCACCCTCTGCGATGCGCCGAGTTCCTTCGGCCAATTGTTGAATTGGGACGGTGATCCCCCGGGCCATATAAAATCCGAGCCAGATTGCTGAAAATAGGATTAATAATGTTATTAGTAAAAATGTAATGTAGTAATTGGCACTCACGGGCAGTTGAAGAAACTTCTGTTGCTTGTAATCTTGATAAGTATTTCTTATGGTTTCTACTTTGCCCAAAGAATTTTTATAGGCCGGGGTTAGAGTTAGAATATAACCCCAAATGGAAATTTCCTTATTGATGATTTCGGTGAGGGGCACCACAACCACCATAAATCTTTTCCCCTGGGTCATTTGTAATTCTGTAACTCCTTCTCCATCGATACTTTTTTGAATTAAATTTCGATAATTGAGTTTATTGGTATTGGATAGGAGAGAGGAATCAATTTCCGACGCAATTTTCTTTAAATTATTGTCATAAATAATTATTCCTGCCAGTTTATATTCTGGCACTTTATTTCGTATTAAAGTGTTCAGCTGTTCCCTGTTTGCTTTTAGATATAGGCTTCTATCTTTGATGAAACCCTCTATATTTTTTGTTTTCGTAAGCGTTCTTGTTTCGAACTCAGAATAGTAATCCCTGGCAATATCCATTGAGTATTGGAGGGTTTGCTCGGTTCTTAAGTTAAACCAGTTCCCAATACTAAATGTGAACAGCTTGCTAGCAACCATAAATAGTAAAATTGACGGTACCAAAGCGAGAATTAAAAATGCGATGACAAGTTTGGTCTGGAATTTTGAACCAATTATTTTACTTTTTCGCTCGTTATATACTTTTACTAGATTCCGGGTGATCAAAATAATCAAAACGAATAATAGTATTATGATTATGTTGAATACCGCGAGAATGAGGATGTTATTTGCAATGGATGAGTTGGCCTCAGCCTGTAGAAAATAACTCTCGACGAGTGTTGAAAGGATCAAGGCTACAATCACACCAAAAATGGTATAAGTTGTGCGCTTGCGCTTTTGCTTTAACTGTTCTTCTGAAGGAGGGTTGTAGGGGGGAGGGCTACTTATTAAATGATCTGATGACATCTCTGGATACCTTTCCTTCGCTCGTCCCGGAATCCTGATCAGAGGCTTGCTTGGAAAGCTCTATATCCGGATCAATGGATAAGGGGGAGGTTTGCGCCCAGGAAGTCTCGAAGTCACTGAAGGGAACGAAAAAGAAAATATAATTAAAGGGAAACCAGAAGCGGTCTGTTTCCAAGTCTGCCTTTACCCGGACATAATACTTCTCATTTGGGTCCAGGCGAAAAATAGGGGCAATGGGAATGTCTTTCAAGGTGAGCATTAGCTTCTGATACCTTGAAGTTTTTCGTGTGATTACTTTTCTGCGAACATTTTTTCCCACCTCTGAAAAGCGGTATGCTTTTTTAAGGGAATCATACTGAATTTTATGCCTTACTGTATTTGAACTTATCAGGCTGTCGACCCAGGCAGCATTTTCTTTTCTTAATTCTATCTCGTAGGTGAAACCCATTGGCACACCGCTTTCTATCGCCTCTAAAACTTTATCATTGAATCCATCAATAAGACGGGCATTCATCACCACGTATTTTCCTTTTGTGGCGACACCAATATTTACAATGTTGGGAGATTCCGCAAATACGGATGGAATTGGGACAGAAAGGAGTATAAAAAACCCTAATATTAAAAAAGGATTAATTCGTTTTATTTTTGAAATAATTAAATGTTTCAACAAGTCCTTCCTCCAGCGAAACACCAGGTTTCCAACCAAAGTTTTTTAATAGCTTGCTGCTATCAATTGCGCTTCTTCTCTGCTCGCCTTTTCTAGCAGGGCTATGCTCAGCAGATGTGGCTATCTTTGAAGCTTTTAACAGACCTTGGGTTAAAAAATTAACACTGGTCTCTTTTCCTGTTCCCACATTGTATATTCCAGTGCATTGTGGGTTTAATGCAATGATATTGGCCTGGGCAATATCTCGAACAGATATAAAATCTCTTGTTTGCTCACCATCACCACAAATTATCGGTGGTAAACTTTCCATTAACCGCTGACAGAAAATTGCCACCACACCCGCTTCTCCATGTGGGTTCTGGTGTGGACCGTAAACATTGCTATAGCGCAGTATGGTGGTGCTCAAGCCATGCTGCGTACCAAAATAGTTAACATATTTTTCCGCACACAATTTTGATATCCCGTAAGGACTCAAAGGTTGGCACGGATGCTCTTCGCTTGCCGGAAATATTTCTTGCTCTCCATACATTGCTCCTCCGGTTGAAGCAAAAATAAACTTATCAATTTTCAAAGATACAGCATTTTGGAGAAGTTGTAAAGTACCAATAATATTGGAGTTAGCGTCAAATAAGGGGTCGGAGACGGATTCTGAAACTGAAATTTGGGCTGCGTGGTGGTTGATGACTTCAACTTTTTCTTTTTCCAGTACGGTCTTTACTTCGGGTGCATGGATGTTTAAGTGGTAAAAAGTAGCTTTAGGGTTTACAAACCTCATTTCTCCTGAAGACAGGTCATCGATGATGATGACTTCATGCCCCGCATCAATATAGGCATTAACGATATGAGAGCCAATGAAACCGGCTCCCCCTGTTACCAAAACTTTCATTTATGCTTTTCCTTCAACAGTTTAGTTAGTTCGAAAAGGGTATCCAATGCTTGTTTCGGGGACATATCATTGGGATCTATTTGCCTTATTTTTTGGATCAACGGATTTTCAGGTTCAGGAAATAACCCCAATTGCCCCGAGGAGGGCGTATTATCTTTTGTTTCAGATCGTGAAATTTTAGGAACACCCACTTCATCAAACTCACTTTGCTCCAGATTAAAAAGAACCTCATTTGCTCGATCAAGAACCTGTTTTGGTAAACCGGCCAGGCGAGCCACCTGAATCCCATAACTCTTATCGGCACCTCCCGGAATAATCTTTCTTAAAAAAATAATTTCGTCATTCCATTCTTTTACCTGAACACTATAGTTTTTAACACCCGATAGAATTCGTGATAACTCAGTCAATTCATGATAGTGAGTTGCAAATAATGTCTTTGGTCCCCCTTCGGGTTCTGATCCATGTAAATACTCCACAATGGACCAGGCGATGCTAATTCCATCAAAGGTGCTTGTGCCCCTGCCAATTTCATCGAGAATAATCAGGCTTCGGGGAGTGGCATTGTTGAGAATATTTGCGGTCTCATTCATTTCGACCATAAATGTCGATTGGCCTTTTAGTAAATGATCTTGTGCGCCAACCCGTGAAAAAATGCGATCGGTGATTCCCATTTGAACTTGTTCAGCGGGAACAAAGCTGCCAATTTGCGCCATCAGGCAGATCAAGGCAACTTGCCTGAGATAGGTTGACTTTCCCGCCATATTGGGACCGGTAATAATCATTACTTGCTGTTCGATGGTATTTAAGCAAGTGTCATTGGGAATGAACCGTTGACCGGGATCGATTTGTTCAATCAGGGGATGTCTGCCATTTAAAATATTCAGGCTGGAATCTTCAAGGATTTCAGCCTGACAATAATTATTGCGGTGTGCAACTTCTGCGAAAGAAACCAAGGCATCTATTTCACTTATTACCCGCGCCATTTTTTGAATTTGCGACCCCGTAGATGAAATTTTGCAACGAACCTCTTCGAATAACGCCTGTTCCAGTTCGACTATCTTCTCTTCTGCCTGGGTTACTTCTTCTTCGTACTCTTTTAGCTTGGGAGAGATAAACCTTTCGGCATTTACTAAGGATTGTTTCCTTATGTAATTTTCAGGAACGCGGTCCGCATGTTTTTTAGTTACTTCAATAAAATATCCGTAGATTTTATTAAAACCAATTTTTAATACGGGAATCCCAGTTTTTTCCTTTTCTTCAGTCTCCAGAGAGGCGATCCATCCTTTTCCTTTTCGCGATATGTCTTTAAGCCGATCTAGTTCAGCATCGCACCCGGGTTTAAATAAATTACCTTCTTTAAGGCTAATGGGGGGATCGTCCACAATGTTTTTTTCGATCAGGTCGTGTAGAAATTCCAGGTTATCCCAGTTTTTTAAATAGCCGGAAAGCTGTGCGTCCTCGAACTTGTTTAAAGATTTATAAAGATCAGGAAAACTCTCAATGGAGTTTTTAAGAGAAACCAAATCTCTTGCATTGCAAACTGAAAGCGTGATTTTTCCCAGCAACCTTTCAAGGTCGAAAATCTTTTCTAACAGGTTACGGATTTCTTGTCTGTCCAATGGGAACGATTTAAATTTGGATACGATTTCGAGTCGAGATTTAATCTTTTCCGGGTCAATAAGAGGTTTAATGATCCATTCACGAATACGCCGAGCTCCCATAGGTGTGCATGATTCATCAAGAAGACTTAGTAGAGAATTTTTTCGCGTTCCCTCGCTGGATTGAATCAGTTCCAAACTGGTTGCTGTGGATTGATCCAACGCCATATAGTCATGGATATAAAATGGGGTGATGGAGTTAATATGTTCGAGGGCTGACTTCTGGGTTTCATGAAGGTAGTGAATCATTGCGCCGGCTGCTGAGGTGGCTTGCTTCATGCCTTCACAGCCAAACCCTTCTAGAGATTGGGTTTTAAAATGGTTCAGTAAATTTTTTACCGCTTCACTGTGGGAGTAAGTCCAGTCTTCCCAGCTATGAATGAATACATCCCCGGAAGGCAACCAGGGCTTGGGATGTTCCATTAAGTTTTCTGGGATAAGAATTTCTTTGGGATCCAGTTTTTGTAATTCGTCTGCGAGAAGTGAACCTGTATCATCATCGAATTGGGTGATCTTAAAGGTGCCGGTGGATACATCCAAGGCGGCCAGTCCAATTTCGTTTTTGGATATAAAGATAGACGCAATGAACTGGTCCGATTTAGGGTCCAGCATATTGTCATCCAATGCAGTTCCAGGTGTTATAACGCGAACTACTTCTCTCTTTACCAGCCCTTTAACGAATTTTGGGTTTTCAGTTTGCTCGCAGAGGGCTACTTTTTTTCCTGCTTTTAAAAGTTTTGTTATGTACAGGTTCGATGAGTGATGTGGGATGCCACACATAAGAACTGGGTTGGGTTGATTTTTATTTCTTGAGGTGAGTGTTATTTGCAGGATCTTGGATGCAATTTTTGCATCTTCGTTAAACATCTCATAGAAGTCTCCCATCCTGAAAAAAAGAATAGAATCAGGGTGGTTCTTTTTAATCCCTTGGTATTGCTGCATCATAGGAGTTTCCTCCTGCTTGACACGTTGACTTTTTGCGGACACGACCATTTGAGAGAATTAGAGAGTCAAATTTTTAAAATGAGGAAGTAGTTTTTCGTAGGTAGATCGTAAGTGCTCAGGGTGAACTTTCACCTCTCCGAGTACAGGCATGAAATTGGTATCCCCTGTCCAGCGTGGAACGATGTGGCAATGAATGTGTTCATCATATCCTGCTCCCGCTGCTTTGCCAATGTTGTAACCAATATTAAAACCATCAGGTCCAATAACGGTTTTCAAGATTTTTATGCATTCCTGGGTCAATTGGTTGACTTCAATTTTTTCAGAATCGTTTTGTTCGGTAATGCAACCAATATGCCGGTAAGGAGAAACCATTATATGAGCGCTGTTATAAGGGAAAATATTCATTATGATGAATGAATGTGCGCCCTTGAACAAAATGTAATTTTTTTCATTTTCATCGGAAGAGGGGAGAACGCAAAATATACATTCATCGCTTTTTTCACTTTTAATGTATTCCATTCTCCAAGGTGCCCAAAGTTGTTTCATATTGATCGAATGGCTAAAAGTTGCAGGAATCGGTAAGCGTTTTATCGGGGAAAACCAACTTGAATAATTCCCGTGTTTTACTTCGCATTTTAATTTCCTCTTGCTCAGATATTTCGTGATCGTATCCCAGCAGGTGTAAGATACCATGAATAAGTAAAAGAACTACTTCTTCCTTGAAGGACAATTTATGCTCTTTTGCCTGAGTTTCAGCGGTATCCAGAGAAACCGCGATATCCCCTAGTAACATCTCTCCCGGAAGGGGCGGGTCGTCTTCAGAGTTTTGTGGGAAAGATAGTACATCGGTTGCCTGGTCGATATTTCTGAATTGCTGATTGAGTTGCCGAATCTGGGCATCTCCGGTCAATAGTATGCTGACTTCATGATCCTGACAATCCAGACTGACCAGGATCTTTTCAATCAAACATTCAATATCGATGCAATCAATATCAATCTTAGGATGATCGTTTTGCAGCAAAACACCCATTATCCTTGAACCCTTTTATAAACGGGGCTGATCAGAATTTTCTGCTTCTGAGTCTGATTTATCGTATGCCTTAATAATTTTTTTTACCAACTCATGGCGGACAACATCTTTTTCAGTGAAATAAACAAATTGAATTCCTTCGACATTTTTCAATAAGGTTTTTACTTGAACCAGACCCGAATCATTTTTATGTGGGAGATCAATTTGTGTGATATCTCCCGTAACCACCATTTTTGATTGGAAACCTAAGCGGGTCAAAAACATTTTCATTTGTTCTTTGGTGGCGTTCTGCGCTTCATCAAGAATGATAAAGGCATCACTCAAAGTTCTTCCTCGCATATAAGCCAGAGGAGCAATTTCTATGGCCCCATCTTCGATAAGATGACGGACCTGATTTTCCTCCATCATATGGTTTAAAGCATCATAAAGGGGCATAAGATAAGGGTGGATTTTTTCTGAGATATCGCCGGGTAGGAATCCCAGTTTTTCGCCTGCCTCAACAGCAGGTCGTACTAGAACAATTTTTTTAAAGCGGCGTTTTAGTAAACCCTCTACAGCCATTGCTACAGCAAGAAATGTTTTTCCGGTTCCCGCAGGACCTATGGAAAGAACTATGTCATCCGCCTTAACAGCCTGAATGAACTTATGTTGAGAAGGGCCTTTGGGAGTTATAAAACCTCTCTTGGGAGAAACAGCAATGCGTTCTGAAAAAATGGTTTTCAAATCTGCTTTTGGGTCTTCAGCCATCAAGCGGATTGCAAATTTGATGTCGCCATTTTCTACGGGTTGATCAGCCGCGTGCAATTTTTCAAGCTGGTGAAACAGGTTCTCAACTGATTCGAGAGAATCAGGTTCACCTTTTATGCTGATTTGGTTTTCCCGAGTGGTAATGCGGACGTTAAACTTTTTCTCTATGAGTTTGAGATTGAGATCTTGGCTTCCAAAAATTTCTGGAATGACTTTATTGTTTTCCAGAACTATTTGTTTAGTGGAGGGGTTCAAAAAAGACTCTTTAAAATAGGGTTAAATCACTTTCGTGTGCCTTGCGGAGGTATCAAGCTTAGAAACTCACCTCGTGTTCTCGCGTCATCTTTAAAAGAACCCAACATAGAGCTGGTCGTTGTGTATGAGTTTTGCTTGGCGACTCCACGCATGCACATGCACAAATGCAACGCTTCAATCACAACACCAACTCCCATTGGATTGAGTATTTTATGAATGCTGTGGGCAATTTGGTTGGTGAGTCGTTCTTGAACTTGTAGCCTTCTGCTAAAGGCATCAACTATTCTGGGGACCTTGCTGAGTCCAATAATTTTTCCTTTGGGCAAATAAGCAACATGACATTTCCCGATGAACGGTAACATATGGTGCTCGCACATGCTGAAGAGATCGATGTCTTTAACGATCACCATTTCATCGTAGTCTTCATGAAATAGCGCACCGTTTACAAGATCGTCAATGTTTACCCAATAACCGCTGGTTAAAAATTTGAGAGATTTTTCCACTCTCTCGGGAGTATTTTTCAATCCTTCGCGAGAAGGGTCTTCTCCAATTTCCAGTAATATTTTTTCAATGAGGTCTTTCAACAGAAGCTCCATGATAGACAACAAAATTACGTTCAGATTCAAATAGCTTTACTTCGTGCAACTCGCCACTTCCAATTTTTGGTTCTAGAATATCCCAAAAATGGATTGCAATATTTTCTGCCGTTGGTATGACCCCTTTCAAAAAATCGACATCAACGTTGAGATTTTTGTGGTCGACCTTATCCACTATTTCTTCGTTAATTAGTTTTTTTAAAGCTTTTAAATCCAGCACCATTCCGGTCTCTGGGTTGACTTCACCTCTTACGGTGACTTCAAGGACATAGTTATGCCCATGACCGTTGGGATTATTGCAAAGCCCAAACGTAGCTTCGTTTTTTTCATCTGAGAAATCAGGATTAAAAAGACGATGGCTGGCGCAAAATTCAAGGCGGCGGGTAATATAAATCATGGGTGGTTTTTTCTATTTAAGATATTTTCGTTTGTTATCTGTAGAATAAAACCCAGGACCATATAAGTGGAAATTCATTTGGTTAAAAAGTTTTTCTACCTTACCACCACATTTTTCGCATTCAGTCAGCGGATCATCATTTATCTTTTGCAAAACTTCCATGACTTCTTTGCACTTTTCACATTGGTATTCATAAACGGGCATGGTATTGCCTCCTTGCCAATCACAAGATTGGAGAAAGTTACTTATCAGCTATTATTATATTCCGATTTGGATAAAAAATCAGATTTGCGGGAAAAATTTCCTGCCTAAACCGCGTCTGCTTTTGGCGATTATTTCCTCTGAATACGTTTAGAGTTTTCGGGATATTTTTTTTGACCGTCTCCAGTTCGAAAATGGTCGAAGGCAGAGTGAGCCCCCACTCGGGGTCATAAACACCGACTAGCATACTGCGATCATTAATTATCTGGATAACAATAAACTTTTCAATAGAATGCTTTTTTTGGATATCCAAGGGCATCATGTAGGTGGCATTTTCATTTTTGGAGCCATGCCGCATGACAGCCTTTCCTGAGTCTGCAGATTCGAAGGGTATTGACACCAGATAGCTATCCAGATCCTTGAAAATACGGCTTTTAGGGAACACCACGATGCCATAATCTTCATGGTTCTTGTAAAGTTGATAATCATAACCGGAATCCGCCAGCGCAGAGCTGGGGAATCCAATTAGAATGAAAATCAAGATTGCGAATACAGATTTCATAGGCATCTGATGAAATAGCTATTATTAAAAGAAACTTTCAATAATATCGAAAAGTAGAAGTTAAGAAAGAATTTCCGTTTCGCTGAAAAAATAAGACATTTCGAATGCCGCATTTTCAGCAGAGTCGGAGCCGTGGGTAGAGTTCTTTTCAATATTTACAGCAAAGTCTTTACGGATGGTACCCGCAGCGGCGTCTTCAGGGTTGGTTGCGCCCATCAGATCTCGCCATGCTGAGATTGCACCCTCTTTTTCCAGTACCAGGAGTACAACCGGGCCGGAACACATGAATTCTGTCAAGCTACCAAAAAAAGGCCGCTCTTTATGGACATAATAAAAGCCTTGGGCTTGCGTTTGCGAGAGCTGGGCTTTTTTGATTGCAGCTATTTTGAATCCCTTAGACTCTATTCGTTCTAATATTTTTCCGATTAAATTCCGTTCAACAGCATCTGGTTTGATAATTGCAAAAGTTCTTTCCATTTTACTACTTTCTTTTGAGATTTAAATTTTTGATTGAATAAAAAAAAGGTATTTGAGCTGTTAGGCCCAAATACCTTTTTTGAAACTAAAATAGATTATCGTAAAACTATTCCGGATTTTTTGATGACGAAGCCTTCACTCAGGTCATCAATCCATTTCATTTTGATAGCATCGTTTTTGGCAATATCCGAGCAGATATAGACACAAATTTCACAAGCTTTGCACCGGTCTACGGAAACATAAGCGGATTTGTCTTCTTCACTGTAATTGATACAGTTTGACTCGGGACAGTATTGCGTGCAGAGATGGCAGTTTTTAGCAGAGCAAATGTCCTTGTCAACTTCAGCAATGTAGTACATGTTTTCTCCAGTCTTTAACGTTACGCGGTGGTTTTAGCAGGTTGTTCCGCTTCGGACCAGCCTTGATCAATGGTGTATTGAATTGCTCCATCTAAAACTTTTTGGTTCGCTTCTAGAAGCTTTTGCTTTTTAGCAAACTTTTTTTCAATTGCACTATCCAATGCTGCGGTACCACCAGAAACTACAATTCCTTTTCCGACAAACCGATCTTTTACAGATGCTGCCAGTGATTCTGGATCAGGGAGACCGAAGATACCCGAGATTGCTCCACACATAGCCATGTTGGTGGCTAGATCTGTTTTTGCGAGCTCATTTGCCATTTCTGTAGCAGGCAGGTAGTAGATACGCGCTTCTTTTTCTTCCAATTCTCTTTGTTCATCGCGACTAAAAGGAATCGCCTTTTTGCTGTTGATCAGGATAATTCCTTTTTGTTTCAAACCGGTATAAAACGGCATGGTGTACGATTTTCCAAGAGTGATTACGGAGGGATGAAAAATCATTATAACATTTGGAAAAATGATCTCGCCAATCTCGTAAATCGTTTGGTTGGAGATACGGACATAACTTTCAACAGGAGCATTTCGTTTTTCTGATCCAAAGAAAGGAACCAGAGAACTGAAACCACCAGAGATAACCACACCGTTACTGATGATATGGGATGCGGTTACTACGCCCTGGCCTCCAATTCCAGCCATTCGTATGTTGTAGCGCCTAACTTCTTCTGTCATTTTTGTTTTCTCCTCACTTTACTTGTCTGATTTTTTCTTTTTGGCTTTTTTCTCAACATCATCCAGATACTCTTTAGCTGCAGGTGAAATGATTTCTTCAAAACCATAGCGTTCTTTCTCAATTTCGAAGGCATCTTTCATAACATCCGGTGTAGGGATGGAGTACTCAATATTGCAGGAGGTGTAAGCCTGGATAAAACTTGAGCCAACTTCACGTGCTACCATAATCGCGCGGCGAACCGTTCGAGCAACGCGAGCCGGGTTAGTTGGAGCTAGACGCGCAATATAATCCACACCCGCTACCTTAGCCAGACCCATAGCGTCGATTTTTTCACCAAATTTTCCGCGCGGAGCCATTTTGAGAACTTTACCCTGATTGGTCATGCCACTTTCCTGACCGCCGGTGTTTCCATAGACTTCGTTGTCGAGCATGATGGTGGTGAATTGTTCATGGCGGAACCAGCTATGCATCAAGCCCTGGAAGCCGATGTCTATCAGCCCGCCATCACCTGCCATCACGACAACGTCTTTTTTCTGATTCGGGAAACGAACTTCCAGACCCCGTTTCAACCCGGATGCAACCGCATTGGTGTCACCATAATTACCGTAGACAAAAGGAACAGAAGCTTGAGAGATTGCCAAACGACCGCATCCTGCAGTTCCAACAACAATGGTGTGCTCAGGATTAGGCATTCCAATGTAGACGAGGCGAATGAACAGTGTCATCGCACAGCCTGCACACATAGGATGTTCTTCAATAACTTCCTTGAATTTTCCCATGTCAGTAACTTTTACTGATTGGGTTTCTTTTCCATTTCGGTTGTTGTACGGGCCATGATCTACTAAATCTTTATACTCAACAGGTAAAACGTCTTTGAACGCCGGTGAAGGTCGTAAAGTTTCAAGAGACATAAAATATATCCTTTTGTAAAAAGGTCTTAGATAGTATTAAATTATTTATTAAACAGGCTGCACGAAGCTTTCACTTAGTGTGATTATACCTGTATTTAAAAGGCTAAACAATAAATCCCGGGTAATTCGTTATTTTACTTCCTTACGAAAATCTGCCAGCCATTCGAGAATCATCTCAGTAGGCATTGTCATTCCGCCATATACCCTCGGTCCATTTTTAATGACACCCGTTGTACGTCCATAAAGAACAGAACAGACTTCTTTGTGCAACCAACCCGCCTGATTGAATTCTGGAACCAGAATTCGCTTGGCACCTTTAACTGCTTCGAAAATTTCTTCTGTTGGGAAAGGGCGGATTGTTTTAATTTTAATAAGACCCACTGTGCGTCCTTGTTCGCCTTCTTGTCGAACGGCTTCACGAGCCTGAGAAACAGCACAACCGGAGGCTATGATGAAATCTTCAGCTCCAGGATTAACAACTTCTACCAAGCCGCCAAGATAAGCGCGGAAATATTTAGCCGACCGCTCTACTGCTGCAAAGACTTCCTGCTGCCAACTTGAATGCATATGATAACTGATGAAATTACTTTTCTGGATTGGCGCATCTCTGGAGAGACGTGCTGGTGGATTTTCGTTATCCATTGCCGGTACTGCCGAACGCCAGCCGTCACGCGGTGGCAATTTATACTCTTCGGGAGTAATAGACACGGGCCCTCGTGCATGTGTTACGAAAAAACCATCGGTAGAGACAACTGCGGGTAATGTTACATCGACCTGCTCAGAGGCCATAATTGCCGCTAGCGGATAGTCGTAAAAATCTTGTTGGTTCTCAGCGTGAAGCATGAGTATTCCTGTATTCAGCAAGAATGACATTTCAATGTTATCTGGCTGAATAGCAAGAGGGGTGTTGATGACCCTACACATGTTCAACATGATGATTGGAGTTCTTGCGCCAGGCCAGGAACTGACTGCTTCCAGACCGCGCATCAGGCCGGGACCAGAAGTTGCGGTCAGGCTGCGTACACCCGCACGGGAAGCACCGGAGATTGCGGAGAATGTTCCGATCTCTTCTTCTGCCCTGTAATACTCTTTGATATAGCCTTCGTCGTAGAGATAACCGGCTTGCTGCATGGATTCACTTTGCGGAGTAATGGGATAGGCAATAGCGATATCAATATTCGCACGTCTCATGGACTCTCTGGCTGCTTCACTGCCTGTGATAAACTGCTTTTCACGCGGGAGCTCATGAAACATTTTCATCGGATCAACTACGGTTTGCTTTTCACCCCCAGGAACCCAGTCAGCGGGTTTTCCTTCATCTACGGCCGTTCTGCAAACTGAACTACCAACCACATTTGCCATGATTAAACTCCTTATATTTTCAAAATATCAGTACTCAGAACTGAAAAAAAAGCTCTGGTATAACTTAAAATGACTAATTAATAGGGCAGGAATAAAAGGCGAGGAACTATCCTTTTAAAGAACCGGCCTATTTCTTGAAAAAGAGAAACATATTAGAAACAATACGGTGAACTGTCAAGCCCTAAGCCCATAAAAAATGTGCTTTTATGTGGGTTTTGGCCTGCCGATATTTACTAAGGCTCTTGCGGTAACATTTTCTCCAAAGAGCCCAACTCCTCAAAGTATTGAAAAGATTTTTCAATGAACTCATTTAAGGTTTTATCCGTGTAAAATTTCAGGGTTTTGGTTGCTAATTCTGTAGTGTGGCAAATCTCAAAACGGGTGGTGTTTTCACCGTTAAATTTGATAATTTCAACTTCCCAGTGAATCATGGATATTTCTTCCTGAGGTCGACTTACAGCAGCCAATCCATAGTCCCTCACGCGATAGATGAACTGGGTTCCACCATTCCCTGTGGGGTCTGAACGGGTTAAAATTAGGTTGTCTTGAATAAGCATTTTTGTCTCATACGAGGGTTTATTTATTTTGCTCTTTTCTGCAAACTTTGAAGTGCAAATAGCGTATGTTAATATACCTGAAATAAGAGATTTATTCTATGAACTGCAATATTAAAAATAAAACCCATCGGTTAAATAGGCCCCTGAAAAGCTTGATTTAGTCGAAATTTCTACCCAAAATCCATGCAACCTATTGAATTAAGTGATCCTGCAAAAATTGAAGAGTTTCTCAGTAAAATCAGTCTGACCGGCAAAGGTTTCACCACCGAATGCCTTCTCATGGATGCTTATGATGCGGGGTTGGATTACCCGGACTATTTGAAAGCAGAGGGGGAAGACCCCGATGCGATTTATGATGGAAAATCTCCTGCCTGGGCCAAATACCACATGCGGCAGGGAAAACGCGTTTTTATGGTCTATGGGGATAAAGAGAAAGACCGCAGGACGCATTTCTCTGAAACGCCTTGACCTGGCTGGCATCTTATTATTAAAGAGCCTTCAGGACCCAATTTAACCTTTTCTCGAGACGCCGATAGTGCAATTTGATAAGGAAACCCAAACACGAATTTTAAGAGTAGCTTCAGACAGGCAGCAAGGTCGCGACATGGAAGAATTGGATCAACGCATTGCCCATGTCATGGATCTTCATCCTGAGTTTGAAGAAATCTGGACGATGGGCGAGATGGCGGCTTACCCGCAGGAAATAAACGGGCAGGTGGTCAGTCCGTTTGTCCATACCGTTTTGCATACCATTGTTGATTCCCAGCTTCGTACCGAGCAACCGGAATGTGTCGAAAAAACTTTTAAGCGACTGCGCGATCAAGGTATGGAAGAGCATGAAACACTGCACGCCATTATTGCTATCTACGCCGATTTACATTTTGCGAGTTTCAGGCAGGGAAAACCATTTGACCAATTGGATTATGAAAGCCGACTGGATTATCTTTCTTACGAAGATCGGGCCACGCCCGATGGAAATGGGTAGATGCGTGTCAAGCAGACAATAGTTTTATAGCTTTTTAGTATAAACTTGCTGATATTTCCCCAAGACGTAGTCTTGTTCACATGCCTAATGGCATTGTTTCGCTTCACGAGAATAGACCAGCTACCTGCGGCGGGGCGCCGCTATAGAACTTTTTGAATTGTTTTTCCCAAGTCTGCAGGACTTTTCACAACTTTAATCCCACAGCGTTTCATTATCTTCATTTTTTCCTCAGCAGTTCCTTGACCGCCGGAGATAATGGCACCCGCATGTCCCATACGACGACCTGGGGGAGCTGTTTGTCCAGCGATGAACCCAACAACGGGTTTGGTAACATGTTTCTTGATGTAGTAAGCCGCTTCATCCTCGGCTGTTCCGCCGATTTCACCGATCATACAAATAGCTTTGGTGCCACGGTCTTTCTGGAAAAGTTCCAGTACGTCAATGAATCGTGTGCCAATGATTGGGTCGCCGCCAATTCCCACGCAAGTGGACTGACCTATACCGAGTGCGGTCAACTGACCGACAGCTTCATAAGTTAGCGTTCCACTTCGAGAAATAATTCCTACGTTTCCTTTTTTATGAATATGTGCTGGCATGATGCCGATTTTGGCTTTGCCTGGAGAAATAACTCCCGGGCAGTTGGGTCCGACCAGTCTGCTGTTGGTGCCTTGCAGATATTTATGGACATTGACCATATCGCTGACAGGAATTCCTTCGGTGATGCAGATGATAAGTTCGATGCCTGCATCAGCGGCTTCTAAAATTGCATCAGCTGCAAATGGCGGTGGCACAAAAACCATGGTCGCGTTGGCTTTGGTTTTTTTTGCGGCATCGGCTACGGTGTTGAACACCGGAACTTTGCCGAGCACGGTTTGTCCGCCTTTGCCTGGAGTCACGCCACCGACTACCTTGGTTCCATATAGCATGGACTGCTCGGTGTGAAACATGCCTTCACGCCCAGTAATGCCTTGAGTGATCAGTCTGGTTTTTTCGTCTACAAGTATGCTCATTTGATTGCTTTGACCACCTTTTGGGCTCCATCTTTCATTCCATTACCAATCAGGAAATTCAGACCGGAATCTTTGAGAATCTGGTGCCCTTCTTCCATATTAGTGCCTTCCATGCGAACCACAACCGGAATTTTAATATGGAGTTTTTTAGTTGCAGCGACCACGCCCCGGGCAAGAATATCGCACCGAAGAATACCGCCAAATATATTAATGAAAATTCCTTTTACGGTGGAGTCGGAAATGAGAATTCTAAATGCGTTTTCTATCATTTCTTCATCTGCCCCGCCGCCAACATCGAGAAAGTTTGCCGGTTCACCACCCGATAGTTTAATGATGTCCATCGTACCCATGGCCAGCCCAGCGCCATTGACCATGCAGCCAATATTGCCATCGAGCTTAATGTAGTTGAGGTTGAACTTGCTGGCCTCGACTTCCATCGGGTCTTCTTCATCGGTGTCGCGAAAGGTCTGCGTTTCCTTATGCCGGTACATGGCGTTGTCATCAATGTCTACCTTGGCATCGAGTGCTAGAACGCGGTCATCTGAAGTGATGACCAGGGGGTTGATCTCCAGCATCGAGCAATCTTCTTTTACGAACGCATCGTAGAGATTAATGATGAACGGAATGATGGCTTTTAAAGCTGCACCTTCCAGGTTCAGAGCAAAAGCTATTTTCCGCGCCAGATAAGGTTGAACCCCGATAACCGGGTCTACCACTTCTTTAATTATTTTTTCAGGAGTGTCAGCCGCGACTTCTTCGATTTCCATGCCGCCCGCTTCAGAGGCCATGATGAGAACCCGACTGGTTTCCCGGTCGACCAAGATACCCATATAAAGTTCCTTGGCAATGGACATACCTTCTTCGATCAAAACCTTTTTTACCAGGCGACCTTCAGGTCCTGTTTGCGGGGTGACCAAAGTCATGCCAATAATTTTACCGGCATGCTTTTCGGCTTCAGCAGGGCTTTTGGCGAGTTTGACTCCACCGCCTTTTCCTCGACCACCTGCATGAATCTGGGCTTTGACCACAACCACATCCGTACCCACTTTTTTGGCTGCTTTGGCCGCTTCAGACTTGTCTGAAACTAAAACTCCGTTGGGTACAGCGACGTTGTATTTCCTTAAAATTTCTTTGGCTTGATATTCGTGAATCTTCATGAATTCTTCTTAAATTTATAGGGAGAAAAGAGAACAATTTTTAACATAAAAAAGCGGATTGTCAAAGCGGATTGTCAAAAAATTAATAGAAATAACACTCAAAGTTGGAGGGCGGGGGAAGACTGGGTCATTTGCATGCTTTTGAAAAGAATAGAGAGGGCTGGAAAGTAATATCCTTTTGTAACCCATAAATCAACATAGTGTTTCCTTTTAATTGGAGCTCCGATATTCAGGAGTCTTTAGGGGTTTAATTTAAAAGGATTTAATGATTAAAATGCAAGAATTAGGGAATAAAAAAAGACTTTACAAACTTGAAAAACTCAGGAACTATGGATTAGAAGGAAGATTAGTGTGGTTTAAGCTGTAGCTAACGAATAGTGGCGAGATCATGATCAAACTTGAAAAAAGATTGTTATTTCTTTCAAAAATTTGTGCCTGCGTGACCGTGTTGGTGGGGTTGTTGGCATTGATTGGCTGGTTGGAGAAAATTCCTTTTCTTGTTCAATTAACCCCCCTGGCTTTTATTCAGGCGAATACGGCTTTATGTTTCATCCTGTCCGGGGCGGCTTTATTTCTTGCTAGTAACTCAAATTTTCGCGCGGTTAGAGTTTTATCATTTTTTATTTTGGTTTTCGCCGGAACCACGCTTTTTGAATATATATTCAAGCTGAACTTGGGAATCGATGAACTATTTTTTAAAGACTTCATTGTTGAAGGTGCCTCTCACCCTAATCGCATGGCTCCGAACACGGCATTTTGTTTTACTTTGTTGGCCGTTGTTTTTTTTGTTTCTGATTTTTGTCTAAAAAACAAAAGAGGGCATCTACTGGTCGCTATCCTGGGAGGACTGGTTTTTGTGATGGCCTCCATTGCACTATCAGGTTTTTTAGTGGGGCTGGAGGAGGCGTTTGGTTGGGGCAGGATGACCCGAATGTCTCCGCAAACTGCCATCACCTTTATGGTGATTTCAGCGGGAATAATTTCTCTTGCATGGGAATGTGCGGTCCGTTTGGCAAAAGGAATTCCAGTTTGGGCTTCCTCTTTCGCCAGTTTGGCAGTCCTTACTATTTTTATAGGTATCTGGCAATCGCTGGTGATTGGCGAGCTTCAATTCATTCGGGCTGACCTTCAATTGAAACATGAGACTATGCTTTCAAAAATCCTGTTTGAATTAAAAGACAAGACGTTTGCATTGCAACGCATGGGAAAACGTTTTGAAATTGATTTCGCTGAAGCCGAGTATCAGCAAGAGTGGGAAATGGATGCCATAAATTATTTAAACCATTATGGTGACTTTAAATCCATTGTCTGGGTTGATTCTGACTATCGCGTGCAATGGAAGGTAGCAGAGAATGATGCTGCCGAGCCTGGTGATTTGAGTTTGATTAATTCTCCCCGCGACGTTCAGATTATGAATACTGCCAGGGAGAGAGGAACCTGGTATTCGCCTGCTTATTCAACATCTGAGGGAAAGAAAGTTGTTTCCGTTTTTACACCTCTGTTTCATCAGGGAAAGTTTCTTGGGTTTATCCGGGGAGAAATTTTCATAGATAAATTATTAGGGAAAGTTTTTGCAAAAGGAAAAAATGAAATACAAGCATCTATTTTCGAGAACGAGACACTTTTTTTTCAGCGAAGGATCAAAGAAACAGGCGATCCGGAGCATTGGTTGATTTCATCGGTGCTGGAGTACAACGGTTTGAGATGGGAATTCAAATGCCTTCCGGGAAAATCCTTCCTTATGGAAATGAGATCTCCGAAACCCGAGATAGTAATGGGTTTTGGATTGCTTCTTTCGTGGGCGTTGGGGGCTGCTGTCCGTAGCGGTCAAAGAGCCAGGGAGCACGAAACGGAACTGATTTCCACCCATGAAAAACTGGAAAGACAATTTGAAAAAAGAAGAGAACAGCAAGTAGCATTGGAGATAAGCGAGAAAAAATATAAAACTTTATTCAGTCAGGTTAAAAGCATTATTGAAGATGTTTCCGGTGAATCGGGAAAAGAACTTTATGCTTTATTGGCTGAAAAAATGGCTGCTACTCTGGGAGTCAGATATGGTTTTATTGGTGAGTTGGATCCCCTGGATGATAGAAAAATAAATACATTGGCCGTTTGTAAGGGATCACATCTATTAGAAAACTTTATCTATAATATTTCTGGGACTCCCTGTGAAAATGTTTTGGCTCAGGGCTTGTACACGTATTCTCGTAATGTACGCAAAATGTTCCCTGATAGCAAAATGTTGAGCTACCTGGGTGTCGAGGCCTATGTCGGAATTCCGCTCACGGACTCCAGCAATAACCCCATAGGCATTCTTGTTGCCATGCATGATGAAGCCATGGAGAGCTTGGAAAATATCAAACTAATTTTACCTCTTTTTGCGGACATTGCGGAATCGGAGATGGAACGTCAGGTTTTTGAAAATGAACTTCAGTGGGAAAGTGAAAGGGTTCAGATTTCACGCGATATTGCAGTGGCTGCCAATGATTTTCCTGAGATGGAAGGTACCCTGACTTTTGCCTTGGAAAGACTTTGTCGGTTTATGGATTGGCCTGTGGGTCATTTATATTTAAAAAAAGAAAATTCTTCAGAATTTATTCCCAGTGGTCTTTGGCATTTTGACTCTCCAGAAAGATATAAAACTCTAAAAGAGATTACGGAAAACACAACTTTTACAGTTGGAAAAGGTCTGCCAGGCAGGGTGGCTGAAACAGGACGCCCTGAATGGATAAGCGATGTGTATACAAATGAAGACTTCCCGCGGGCAAAAAAAACAGACGAGCTAGGAATTGGGACTGCCGTGGCTTGCCCCATTTTGATCCGCAAGGATGTGGTGGGGGTCATGGAGTTTTTTACACCTAAAATCCTGGATATAAACTGGGAGATTCTGGACTTGATGGGGCAGGTGGGAACTCAAATAGGGCGTGTTCTGGAACGCAAAAAGGCTGAAGACGAATTAAAAAAACAGGCTGAAGTTTTAGATAAAATTCACGATGCTGTTATTTCTCTGGATATGTCTTTGAATATTACCGGTTGGAATCGGGGGGCTGAGCATATTTTTCATTATATGGAAAGCGAGGTTATGAACAAGTCCATTTCAGCTGTATTTAAAATTCCCGAAGAAATCTTAAAGCAAACGGTTGTAATTCCGGCGCAAATTAAGGGGAGTCACGAAATGGAAATCACGGCGATTCGAAAGGGAGGGGAAGAAATTTTTGTTCATTTATCGCTGTCAGCACTCAACGATGAAAAATGCATCCCGCAGTCATTGGTTTGTTATGCCCTGGACATTAACGAAAAAAAACAAGCTCAGTTGGAACGGGAACGGTATTCGCAGACTTTGAAAGAACAGGTAGACCAAAGAACAGAGGAACTCAATAATTCGCTTTCTGAAATCCGGGCAGCCAAGAGTCAAACAGAGGGAATTTTGAAATCTATCGGCGAAGGGTTGATTGTTACCGATTTGTCGGGAACCATTGTGTTGATGAATCATGCTGCGGGGGAAATTCTTTCTCTTGAGGTAAAAGAGGCATTGGGCAAAGAAGCAGATCAGGTTATACAAAACCAGCTTCTTTTAAGTCAGATTTTTTGCAACGACGAAAAAGAAAATTCAGAAGAACCTTTTGAGTTTGAGTTATGGGGTGACAGCGGATCCAGTAAAAGGAAATTTGTCCAGGGGGTTTCTACGATAATCCGGAATGAAAAGGATGAACTGGTGGGCAATGTAACGGTATTACGTGATATTACTTTTGAACGTAAAGTGGATAATTTGAAGTCGCAATTTCTTTCAACAGCGGCGCATGAACTTAGAACTCCCTTGACATCCCTTCAGGGTTTTTCCGAGATTTTGTTGCATAAAAAAGACCTGCCCCCGGAATCAGTTAATAAATACTTGCGCTATATCAATGAAGAGTCATTGAAGCTTGGGAATATCATCAATGACTTTCTCGATATATCAAGGATTGAATCGGGACGTGAAATATCCCTGGATAAAAAAACCTATGCGGTGTCTGATACCATCGATCGGAGCATGCAATTATTTGGGGAGGCCAACAAGGCTTCGCATGAATTCGTTTTTGAATGTCCGCCACGAACGGTTAAATGGAAAGTGGATTTGGGGAAAATGGAACAGGTTTTCAAAAACTTATATAGCAATGCCACAAAATATTCGCCCAAGGGTGGGAAAATAACTACCTCGGTGCATAGAAATAATGGTCATACTGAAGTCGTGGTGGAAGATAACGGCACGGGAATGACGAAAGAGCAGGTCGCGAATGTTTTTAATAAGTTTTATCGGGGAGATAATATGGACAACAGTATCCCCGGAAGTGGATTGGGTATGACCATTGTGAAATACATTCTTGAAGCTCACGGAGGCAGTGTTGAAGTGGAAAGTGAACCCGGTCAGGGTACGAGGGTTATAATGAGTGTGCCCAATAATTAAATTTAAGGCCGAGTATTTGTCAGACTGCAACAGAAAGTAAGAGGCTAAAGTGAAAAAAATTTTAATCATAGATGATCATGAAAGAATTCGGGAACTTGTGGCGGTAACTTTAGGGGATATCGGAGACTACCAGATACTTGAAGCTGAAAATGGTGAAACAGGGGTGGAAGTGGCTAAAGAGAAAATGCCTGATCTGATATTGATGGATGTGACGATGCCGGGAAAATACGATGGCTTGGGTGCAACGCGTATTTTAAAGGAGAACCCTGCAACCAATAATATATATATCATCATGCTTACTGCCAAGGGACAGGTAGCGGACAAGGAAATGGGAAGGCAGGCCGGGGCCGATGGGTATTTTGTAAAACCCTTCAGTCCTATTGAGCTGATTGAAAAAGTGGAGAGTGTTCTTGAGTGACAAGTCGAAGCGCAAAGATGGCATTGAAGAAATACAGAAACTGGAAGAACTTCAGGCCATTAATTATGCTCGAGAGTTATCTGGACTTTATCGATCCGAAAAAGAAAAACGCCAGCAACTCGAGATCGCCAATCGAGAATTAAATCTTGCTAATGAAGAGCTCTCCTTTCTTCGTAGCAAGCTGGAACAGGAAAATACTTACCTGCGTGAAGAAGTGCAGGATGAGTTGGCTTATGGAGAAATCATAGGAGAAAGCCCGAGGTTGCAAGAAGTTCTGACTCAGATTCTGCAAGTGAGTAGGGCGGACGCTCCCGTATTGATAGAAGGTGAGACCGGTACTGGTAAAGAACTGGTTGCACGGGCTATCCACGAAAAAAGCCCTCGTAAAAACCATCCTTTGATTAAAGTAAATTGTGCGGCGGTTCCGCATGAATTATTTGAAAGCGAATTCTTCGGCCATTTACGTGGGGCATTTACGGGAGCCATGAAAGACCGTATGGGTAGGTTTCAACTAGCCGATGGCGGAACGCTGTTTTTGGATGAAGTGAGTGAAATTCCTCTCGAACTACAAAGTAAATTGCTTCGAGTGTTGCAGGAAGGTAGCTTTGAAAGGGTAGGGGACGACAAGACACGAACAGTGGATGTCCGTATTATTGCTGCCACGAACCGGAACCTGCAAAAAGAAATGCAGGAAGGTAGGTTTCGTCAGGATTTATATTTCCGTCTGGGAGTGGTTCCTATTTTTGTTCCGCCCCTAAGAGAGAGGCGTGAGGATATTCCCCTACTGGCAACTGAGTTTATTGAAAGGTTCGCCAGAAAATCAAATGCGGTCAGGAAACCCCTGACTCTGGAAAATACTCAGAAACTCCAAGCTTATGATTGGCCGGGTAATATAAGGGAATTGCAAAACGTTCTCGAACGTTCCATGATTATTTCTTCCGAGGAGTCTCTGGAGATAAATCTGGAGCCCATCCGCTCCGCTTTTACTAATGCCATTCCCAAAGATATATTTTCTGAAGAAAAAATCAAAATGCAGGAAAAAGAAAACCTCATCTCCGCCCTGAACAAGGCCAATGGGAAAGTTTATGGTCCTGGCGGTGCAGCAGAAATACTCGGCCTCCAACCCGCCACCCTGGCGTATCGAATAAAAAAACTCGGGATCCAGAAATAGATCCCGCACATTTTTGTAACTCCTTCCTTAGAATTTTCTACACCTTTTAATCCTTTAAATTTTAAACCTAAAAATTTTTCGATTAAAACCTAAAAATTTTTAGGTTTTGGAGTTTTTCCATAATCCCGGATATTTACCATCCTACCCATAACTTCTTTTGAAAAAGTAACTTGCAGTAAATCCGCTTCACACATTGGCTTTGGTATGTCTTGTGCAGTAATGGAAGTAGGGGGTTTCTAATTTAGGAGAGAGTCGAAATGTTTTCGCAAGATATTCATCCAGAGAAACAAAAAAAAATTCTAGTTGTGGATTCTGAACCCAAGGTGTCTGAGTTGATTGCACTGGTTCTACAGGAATCGCATTTTCAGGTAGTAGAAAGGAGCGATTTTGAGGACTTTCAAGCGTTGATAGATGATGAAAACCCTCATCTGATAATCATCGATCCGTCCTTGAATCAAGGTAGATACAGAGCGAATTTTTACAAAATATTTTTGAATGAAGTGAATAAAGGGGAACTGAAATTTCTTCTTTTGGGCCCCCCTGAATGCAAAAAGGATTATGAGGAATTAAAGGTTGAAGGTTTGGTGGATTACTGCGTGAAACCTTTTTCGCCAAAAGAATTAAATTGCGAAATACATAATTTGATAAACGCATTTGGAGCATGAAAAAAATGCCTGAAAAAACTTTTACTAAGCACGAATTACAGAATGTGGAGTCCCGGGAACATAAGGAAAACCTGGAAGAATTGCAGGCGGTCAGGTTTGCCAAAGATTTGTCCAAAATTTATAAGGCAGAAAAACAAAAGAGAAAACGCCTGGAGGAGATGAATGTTGAACTGAAAAATAGAAACGAAGAGCTGATGGATTTTGCATTTCTTGCTTCCAATGATCTTAAGGAACCCTTAGCCAAAATGGATAACTGTATTGCAGAATTGGTAAATGAGGGTGCCAAAACTGAAAAAAAATGGTTGGAACGCTTGGGAGATGTTCGTGATTCTGCGAGAAGATTGCATAACCTCATCGATGAGATAAATCAATTTTACAGAATCAATTCTGTGTTCGTTCATTTTAAACCGACATATTTAAATGATGTTGTTTTAGAAAATCTTTCTGACCTGGAAACTTTGGTTGAGTCTACCGGAGTTGTCCTGGAGATGGGCGAATTACCGATTCTTGAAACGGACCCCATTCAGCTGCGGATTTTATTTCAAAATATTCTGGTTAATGTCCTGCGTTTTAACAAGGTGGAACGGAACAGCCCTGTGAAAGTTTTCGCTGAACGAAAGGGTGGAGGTTTCTGGAGAATTATTTTTAGAGGAAATGGGCAGGGATTCGAAATTGAAAAACTCAAAACCATATTAAGTCCCAATTTTAACGAAGATGATCGTTTTGAAATTAATAAAGAAGAAATGGGTCTTTCTTTATGTGAAAAAATTGTGAAACGGCTGGGTGGAAGTATTTATGAGGAAGCTGGTGACGATGGTTCATTTAGTTTTAACATTGTACTTCCAGAAAAAGCGATTCGCCACTCCTATCAGGGAGCAACGGGTTGATTAGTTTCGAAGAAATTTGAACAAAAGGATGTGGACAATGGATATGAATATAAATACTCACGGTGATCAATTTGACCAGCAGGGACATGAAACGACCTTTTTCCCTGAAGAAGAGGCTATTTCCGTTTCCCTGTCCGATATGCTTTTTTCACTTTCCACTGCTTTGGATTTGATCGACATAAACCTTTACGATCATCACAACCGGGTTTGTTATATTTCAGTCCAGTTGGCGAAGGCTTTGAGGTTCAGCACAGAGGAGATCAACGATATTTATATGGCTGCGATCATGCATGATATTGGAGCCATTGCTTTCTCAGACCGAATGAAGTTACTGAATTTTGAAGCGAAGGATGCTCATCATCATGCACAACTCGGTTACGAGTTGCTTTCAAAGTTCAGTCCCTTTAGTTCATTTGCCCCTTTAGTGCGTTTCCATCATGTCAAATGGGAAAATGGTAAAGGTAGAAGAGCTTTTGGTGAAAAGGTGCCCTATGCCAGCCATGTTATTCATTTAGCTGATCGGATTGCCGTTCTATTAGATCGCAGAAAACCTGTTTTTGGTCAGGTCAAATCTATTTCTGAAAGAATCATAAAACATTCTGGACGTTTTTTTGTTCCGGCTTTTGTGGATGCTTTTCTCGACATTTCAAAGAGAGAAGCTTTCTGGCTCGATTTAAAAAATTCTCAGATGGACAGGGTGATTCAAAAGTTTTCGCCCCTGCCCAAAACCAGTTTGACTATGGAAAACCTAACTGAGCTTGCACGATTTTTTTCTTTGATCATAGATACCCGAAGCCGCTTCACTGCAACGCATTCCAGTGGGGTGGCATTCTGTGCAGCTAAACTGGGTAGCTTGATGGATATGTCTGCACAGGATTGTTCGAAATTAAAGATCGCGGGTTACTTGCATGACCTGGGAAAATTGGCGGTTCCTGATACCATCCTTACAAAACCTGACAAGCTTAACGATAAGGAGTGGCAGAGCATGCGAGCTCACCCCTATAACACGCAAATTATTTTGGAAAAAGTTAGAGGTCTGGAAGACATCACCTATTGGGCTTCTCACCATCATGAAGATCTTAATGGCAAGGGCTATCCCTTTGGTATTACGGCTGAGGAACTCACCCTGGGTGCACGCGTTGTTGCGGCGGCAGATATTTTTACTGCCCTCACAGAAGATCGGCCTTACCGGAAAGGGATGGAAAAAGAAAAAATTCAGAGTGCATTTTCCAAATTGTCTTCACAGGGAAAACTGGACTGTCAGGTGGTGGAATGCCTGCTGGATAATTTTGAAGAAATGAACTGGATTCGAAAATCTGCCCAGGAGGAAGAGAAAGATGGACTTTCTGAATTTTGGATGGCAATGAACAAATCGGCTGACCCAGAATCACAATTAACGGTTCAATGATTTAACAGACGTCTAAATATTTACAATTACATTTTTTGAAATTAAAAATAAAACTTTGGAGAACGGTCATGAATAAACGGGTTTATAAAAGTCAGGTAAAGGTTGTTCCGGTTGGCGTATCTGATGCAATAGCGTCACAAGGTTTTTTCAATAAGCTATTTCACAAAAATGGAAATTCCAATGAAGATATGATGGGAAACCAAAAAAGCCTGAAAGCTTGTTTGGAAAATTTACAGATGAACGTTTTTGTTGCGGACAAAGATTTCAATCTCATTTACATGAATGAAATTGCTCGAACTACTATGGAATCGATAGAGACGGAAATTCAGGAAGAGTTTGGATTGGGAGTTGATGATCTTTTGGGGGGCTCCATTCACAGGTTTCATAAGAGCCCGCAGCAGGTTGAAAAAATTCTTGAAAATCCAGCGTCATTTCCTCATGAAGCCGAGTTGGCATTTGGGAACGTAATATTAAGAACCAAAATCAATGGCATTTGGGATGATGAGAGAAACTTACTTGGTTATATTGTCAATTGGGAAGAAGTGGGACAACTAAAAAAAATAGAGCTTGAACAGGCTCGTGTTAATTCAATGATGGATAATGCTCCCTTCAACATTCTGTTTTGTGATTGTGATCTGATTTTGCAATACGCCAATCCAGCATCTTTGAAAACGCTGAAACCTCTCGAGCAATATCTTCCCAGTCCTGTCGAAGAATTGATAGGAAAGAGTATTGATATTTTTCATAAAAACCCGGCGTACCAGAGAAAAATGTTGTCAGACCCACGGAACCTCCCGCATACCGCGCAGATTCAATTGGGACCGGAGGTCTTGGATCTTGTGATCAATGCTATTTACGATCATGAAAAAAACTACAGTGGTGTCATGGTCAATTGGTCAGTGATTACAGAAAGGCTAAGGCTGGAAAAAGAAAATGAAGATATGATCCATATGGATAAAGAACGGACGGAGAATTTACAAAATAAAGTGGGGCAAATTCTTGAGGTTGTTAATGCTGCTTCCCAAGGGGATATCAGCCGGCAATTGAATGTTATGGGTGAAGATCCGGCAGGGCAAGTGGGTCAAGCCCTTTCCGATTTTATAGCGGACTTGCGAGTGAATATTGGTTCTTTTGGAAAAGCGGGTGATAATCTTAACCTTTCTTCCAATGAACTTGTGGCAGTCAGTCAGCAATTGAGTGCAAATGCGGAAGAAACCTCTGCCCAGGCGGGTGTCGTCTCAGCCGCTTCTGACGAAGTTAGTAACAATGTTCAGATTGTGGCAACGGGTACGGAAGAGATGACAGCAAGTATTAAGGAAATATCTCAGAGCGCAAGCCAAGCCGCTCAGATTGCCGACTCTGCTGTCCGAATTGTTGAGGAAACTAATAACACTATTTCAGCATTGGGTGAAAGCAGTGCGGGAATTGGTCAAGTGGTTAAGGTTATTACAGAAATTGCTGGTCAAACCAATTTGCTGGCTCTGAATGCAACTATCGAAGCGGCCCGCGCTGGGGAAGCTGGGAAGGGGTTTGCCGTGGTTGCCAATGAAGTAAAAGAGCTGGCTAACCAGACGGCCAAAGCGACCCAGGATATTAGTCAGAAAATTAAAATTATCCAGTCTGACGCAAAAAACGCTGTGGGTGCTATGGATGAAATAACCAAAGTTATTAACGAGGTGAATGATATTTCAGGAACCATTGCCAGCGCAGTAGAAGAGCAAAGCGCAACGACCAACGAAATGAGCCGAAACGTGGCGGAAGCAGCGAAAGGTGTCCAGGAAATTGCTCATAATATCACGGGGGTGGCCGAGGCTGCCGCCGACACCAGCAAGGGTGCCATCACTACAGAGCAAACGGCTTCACAATTAACCAAAAATTCAGAAATAATCACTAGCCTGGTTAACAAGTTTAAATATAAAGATCCCAATATGAGTCTTTTGGTATGGAATGATTCTTTCGCCACCCATGTAGGAGAGGTGGACGCTCATCATAAAAGATTGATTGATTTTATTAATGAGATTTACAGAGGAATCATGCTTGAAGAAGAAAAAGAGGTGGTTGATAACACCTTAAATGACCTTGTTGAATTTACTGTAATGCATTTTAAATATGAGGAAAGTCTGTTTGATAAATACGGTTATGAAGACTCTGTAGCGCATAAACAAAAGCATAAAGAATTACTGGCGCAAGTTGGAGACTATGTCGGCAGGTATAAAGATGGAAATACAGCAATCAGTCATGAGCTGTTATCTTTTCTTAAAAACTGGTTGACCAAACACATCCTTGGAGTGGATCAAAAATACGCAGCTTATTTGATTGGGAAAATGGGAAGTTAAATTTACGGTGTCATTGAGGTGTTAGCACTTCGAGGCGATGTTTTTGGGTTGTGCTGCCTCATCTTGACCGGTATTGGTGGATGCCTCGTAAAGCTGCGTCCAGGCTTCTAAAAGAGGGTTTAGAATGTTGAGCACGGCTTGAAGGGGTTTTTTATCTGACTTGATATTGGCCAGCGTCAATTGACTTAAAGCAAACTGGTAAAGAGATTCCAGACGTGGTGCAACATCGCCGCCTTTTTTAAAATCCAGAGCGAGTGAAAGTTCGTTCACGATGTCATGGGCTTTTTGAATGTATTTCCCCTGATTGGCTGCATCGCCTTTAGCCATACTTTCTGCGGCCAGAGTGGTGAATTTAATTGCACCTTCATACATCATAAGAATCAAACGACCCTGACTGGAGGTCGAGATTTGATTTCTGCGGTACTGGTCGTGATATCTGGATGGAACCATTTAAATTTTTCCCTGATCTAAATTTCTATTTTTCATTCTAGTTTCCACCTTGGAACAAGGATTGAATTCCCGCAATCGAACTGTCAAATGCATCACGTTGAGAATTCAATCTTCCTAAAACAACTTCAAGATTTGTAAAACGACTTCGAATGTTGGTTTCAAAAAGGGCTAGTCTTTCTTCAAGATCGGCAATGGTTTCATCAAAATCGGCAATGGTGTCGGTGGCACTATCTACTTCTGCTTCAAGAGGTCCTTCAAGGGATGCGTCTGTGAGCCTGGCTAAAATCCGGTTGGTGATTTGGGCGGCCCCTACCGAAAGGGTGATGGTTCCATAGTCTCCATCGGCAAGGTTGCCTATGCGAAAGTTTAAACCTTCCGCACCTGTTCCTGGAGCTCCGGCAAAAAAGTTGCCATTACCTACAGCATCGGTGAAAGTTGTGGTGCCAGATGCCGCTAACTGAGGCACTCCACCAGACACGCGCACAGAATATGTTCCAGGATCTGTGTTGTCAGTAAACCCGACAAATGTCACGGTGCTGTTGGTAGTCGTTCCAGAACTGGAAAAGAGTTGCGTTACGTTTCCAATATCGCTTGCAATGGCAGTGCTAAGGGCTCCATCATCAACCGTGAGGGTTCCATCCGATTGAGTCCTTATGCCAATTTGAGATAAGTAGTTGAAATCCCCTGTCACACCAATTATTTGATCGGTAATATTTTCTCGTAAAGTTTGCTGTAAATTTTGAACAGTGAAGTTTGCAAATAGAACACCTGTTTCTCCAGTGGATTCCGTTAAAGACAATTCCGAGTTCAGGTGCGCCATGATTTCGTTGAACCCATCCACATAATTTTGAATTTTTTCTTTTATTGTATCTTCGTCCGGGCTTAAAGTAATGAGGCCGGAACCGGCAGATTCTAATTGCAGGGTGGTGCCGGTGATAACATCTGTGACTGTGTTGTTGCCTTTTGTGACCGCCACTCCATCAAGCACAAAGCTGGCATTTTGGGCGGCTTGTGTTTCTGTGAATGAAACGGGGGTCTCTTGTCCAAACCCGAATAAGGTGTTTGTTACGGAAGCGGTGACCGCATTATCTTCTCCTGTTTGTGTTCCTGAAATAACCAGTTTAACGGGGTCGGTGGCACTTCCATCATTCAGGAAATTTGCATTAACGCTTAGCCCTGAGTTATTGATAGCCAACCGTAAACCATCCACGGTGTTGTTGGTTTCATCAATCGTGATATTTGTCGTAGTCGTTCCTACCGTTATGGAAAGAGTTCCTTGACCAATTTCGGTGGATGTACTGGCAAACCCTGTAGAAAGTAATTTGGTCTCTCTAGCCAGATTATTAACGACTAGTGAAAATGTTCCTGAAGTGGCTGAGCTGGAAGTTGTCAGAGTAGCGACTTTATTTGTATCGGTAGAACTGTTATTTGAAAACTCACCTAGTGTGGAGAGAAAACGTGATTCGGTGTTCAGAGTGTTTACGACACTCTTAAAATTTTGCAGACGGTCTTTGAGATCCTGGAAGCTGAGGAGCTTAGCTTCTTCCAAAGCCCTTTTTGCTTCGACAATGGTTATGGGCTGGCGTTGTAGTGTAATAAGGTTGTCAATAATTCCACCTGTATCCAGGTTGGAGTTAATTCCAAATATTGCGTTTTCAGCCACTTATTTGCCTCAAAATTGATTTCATAGGTCACCCAATCCACCTATCTTTAGATTTATCGGTCCTAAAAATGGCAAACTTTAATGTTTTAAAGGGTTAATTGCATTCTGAAAAATTTACAGTGGCTGGGATTAATTCTGGTAAAAGTAAACTCCCTAAATCCTTTTAAAATAAGGCTTATTTAATTAATTGTTGATTTAGGGTGAGAGGATGATAAATTGAAAAAAATATTCCTTAACAGCCCCTGGATTTATGTCTGAACAACTCGGTCTATTTGGCGAATCGGAAGACCAAGAACCCGCCAAAACAACTAAACTGGAATCTGGACCTCGCGTCCAATATTTTGATTTGGAAACCCAAAAAAGCGCTGACGACGTTGGCGGCTGGGGAAATATCCACAAAATGGGTCTGGCAGTCGGTGTTGTTTGGGATAGTGTGGATCAGGACTACTTTGTCTACGAAGAAAAAGACGCCAAAAAGCTGGTTGAAAAACTCAGGACTGCCGACCTGGTTGTGGGCTTTAATGTGATTGGGTTCGATTACACCGTGCTGCAACCGTACTCAGATTTTGATCTGCAAGAGATCAATACCTTCGATATGTTGGTTGATGTTAAGAAGCTCCTAAATTTCCGATTGAGCCTCAACCATTTAGCGCAACATACCCTGAATGCTAAAAAATCCGCAGATGGACTGATATCACTGCAATGGTATAAAGAAGGGAAAATTGACAAGATCATCCATTATTGCAAGCAGGACGTTGAAATTACACGCGACCTTTATTTGTATGGCGAGGAGCACGGTAAGGTCAATTACCAAAGCCGATCGGGTAATCCGTTACAACTTGAAGTCGACTGGAAGACGGCCAACTTCATTTCCTAAGAGTAAAAATCCCTACCTAAAGGGCTCGCAGTTCCTCCTGTTTATAATCTCTTAATCTTTATTTTGTAATGCTTCAATCTTTTCAACGACTATAGATTGAACTAAAGCTGCCTAAAGCGAACAATTTTAAAATCTTTTAAATAAGGGTCCTGAATCTGTTGAATGAATTGCCGAATCACAACATCATAAAAATTACCGGGCTTGTTGGAATTTTGGCCGCTTTTTTAGTGGGAACCGGGGAGTTTTTGCTTCACTACTCACCTTTAGGAGATTATGCGGATGACGGGCAATACGTTTACTTACTTCAGGTTTCTGAATCGAGGGTCACCTTAGGACATTTCTTCGCGGTTATAGGAGCCCCTTTGTATCTCGTAGGATTCTGGCATATGTATTTAGGGCTCAAGCCTTTCGGAAAAATCATACCTTTGGTGATTTTCTTTGTGACCGCTTATGGATTTATTTTTGGAACGATTTGGATAGGGTCACGCGCTAGTATCGTTTTACTCGCCCAAGCCCATTTTGCTGCAGAAGGGGCAGATAGTGAAGTTCTAAGAAGGCTAATGGATTTCTACATCCTTCACAGTGAAACATTGTTGGAGGTTACCCGAGTTACTACTTTGCTCTCATCATTAGCTTTTATTATTCTTGTTCTGACGGGCAAAACACTTTACCCGCGATGGATGGCAATCTTTAACCCAATCCTTCTTCTTATTTCTTCTTTTATTCTTTTTGCTGTTGCACCTTCCATTGGTAAATACACGCTACCGATCGCCTTGAATGTCGGATATTTTATTTTTTTCACACTATCAACTTTGCAACTCGCTAAAGTTTGCAAGCAACAAAAATTAACGGGAAACTAAATACTATGATTAAAATTTTTAAAATTATGGCGGTGCTATTAATAGCAGTTATTGCCATGGTCGTCATACGAATGAAATCCGATGCGAAAGACCCTTACCCGGAGGTTACTGCTGTTAATGTAACCGTTCCTGGTTTTAAAGAAGTAAACTTTTCTTTTAAGCACAAGCATGACAAAAGCAAGTCCCTGCCCTTTATGGCTTCCGCCGTCATCGACATTGATAATGATGGAACCGAAGAAGTTTTTTTTGGGGGAGGACATAATCAACCCGATGGATTATTTGCATTTAAAAACGGAGGTTTTGAGGATATTTATGGCGGATCAGGCCTTACAAAACCGGACAACGATACTACTTTGGGCTCGGTGGTGATTGATGTAAATAACGACACCTTTTCAGATCTTATAGTCACTCGAAACAGTGGAATATATCTTTATACGAATCAGAACGGAAAATTCACAGGAGCCAATCTAAATGTTCCTATAGATGAAAAG